>ERZ1740070.1618-NODE-1618-length-13865-cov-5.124330_pt1 | contig 13865 bp, 13 predicted proteins | sample MGYA00581734_ERZ1740070 | MGnify/ENA primary metagenome ERZ1740070 (study PRJEB43018, sample SAMN04849744) | marine metagenome | isolation source: floating plastic debris | place: Pacific Ocean | collected 2008-09-01 | study: EMG produced TPA metagenomics...
TCATTTCCCTGCGCGAAAAGGTGGCGCCGCGCGTCTATGAATTCAGCTTTGCCCAATACATCGATTTCGTTCAGGAGCCGATCTATTGGAACACGCTTTTGCGGACCGGATCGATGTCACTTCTGGTGACGGTCCTGGCGCTCATCATTGGGTTTCCGATCGCCTATTACATTGCGAAGATCGCCGGCAAACGCTCCAAGGGCGCGCTGTTTCTGCTGTGTCTCATCCCGCTTTGGGTCAGCGATTTGATCCGCGCCTTTGGGTGGATCCTATTGTTGCGAGAGACGGGCGTGGTGTCCACGGCGCTGCAGAAAACGGGCCTGGTCAATCAGCCGATCGAGTTCCTCTACAACGATGCCACCGTCATCATGGGGCTGGTCTACACGGTGATCCTTTTCATGATCGTGCCGCTGGTCTCAACGCTTGACGGGATGGACGATGCCATGGTGGAGGCGGGGTACAATTTGGGTGGCAACGGCCCAACTGTGCTGCGCCGGATCATCATCCCCTACGCCATGCCCGGGATTGTCTCAGGCTGTATCGTGGTTTTCATGCTGACGGCGGGCAGTTACCTCACCCCGATCCTGTTAGGCGGCAAAAACTCCAGTTGGTTCACTGAGCAGATCTATGAACAATTCATAAGTCGCTACAATTGGGAGTCTGGCGCCGCCTTTGGCTTCTTGCTCTTGTTTTTCACGTCCCTGGTGGTGTGGTTGGGGCTGAAACTGTCCGGGCAAACCCTGTCCAGCACAGTGGCCAAGAGCTAGGGGGGAGAGATGGCACAAAGACGCAATCCCGCCTTCATGATGGGCTATCGCCTCTATGTGTTGGCGTTCTTCGTCTTCTTGGCAGCACCCCTTGTCGCGGCCGGAACATTTGCCTTCAATGACAGCCTGTTCCCCGCCCTGCCCTGGCAAGGCTTCACCCTCGATTGGTTTTTCAACGATACCGAGCCCAAGCTCGGCATGTTCCATGACCGACGTCTCTTGCGCGGGCTTTACTATTCCTTCGTCATTGCGACGATGGTCTCGCTCCTGTCGGTCTTTGTGGGCACCTGCAACGCGTTTCTGTTTGTGCAGGTGAATTTCCCCTACAAGAACTTTTTCTACATCATGATGGTCGTGCCGCTGGTCATTCCCGGCGTGATCCTAGGGATCTCGATCCTGGTTCTGGCCAGCACGGTGGCCAACGGGGTGGAGGAGACATTCAACTATGAAATTGAGTTCCTGCGACCGGGGATCTCTTTGGTGGTGCTTGGGCAATTTTCGTTCATCACCACGATCACATCCCTCGTGATCACCGCCCGCCTCAGAAAGTTCGACGAAACCATGGAAGAGGCCGCTTTCAACCTCGGTGCCAGCCGCGCGCGCGTGCTGTGGACGGTGACGCTTCCATTTCTGTGGCCCGCGATGTTTGCAGCTGGGATCGTGGCCTTCTTGGTGTCCTTTGAAAACTTCAACACCACGCTCTTCCTGGTGGGGTCTGAAGCGCCTCTCACCATCACGATGTTTGATCGCATGGTCAAAGTCGGCTCCACCCCGGTTTTGAACGCGGTGTCGTTTTTCCTCATGGTCGGCTCGGGGTTGCTCGCGCTGTTGTCGATCCTCGTGCAGCGCGACAAGACCGAGACCTGAGAGATGCAGACCTATGACTTTATCGTCGTTGGTGCAGGTTCGGCCGGCTGTGTCCTCGCCAATCGGCTGACGGAAAGCGGGCGATACACCGTGCTCCTGCTTGAGGCGGGGGGGAGCGATCTCAATTTCTGGGTCTGGATGCCCATCGGCTACGGCAAAGCCTTCTATGACCGGCGCATCAACTGGATGTATGAGACGGAGCCCGATCCCGGCACCAATGGACGCACCAGCTATTGGCCGCGCGGGAAGGTGCTTGGCGGGTCGTCATCGATCAATGCCATGGTCTATATCCGCGGCCAAAGGCGGGACTTTGACGATTGGGAAGCGGTTGGAAATCCTGGCTGGGGTTGGGACGACGTGTTGCCCTATTTCAAGAAATCCGAAACCAGTGTTGAGGGTGATCCGGCGTGGCGCGGCAAGACCGGGCCACTGCATGTCGCACGGGTCGATCGCGATCTGCATCCCACATGCGAAGAATTCATTCGCGCCGGTGAGACGCGCGGCCTAACGGCGGTGGACGATTTCAACTCCGGCGACCTCGAAGGTGTCGGGCGGTATGAGATGACCGCCAAGGACGGCTTTCGCATGTCGACCGCACGCGCCTATCTGCGCCCAGCGCGCAAGAGACCAAACCTGCGGGTTGAAACGCGTTGCCTGACGACCCGCCTGTTGATGGACGGCACCAAAGTGACGGGTGTGGAGTACCGGCGCGACGGACAGGTGCAGCAGGCTTTCGCCGGGCGAGAGGTGATCCTGTCCGCCGGTGCCATCAACAGCCCGCAGATCTTGCAACTGTCGGGCGTGGGGCCTGCCAAGCTGCTCAAAGAGCATGGCATTGACGTCATCCTCGATCAGCCAAATGTGGGCCAGCATTTGCAAGATCACATTTGCACAGACCATGTTTTCCGCGCCAAGGTTCCGACGTTGAATGATCAGCTTGGACCCTTGCATGGAAAAATCCTGCACGGGTTGAACTACGTGTTGCGCCGTCGTGGCCCCTTGTCGCTCGGCGTCAATCAGGCGGGCGGGTTTGCCAAAAGCAGGCCCGAGCTTACCCATCCTGACCTGCAGCTTTACTTCTCGCCTGTGAGCTACACCAAAGCCCCGCCCGGCAAGCGCCCTTTGATGCGGCCCGACCCGTTCCCGGGGCTTTTGATGGGCGCACAGCCCAGCAGACCCACCAGCCGCGGCAGCATTGCGATCCGATCCAGCAATCCCATGGATGCGCCTGCGATCCGGCCCAACTATCTGTCCACCAACCAGGATGTCCAAGACATGATCGCAGCGGCACGTTTCCTGCGCGACCTGACGGATGCCTCCCCCTTGGCCGATATCATTGAAGAAGAGATCAAGCCCGGCCCCGGCATACAATCCGATGAGGATCTGCTGGCCGATATCCGGGAGCGCGCGGGCACCGTCTTCCACCCGGTCAGCACCTGCCGCATGGGCCCCGATCCCGATACCAGCGTGACCAATGCCGACCTGCGCGTGCACGGTCTGCAAAACCTGCGAGTCGTCGATGCGTCCGTCTTTCCCAACCTCACATCCGGCAACACAAACGCGCCTGTGATCATGGTCGCGGAAAAGGCGGCCGATGCCATCCTGAGGGCGCATTGATGGCCGACAGTTTGTTCGCCGATACCTTTAAGGATGCGCCCTATTGGTGGGAGGGGCGCGGACAGGTCCGTGATGCCGAGGCCCTGCCCAAAGCGGCGGATGTCTTGGTGATCGGAAGCGGCTACACCGGCCTGCACGCGGCCATTCAAACAGCACGCGCCGGCCTGCACACCGTGGTCATTGACGTCGGGCAGATCGGCCAAGGCTGCAGCACGCGCAATGGCGGCCAAGTATCCACCAGCATCAAACCGAGCTTTGACAGCCTGAAGCGCAAATTCGGCGCAGACATTGCTGAGCGTATCTTTCGCGAAGGGCAAGCCTCCCTCGATTTTACGGCAAATTTCATCGCGGAGGAAAAGATTTCCTGTGAGTTCCGTGTGGTCGGCCGCTTTCACGGGGCACATTCACCACGGCAGTATGAGCAACTGGCCAGAGCGTCAGAGACCGCGCATCCTGTGCTCGAAACCGACGCGTTCGTGGTGCCAAAGTCAGAGCAGCATGCCGAACTTCGAACGGATTTCTACCACGGCGGCATCGTTTACCCCAAACATGCGAGCGTCGACCCAGGCGCCTATCACGCCGGTTTGGTGCGTCTGGCCCAGGGGAGCGGCGCAACCCTGATCCCCAACTGTGCGGCGACCGCGTTGGACGAAACCGGAAACGGGCATGACGTGGCGACCGCGCAAGGCCGCATCCAAGCGCGACATGTGATTGTCGCGACCAACGGGTATTCCGGCAATCTCCTCCCCTGGCTGCAACATCGGATCATTCCGATCGGCTCTTACATTATCGCGACCGAGGAGCTGTCAGAGGACCAAGTGAACCACCTTTTTCCCACCAACCGCATCCTGTCTGACACGCGAAAGCTGGTCTATTACTATCGGCTCTCGCCCGATCGAAAGCGCATCCTTTTTGGGGGCCGCGTGTCCTTGCGGGAAACCGATCCACGCAAAAGCGGCCCAGTCTTGCGCAAGGATTTGATTGCCATTTTTCCTGACCTCAAAGAGGTGCGCATTGATCATTCCTGGGCGGGCACGGTGGGCTATACGTTCGACAGCCTCATGCATGCCGGTCAACACCGCGGCGTTCATTGGGCGGCTGGATATTGCGGCTCGGGCGCGGGCATGGCGGGCTACCTGGGCCACATGATTGGCAGGCAGGTTGCGGGGGACAAGACGGCCAAAACCGTGTTCACCGATATCCCCTTTCACGGTCGACCCTATTACCGCGGCAACCCTTGGTTTCTTGCGCCATCCGTCCTTTGGTATCGGATCCTGGACAGCATGAGGTAAGCCCGCCGAGGCGCTTCAATGATGCAAAACACCTCGAATTAACGTTGGATCAATCCCGAAATGTCCCTGGTCGAGGAACGCAGGGGATGTGTCCGCGCAATCTCGTACCTTCTCTGCGACAGAGCGCGACCCCAACCACACCTTTGGGGCGCTGGCAGCGTAGAGAAAGCACGGTCTGCATGAGGCAGCTTTCAGCCCAAAACCAAACACTAGGCAAGCCGGGTGCTTCGGCGCGTCGCGTCAGAGAAAGCATTCGGAACAAGCGCCAATTTCAATGCTGGTCGAACGCATAAATCGCGGGCAACGTGAGCTTTGGCTGCGGGGTCAGCGACTGCTTGCTTGTATCAGAATGATCGTTCTGTTACGGTTTAAACATGCCACGCACGCCGTCATTCACGTCCGAGCAACTTTCTGACCGCGCTCTCCACCATTTCTGGGTCAACGGGTTTCATGCCTCGTCGATGGATGACTTGGTGAAGGCCACAGGGACCAGTCGACACGGGATCTACAGCCGTTTTGGCAGCAAGACGGCTTTGTTCCTCGCGTGCTTTGACAGGTATCAACAAAGCATTGTGAGCCCCGCCTTTGAGGTCGTGGAGGCCCCCGATGCGACCCTGCAAAGCGTGTCGGACTACTTCGAACGGCAAATCTCATTGGGGGAAAGTGTGGGCCTGCCCGGACCTGGATGTTTCGTCGCGAACTCGGCCACGGAAGTGGCACCCAGCGACCCCGATGTGATGGCAGAAGTCGCCCGACACAATGACCGGCTGCAACGCGGGTTTGCCTCAGCGCTCCGAAACACGGTACCCCATATTGCACCACATAGAGCGAACGAACTGGCTGACGTGATGGTGATCTTCACCAACGGGCTCTGGACAAAGTCACGCACCGTCAGCGACGGCGACGTTTTGCGCAAAGCCGTCCATAGTTTTCTCACCCTTGTGACGGACGCCTTGACATGAGCACGCTGACACAGAACGGCGAAACTTCCCACAATTTGTCGCCTCTGACCCTGGCGTTGATCGTCAATTTTGTTTGGATCAATGCCTCAGAAGTCTTCCGCTACTTCGCGTTTGTCATGCCCAAAATGCGCGAGGCATTCCCCATGGTCCCCGACATTGCGCCGATGACCCTGCCGGTGTTCATGATCTGGGGCGTTTGGGACATGATCCTTGTCCTGACAGCCACATTTTTTCCGTGGATGGCCCTGAAAATTTTTACGCCCTCGGCCGGGCGCGCGGTTCTTTACGGGACAGGGGTCTGGATGGCCGTCTTCGTGATCCTTTGGCTGGGCCTTTACAACATGAACTTGGCGACCGCCGGTGTGCTGGCCATCGCGCTTCCGCTGGCATGGATTGAGATGGTGATCGCGGCGCTGATCGTGTGGTGGTTTACCGCCCGAAATCAGGGATTAACACAATGAGCAAAGACCTATCTGCCTTTGCGCCGCCCCCCAACCATTCGGAGGTTTGGTCCGCGCAAAAAGGAACACTGCGTTGCACGGCCCTGAGGTTGAGGGACGGGTCACTTTGCCTTTACAGCCCGGTTTTGGGTCTGGGGGAAAAGGCCAAAGCGAGCCTCGCCGCGCTTGGCGAGGTGGCCTATTTGCTTGCCCCCAACCACTATCACCACAAAGGCCTCAAGGAGTATTCAGAGGCCTTCCCAAAGGCGAAGATCGTCTGTTCAAACGGCGCGCAACCTCGCCTTGAACAACAGACGGGTTTGAGTTTTGAAGGATTGGAACAGCTGGAAACTCTGCTTCCGGAGGCATGCGGTTTCGCCGAACCAGATGGGCTTAAAACCGGCGAAGTCTGGCTGGTCGTCAAGACCAAGCAAGAGCGTCTGTGGATCGTGTGCGACAGTTTCAAAGGCCCCAAGGGGACAGTGGGGCACGTCGGACAGACCGTCGAAATGCTTGCCACGTTCCCGACCTATGGGATCAAGGACAAAGACGTCTATGCCGCGTGGCTTGCGCGGCGTTCCTCTGAAGACAAACCCACAACGATCCTGCCGTGCCATGGATCCATCGTGCGAAGCACGCAGCTCGCGAAGGACGTTGTGTCTTTGCTGGTGGGCTGAACCTTGCAACAGATCAGACGCTGGCATTCGCGCGCCGTCCTGCATCGAGCAACAAGGGCTCTTTGCGACCCTCGGTGTCGGCTCCGCATCATGTGACATAGAGGCCCGGTCAATGTCGGGGGGGCATTGGGACACGGCATGGCGGATCGGAAGCTCAGTCATGGAGATACCGGACCTATCCACCGTCTGCTTTCGGTTCTGCCGAGGTTCATATCCCTGACGGATTTGATTGCCCTAAGAACCCTGCGATCTCATGGTATGCAGTGTCTTCCTCGAACAGGAAATTATGCGCGCCTTTCACGATGCGATGTTCGGCATGTGGTATACGCTCCGACATTTCGTTTTGTGCCTCAAGCGGTGCTTGCAGATCGTCCGAACCGCTCAGAACCAACGTCTGAGCTTTGATCTGTCGAAGCCGGTCATAGCAATCATGCGACGCGCGTGCAGACAGCTGTGCCCTCAGGCCGCTTTTCGCGCCAGGTTCATCGCTAAACCGTGTCTGGGCGATCATGCGTCTTTGAACCATTTGATCTGCCTGCGCCGCATCATTTTCCTCCAGGCGGGCAAAGCGCCGGTCCGACGCGCGCAGGCCAGAGCGGGCGCGGCTGATCGGGTCCAGATCCAGCAAATTGTGCACTGGATAAGACGAGCCGCCCTCACCCCCCGGCGTTGTTGCGGCCAGAACCAATTTGCTCAACCGCGTGGGAAAGCGAATTGCGTATTCCTGGGCGACCATGCCACCGAACGAATACCCCACGATGGCTGGGGCGGCCCAACCCAAGTGATCGGCAATCGCGAGGGCATCATCGGCATAGGTCTTCATGCTGCAGGGCGCGCCAGGTTTTGTTGATCTGCCTTGCCCGCGTTGATCAAACAGCGCGACGGTAAAACTCCGGGTCAGAAGAGACTCCAGTGGATTAGGGAAAGCGCGCAAATCCCAACCTGTCCCCCCCAAAAACAGCAGCGGCGGCCCCTTCCCGGCAAGACCTAGACAGATCTCGATATCACCACAGGTGACCTGATGAATGTCAGGCGGCATGACGGTCCATAAAGGCCATCACGCGGTCCCAGGCCAGTTGCGCTGCCTGTGGGTGATAGGCCTCACGGTGATCGTTGAAAAACGCGTGTTCCGTGCCCTCATAGACGTCGATTTGCGCATTGGGGTTGGCGCGAAGATCATCGCGCAGGCGGGCCACATCCTCTGGCGGGATCAGTCCGTCCACAGCGGCAAAGGCACCCAGATAGGGGCATTCGATCAACCGCGTCAGCTCAATCGGCAGGAACGGCTTATTCTCCATTCTGGGAAAGTTGATGCGCCCATAGAAATTGATCACACCGGCCAGCCGCGGATCGCATACCCCCAGATTATGGGCAAAGCGACCCCCCATGCAGAACCCCCAAGCAAAGACGGATCCTGCGTCAACGCCCGCCGCGCCCTGCAAGCGCCAGGCCAGTGCATGGCGGCAATCGAGCGTGGCGCGCACATCGTCAAAGCCCGCAAAGGTCGCCCCCCAGGTTTCGACCGGGTCCGTGGGCACAGGCGGGTTTGCCCCGCGAAAAAGATCAATCACCAAAGCCGCATATCCCGCATCGGCCAGACGATCTGCCACCTCCTTCATATGTTGGGTCACGCCCCACAGCTCCACTTGCATAAGCACGGTGGCGCGCGGAGGTTGGGAAGGTCGGGCCAAATAGCCGGCCATGTGCCCGCCGACGGCCGGGATGCTCACATTGGGGGTCAGATACGTCATGGGACCTCTAGTTGTAGATGAGGGATGGCAGCCACGTCGCCAGCACTGGAAAACAGAAGACGAGGACAAAGGCGGCGATTTGAATGGCGATGAATGGCAAGACCCCGCGATAGATGTCGCTGGTTTTCACCTCAGGCGGGGCGACACCGCGCAAGTAAAACAAGGCAAACCCGAAAGGCGGCGTGAGAAACGAGGTCTGCAGGTTCATCGCGATGAGCACGCCAAACCAGACCGGGTTGATGTCGGACTGCAAGATAACGGGCGCGACGATGGGCATGATGATGAAAACGATCTCGATAAAATCGAGAAAGAACCCCAGAAAGAAGATCAGAAGCGACACCGCGATGAGCGCGCCCAGCTCTCCGCCGGGGATGGTTTCCATCACGCCTGTCACCACGTCATCGCCGCCGAAGCTTTTGAAGATGAGCGAGAAGATCGTGGCGCCGATCAGGATCGCGAAGGCCAGCGTCGAGACGCGCATGGTGCTCATCACAATCTGATCGAGCGAGCGTGCCTTCATGATCGCCCAAAATGCCGCTGCGATGCCCAAGGTCAGCACAAGACAGGCAAAGAGCGCGATACCAAAGCAGACCGCGTTCCATGTTGTCACCACTTCGACGGTCATGCGCAGGTCGGCCACGCTGCGCAACACAGGCAGGCTGAAGGCGGCCAGCACACTGGCGGAGATCACCCAAGTCAAAACAGGCGCACCTTGATCCTTGGATAGCCGCAGACCGGCCAGCAAAAGCGCACCCGCCGCGCCGACGCCTGCGGCTTCCGTGGGCGTGGCAATGCCTGCGAGAATGGAGCCCAATACAGCGATAATCAGCGTGATGGGCGGGATCAGCGCAAAGAGAACCTGGGCTGTGGTGATCGCCTCTCTCGGGGCCTCTTTTATGGGTGGGCAATCTTGCGGGCGCAGGATGCCGATGATGAATTGATAGAGCATGTAAAGGCAAGCGAGCCCGATACCGGGCAGCATGGCGCCCGCAAAGAGATCGCCGACGGACACCGGATCGGGGGAAAAATTACCGACTTCGCGCTGCGCCTCCAGATAGGCACCTGAGAGTTGATCCCCCAGAAAGACCAGCACGATGGAGGGCGGAATGATCTGCCCCAATGTGCCCGATGCACAGATGGAACCTGCCGCCAGCGACGGCTTGTAGCCGTGTTTGAGCATGGTGGGCAGGCTGAGCAGACCCATGGCGACCACTGTCGCGCCCACAATCCCGGTTGAGGCGGCCAAAAGCGCGCCCACCAATGTGACAGAGATGCCCAAACCCCCCGGCAGGCGTCGCGCAAGCCGGGCCATATTGGTCAACAGGTCTTCGGCCACGCGGCTGCGCTCCATGATGACGCCCATCAGGATGAACAAGGGCACAGCCGTCAGAACCTCGTTGAACATGGCGGTGCCGAAAATGCGCGATGGCACGGCAGAAAAGGTCGACAGATCAAAAAAGCCAAAGAGCGTCGCGCCGGTGGCAAGCCAAATGGCGGCCCCGCCCAAAGCAAAGGCGACGGGTATCCCGCTCAGGACCGTCCCGAAGGCCGCAATAAACAGGAGAGTGACCAAGATTGCTTCGACCGACATCAGGGGGTTTTCCCCCAAGCTTCGCCCTTGATGATCCGCCCGACGGTCGCGATGACCTGTAAAATGAGTGAGGCGCCAAAAATCAAGATCGCCGATTTCAGCAGAAAGATCGCAGGCAGCCCGCCGGATTGGCGCGAGCCCTCAAAGGTGGACCAGGATCGCACGACATAAGGATAGGAATACCACAGCACCACCCAGGCGACGGGCAGTACGAAGAACAGCAATCCGATGAGATTGACGATGCGGCGTGTTCTTTCACCCATCGCCTCATAGAACACGTCAACCCGCACATGGGCGTTTTCCTGGAGAACAAACGCGGCTCCCAAAAGGAAAATCAGGGCATGCCCGTACACAACCGTTTCCTGCACCGCGATGATGCCGAAACTGAACACGTAACGCGCCACCACAGAGAACAGCTGAGCCAACATCATGACGATGGCGCAATAGGCCGCAAAACGGCCTAGCCCACGGTTCACCCGCTCAATGGTCTCCAAGACCATTTCAGCCCTCCTGACTATGCGATCTGAAGCGGCCCAAACGCAGGGCCACTTCAGATATGTCCGTAATTAGGAGGCGCGCGCAAGCGACCGTGCGCGCAAATAGGCTTGTTCAGATTGCTCCGTCCAGGTGGCGGCCTCATCCAAAAACGCCATGTAGCTTTCGGCCACTTTGCCTGTCATCGGGTCTGAGGCGGCGGCCTCTGCCAGCACGACTTTCGTGGCTTTGCCCAACTCGATCATCACTTCATCCGGGAACGAGCGCAGCTCCACCCCGTGTTCATTGAGCAAAATATCCAAAGAGCGCGAATGATTGGCAATGAAATCGGCCGGGTTCATCACGTTTTCCTGCGCAGCGGCCAGCTTGATCACCTGACGGTCGGCCTCTGACAGATCATTCCAAAGATCCAGGTTCACGCCCAGGCTTTCGGCCGAGGTGGGCTCTTGGAAGCCGGGATTGTAGAAATATTTGGCCGCTTTGTAGAACCCAAAGCCAAGATCAATCCAAGGCCCGGCCATTTCGCCCGCGTCGATGGCTCCCGATTGCAACGCGGTGAAAATCTCTCCGCCCGGCAGGGTGACGGCTGTGCCCCCCACTTCGTCAATCACCTTGCCGCCAAAGCCCGGGATACGCATCTTCAGGCCCTTGAGATCATCGACAGAATTGATCTCTTTGTTGAACCATCCCCCGGCTTGCGCGGATGAGTTGCCCGCCATAAAGGCGATGACGCCGAAAGACGCGGAAAGCTCTTCCCAAAGCTCTTGGCCGCCACGGTGGTAGATCCAGGCGTTGTGCTCTGAGGTTGTCATGCCAAAGGGCACGCCCGCAAAGAAGTTGAACGCCGTGCTTTTGCCTTGCCAATAGTATTCAGCCGCGTGGTACATATCCGCGGCCCCAGACGCGACCGCGTCAAAGGCTTCAAAGGCAGGGACCAACTCACCCGCGCCAAAAACCTCCACCGACAGACGCCCATCCGTGGCCGCCGTGATCGCGTCGCCGATGCGCTGAGAGGCAACGCCCAGTCCCGGAAACTTCTTCGGCCAACCCGTTGCCATTTTCAGACTTCGTTTGCCTTGCGCATAAACAGGTGCGGCCAGACTGGCGGCGCCTGCAACGGCACTGGTGGTCAAAAAGGCCCGACGGCTTGGTGTGTTTGTCATGTCTGTTCCTCCCTAGAATGACGGTATGAGGGTGTCAGTACGGTGCGCGTGACATCTCAAATGGGTCAGGCCTCTGATGCCAAGGCTGCCCAGTGCTATCTGGAAATGCGGTCTTCAAGACGCTGCGCAATCCCCCAGGTTGCTTCATAGAAAACCACATAGCATTTTTGAATACGTATTCATAGAGCAAGAATTGCTTTCCCAAAAAACGAAAAAAATATATGATTTTCGAATGAATAAGTCTTCAAAAAAGCTCAGAAGCACGGATATTGCGAAATTGGCAGGTGTGTCGCAGGCAACCGTCTCTCGGGTCTTGTCGGGCACAGGTGGGGTAAAGCCTGCGACCCGCGATAAGGTGATGGAGATCGTTCAGCAAAAGGGCTACCGCCCCAATGTCTTTGCACAAGGCATGCGCACCAACCATTCTGCGACCGTGGGCGTCGCCGTGTCACGGATCACCAATCCGATCGTTCCTGAAATCCTCGAAGAGCTCAGCCGCCAGTTTGCCTTCCATGACCGCCGCGTGATCGTCTGGAACACCGATGAGCAAGGCGAAGACAGCCTGATCCGGGCCGTGGGTTCTGGTTTGATAGACGGTTTGGTCTTCACGGCAGCCAGCCACCAAATCGCCGCGCTCAAGGCGGCGCAGGATGTTGGCTTGCCGACCGTATCGATCAATCGTGCCGTTGACCGGGTGCAGTGTGATCAGGTTGTCTCAACCAACGAAGAAAGCGCACAAGATGTGGCGCGCTATTTGCTGAAATGCGGGAAAACGCGGCTGGGCTTCGTCAATGGTCCGCTGGATCGAACCACCTTGGCGGACCGGGAAAAGGGCTTTCGCACCGCGCTTGACGAGGCAGGCCACCCGTTGGAGCCGCGCTTTTACTATCAGCAGGAATTTCGCAAACACGCGTTCCGACAACTTGGCATGGATATCGGATCATCCACCAATCGGCCTGACGCGATTGCCTGTGGCAATGATCTGATTGCCATTCAAATTCTCAATGGGCTCAAAGCCGTTGGATGTCGCGTGCCGGAGGATCTATGGGTCGTCGGCTTTGACGGGATTGAGATGTCCGGGTGGGACCTCATTGATCTCACAACGGTGCAACAGCCCGTGGATTTGATGGCGAAAGAAGCCGCAGACCTTCTGTTAGAACAGATTGCCGGCGCACGCAGCCTGCCCAAAACCCGTCGCTTCAGATCGGAACTGATCGTGCGCGGAAGCACGGACAATATGCGCCTCTAACTCAGCGCCAATCGTCTGACCCGCGCAGGTCACATCTGATCAACCCCCATGCAGTTGGTCCCGTTTGAATGCGAGAGCGCGATCGGGCTGGGTTTCACTGAGAGGATGGTTTCCGAGCCCGCGGGCGGTAGCCCAACGTCACGCATGCTGCCGTATGAGTGACTGACGGCATAACAGTAAAATAGCAGGTACCGGACATTTTACGCACAACAACGCCTGAGCTGCTGATGTCCCGGCTGCAATCTCCGCCATTCTTATTCGTCCTTGGATACCCTAATAGTATTGCGAGATGGGCAAACCTTCGGAGCGTCCACTGCTTGCGAAGTTTCGTTGCAAACTCCGTGAGGCGGAGTAGTAAACTTCGGAACGGCCGAGAAGACCTGCGAAAGTCCTAATGTCTAAAGACAGAAAAATCATACTTCACCTGGGCGCGAGCAAGTGCGCAACCACATCGTTTCAAGGTTTCATGCGCGAGAACAATGACCGTTTGGAGGCGCAAGGGTTCCTTTGGCCAAAATGCGTTCGGATGGGGTACAACGATGCCGGGGTAGGGGCGTATATCGGTGCTGCAAAACACGTACACCGATATGGAAAACACAATCCCAGCGCTGCGGGAAATGTCCCAAGTCATATTGAAAACGCGCTCCTCAAAGAGATCGAAGAAAGCCAATGCCAGACCATTGTGTTCTCGTGGGAGGGGCTGCTCCCTCGGCGAGTTGAGCAAATTGAAGGTCTCATGGCGCTTTTCCACAAGATCACGCCACAGGTGTCCGCGTTTGCTGCCATCCGCAGGCATGACCGTTGGGCCGTCAGTTCATACAATACGCGGCTCGTCGGACACGGGACCATGATCAAGAACATGTTGGTGAAAGACCGTGGCCCAAAGGGGCGCGTTGGCGCACCGCATGGAATTCGCTACGCAAGCGCGTTTAAGAACTGGAGTGACCTGCTCCCCTTGGAGTCCGCGTTTATAAATTAGCTCTGTTCAGGTTTT
>ERZ1740070.1620-NODE-1620-length-13863-cov-6.275999_pt1 | contig 13863 bp, 8 predicted proteins | sample MGYA00581734_ERZ1740070 | MGnify/ENA primary metagenome ERZ1740070 (study PRJEB43018, sample SAMN04849744) | marine metagenome | isolation source: floating plastic debris | place: Pacific Ocean | collected 2008-09-01 | study: EMG produced TPA metagenomics...
ATTCAGTAGCGATGAAAAGCTTTGTTGCCGAGAATGTGGTTTTGCAAACTACAGGAAGAAACAAAGAAGGAAAAACACTTTTTCAAACTACACCCATCGGGAAGTTATATGAATCTATTGTTAGTATTCCAGATAGTGTGCAATTTCAAGAAAGACTTACCTCTTGGTCCATTCAGGTAGACCGGACCATGGCTAATGCCTGGGTAGGGTATGAGTTTTGGCTAAACGATAATTTTAGTCATTGCGGCATAAATTCTTTTCAAATGGTCAATTTCGATGGGGAATGGAAAATCATTTACCTCATTGACACTCGGGGTAGGGCAGGTTGCCTTGAGGATTAAACGCTCACGTCAAAATCGAATTCAATCATTTCGCCAGGGGGTAATCCGTCCCAGCGGGAAAGAAGGTTCGTGAACTCTTTCCAAATGTGTTGTTGGGTATCTGAATTCAACTGTTTCGGATAGGGTAGTTTATGTTCCATCAAAATAGGGGCAAGGGCGGAAGATAAATCAACGGTTTCCTCACCGGATTGCCACTTCACCATCAACAAATTGACTAAGTTTTCGGTAACCAAGGATTCTGGAGGTAGGTTTTGAGGCAATACCGCTTCAGGCCTTCGTTCTCGCGGTATCTCAAAATCTTCGATAGCAATTCCTTTGGCCACCATACCGTAGAAAGCATTTTCAAATTCTAAAATGGTTTCCACGACATAGTGCGCTAAATCATGCGCTTCCATTCCAGGATACAATTTCGCCCAAGAGGTTGAACCGTCCTTTCGAATACAAGTTAGTATGCTGGGCTTACCATCACCCTTTTTGATTTGAATTTTCATTTTAGCAATCACTAAGGTTTACACCAACCGCCAAACCGCCTTCGGAAGTCTCTTTATACTTACTATTCATATCCTTAGCCGTTTCCCACATGGTTTTTATGACCTTGTCTAACGGTACTTTGGCATCTTCAGGATTGGTTTCCAATGCGAGTTCTGCTGCATTAATGGCTTTAATCGCCCCCATGGAATTTCGTTCGATACAAGGTACTTGCACCAATCCCCCAATAGGGTCGCAAGTAAGTCCCAGATGATGTTCCATGGCAATTTCGGCAGCTACGACCACTTGGTCTGGAGTACCGCCCAAAAGCTCACAAAGGGCTCCTGCGGCCATCGCGGAAGAAACGCCAATCTCTGCTTGACAGCCACCCATGGCCGCTGAAATAGTAGCTCCCTTTTTAAAGACGCTTCCTATTTCCCCTGCTACGAGCAAAAAGCGTTTGACGTGCTCAAAATTGCCTTCATGGTTTTCAATGACCAAATAGTACATCAAAACGGCAGGAATCACTCCGGCACTGCCATTCGTGGGAGCGGTTACCACACGTCCCATGGCTGCATTTACTTCATTGACTGCCAAAGCGAAACAACTTACCCATTTAAAGATTTGACGAAACTTGACCTCGGTTTTGCGGATAGCGGAAACCCATTCTTCTGGGGTGTTAAAAGGCACATCTCCTTTAAGTTTTTCATGCATTTGAAAAGCTCTGCGCTTTACGTTCAGTCCTCCAGGAAGTATCCCTTCTGTATGACATCCTTCATACATGCAATGCAACATGGTTTGCCAAATTCGTTTGAGTTCAGCGTCAATTTCAATATCGTTTCGAAGTTGTCGTTCGTTGCCTAATACAATTTCCCAAATAGGTTTGTTTTCCGTGCCGCAATGGGTAAGAATATCTTCCCCTTTGGCAATGGGCCAAGGGAATTTTGACGATGCTGAACCCCTTTGGGTTTGTGGCGATTCATTTTCTTTTACGATAAACCCACCACCCACGGAATAATAGGTTTCTTCTACTTTTGTTCCGTCGGTCAGCTCACCCAAAAAACGAATACCATTGGCATGAAAGGGTAAAAATGCTTTTTTGAAGATAATATGGTCCGATAGGGAAAACGTAACTCCACATTTTCCACCTAACTCCAAGGTTTTTGTCTTTTCTATTTTTTCCAGATATGTTGGGATTTTGGAAGTCTCAACAGTTTCTGGATTGGTATCGAGCAACCCCATGACGACGGCTATGTCAGTTGCATGACCTTTACCAGTTAACGATAGCGAACCGTAAAGTTCTATATTTAGCGTCTTTACCTTATCCAAAACTTGGGATTCGTCAAGTTCAGAAACCCATTCTCGCGCGGCGCGCCAAGGGCCCAAAGTATGAGAGCTTGATGGGCCTACGCCTATTTTGAGCATGTCAAAAACACTGATTCCTTCCATTGTTATGTATTGGTCGCATCAAAGATAAAGTGCCCTTTTGAAAGATGCATGGAATATTTCATTTGAAGATATGACAGCTTGTCAGATTTCGTGGCGTGGCATGGTCATTGACCTTTTGAGCATGAAAATTTAGTTTAGATAATTACCATATAATTCAAGATAACATGAGCAAAATTATAGGAATAGACCTTGGAACAACCAACTCCTGCGTTTCCGTGATGGAAGGAAACGAACCTGTGGTTATTCCAAATGCTGAAGGTAAAAGAACGACACCTTCAGTCATTGCTTTTGTGGAAGGCGGGGAAATCAAAGTTGGAGATCCTGCAAAACGACAGGCGGTCACCAATCCTGACAAAACAATTTATTCCATTAAACGATTTATGGGGAACAAGTTTTCCGAATCGCAAAAAGAAGCAAACCGAGTGCCCTATAATGTGGTGAAGGGTGACAATGATACCCCAAGGGTTGACATTGATGGAAGATTGTATACTCCTCAAGAACTTTCAGCTATGATTCTTCAAAAAATGAAGAAAACCGCTGAAGATTACTTGGGTCAAGATGTAACTCGTGCTGTAATTACCGTTCCAGCCTATTTTAATGATTCCCAAAGACAAGCCACAAAGGAGGCTGGTGAAATTGCTGGCCTTACGGTAGAGCGTATCATCAACGAACCTACAGCCGCTTCATTGGCGTATGGTTTGGATAAAAAAGATACAGACCAAAAAATCGTGGTTTTTGATTTTGGTGGAGGTACACACGATGTTTCCATTTTGGAGTTGGGTGATGGTGTTTTTGAAGTATTGGCGACAGATGGAGATACCCACTTGGGTGGAGATGACGTAGACCAAAAAATCATTGATTGGTTGGCCGAAGAATTCAAGTCTGACGAAGGCATGGATTTGCGTGATGATGCCATGGCGTTGCAACGTTTGCGTGAAGCGGCCGAGAAAGCCAAAATTGAATTGTCATCTTCAGCACAAACGGAAATCAATTTACCTTACGTAACCGCTACGGCAACTGGGCCTAAGCACTTGGTACGCACGTTGAGCAAAGCGAAGTTCGAGCAACTTATTGACGATTTGGTAAAACGAACCATCGAACCTTGTGAAACGGCATTGAAATCTGCTGGTCTTTCGAAGAGTGATATTGATGAAATTATCCTTGTTGGAGGGTCTACGCGTATTCCTGCTGTGCAAGATGCTGTAGAAAAATTCTTTGGAAAAAAACCTTCAAAAGGGGTTAATCCTGATGAGGTTGTGGCCGTAGGAGCTGCGATTCAAGGGGGTGTTTTGACCGGAGATGTGAAAGATGTATTGCTTTTGGATGTGACGCCGCTTTCTTTGGGTATTGAAACCATGGGTAGCGTGTTCACGAAACTTATCGAGGCTAATACAACTATCCCAACGAAGAAATCCCAGGTATTTTCTACGGCTGCGGATAATCAACCTTCGGTAGAGATTCATGTGTTGCAAGGAGAACGTCCGATGGCGGCGGATAATAAAACCATTGGAAGATTCCACTTGGATGGTATTCCACCTGCGCCTAGAGGAACTCCTCAAATTGAAGTAACCTTTGATATTGATGCCAATGGTATCATCAAAGTTTCTGCAACGGATAAAGCCACTGGTAAATCCCAAGATATTCGTATCGAAGCTTCATCCGGCTTGACCGAAGAAGAAATCCAACGCATGAAGTCAGAAGCTGAAGCAAATGCTGAGGCCGACCAAAAAGCGAAGGAAACAGCGGATAAGCTAAACGAGGCCGATGGGATGATTTTCCAAACCGAAAAGCAATTGAATGAGTTTGGCGATAAGCTTTCTGACGATAAGAAAAAGCCAATTGAAGAGGCTTTGGAAGAATTGAAGAAGGCTTACGAGACCAAAGATTTGGACATTATTGACCCGGCTTTGGCGAAAATCAATGAGGCATGGAAAGTTGCTTCAGAAGAAATGTACAAAGCGCAAGCGGAATCCGCTCAAGCGGGTGAAGCAGGACCACAGGCCGACGCGGCCCAAGGCAATGCTAATGAAGGGGATAATGTTGAAGATGTTGATTTCGAAGAGGTAAAGTAGCCTGTCCTGAGCAAAGTCGAAGGATTGATTTTGAAGAAATGAAATAACATTTCGATTATTGATATAAAAAGGGGGCAATTGCCCCCTTTTTCGTATCCATACCATAAGTAGCGAATCAAGCTGCGTTTAATTGTCTCGATTCCAATTCTCGAAGCTTCTCCAGGGCCTCGGATTTAGAGTTTACGTTGAGCTTTACATAGATGTTTTGAATGTGAAAGTTCACTGCGCTTGGGGTCACGCAAAGCTTATCAGCAATCATCTTATAGGTAAAGCCTTGAGTGAGCAACTCTATAATCTGATTTTCCTTTTTGGAGAAGGTATCAAACGTTCTGGATTGAAACGAATGAATGATTTTCTTCACAATATCATGTCCCAAGGCGGCACCATGCCGTTGCAAAGAGTCCATGGCATTGAAAAACCGTTCATGTTGAATCGGTTTGGTCAAAAAACCATCCGCACCGCGTTTAAAGGCTTCCCGAATTATGGAGAAGTCACTGGCTTCGCTCATCATCAGAATTTTGGTGTTGGATTTGCGTTTGCGCACAAATTCAATTCCGTCAAGCCCTGAAATACCGGGCAATGTGGTTTCCGAGACAATAATGTCTGGATACTTCCTGACCGGATGGGCCAATAAGTCGCTTACCGAACTATAAATTTCGAGTAGTTTGTAAGCTGTTGAATTGGAAAAATAATTTCTGTAGGTTTCATGTGTGGACATATCACTGTCCACAATGACAATACTTGTCACTGATTTGTTCATGTTAAAAGGATTTGGGGGGATGTATCCCTTTTTCAAAAAAATTTTGGGTAAAAAAATGTCTTACCAGGTTTCAAAAGAACCTAGTTTTTGGGTCTGGCCTGTCCCACCGAGCGGTGGTAACTACCTTTCCTTCCAAAAAAGAATGAAGGGGCACACACTCTTTTTTGGAGTGAGGAAAGGGTTACATTCTGGTGTACAGGTTACCTTGCCATTGTTCACAATAGCAGTCTGATAAACCAACTTGTCTAGAAGTTATGTCTAACTAAAAAAGTGGGATTGGGAACCGAGCGATGGGTTCGCTCTAGCTGTAGCAGGATTAAACATGATTTAAGATTTGGGTTAATACTATTTCACTAATGAAAGTACTATTTTTTCTGGGCTTACCGATAAAATGGCTCATTTTTTCGTTGAAATGCACTTTGTATTTTCATCGATGAACGGTAAGTTTTATCCGGTGAATCGACTTAACTTACTGTTGGGCAAGGATTTAATAAAAACAAAAAAGGCACCAAATAGGTGCCTTTCCTGTTTTTAAAAATCGGCCAGAAGTGAAATAGTACAACCCGTCTTAAATGATAAACTGCCTGTTCCCCTTGTCCGTATTTGTTGGCTATGGACATAATTAGGCAATATGATTATCAAATAACCCCCCAGGTGCTGACCGATTTAATTGTAATCCTGTACACTTTTGCCTAGTTCGGTAAGGTGGGGTTCTTACTCGTCAAAAGAAGTACTAGAGTATTCCAATGTGGAATCGTCGTTCAGTAATTCATTCAATTTGTCTTCTCGGTTGGCGACCAAAGTATTCTTTTGCACATTTTTACCGTACGAAACAGTGTACTGGGCAATACTTTGATTGCTTCCTCTATTAGATACAACGTATCCCATACCCTTTTCAGTATTCAAAGCGATACTATAATCGTCTTTTTTACTGTTTATGTGAGAGCCAAGGTTAACCGATGTGGTCAAATTACGTCTTGTAACCTGGGTGGCATATAAGTCAAGACCACCATATCCCTTTCGTCCTGCAGACGCAAAAAACAGTAGGGTACCATTGTGAAGGTTGGGATAGAGTTCATCTTCCTTTGTATTCACTTTAGGACCCAAGTTCTTCGCTACGCCAGCGTCACCGTTGGAAGAAATCTCTGCAACATAGATGTCGTACTTGCCATAGCTGCCACGCATATTGGAGGCGAAGAACAGTCTTTTACCATCCGCAGAAACTGCTGGATGTTTCGCCGAAGCATACTTCGGAGTGACGCTTACCTTTTTGGCGTTTTTCCATGTGCCATTCACATTTTCCATACGGTAAATCTCATGAATTGTCTCTTTTTTGGAAAAAACACCATATAAAGGTTTGCGGGAAACGGCCTTGCTAAAGTAGGCCACAGTACCATCAGCCGTAACGGACATAGAGGGGGCGTATCCGTCGATAGTACTGAGTTTGCCTTGGATTTTGGTTTCCTTTCGGGTTTCATCCAAAAATTCGCGCGTTGTCCCATTGGAGACATATACTTCACGTATTCTGGATTTCAACTTATCTTTTTCACCGACTACGATAGGGGCAGAAACGTAGTCTTTGGAGAAACTGTATAAGGTTTCATAATCCAAGGTTAGGGCTTCTTCGCCAGAGTTTTCCAACAACTTTTCATACCAAAAAGCAGCTGTTTCAAAGTTTTCTGCTAAGAAATTGGCGTTTCCTAAGTCCTGAAAAATCTCTACATCAGAATAGCCCTGTGTCAATAAATTCAAATAATCTTCGACACGCTTGTTCGCTTCACTATTGTTGCGGTCGATAAAAGGTTCGTTGTTTTGGGCCTGCATGCCCACGCTGATCAAAAAGATACAAACCGCCAACAGTCTGTATGTCATTACTCGTATCATGGTATTAGATTTGGGGGTTAATACATGACAAAGTTCTTCAAAGGATTCATAAAATACTTATCAATTTTTCATAGGTTTTTACGTTTATCGACGAAAAAGTGCAGTTTAACGAGTAAATTTTGTAGCTGAACACCCAAAAATGGCAATTCGTGTTCATGGCTAAGATTTGTTTTTACGGGATTTTTGGTAAAACGGCCTACCGGTTTGTAGGTATTTTTTATCGGTTTCCAATGAACGCAAGGTAAACTTCATACCTTTCTGATGGGTTTTGATATACCCTTTTCATGAGACGACTTGTATTTCTTTTCATAGGTATTTTAAGTTGGGCAGTCTGCTTTGGGCAACGCAGTCATCAAAAAAAAGCGGACAGTTTGCTGCAGCTCATAAAAGAAACCCATTCAAAAGTTGAACAGTCCTTAGAGTATGGTCAACTAGCACTTATCTATTCTGGTATAGATTCAGTAGCCGCTTTTGAGAGTGCGTCTCATTCAAAAGAATTGGCAATAGCGCAGCGTGACACCTTCGCCATGGCCCAATCCGATTTCACTTACGGTGGATTGTACTTAGATTATGGTCAACCGAAACGCGCAGAACGTTTTTATACCAAAGCTAGGAACCAATTAGAGCGTTTAATGATCAATGATACCAGCAAAGCCCATCTTACTTTATGGGTACGCTCTGTATTTGATATTGGTGTTAGCTTGGCTCACCAAGGACGCACGGAAGAAGAGTTGACCTTGATTCAAGAATTGATTCCCCATGCCGAAAAAATTGGGTTGGATGCTATTCTGGGTCGTATTAATTCCAATTTAGGGATTCAGTTATTTAATCTGGAGCAATATGATAAGTCCTATGGCTACTTCATAAAAAGCGGAATCTAGTATAGACTAATAGGAGATTATCCTGCTTTGGTGTACGACCGGCTGATATTTGCGGCTTGTCTCCAAGAAATGGATTCCTTGTCTGGAATGAAATCCATTTTGGAGGAAACACATGGTTTTTTGAAAAAGATGCCTTCGGCTCCTGAGTGGTTTTTATACCATCTGGTAAAGGGAGAATACCATGCGGCACAAGAAAACTATGGTTTGGCTATTGCCAGCTTTGACCGCTCGAAAGAAGTATTAAAAGCCCAAAAACTATCCAATAAATACGACCAACTTTACCTCTGCTACTATCAAGTCTATCAAAAAATGGGCCTTTTGAATGAAGCAGAACACTATTTACAATTGTATCTGACCAACTCAAAACGTAAAAATGAAGTATTGCGCGTTTTGGATATTTATCCTAGCCTGGCTGAGTTGGAAGCACAGCGCGGTGACTTTAAGAAGGCCTATCAGTACTTGGGTGAATACCGTAATCTGAACGACAGTATCAGCGCTTTAGGATTGATGGAACGCATCAACCAACTAGAAATCCAATATCAATCCGAAAAGAAAGAGCGGGAGATTCTTGAACTCCAAAACCAAAACAATGAAGCAGAAATCAGCTTGCAAAAAAATACGGCCCAGCGACGGTTGTTGTGGTTCATTGCCTTAATTCTGCTTTGCCTGGCTGTGATTGGATACATGGCCTATCGCGCACAAAAACGGAAAACCCAATTAGAGCAGGAACAACATCGCCAAGCTATGCAGCTCTTGGAACATGAGCAAGAGTCAAAAATTTTTGCAGCTATTAATAAAGGACAGGAACAAGAAAGAGAACGTGTGGCGAGTGATTTACATGACGGTCTTGCTGGACGACTTTCTGCGACCAGTATTCAACTCAAACAGCTACAGCAATGCAAGAATGTAAAGGGAGAGCTCTTGCAGTCCATTGAGGGGGCTACCTATAATGTAGACAATTCGTTAAAGGAATTGCGAAACATTGCCCGTCACCTTATGCCTGAGACCCTATTCAAATACGGATTGAAATCAGCAGTGGAAGATTATTGCTCCAGTGTGCAGGGGCACCAACAGCATATCAAATTCATCCTTCAGTTTTACGATGAGAATAAACCGTTGGAAAATAATACCCTACTTACTATTTATAGAATCATTCAGGAACTAATTACCAACGCCGTAAAGCACGCAAAAGCCAAGGAAGTATTAGTACAATGCACCATATATGAAAATGCAGTCAATATTACGGTTGAAGATGATGGGATAGGCTTTGCTCCCAAAATGAACAAGGAAAGCTCAGGCTTGGGCTTAAAAAGTGTACACGCCCGAGTGGCATTATTGAACGGTAGTATTGAGATAGATACAGAACCCAATGAAGGAACCCATGCAAACATCGAGATACCCCTTTAATCAAAAACAACCTATTATAAAGGTGTTGATTGTAGATGACCACAATTTGGTCTTGGAAGGCCTTTGCTCTCTGTTGGCATCACACGAAGAAGTAAAGGTGGTGGCCGCTGTGGATTCTGGGAAAAAAGGATTGGCCTATCTCAAAGAAAACCCTGTAGACATTGTCTTGCTTGATATCAACCTACCCGATATTAAGGGTATGGAAGTATGCGAAATCATTGATTCTAAATTCCCAAACGCCAAAGTCATCGCTTTAAGCACCTATAATAGCAGGAGTATCGTAAACCAAATGATTTCAAATGGTGCCAAGGGCTATTTATTAAAGAACGTTGGGTCCGAAGAATTGAAGAAAGCAGTTGTTACGGTGGCGGAAGGCGGATGCTATTATGACGCAGAGATTCAAAAGACCATGGCGGATACGATTTTCAATACCATGCACCAGCCACCGAGATTAACAAAAAGGGAAAAACAAATCATAAAACTAATTGTCCAAGGAAAGACCACGGCCAACATCGCTGAAGAATTATTCATCAGTCCGTTAACTGTTGAAACGCATCGCAGAAACATCATGAAAAAACTAAAAATCTCCAATGTCGCTGCATTGGTCCGTGTAGCCATGGACAAAATGCTCATCTAGTCCGTTTTCCAAAATACTGATAATTAAAATGTTAGGTGCTTTTTAATAAGCTCCCAGGAAATATCATGTCTAATTTTAATCCTTATGAAATGAAAAATGTAATCCTACTGGTCCATCTCATGCTGGCGCTTTCTTGTCAATCAGATGATATGACTGAAGCGGGGGAAACAGCTCCCCAACCTACTGGTGAATCGAGTTATGACCCCAATCTTATACCTCCAAAAGATACGCCCGCAGATAATCTTCTGAACAATCCAAGTTTTGAAAGCGATGGTGATTGGTTCCTTTGTGGCGATACCGCAATTGAAACTTCAGTTCAAAGCAATACGGGAACCAAGACCTTGGTTATGGGAAACCGGGTGGTTTGTGAAGATGCGGATGGTCCCTTCTTTATTACGCGAAACGCCATTTTGATACAAACACTTCCTGTCACGGAGCTGCCTGAAGTAATCTCCGTTTCGTTTTGGATTAGAACGACTACGGGCATTCCTGAAGATGCTTTTCGGGTGTACCTGACCAATGAGCCTGAAAAGTTTCTCAACAGCTTGGCTGGGGGTGATGGATTGATATCCTATTTTGATGAAACCTCTTTTACCAGCGAATGGTCACAGATTAAACTGTTTTATGAGCGGGATGACACCAACCTTTTTATTCGCAATGATGGAACGCTGTCCTTGGTTTTTCAATTGGAACCTTCTAAATCGTACGATGCTGACATTTTGTTGGAACTAGATGACATCAAAGTATCCTTAGGAACAGAACAATTCACACAGCCTGAACCCTTACCAGAAGGACTGGTCGCTACATCAGATAACGAACGAATTCTATTTCGCAACTTGTCGGATGGTACCATTTCTTCAATGCGTGCCAATGGTGATGATGTAGTGAACTATGCTGGGATTCCAACCGACCTCTTGGCAGGAATACCGTCTTGGTATGATGGTGAGGTCATTAGTGTAACTGAAAAAACGTTCAATCCCATTACTTCTCCCGACCCTGGAACGATTTCCGCCTCCGGGACTGATGTAAAACACTATCCCATTAATGGGGGAGAGGCTGCAATGGTCTATCAAACCGTTGGCGAACCAGGGTTGGATACGGGAATTCCAGACAATCCAAACAATAAAGAAGCCATAGACATCGAGGTTCGCCGCATGGCATGGAACCAAACTGAAAATCTTGGAGCGCTTACCATCTGTGCGCGAAGTCGTTTTAGTTTATTCACCTCAGATGACGTTTGTAACATTGTATTGGTCAACCTTGAAACCTTTGAAGAAGTAGGCACTATTGAAAATGGTTTCAATGCGGTTTGGTCCAGTACGGGAAGGCTGGCCTACTATTGGGATAATGCGATTTTTATTGCTGAAGCCACCAACAGTACAAATACTGGACGCCAAGTATACCGAAATACGACTATCAGCGGACTTCTTCAGGAAGTAGATTGGTCACCGGATGGGAACAAATTGGTTTTTGCGGAGAAGGGTAATGGAGCAGGCTTTATCAATGGAAGTTTTCAAACCTTTTACACGATAAAGACGATCGATGTCAACACAGATGAAGTTGAAGTATTGTTATTGGTAGACCATGGCATGCTTTCGACGAATCTATCTTGGTCTCCTGATGGACAATATATTTTCTACAGCCTGACGCAAGCCTCTGAACAAACCAAAATATGGTGGTTGGAGGCTGCCACAGGGCGTACAGGCCCATTGACCACAAAAATTGATGCTGCTTCAGCGTATTGGTTGAAATAGTTTTCTATTAGTTTAGTTAGTTTCTTCTGAAAGCCTCGAAAGAGGCTTTTTGGGTTTGTGAAAGAAAAACCTGCGAATCGTTGAGGGTTGTTCAATCGGTTGACACATCTTACTAAACAAAAAATAAAAGTCTACCTCGCATAATCCCTGGTGTTGGGGGTTTCATCGATAAAAGGACACTTTTTGACTAATTTAAAGTTGGCTTGAAACAATGAGAAGCGCAAAATAGTACTTTTCCCGTACAAACTCCAAACCTACCAAATTACGTTTCTTTTCCTTCAGTGTGCTAGAATACCAAACTAACGCAACTGAGAATGAAAGACCTTTTAATAGGTAAACTACCATACCAAAAGCTTTTTTTGGTCTGCTTTCTACCCTTCTTTTTCGCTTTTTTGGGTCGCTTTTTGGCTAAGCGATGTGCGCTTGTATTTCAGGCGTACCATAATTATGTATTCCCCCCCTTCATAATAATTTCTAACCCCCCTTTAAAATTACATCCCGCACGATTATGAAAAAATTAGTACTGTTTTTATCGTTGGCTTTTGTAACTTCCATTACACTAGCCCAAAGCTTTTCGTATGTAGAAGACTTTGACACCTATGGTACAGGCAATTTGGGCACCCTTTCTTCCGATTGGACTCCCGAAGGTTCAAACCCTCAGATTCCAATAGTGAATGAAGGCCTTTCCCCAGGCACAACACATTCGTTGGACTTTAATGGTTTTACAACGGTCTTCGACTATCTGGCCCTCATTAACAATCCGGTGGATTTAACCGCCAATGTTCCCTTCTATTTTGGAGTGTATTTCAAAATGGAGGCGCTTGGTAGTGGAAACAGTAATCGTATGAGGGTTGCGATACGGGTGGATGATGCTATCACTGGCGATCAATGGATTCGGGAAATTGTTGGGAGGTATGGCGGCGCGGGCAAAGCACGTCTTGGCCTTGGCAATTCAAACTCTAATCATGGCGAGGCGGATATCTATGAAGGACAGCTGTTGCAATTTGTGGTTAAAGGCGTTTGGGATGGCGTAGATACCATAACCTATAGTTATACCCTTTCTCCAACTTTGGTTGAAACGGACAATACGTGGATTCCTGCGACGACTTCACATACTACTTCCGGAACACCAAGTTTGGGAAGAATCTTTATTAGTAATACCAATGCGGCCAATATCGGTAAGTTAGGTCCCGTACGATTGAGCACCACTTATACCGAAGTAGTGGATGAGGTGCTGGATAGCGAACCTTCCGCTGCCTTTAGTGCTACAATTGATGAACTACAAGTTGACCTTGATGCATCGGCTTCAGTAGATGATGGTTCCATTACTACCTATGAATGGGATATGGGCGATGGAACTTCTCTATTTGGGCAGACCTTAAGTCATACCTATGCCGCACCAGGAACGTATACTATCGAACTGACTGTTACAGACGATAATGGTGGGACGAACCAAACCACGCAAGAAGTTACCGTGGAGGGTCCTTTTGTCGCAACTTTTCCATATCAAATCAATTTCCAGAATGAAGCTACGACTCCTCCTGCGGGATACCTTAAAGATTTTGGAGAAGCATACGGGGCAAAAACCGGGGGTCTTACGTATGGCTGGATAAAATTAAGCGATGGAACTCCTGTCGACCTTACTACACCAAGCAATGGTGTTGGTCGAAACCGCAACGCTGGAAATGTTTCAGATTTACGATTGAACACTCTTGTTCACATGCAAGGAAATGACATCGCAGGTTGGACAGGTGGCCGTTCGAACGAAGGCGTTTGGGAAATCGATGTGCCCAACGGATGGTATGAAGTTACGGTAAGCGTTGGAGACCCTAACCAAGATGGACAAGTTTCCGAAACCCCTGACCATTTTATCCGAGTTGAAGGCGTTACGGCTATTGACGTCTACGATGTGGATTCTGGTTTACCAAATGGTGACCCAGGACGCTTTACTGCAGGAAGTGCGATTGTACAAGTTACCGATGGAAAACTAACCATTGACGCAGATGACCCATTGGCCAACAATACCAAAATCAATTATGCTATCATTGCGGAAACCACTCCGCTCTCATCGGAAACCAATATTCTCACCTTCAGTTTGCCTGACCAAACCGGTGATGCAACCATTGATGCCTTGGCGCATACCATTGCAGTCGAGGTGACTTCGGGTACCGACCTATCGACATTGGTACCAACACTAACCGCTTCAGCTG
>ERZ1740070.1622-NODE-1622-length-13860-cov-5.980804_pt1 | contig 13860 bp, 13 predicted proteins | sample MGYA00581734_ERZ1740070 | MGnify/ENA primary metagenome ERZ1740070 (study PRJEB43018, sample SAMN04849744) | marine metagenome | isolation source: floating plastic debris | place: Pacific Ocean | collected 2008-09-01 | study: EMG produced TPA metagenomics...
CCTCCACCAAGGTCTGTCCCTTCGCAGTTGCAAAGCGCAGCTTATGGGTTTGCAGAACGGGAGGGGTGATTTTAGCGCATTGCATAACATCGATCTCCGCCCAAGCGCGGGCGCAAATCGAAGGTGCTAAATGTCTCTTTACACGCGGTCCGTGCCATCAAGCCTCCTTCCGAGGCACCCCGCCTCGGGTTGGTGGAAAATTCGATGGCAGGTCTCCTGACTTGCGGGTCTGGGCTTGGCTGACCTTCCCGAACCGCGTGGGGTTCAGTGGTGTCTCAGCGTCGCTCACCGCCTACAGTTGCGGGGGCAGTCACGGATTCGGCGCCTGTTGGCTACACCTGACCGTGTTCCCTTTTCATCCCGTTATCGCTTTGCGCGGGAACCATCTGTGTAACCGTTGGAGGAATGAGCTGAGTCTGTCAACCGAGGAATGCGATGCGAGGCATCGCTGGCGTTGGAGCAAAAATTTTGGTTCAGTCCGACAGATGACACTTTCCTTCGCGGCACGTCGCGCCCCATGACAGACCCCCTCCCGACGCTTTACTCCACGGTGTCCCGTCATTTCATTGCGGATTGGCTGGAGGCGCTCAGACCACTTTGCGAAGCGGATCACTTCGGCTCGCTTTTGGCGCGGTCTGATTTGACGGTGGATGCGCAGCAAGGGCGGATCACTCTGGACCAGATTGTATGTCTCTATCAGCTGGCCGCAGTGGAGACGGGCGATGAAATGATGGGCCTGTGGTCGCGCCCGATCCGACCTCGGGCCTTGCAGCATCTTTTGACCTCGGTGCGGGAGGCGCGGTCGCTTTCCTCGGCGCTGTATAGGTTTTCGACCTTTTGGAACCTGCTCTTGGATGACTACCAATTTGAGTTGATGGAAACGGGTGAGACGATGGCGTTGCGGCTGATCCCGACGAGGGAGCAGACCGCACAGCGGTTTGGGCATATGCTGATCCTGAAGCTGGCGCATGGTCTGCTGTCGTGGCTCGCGCGCTACGAAGTGCCGGTGAACGCGGTGGCATTTGCCTTTCCGCGCCCGACCTTTGAAGAAGATTACGCCGTGATCTTTCCCGCTCCGGTGACGTTTGGCGCGCCAGTGACGTTCATCGCGTTCGATCTGGCCGATCTCGGCCCGGTACAGCTTCGCAACGCCGCCGATCTGGGTGTGTTTCTGGAAAACGCCCCGCGCGACTGGATTTTCACGCGGTCGAGTGAGCACACACAGTCTTTGCGCGTCCGCAGTTACCTCAGCCAATCAGGGTGGGAGGGCGCAAACCTGGCAGCGGCCGCGGAGGCGATGCACATGACGCCGCGCACCCTGATGCGCCGGTTGGAGGCGGATGGGACGTCCTTTCAGGCGATCAAGGATGCGCTGCGGCGCGACATCGCGATCCGGCATTTGCAAACCGGGCGCGACAGTGTCGAGGCGATTGCCCTTGAGCTTGGGTTTTCGTCGGCGGCAAACTTTCACAAAGCCTTTCAGCGATGGACGGGAAACACCCCGAGTTCGTATAAGCGGAAGACCCCCATCGCAGGTTAATTTTGTCACTTTCGGACAATACCCTGTCATATCGCGAGATGGTTATGACCACGAAAACCCCGTATTTCGGCAAAAAATAAGAACTCAACCTGACGAAACTTGCTCTGGCCGCGCCGCCAATCGACTAAATCTGGCGCGAACGGACAGGTACGACCTACGAAAGGACACGCCCGATGTCGGACAAACTGGATACCATTCTCTCTGCCGCCCACGATCACGCGATGAATGTGATTGCGCCCAATGTGGACGCGTGGAACGCCGCCAAAACCTGGCCGCGTGAGGCCTCTGACAAGGCCGGGGCCGCGGGCCTGACCGGTCTTTATGCGCCCGAAGAGCTGGGTGGTCAGGGCCTGTCCCTGGCCGATGGGATCCAGGTGTACGAACAACTGGGCCTTGGCGATGGCGCCTACGCATTCGCGCTGTCCATGCACAACATCTGCACCTTCGCGGGCTGCGGCTATGGCACGGAGGCGTTCAAGGAAAAGTGGGCGCGCGATCTGACCTCTGGTCGCAAGCTGGCGAACTTTGCCCTGACCGAGCCGCAATCCGGTTCTGACCCGATGCAGATGTACACCCGCGCCACGATCAACGGCGATGGCACCTGGACGATCAGCGGCGCAAAGGCGTGGGTCAGCCTGGCCACAGAGGCGGATGTGTACTTCACCGTGGTCAAAACCAGCGATGCACCGGGCCACAAGGACATGGCGATGATTGCCATCCCTGCCGATGCGCCGGGGATCAGCTTTGGCCCGCTTTATGAAACACCCTCTTACAACTTCCTGCCCATGTCTGAGATGTATCTCGACAAGGTGGTGGTGAGCGAAGACAACATCATCCTGCCGATCGGTCAGGGCCTGCAAGGGTCGCTGATGGCGATTGATATCGCGCGGGTTTCCATCGCGTCGGGCTGCTGCGGATTGATGCAATCGGCGCTCGACACCGCGCTGTCCTACTCCAAGAACCGCAAGATGTTTGGAGGCAAGAACCTGCAGCTCGATGGCATTCAATGGATGCTGGGCGAGGTGGCGACCGATCTGGAAGCTTCCAAATTGCTCTACCGCAAGGCGGCGGAGGCCCTTGGCACACCCGAAGGGCCGCTGATGGCCGCGCATGCCAAGCGGTTCGTGCCGGATGCGGCGGTGAAGGCGGCCAACACCTGTACCCAGGTTCTGGGCGGTATGGGCCTCTTGCAGCCCTACGGGCTCGACCGGTTGTCGCGGCTGGCGCAGATGCTGCGCATTGTGGATGGCACGACAGAGATCAGCCGCGTGGTGATCGGACGGGCGCTGCAGAAACGTGCCGCAAGCCTGCCGGGCATCGCCGTGCCGAAAGGGTTCCGAGAGACAGACGAAGACGCACCCGCGATGGTCGCGGAGTAAAATTTAACGAGTGCTCTTTTCTTTGACTGAGTGATCTTCAGGTCAGCCTTTTTCGGAAGGCTGGCCTGTTTTTTCGCTACAGGATCTGCCCGAGAAATTCCTGCGTCCTGGGGTCAGAGGCCTCGGTAAAGAATGTGGCAGGCGGTCCGTGTTCGACAATCACGCCCCGATCGGTGAAATAGATGTGGTCGGCCACCTCTCGGGCAAAGCCCATTTCGTGGGTGACAAGGATACAGGTCATCCCCTCTTCGGCCAGTTCGCGGATGGTGACGAGCACCTCCTTGACGGTTTCGGGATCAAGCGCCGCTGTCACCTCATCAAAGAGCATGACATCGGGGTTCATCGCCAAAGACCGGGCAATCGCCACGCGCTGTTGCTGACCGCCTGACAGCTCCCCGGGGTAGCTGTTTTCCTTGCCTTCCAAACGCACCTTTTTGATCAACGCGCGGGCGCGGGTTTCGACCTCTGACTTGTCTTGTTTGAGGACCTTGAGCGGCGCCATCATCACGTTTTCCAGCGCCGTCTTATGAGGGAAAAGGTTGTATTGCTGGAACACCATCCCGACCTTTTTGCGCAGCTCCAGCTTGTCGAGATTGGCGTCATGCACCTCTTGGCCCTCGACGGTGATCGACCCGCCTTGGATATCATTGAGCCCGTTGATGCAGCGGATCAGGGTGGATTTGCCCGACCCAGATGGGCCGATGATGCAGATCACCTCGCCTTTCATGACGTCGAGGGAGACACCCTTGAGCACCTCCAGCGCACCAAAGCTCTTGCGCACCTCTTTGAGGGAGACGATCGGTTGATCAGCAGTCCAAGTCATAGTTTCACCGCGAATTTACGCTCCAGCCGCATGGTCAGCCGAGCAATGGGATAGCAGTAGAGAAAGAACATGATGAGGGCGAAGCCGAAGAAGGGCACCAGCAGTTCAGGGTGATTGTCCTCGGCCTCCATCGCCTGACGGGAGAGCGTGATGATCTCTTCGATGCCGAGCAGGCTACAAAGGGGCGTGGCCATGGTCAGGATGGCGTACCAGTTCATCCAAGGCGGCAGCATGCGTTTGTAGCATTGGGGCAAAATTATCTGCCACAGGATTTGCCGGCGCGTGAAGGCAAGGCTTTCGGCGGCCTCCCATTGCGCCGTGGGGACAGACTGCACCGCGCCGCGCACCACCTCTGAGATATTGGCCATGACGGGCAGGGAGAGGCCAAAGACCCCCTTCATCCAATCGGGGATGCGGATTGTTTGACCGAAAATCGTGATCTCAAACGGCAAGGCAAGAAGCACGATGAACAGCAGCACCAGCCACGGTGAATTGCGAAAGAGCTGCGTGTTGAACCAGGCAAACATGCGCAGCGGTTTGAGCGGTGAGATTTGCGCAAGGCCCAGCGCGGCACCAGCCACCGTGCCGATGGCCATGGCGAGCATGGAAATGACGACGTTGAACAAAAACCCGGACATGACCAGAAACGGCATCCAGCGCCACAGCGCGTCAAACGCGTCACCGGTGGTGAAGCGGGATTGAGCGTAGGCCAGCGTGGGCCAAATCATGATGAGCGCCATCATCGCAAAGGGCGTCCACCAGGGCATCGCAGCCAGCCAGCGGGTGAAGATGTAGCCATCGGGCGAATGGGCGGCGACATCAAAGGGCTTGAGCACCGCCATGTTGCGCGTGGGCGCATTGAGACCAGGTATGCGCCTCATGTGCCGTATCCGGGGATCTTCATCCCCCGCTCCCACCGGGACATGCCAAAGACAAGGATCGCAACAAGGCCGACATAGGCCACAAACAAAAGCAGCATCGTGGGATACTGGGCCGAGGGGTAATCATTCCAGATGGTGACGGAATGGTAGAGCAGTTCCGGCACGGCGATGGCGAAGGCCTGTGTCGTCGTCTTGACGAGGTTCACGAGGTTGTTGTTGAGCGCAGGCAGGCACACACGGAAGGCCAGCGGCAGCACCACGTAGATGTAGGTTTGCAGGCGCGAGAAACCCAGGGACTCGGAGGCTTCGACCGTGCTTTCGGGCACCGCTTCGATGCCTGCGCGGAAGATCTCCACATTGAAGGCCCCGGCGAAGAAACTGAGTGAGATGATGGCCCAGCCGACATTGGAGATGATCGGCTCCACCGTCCAGCCGTCATCGCCCGCGACCACAGGCGTGAATTGCCCCAAGGCGAAGTAGAAAAACAGCAGCTGCACCATGGGCGGCGTGTTGCGAAAAAACTGAATGTAGCCTTGCACGATGGCGCGGGTGATCGCGGATTTCGCGCCTTGCATCCAGGCGCCCACCAACCCGATGAGCACGGAAAAGATCAGGCACATGACGCTCAGCTTGATCGTCATCCAGAGGCCGGACAGAATCTTGTTCTGCTGACGCTCTTCATACATCCAGATGAAATTCCAGCGCGGCGCGTCCGCTGCCAACTCACGGAAGAAGTCTTCCATTCAGGCCCACCCCAAAAAGAGTGCGCCCCTCCCGGCTGGGAAGGGCGCGTTGGTGGTTACTCTGCCAGCCAGTCGCTGTAGCGCTCTGCCTTGTCCTTGAGGTAGGCGGTCGGCTGAATGCCCCACTTTTCCTCAAGTGCAATCAGCGTGCCTTCCTGGTGCCAGTTGTACTGCATGCCGGACATGAAATTGCCGAAGACGCAGTTTTGCTCTTCCAGCGGCACGGCAAGCGCCCAGGGGTTGTCATCCTCTGACGCGAGCGGCATTTCAAACCCGTCCCAATTGCCGGAGGCCAGATCAGAGCCGATCGAGCTGTCATCATAGACCCAGGCCACACATTTCTTGTCGCGCAGGGCCTGCTTGGCCTCGGCATTGCCGGTGAAGGCCACGACCTCAACATCGTAGCGTTCTTCCACAATCTGGTTATAGAACGCGCCTTGCTTGCCGCAGACTTTCTTCCCGCTGAGATCCGTCCACGCCGAGAAATCAAGCGCCTCGGGTGACATGATGTTGGTGCCGGACGTGTAGTAGTTCGGGCCCACGATGCCCACAATCTCACGGCGGTCGGCGCGGTCGGACATGGTGGCGATCATCAGGTCGATCTTGCCCTGCTCCAGAAACTGCATCCGGTTCGAGGATTGCACCGCAACGAGCTCAAGCTCAACGCCCATGGCGCGGGCCACGTCGGCGGCCATGTCGATCTCCATGCCGACGATATTGCCGCTTTCATCGCGGAAGCCCCAAGGTTTGTAGTCAGCCTTCACACCCACGATGAGCGTGCCGCGTTCCATCACGGCATTCCAGCGTTCATTGGTGCATTCGGCCAGCGCGGCCGTGGTGGAAAAAGCGGCAAGCGCAACTGTGCTCACGGCGGTTTTCATTAGTGTTTTCATCGGAACTCTCCCTGTTACTTTTTTCTAGCGGGTGTGTCCCGCCAGTATTCATTTAGTTTGTGGTTTTGCCGTTCTACCGCGGCAATATGCTCGAGCGCTTTTGCGCCCTTTTCCCGAATGACCATATCCAAGAGAGTTTCAAAAACCAGCATGGAGGTCACATGAGACGGAAAAAACTGTGGGCTGTCCGTGCCCACGTAGAAACTTTGATCAGCAATTGAGCCGAATGGCGACAACGCATTGTCCGTGATGGCGATCACCGGCACACCGCGGGCTGCGACATGGCGGGTCATGTCCACGGCGCGGGCCGAATATGGGCTGATCGAGGCCACGAGACAGGCGTCTTGCGGGCCCAGCGTGGCAAGTTCAGAAGACAAGCTGTCACCGGTGCGGCCCAGAACGGTCCACCCGGTCAAGGACATATTGGCGATATAGGCGGCATAATCCGCAAGTCCCCGCGCACTCATTTCCCCAATAAGAATGACCCGGCGCGCCTGCGCCAACCTCTGCGCAGCGTTCGTCAGTTTGGTGTGGTCAACACGGTCCAGCAACGCTTGTACGTTGCGCATCATCGCGGTCGCATGCTGTTCGATCAGGGGGCGATCTTCCGGGTGGTCCTCACTTGCCAAGGCATGCGCGCGGTCGGCGAGGACCGTACGGGCGGGCAGAACATCTTTGCGGCAGAGATCGCGCAGCTGGTCATAACTGTGCAGGCCAATGGCCTGAGCCAGGCGGGTGAAGGTTGGCGCGGGCAGGTTTGCCTCTTCGGCCACGAACCGCTGCGAGCGTGTCGCCACATCGCCGGGCCGTTCGACGACGAACCGGGCCGCGCGGCGCAGTTGAGGGGACAGCGCTTGCAAGCGCTCTGGCGTGAGATCTTCCAGTCTAACAGGAGGGGTGTGACCCATATTTTTGTTGCGTTCCTTACAATCGCTGGAATGATTGAATTGAAAATTTCAAGATTCGTCAACACTCATGGTCACACCTTCCCCCTCCCTGCCCTCTCATGCCTCCGTCGTGGTCATCGGTGGCGGGGTCATGGGGTGTTCGACGCTTTATCATTTGGCCAAGCTGGGTGTGACAGACGCGATCCTGCTGGAACGCAACAAGCTGACCTCCGGCACCACATGGCATTCGGCCGCTCAGGTGCGGGCGCTGCGAAACTCAAAGAACCTGACGCGGATGATCCAATACTCGGTTGAGCTTTATGCCCAGCTTGAACAGGAAACGGGCCAGTCGGTGGGGTGGATTCAGAAAGGCTCTCTTTCGATTGCAACGAACCCGGATCGGCTGACCCATATCAAGCGGCAAGAGGCTTTGGCCCATGCCTATGGGATTGACGCGATGTCGATCAGCGCGGGAGAGGCGCAGGAACGTTGGCCCCTGATGAATGCGAATGATGTCCTGGGCGCTGTATGGTCGCCGGATGATGGGCGCGTGTCACCCTCAGATGTCTGCGCGGCATTGGTCAAAGCCGCCAAGGGTCTTGGTGCGCGCATTTTCGAGGGCACAGGCGTAACCGGCATCTTAACGGATCAGGGCCGCATCACGGGGGTTGAGACCGACCAAGGCACGGTGATGTGCGATGCGGTCGCACTTTGCACCGGGCTGTGGTCCCGTGAGGTGGGCGCGATGGCGGGGGCAGAGGTGCCAGTGCTGGCCTGTGAACACTTTTACCTGCTGACCAAACCCATCGACGGGATTGCCGGGAATACGCCCACCCTGAGCGATCATGACAACCATCTCTATATTCGCGATGACAGTGGCGGGTTGCTGGTGGGGTGTTTTGAACCCATGGGCAAGCCGATTGCGCCCGGCGTTCTGACCGCCGATTTCGCCTTCGGGCTTTTGCCGGAGGATTGGGATCACTTTGAGCCGATGATGGAGAATGCTCTGCACCGGCTGCCCGCGTTGGAGACAGCAGAGGTGAAGATGCTGCTCAACGGGCCCGAAAGCTTTACCCCCGATGGGACATTCATGTTGGGCGAAACGGCAGAGACGCGCGGGCTTTTCCTCGGCTGCGGTATGAATTCGGTGGGCATCGCCTCTGGCGGGGGCGCGGGCATGAACCTGGCCCATGCCATCGTCCATGGGCACACGGCCTATGATTTGTCCGAGGCAGATGCGAAACGGTTTGCGCCTGTGTTCAGCTCACTTGATCACTTGATGGCCCGCGCGCCTGAGATCCTCGGCACGCATTATGACATCGCCTTTCCCGGCAAACAGCTGCGCAGCGCGCGGGGGGTGCGACGGGGGCCGCTGGACGCAGAGCATCGCGCGTCCGGCGCGCATTTCGGTCAGTTTTTCGGATGGGAGCGCCCTCTATACTTTGGCAAAACGTCGGAGCCGCGCATGACGTTCGACCGACCCGATTGGTTTGATCAGGTCGGCGCAGAGGTGCGCGCAGCACATGAACATGCAGCGATTTTCGATGCCTCCTCCTTTGGCAAGATCGAGGTGGAGGGGCCGGACGCAGAAGCGTTTCTTCTGCGCGTCTGTGCAGGGCACATGGCCCGGCCGCCCGGATCGGTGATCTACACGGCCCTGCTCAATGACCGTGGCACGTTTGAAAGCGATCTGACAGCGCAGCGGATCAGTGACACACACTATAGGCTGTTTGTTGGTACCGCTGCGATCAAGCGTGATTTGGCCTGGTTGCGGCGACACAGCACTGGGTTTGAGGTGACCCTGACCGACAGCACGGAGAGATACGCGGTGCTTGGGCTGATGGGGCCGGACGCCGCCCAGATCGTCAGCGATTGTGGCGCGGCTGAACTGACCGAACTGGGCTATTTCAAGGTTGGCCCGGCCCATATCGCTGGCAAACACGTGCGCGCCGCCAGGATGTCTTACGTGGGTGAGATGGGGTGGGAAATCACCTGTTTGTCTGAAAACGCGCCTGCGATCTATGCCGCTCTGACCGCCCGGGGCGCGCAGGTCGCAGGGCTGTTTGCCCAAACGTCGATGCGCATCGAAAAGGGCTTTTGCGCGATGGGCCATGAACTGGACGGGGATGTCAGCCCCGTTGAGGCGGGTCTTGATTTTGCGACACGCCGCACGGGCGGGTTTATCGGATCGGATGCTTTGACGGATCGTCGCGCGCAGGGTGCCACACCACGGGTCGTGTCCTTGATGTTTGATGACGGTGACGCCATGCCTTTGGGGCATGAGCCGATCTATCACGCGGGGCGCATCATCGGTCAGACCAGCTCTTGCGCCTATGGGTACCGCGTGGGCGCACCGGTTGGGCTTGGCCATGTCGACGCCCCGGTCATGGCAGGCACGCAGGTGCAGGTCGACATCGCGGGCACACCTTGCAACGCGGTGATCCGCCACGGCCCGCTCTTTGATCCCGATGGCGCGCGGATGAAGGGCTGAAATCGCCTCGCCCCTTGGGGCAATATGTTGGTAGGCTGGGGCAGACACACGAGAGGAAAGACGGATCACATGGCAGAGATTTCACTCAACCGGGCGCGCAGGATCATTCGCGCCACCTTGGCCAAAGGCCGCGAGGACGGCTTGAAGCCGCTGTCTGTTGTCGTGCTGGACAGTGGCGGGCATGTGAAGGCCTTTGAGCGCGAAGATGGCGCATCCCCGGGACGGTTCGGGATTGCCCATGGCAAGGCGTATGGATCGATCATGTTGGGCATTGCCGGGCGCGCGCAAATGGCGCGGGCCGATCAGCAAGCGTATTTCATGGCTGCGATGAACGGGCTTTATGGTGGTCAGCTTGTCCCGGTGCCGGGTGGCGTATTGGTGCGTGATAGCGGTGACCGAATTGTCGGGGCTGTGGGCGTGACGGGCGATACATCCGACAATGATGTGATCGCAGCCGTGGCCGGGATTGAGGCGGTCAATCTGACGGCGGAAGCGTAACCGTCAGCTTAGGTCAAACCCTTTGGCGCGCATGAATTGCCCGAAATCAGCGCGCTCCGGTCGGCTATATTGGCGGGTTTTGTCGTCGGTCCAAGTGTATTGTGATGTCTCGCCAAAAGCCTCCACAAAGCGCTGTTTCGAATAGGGTTGTCGCGCGTGGCGCGCCGCGTCATAGCCATCGCCCGCATCGCGCAGGCCCGCCTCTTGGTACGTGTCCACATGACAGGTTACGCGCAAAGGCAAGCGCATGGAGATCTCGGGCGCACAGACAGGATATCCCACCGCGAGTCCGGCAAAGGGGAACACATGATCGGGCAAGCACAGCATGTCCGACACCGTTTGCGCCTCATTGCGCACGGCACTGATGGGGCAACAGCCAAGGCCCACCGCCTCAGCTGCGGTTACAAACGCGCCAAGCGCAATGGCCGCATCCGCGATCGCGTTGAACGCGGCATCAAAATGATCATTCGCAAAAGGCACGTCACGCCATTCATGCCAAAGCCGTTGGCGCCGGTTGTTGCCGCAAAAGATAAGGATCGTAGGCGCCTCTGCGATCCAGCTTTGACCGCTCATCAGCCATGCGAGGTGGCGACGTTTTTCAAGCGCGCGCAATTCGATGATATCGCGTTGTTGCAGATCGCTTTTGGTCGGGGCGGACAGCGCCGTGGCGCAAAGCACCTCTAGAAGATCGCGCGGCACGGATTGATCGGTAAACGCACGACATGAGCCACGGGCCGCCATGCCGATCAAAGCCGGTTCGTCCAAGGCCGTCGCCTCCAGATCGCCAAAACGGTCATTGAGGATCTTGTGCAGCGATTTGGGCATGGTGGGCCCCTTGTTGTTAGAAAAACTTACAAAAACCGAAAGAAATTATCGCATAGAATAAGCAATTCTATCCGTTATAGGGTGGTATTGAACAGGCAGCAGTGGAAACGTGCAACCGTGAACAGCACTTCAACCATTTCCGTGACAATCGAACGGGATGCGGACGCCCAGGCGCAGTTTGAGGTGCCCGCCTACGACAACCAAACCGTTCTCGATGTGGTGTCCTGGGTGCAGCAGAATGCCGATCCGACGCTGAGTTACCGGTTTGCCTGTCGCGTGGGGATGTGCGGCTCTTGCGCGATGATGGTCAATGGCGTGCCGCGTTGGACGTGCCGCACGCATATCTCAAAGGTGTTGGACAACGGCGCGGTCACCATTGGCCCATTGCGAAACCTGCCGGTGATCAAGGATCTGGCCGTGGATATGGACCCGTTTTTCGACAAATGGGTGGCGGCCGAAGCGGTGCATCATGGTGGCCTCACGCGGGATGACCCCATTGCGGCGGTGGATGAAACCAGTGCGGAGCGCGTGGAAGCCAATGCCGGGATTGAGTGCATCAATTGTTCGGTCTGCTATGCGGCCTGTGACACGGTGGCGGGCAACCCCGACTACCTTGGCCCTGCGGCGTTGCAGCGGGCATGGACGCTTCTCAACGATGCCAAGGATGAAGGGCGGCTGGCCATTTTGGATGCGGTGTCTGGATCAGGCGGATGTCATAACTGTCATTCCATGGGGTCTTGCACGGCCTATTGCCCCAACGATTTGGACCCGATGTCAGCCATTGCAGGGCTGAAGCGGGAGACAGCCAAACAGTTTTGGCCATGGGGACGCAAATGATCTCGCTGCGCCTTTACATGCTGCAACGGATCTCTGCGTTGCTCATGGCCCCGTTTGTGATCGGCCATCTGGCCGTGATGATCTATGCCATTCAGGGGGGCCTCAGCGCGGCGGAAATTCTGGGCCGCACGCAAGGCTCTTTGCTGTGGTTCTTGTTTTACGGTGGGTTCGTGGTTGCAGTCTCTGTGCACGGGGCCATTGGGCTCCGTACGGTGGCGTATGAATGGGGCGGCTTGAAGGGCAACGCTTTGGAGGCCTTCATGTGGGCGATCGGCGCGGGTCTTTTGATCATGGGGATGAACGCGGTGTGGGGCGTCACATATGCGGTCGGTCCCTTGGGGGGACCGGGCGGATGAGGGCGGCCAAAGGCATCACCTCAAGGGCGCACCCGTTGTGGCTGGCTTATATTCTGCACCGGCTGTCGGGGCTTGGCCTTGCCCTGTTCCTGCCTGTGCATTTCTGGATCCTGTCCTTTGCGATCCGCGATCAGGCCCGTCTTGATGGGTTTCTAAGCTGGACGGAGGTGGCCCTCGTCAAGGTCGCGGAGGTTGGCCTCGTGTTCCTGCTTGCGGTCCATATGTTTGGTGGATTGCGCCTTATGGCGATGGAGTTTTTGCCTTGGAGCGCGCCGCAAAAGACATTGGCCGCCGGGGCGACAGCCGTGTCTTTCCTTGTGGCCGGCTTATTTTTTATGCAGGCGGTGTGATCATGATCCACGACATTGACAGACACGACACCGATATCCTGATCCTCGGCACCGGAGGGGCGGGCCTCTTTGCGGCGCTGCATGCTCAGCAAAGCGCGCCAGAGGGCACCAAAATCACCATCGCAGTGAAAGGCCTCATCGGCAAATGCGGCTGCACCCGGATGGTGCAGGGCGGTTACAACGTGGCGCTTGGCGGCGGGGACACGGTGGAACGGCATTTCATGGACACGATCCATGGGGGCAAATGGCTGCCCAATCAGGATATGGCCTGGAGGCTGTGCGAACAGGCGGTGGTGCGCATTCGCGAGCTGGAAAACGAGGTCGGCTGTTTCTTTGATCGCAACCCCGATGGGTCGCTGCACCAAAAGGCCTTTGCCGGACAGACGGCGGATCGGACGGTGCATAAGGGGGACCTGACCGGCATCGAGATCATCAACCGACTGATGGAGAAGGTGCTGGCCAGCGGCGTCGAAAAGCTGCAAGAGCACCGGGCGATTGGCCTGATCCCGACGAAGGATGGCAAGGCTCTGTCGGGCGTTTTGATGATCGACATGCGCACCGGGCGGTTTCGGTTCGTCCGCGCCAAGACCGTTCTGATGGCCACGGGTGGCGGGCCGACGATGTATAGGTATCACACGCCGTCGGGCGACAAGACGATGGATGGGCTCGCCATGGCCCTGCGCGCCGGATTGCCCCTGCGCGATATGGAGATGGTGCAGTTTCATCCCACGGGCCTCTTGGCGGGCGATCATACGCGGATGACTGGCACGGTTTTGGAGGAAGGGTTGCGCGGTGCCGGTGGGCAGCTGATTAACCATGCGGGTCAGCGGTTCATGTTTGATTATGACGGCAAGGGGGAGCGTGCGACGCGGGACGTGGTGAGCCGCGGGATCTATGCCGAGATGCGCAAGAACAACAATCCCGAGCAGGAGGGCGTGTTTATCTCCATGTCCCATCTGGGGCCGGACTGGGTCGCGCAGAAGTTCAAGGGCATGGTGAAACGCTGTGCCGATAGTGGGTTTGACCTGGCCGCGGGCAAGGTCGAGGTGGTGCCGACCGCGCATTATTTCATGGGCGGTGTTGTGGTGGATGTGGACACCCGGACGGAGATGGAAGGGCTTTATGTCGCTGGAGAAGACGCCGGCGGCGCGCATGGATCCAACAGGCTTGGCGGCAATGGGGTGGCCAACTCCACCGTCTATGGCGGGATTGCGGGCGATACGATGGGCGCAGATATTCGCGCCATGCCTACGCTGCGCGAGGCGGATGAAGAGGTGCTCGCCGCGGAAGGAGGGAGAGCGGAGAAGACAAGAAGACGGAAAAAAAAATATGTGGAGGGACAGGGGGAAGGAATTAA
>ERZ1740070.1623-NODE-1623-length-13841-cov-4.785434_pt1 | contig 13841 bp, 8 predicted proteins | sample MGYA00581734_ERZ1740070 | MGnify/ENA primary metagenome ERZ1740070 (study PRJEB43018, sample SAMN04849744) | marine metagenome | isolation source: floating plastic debris | place: Pacific Ocean | collected 2008-09-01 | study: EMG produced TPA metagenomics...
TTGTCTGTCCGGTGTGCCGCGCGTCGCCTTTCCCGCCTCGCGCTTCACCGTCGCCGAATCATCGCTGGGTAGCCCCATGATCCCCTCTATTCCGCCGGCGTTGTTCGCCGTCTGCCCGCGCGCTATCGCGCGCCCCCGATCATCGACGAGCGCCTCGCACTCGCCCGCGCCGATCGCGCCCTCGACGCCCGTGATGCCCCGGGCCAGCAGGCTCGCCCCGCGATCGCGGACCGCCGCCGCCGCGCCCGCGTCGACCCGCACGCGCCCGCGCACCCGGCGGACAAACCCGATCCAGCTCTTGCGCGCAACCGGCTTGCCCGAACCCTCGCCCGGCGGGCCCAGATCGAACCGCGTGCACCCGGGCGCCTCGCCCAGCCCGAGCACGCCGCAGACCGGCATCGGCAGCGACGCGATCGGCCCGGGCGCGACGACCGCCGGCACCGCGTGCGCGGCGGCGAGTTGGGCCGCGTCGAGCTTGGTCGCCATGCCGCCGCGCCCCGTCGACGAGCGATCCGTGTGCACGAGCGCACGGGCCTTGTCCAGCTCCGTCACGCGCTCGACAACCCGCCCCCCGCCATCCAGCAGCCCGCCCGCGACGCTGAGCATGACCAGCACCTCGGCCCCCAGCGCCGCGGCCACGAGCGCGCTCAGGCGGTCGTTGTCGCCCAGCGCGATCTCATCGAACGCGACACTGTCGTTCTCGTTGACGATCGGCAGCACGCCGCGCTCGAGCAGCGTGCCCAGCGTGTGGCGCGCGTTGAGGAACCGCGGGCGGTCGTCGAAGTCGTCCCCGGTCAGCAGCACCTGCGCCGCGGTCACGCCCGCCTCGGCGAACGCGTCGGTGTACGCCGCGATCAGCCTGGGCTGCCCCACCGCCGCCGCGGCCTGCTTCTCGCGGATCGACTCGGGCATCCGCGTGTGCCCGATCGCCCTGAACCCCGCCGCGACGGCGCCGCTGGAGACCAGGACCACGCGCAAGCCCTGCGCGTGCACCGACGCGAGATCCTGCGCGAGCATGCGCAGGGCTTGCGCGTCGAGCTCGCCCCCCGGCGCGAGCACCCCGCTGCCGACCTTCACGACCGCGAGCGCGCCCACATGTTCGTGTGTCTGTTGCACGCCCATCATTTACCGCCCGCGCGAGCTTTTCACGCGCCGCCCGACGCCGCTCCGATACCTCTTTCGTCTGCTGACGGAGGATCCGATGGCGCGTCAACGAGTCGTACTGCTGCAAGCCGGCCACCTGCCCGGCGCACCCACGCCCGCCCCATCGGGGGTCATGCACGCGCCCGCCGACCAGTTCATCGGTGTGCCCGAAGCACTGGCGAGACGCGGCTACGAGCCCGTCCGCTCGCTCACCACCGACCACCGACCGGACCTGCCCGACGGCACCGCCGCCGTCGCCGTCGCCGATTGTCTCAGCCCCGTCTGCCGCCACGCCCTGCGCCTCGCCCGCGAGCGGGGCCTGCCGACGGTCTTGCTCATGGACGGCGTGTGCGAGTGGCGCAACACCTACCTCAACCCGCGCGTCGGCCCCGCCTTCCTCAGCCCCGCTCCGGTCCACGAGATCGCCTGTGGCGGCGAGCTGGACCGGCGCCTGCTCACCGCCATGGGCAACACCGCCCGGGCGACCGGGCTGCCCCGCCTCGACGGCGCCCCGCGCGACCTCGCCCCATGCGCCGACGGGCCGCTGCTGATCGCCACCGCGCGCACGCCCTGGTTCACCCCGCGCGAGCGGGAGCGTGTTCTCACGGCCCTCGAAGCCGTGCGCGACGAGGCGGCTCGCCTGAGCCTCGCCTTGCGATGGCGCATCCCCGATGTTGCCGCGGCGATGCTGGGTGTCTCGCCCGATCACGCGCCTCTGGGCGAATCGCTGCGAGCCTCGCGCGCCGCCCTCACGCTCCCCTCAACACTGCTGAGCGAGTGCATGCTCGCCGGGCTGCCCACGGGCCTGCTGCACCCCTTCGACACACCGACCTGGCACACCGCGCCGCGCGTCTGGGGCGGGGAGGCCTGCGCACCGACCGAGCACACCACACCCGCGGGCACCGCCCACGCCGAGCTGCGGAGTGAGCCGGCGTTCGGGCGCAAAGCCCTGCGCGAGATGCTCGCGGCCCTGCTCGACCCGACGCCGCACGACATGGACCGCCAGCGCCGCCTGCGCGACGAGCTCGCCGAGCCCGGCCTCGCCGCCGATCGCGTCGCGGGGCTCATCACGACGCTCGCCCAGCGTTCGCCCGCGTCGAGCACCACCAAGCCAGCGCCCAAGCTGCTCTCGCTCGCCGCCCGCCCGGCGCCCATGGCCCGCGCGCCCGGCAAGCACCGCGTGGTGAACATCGTCCAGTCCGACGCCGAGCCCAGCGGAGGCGTCTGGGTCTGGGCGACGCGCATGGCCCACGCCTTTGCGCAGCGTGCGACCGGCTACGACGTGCGCACCCTGCTGGTCACCCGCGTGCCGGTGCGCGTGCCAGAGTGGGCCGAGCGCGTGACCGACCTGTGCGTGATCCCAGAAGACATGGACCACACCTCGGCGCTCGAGACCGTCCGCCGGGCGATCGTCGACCAGGATCCCGCGGCCGTGATCCCCAACTGGGGTGATCTGGCCCACGCCGCCGCCGCGCTCGTCCGACCGCTCGGCGTGCGCACGATCGGCGTCCTGCACGCCGACGAGCCCGCCTCACGGCGCACGCTCGCGCAGACCGGCCCGTTCGACGCGCTCGTGGGCGTCAGCGATCGGTGCGCCGAGCTCTGCGAATCGATCGCGAGCGAGCACAACGCGACACTCGACACACCGATCGAGTCGATCCCCTGCGGCGTGCCCGTCGAGGCGCGACCGCGCACCGTTTCGCCGGGCGGCCCGCTGCGCATCGCGATCTGCGGACGAATGAGCCGCCACCAGAAGCGCATCCACGACCTCCCGTTCTTTGCCGCCGAGCTCGAGCGCCTCGGGACCGAGGGCGAGCTGCACCTCATCGGCGACGGGCCCGACCTCAACAGCACGCTCGCCGAGCTGCGCAAGCTCGATCTCAAACGCGTGCGGACGATCGTGCAAGGCCCGCTCGACGCCGACTCGGCCCGGGAACGCCTGATCCGCTGCGACGTGCTGCTGATGCTCAGCGCGTTCGAGGGCACCAGCCAGACGCTGCTGGAGGCGATGGGCGCCGGCGTGGTGCCCGCCGTCACGCGCATCCCCAGCGGGCTCGGCCCGTGGATCATCGAGGGCCAGACCGGGGTCACCGCCCCGATCGGCGCACCCAGCGAGATGGCCCGCCTCGTCGCCGACCTCGCCGCCGATCGGCGCCGCCTGGCCCGCATCGGCGCCGATGCCTGGCGGCACGCCCGCGAGCGCGCGTCGATCACCCGCGCGTGCGACCAATGGGCCGCCCTGCTGCACGACGCGCTGCACGCGCGCCCCAAGCCGATGATCACCGACGCCGGGCTCCGTCTGCACGACGCATCGCGTTGGCGCAAGACCTGGGCCGACGACCCGCGCCGCGCCGCCGACTTTGCGACCGCGCGCCTGCGTGAGCTGGGCTACGTCCACGTCTCGATCGACGAGCCCGACCATCGGGCCGAGGCGGTCGTCATCACGGGCCCGGTCTCGCCCGAGACGGCCCGCGACGCCCAGCTCTGGCGCCGCGCGGGCCTCGGCGTCGTCCTCGCGCAAGCGTTGATCGAGCCAGAGTGGGTCCGCATGGCGGCGATCCTCGAAGAAGCCGTCGACGCCGGGTGCCAACGCCTCGCGGTCTTCGGCTGCGGGCAGCACACGCGGCGCGCACGCGAGCTGTTCGCCCGGGACTTGCCCATCGTCGGCATCATCGACGACGAGCCGAGCGTGCTCAGCCTGTTCGGGCTCCCCGTCGTGCGCACCGATCGTGAGCGCGGTCGCCTCGCGCCCGATGCGGTCATCCTCTCGTCCGACGCCTACGAAGACCGCCTGTGGGATCGGGCCGAGCTGTTCCGCGAGGCGGGCGTCCGGGTCATGCGCGTCCACGGCGAGCCGCGGGTCTGGGCCGCGGGCGACGTTGATGCAGCGCCGAGCGAATCGAGCTTCACGATCGATCGCACCCCGCCGCTGCGTGCAGGCTGAGGCAGCGCCCCGGGTCCGAAGCTTCAGGCCGCGTCCGCGTTCCCGGCGAGCACCGATCTTGCGGGCCGCACGAGCATCGGCACCCGCATGACCATCGGGTGTGCGAAGCCGTGGCCCCAGAGCCCGTCTTCGCCCAGGCACTCGCCGTGGTCGGCCATCAGCACCAGCTCGGCGTCATCGCCCAGGCGATCGATGACCTCGCCGATGATCGGGTCGACGTGCTCGAGGCAGAGGCGCTGGCGCTCGAGGCTGAGCGCTCGGTCGCCGTAGCACCCGCGCTCGCCCTGCCAGGGGCAGCCCGCGTACTCGAAGCGGTAGTGCGTCTCGCCCACGTTCCAGAAGACGAACCGCTCGCGCCCGGCGCTCCGATCGAGCATCTCCAGCAGCCAGTCGCGCTGCAGCTCGCCCGACCGATGGCTCGCGTGATCCGGCCCGTCGAAGAAGCGGTAGTGCTCGAACGCCCCGGTCAGCACGCGCCCGGGCGCGAGCGCGGGGTTGAACCAGCTCATCGCGCCGGTGCCGATGGTGACAGCGCCCGCCTCGGCGAAGCCCTCGATGATGTTCGCCCCGCGCAGGGTCACCTCGGCCGGGCGCGGCGCTTCGGGGTTTTCTAAGCGCCACAGCTCCTTGGCCCTCGTTGCCCGCCCCCGCTCGTCGAAGCGGATCGCGACCGCGTCGGTGTGGTCGGCCCCGTCGAGCGTCTGGGGAAGCTTGCCGGCGAAGTAGCTCATGTGCGCCGGGAAGGTGTACGTCGCCTGCGCGTGGGCACGCTTCCAATCGCCCAGCGCCTTCAGGCGCGGCGCATCGGCGGCGCAGAAGACGTCCCAACGCAGCGAGTCGAGCGTAAGCAACAGGCGGTCGGGCATCGCACCCAACATCGGCCCCCGGGGCCCTCCCCCTGCACACGCGGCCCGGCGCTGGAAACCCGGCTGGAGAGCCCCCGCCCCGCGGGCCGATAACGCCATGGGCCCAAGGTCCGCCCGGAGGATGCCCATGACGCCCAGCGTGACCGTGCTGACCTCGACGCCCTTCTGGCGCGGGGGCAACGGCTCAACTGTCCGGATCTCGGCCCTGCTGCGCCACCTGCTGGGCGAGGGCGTGCGTCTGCGCGTCGTCTTTGCCGGTTCGCTCCGCGCCGCCGATCACGAACGCCTGCACCGAGCGGGGCTGGGGCGCATCACGCTTCGCGAGACCGGGAGCCCGCCCCCCACGCCGCCGATGGACGCGCCGCTGCACGCCTTCGACGACCCCGCCGCGCGGCGCGTCCTCGCCGATGATCTTGCCAGATCGACCCCGACCGCGCTGATCATCGAGTATCTCCGCCACGCCAACGCGCTCGACGGGCTCGGGCACGACGTGCGCGCTCGCGTGCTCACGATCCTCGACACCCACGACGTGCAGCACGAGCGCGCCGCGCGCTTCGCGTCGGTCGCCCGCCCCCACCAGCTCGCGATCACCCGGGCCGAAGAGGCCGAGACGCTCGCGGCGTTCGACATGCTGCTCGCGATCCAGGGCCGCGATGCGCAGTCGCTCGCCCGGATGGCGCCGGGCGCCGAGGTGCTGACCGTGCCGCACGCGATCGAGCCCGCGCAGGCCGCGCCCGCCCAGCCCGACCGCACCCCGCCCCAAAGCTCGCCGCCGACCGTCGGCTTCGTCGGATCGGCCAGCCACGCCAACGCCGACGGGCTCGCCTGGTTCCTGCGCGACTGCTGGGCGGATGTCCGAGAGCGTGTGCCGGGCGTCACGCTGGAGATCGCCGGCGATGTCGACCAGCTGCTCGCGTGCGAGGGCCTCACACACAAGACACTCGCCGCGATGGGCGTGCGCGCGCTCGGCGTCGTTCCAGACCTGGTTGCGCTGCGCGAGGGCTGGACGGCCGAGCTCTGCCCGCTGCGCATCGGCGGCGGGCTCAAGATCAAGACCGTCGAAGCGCTCGGCGCCGGCGTGCCGGTGATCTCGACGCCCATCGGGGCCGAGGGCTTCGCGGACACGCCCGCCGACGCCCTGCGCATCGCGAGCGACGGCCCCGCCTTCGCTTCGACACTCGAAACCCTGTGCGATGCGCGTGCCTGGTCGGACGCATCGCGCAGCGCCCGCCACGCGGCGCGCCGCAGCTTCTCGCCCGACGCGGCGTACGGCCCGCTCGTCGCGAGATTGCGTTCGCACGCCGTCTCACACGACCGACGATCCTGCCTGACCGGGGAGCTCACGCCTTGACCGCTGCAACACACACGACGACGCCCGGCGACGCGACAAACGCCAACACGCCCCCGCCCCCGGGCACCACGATCGATCTGCCCTGCTCGCACCGAGATACACCCGTCGAGATCGCCGGCGTGCCCTCGCCCGCGGCGCTGTGTGACCTCTCGCCAGAGTCGAGCGACGCCGAGGTCAACACGGGCATCGATTGGATCGCCTCGCGCATCGGCTGGTACCACTCGGTCGATCTGCGCCCGGGCCTGACGACGCCCGGCGGGCGCGCGTGGGAACACCGCAGCCGGGTCTTTGACTACGCGTCGCTGGTGCGGGGCAAGAGCGTGCTCGACGTCGGCGCGATGGAGGGCGGGGATACCTTCGCCGCTGAGGACGCCGGCGCGAGCCGCGTCGTGGCCGCGGATGTGGATCACTACCTGCAATACGACCTGGGGCTCAACGACGCGTGGGACGAGCAGGTCGATCGCTTGCACACCGCCCGGGCGAGCGGGCCCGACGCGCTGTGGGCGTTCAGCAACGCGAAACGCGCCGGGTTCGACCTGTGCGCCCGCGTCCGCGGCACGGCCGCCGCGCGCGTCACCTCCAGCGTCTACGACCTCGACCCCACAACGCACGGCAGGTTCGACGTCACGTTCTGCTTCGGGCTGCTCTATCACCTGCGCCACCCGCTGCTCGCGCTCGACCGCCTGTTCGCGCTCACGGGCGAGACGATGCTCATCAGCTGCCAGATCGACCCCGAACCGAAGGACGACGCGGCGGCCCTGAGCTACTACGCCGGGCCCTGGCGGGGCAGCCGAACCAACTGGTTTGTGCCGACCTACACCACGCTGATCGGCTGGCTGAGCGATGTTGGCTTCGCCCGCATGACAATCGTCGACAGCTCGAAGACCGCGATGATGCTGCGATGCGACCGGTGAGCATCACGCCGCTCGACCCGGATCGCCCCGCGATCCTCGCGCACGCGCGCGGGCGGATGTACGCAAGCGAGTGCGCGTTCTGGGACGGCGTGCGCGCCGGCGCGCGTGATCACGGGGGCGACCTCGCCGGCATCGCGCATCACACCCCCGCCGAGGCGTGCGACGTGCCCGTTCTGTGTGTACGCAACGGGCTCGACGGCTGGCCAGCCGTCGACGCGTGCTCGGGCTGGTCGGCCATCATGCCGGGGGATCAGGCGATCGACGCAGATGTCGCAGATGAGAGCGAGCTGCTCGAGATCGCCCGGTTCTGGCAGGGCGAGGAGCCCCCGCCCGACGCACGCCACCTGACGCGCCTCCGAGCCCTGCGCCGCTTCGCGCGTGTGTACACGCACGCGCTCGGCTGGCTGCGCCCCAGCTTCGCCCTGATCTGGAACGGCTACCACCCCCAAGCGCGCGTGCTCGCGGGCCTGTGCGAGCGCGCCGCGATACCGACCCACCGGTGCGAGCGCGGCCCGATCCCCGGGACGCTGCACACCGACGCCAACGGCATCCTCGGTGCGTCGTCCATCGCGCGCGCTCATATCAATGACCTCCGCCCGAGCCGCGCGGCGCTCTGCATCGCCCAAGAGACAGCCGATCGGCTCGCGCGCGGGACACGAACGTGGTGGACCCAGCCCGAGCCGCCCCCGGGCGACGTGCGCTCGCGCTTCGGCGTGCACGCCACCGATCGCATGCTGCTGTTCGCCGGACAGGTCGGCCGCGACGTGCAGGCCCGCTGGTTCGGATCCGGGCACGCCAGCAACGCCGACGCGTTCCGGGCGTTCCTCCGTGCGCTGCCGCGCGACCGCGCCGATCTGTTCGTCCTCGGCAAGCACCACCCGCAGAGCGACACGCCGCCCGCGGTGTACCGGCGCGTGCTCGAGGACGAGGCAACCAACGCGGCGTGGCGCGGCGCGTGGGTCGATGACGTGCCGCTGCACGATGCGCTGCGGCGCTGCGATGGCGCGGCCGCGGTCAACTCGACCGTGCTCGCCGAGGCGTGCGCACGGGGGCTGCCGGTCTTGCAGATGGGCGAGTCGATCCTGAGCAACAAGCAGATCGCTTTCGGTCTGCACGAAGCCGAGGCCTGGATCGATTGCGCGTGCACGCGTGAACGCCGCGCCAACCTGCAAACGACGCTCGCGGCGCTCGTCGACGACGACAAAGCTGCGAGGCCCCTCGGCGGCCTGTGGTCCATGACCCCGGCCTCGGGCAGAGCGGGGCCCCGCGAACTCGGCGCGCACCTCGCCTCGATCGCCCGCGATGCGAGGGCCCCAGAATTCGGCGCCCTCCCCGCCGCACCTCCCTTGCTCGATGAGGCCTCGCTCTGGGATCGCGCCCGCCGCGGCGGCTCGCGTCCGGATCAGGCCGCGGCCTGAGCGGACCGTTCGCGCGCCGACTCGCCGAGCGAAGCGCCGATCATCCGCACGAGCTGCGTCAGCAGGCGCTCCTGCGAAGCGTGAGCCCGCACGCGCGTGCGCACGATCGACGACCATGCCCCTCGCCAGGCGTCATCGCCGATCGCGCGACTCAGCTTCTCTTCAAGCTGGCCCTTGCTCGCGAACCCCAGTTCGCCCGGGTCGCCGAACAGGTCAATCGGCCCGGGGGAGCACCGCCGGCTCGGGCCTACGAGGTCGTCGATCCGCGACCGCGGAACACGCACGCCCGTGCGCACCGGCAGGCCGGCTCGCTGACGCATGAACGTCTCGGCGATCAGCGTCGGGCTGCTCGCGATGTCGAACGTCGCGCCGGTCTCATCGGCCGAGACCGCTTGCGTGGCGAGCACGCCGTCACGCGCCAGCGCCTCGATCGGGTCGCCAGAGTTCTCTTCGAGTAGGTGCGCGAGGGGGAGGCCGCCGGCGAGCGCGCACTCCATCACGCGCTGGTGCACGAGCGACGACGCGGCGATGTGCAGGTGGCACCGCGCTGCGGCGTAGCAGGCACGCAGGTCTTCGCCGTGGCGCACGGGACCCATCGCATAGCGCGCGAGCGTCGGGTGCTGATCCCACCCGCGCCCGTACAGATGAAACCGCCACGCGTGGCGCTCGCACAGCTCGGCCGTCCAGCCGAGCGCACGGTGGCGGATGGTGCGGTCGAGCAGCGGGCGGGCGTAGTGCTCGACGACACGATTGGGCGCGTCGGCGGAACTGGGCAAGCCGGCACCGACGAGCGCTTCGCGGGCCGCGTCGACCAGCATGCGCGTGCAACGCTCGCGGGTCGCGATATCGGCCGCCCGGTCGACCACCGCGCGGAGCCGCGTGAGCACCTCACCCGACCGCGCGCAGCTCGCGGCCTGCTCGGCGACCAGGCGATCGTGCATCGCGTCGGGCGTCTCGGCGTGGTTCGTGACCGCCGCGACGTCGCAGGCGACGCGTTCGGCGCGTGCCTGGTCGATCGGGGCGTCATGAAACGTGCGCTCGCTCGGCAACACCGGGGCCGCCAGCGCGCGCTCGCGGGGGTAGAGATAGCTGCCGAACAGCGGCGGCGGGAGCAGACCGCACAGGAAATCCAGGGGCGTCTGCGAGTCGCCGAGCGACCGATCAAACAGGCGCGGCATGCGGTCCTGGATCCAGCAGACAAACGGCACGTCACGCGGGAACGCCTCTGGGCGCACAGCGCGCGGGTAATTGATCAGCACGATCAGATCCGGGTCGAGACGCTCCGCCGCCCGCCAGTACGCCAGCGCTGAGAGCTGGGAGGCGTCGTCCGGCTCGATCAGCAATTCGGCTCGCCACCCCAGCGCGCGGCAGCTCTGCGCGAGGCCCTCGGCGGCGTGCTGGATGTAGGTCGTGAAACGGCAGGTGGGAATCAGCACACGCAGCGGCTCGGACGAGCTCGGGGCGAGCGCACGCTCGTAACGCGCGCTCCAGAACGCCTCGTCGCGCCCCCGATCAACACGCTCGCGCGTCGCGGCGAGATCGGCGAGCTGCGCCGCGCCCGCCGCCTCGATCGTTTGCTCCGGCGCGGGCGCCGCCCGCGTGCGCACGCTCGCGATCGGGACGGCCGGCCCGGTGATCCGCAGGGCATCGTCGCGGGCGATATCCGCGGCGAACAGCTCGCCCGCGCGGGGGCCGAGGTACCAACGCACGGAACGATCCCCCAGCGCCGCGTCGAGGTCGATCAGACTCAGCCCCTCGAACAGCTCATCGGGGTCCGCCTGCACCACGCGGAGCAACGCTTGGTAGCCGTTGGGCGTGCGCGGCGTCGCGCGGGCGACCTCGGCGAGAATCCAGGGCGGGTTCACGCCCTCGATCGTGATCGGGGGCATCGTTCCGGGGTCGACATCCCCGAGGTTGCGCTCGGCGAAGGCTCGCGCCTCGCCCCGTTGCTCGGCGAACCAACACCAGGCCGCGACATCGAGCGAGCCGCCCGGGCGCCGGATCACGCTGCCGGCGTTGGTCGCGAGCACGTCGAACATCGCCTCGCGTTCGAGCCATGATCGGGCCAGCGCGGGCAGGTCGAGCCCGTGCGCGCCGATGCAATCACGCTCGACGCGCACAACGTTTTTGGTCAGCAGCGCAGCGCGAGCATCAAGGGCAAAGCGATCGTCGCGGAGCGACTCGATCCGTGCGCGTACGCTCGGCGCATCGACGCCCGCGAGGCCCAGCACCTGGGCCGCGGGCGTGCGCAGGCCGAGGGCAACCAAGTTCTCTGCGATCGCGGGCGCGAGATCCGACCTCGCGTCCAGCGAAGGCAGCGCTGCGCGCAGAAACTCGTACGGTCGCCCGGCACGCGCGAGCGCGACCAGATCGGTGTTCATGACGCGATCCGCTCGATCGCTTCGGCGTACAAGCGATGGATCGTGAGGCCCTCGGAGCGACGCTGGGCCCACGCCCCGGCGATCTCGCCCTCGTGCAGCCACGAACTGATGACCACGTGCACAACGCCCAGATCAACGAGCGCCCGGGGCGACACGATCGGGATGCCCGCGATCGAGCCGCCCCAGGCGCTCGGGTCGTCGTCGGTGATCCCCGCGATCTCGTATCCCGCTTCGAGCACACGCGGCAGGAGCTGGCGGGTGTGCTGGCCTGCGCCGTGCAAGGCGACACCGCCCGCGGGCAGGCCGGCGAGCGCACCGAGCAAGCGCTCGAGCCCGTGCGACGGGACCGAGCCGGACGCCACCGAGCCCTGCGCGATCGAGAACGCCGCGATGGGTGAGGTGAGGTCAAGAGCGGGCGCACGCTCGGCGAGCGTGAGCAGGTGTTCGGCGGCGTCGAGCTGCTCCCGGGCAGTGAAGCGTTCGCGCGCCCGTGCCCAGGCGCGCTGCCCGAGCGTGTCGAAACCGATCTGCGCGCCGGCCCGCACGGCATCGGCGATGCGTCGGCCGAGGCCTTGCAGATCCGCCTGATCGCGTTCGTCGTGGCCCACGAGCAGGCCGCTGACGCCGTCTTCGATAAGCTCGTCGGCGCCGGAACGCGTGCGCGTGATGATCGGGCAGCGGGCCGCGGCCATGGACTCAAGCACGGCGCAGCTCAGGCCCTCGGTGCGCGAGGCGAGCAGCACGGCGTGCGCGCTCGCGTACAGACCGGGCATCGCCGACGCGTCGACGGGCGGGAGCACGCGGATGCGATCGGGGCTTGCGGGCGCGGCGGCGCGCAGCTCGGGCACCGCGACGCCGTCGCCGGCGAGGGTCAGGCGATGACGAAAACCGACGCTTGCGAGCGCGCCGCTCATGTGGAGGAGCGCGCGCACGCGCTTCTGACGATGTTCGAGTCGCCCGGCATAAAGCAGCTCGACCGTATCGGCATCCGACGGGGTCGGGCAGAGCGCCGGGCAGTCGCTCGGCGCGTGCGCGGGGTTGGGCACGCGGACGGTCCGGTCGGCGCTTGCCGGGTGGCGGCGCGCGAGATCGGCGGCGAGGAATGCGCTGACGCCGGCAAAGGCGCTGGCCCTGGTCGCATAGCGATCGATCGCCGCGCGCTCGTACGCGTCGTCGACATGCTGCCAGAGGACGAGGCGGTGGGCCGGGTCGGCGGTGAGCGCCGCGGCGGCGGCGAAGCAGTCGCCGTGACGCGTCGGGATGACGACCGCCGGTCGGCTCGGCGTGGCGCCGAGGTCCCACGCCACACGCTCATAGAACGCCCGGACGGGCTCGATGTCCCCGCCCCGGTCTTCGATCGGGAGGCTCGCGGCCCGGGCGATATGCACGCCGGGGATGGGCTCGAGCGGCATCTCGGTGTGGCCCGGTGCGCCCCCGTGGATTGCCAGGCCGACGGTCCGCCCCCGGCTGGCAAGGCCCCGGGCGAGGTCGATCGCCCACGTGTTGACCCCGGTGAGCGTGAGGCCCTGGGGGATGAGGATCAGCACGGGGCTGGCGTCCCGTGCCTGCGCGGGGATATCGGACGCTGTGTTTGCCATGGGCAGAGCATCGGCCCGGGCGGGCTGGGCACGCCAGATTGCCGACCGGCGTCTGGCTCGGGATCTGGCTCAGACGCCCCAGATGCGGGAGATGATCGTGAGGTAGAGCGGGATCCCGATCGCGATGTTGAAGGGGAACGTGATCGCCAGCGACATGGGCAGATAGACGCCGGCGTTGGCCTGGGGGATCGACAGGCGCATCGCGGCGGGCGCGGCGATGTACGAGCCGCTGGCGCACAGGATCGTCAGCAGGAACGCGTCGCCCACGCTCAGACCCAGCACGCGTGAGACGCCGATGCCGATGACCGCGTTGACCAGCGGGAGCGCGATCGACATGAGGACCGCGAACTGGACGTTGCGGCGCAGCTCGCCCAGGCTGCGGGCGGCCCGCATGCCCGATTCGAGCAGGAAGAGCACGAGCACGCCGTGGAAGATGTCCTCGCTGAAGGGCTGGAGGGTGGACGCGGCGTCGGGCCCGCTGAGCAGGCCGACGAGCATCGAGCCGAGCAGCAGGAAGACCGGCCCGCCGAACGCCGCCTCACGCAGCAGGGGCGCGAGACGCCCGCGTTTGACCGGCGCGGCGTGGTTTGTGCCCGCCGCCTCGCTGGCCTGCGCGCGGCGCCAGAGCATGATGCCGATGATGATTGCGGGGCTTTCCATCAGGGCGAGCGCCGCGACGAGCGAGCCCGACGCCTCGATGCCCTGGGCGGCAATGAAGTTGCTCGCGGTGATAAACGTCACAACGCTGACCGACCCGTAGCAGGCCGCGACAGCGCACGCGTCGGCCCGCCCGAAGCGCAGCCGCAGCAGCGGGTACGCGACCAGCGGCAAGGCCGCCGAGAGCACGAAGCCCGCGAGCACGGGGGCGAGGGCGTCGGTGTCGAACCCGGCGTTGCGCAGCTCGATGCCGCCTTTGAACCCGATCGCCCAGAGCAGGTAGAGCCCGAAGAGCTTGGGCAGGGGCTCTGGGATCTCCAGGTCTGATCGCAGCGCCGTCGCCAGCATGCCCATCGCAAAGAAGAGGATCGGGGGGCTGAGGATGTTGGCGAAGAGGAGGTCGAGCGTCATGCGGATCTCCGGGTCCGTTGAACGGACGATAGGTCGCTCGAGCCACGGTGGAAGTGCTTTCTCAGGCTCGGCAGGCGTTGAAGGCCGAGGCGACAAAGGCAGAGAGGAGCCGGCCCTGCGCCTCGGCGTCGCCGGCGCCGGCGAGGTCGCTGATCGAG
>ERZ1740070.1624-NODE-1624-length-13838-cov-5.221577_pt1 | contig 13838 bp, 14 predicted proteins | sample MGYA00581734_ERZ1740070 | MGnify/ENA primary metagenome ERZ1740070 (study PRJEB43018, sample SAMN04849744) | marine metagenome | isolation source: floating plastic debris | place: Pacific Ocean | collected 2008-09-01 | study: EMG produced TPA metagenomics...
CGCGATCCACCCGGTTGCCGGCCGTATGCCGGGCCACATGAACGTGCTGCTCGCCGAAGCGAACGTGCCTTATGACGAGGTCTGCGAGCTTGAAGACATCAACTCCGAATTCGCGCAAACCGACGTGGCCTTCATCATCGGCGCCAACGACGTCGTGAACCCGGCGGCCAAGACCGACAAAGCCTCGCCGATTTACGGCATGCCCGTCTTCGACGTCGACAAAGCCAAGCAGGTCTTCTTCATCAAGCGCTCGATGGGCGGTGTTGGCTACGCCGGTGTCGACAACGATGTGTTCTACATGAACCAGACCGTGATGCTGCTGTCGGACGCAAAGAAGATGGTCGAAGAGATCGTCAAAGCGCTGGATTAATTGTAAGGCCGCAAAGCGATGCTGCGCGGTCTTTTCATCCTGGGTTTGGCCATCGTGCTGGGTGGCGGCGCGTGGTTTTTTCTGCGCGACGACGGCGCTCTTGAGCAGGTTACAGCGGCGCGTATTGAGCAGGCTCTGCTCGACAACCGCGTTCCCGAACCCATGGCCGCCTGTATGGGACCGCGCTTGGCGGATCGCCTGACCATCAACCAATTGCGCGCGCTCGAACGCGCCAAGCCGCAAGATGGTGAAAGCGCGATACCGCTCTCGACCGGCGAAGCAATGGCGCGGCTGCGACGCATCGACGATCGCGAAGCGGTGGAGCAGGTGGTGGTGGTCGCCGGCGGTTGCGGGTTTGATCTTATGCTGCGGCGGCGCTGAGGCCGACGCTATACACCTGAAATCGCCTTAGCGCGTTAAAGCGGCGGTCCATCCGTCCGGTCGCCTTTCCCGATGGGACGGTAGGGCCTGAACCGATCAAGGTTCTGCATATTGGTGAGGCGTAGAAACATCGCGTCGCCCGAACCTCCAAGGCGCGAGGGCGTGTAGCCGCAAAACCGGCGTATCTCGCGGATCATATGCGGCTGATCGACAAAAGCGCAGGCGATCTCCGCTTCTCCTTCATCGGTCAGATTGGGCTGGGCCAGAAGATTGGCGGCGCGGATTGCGCGAAATTTGCGCGCAAGCCCTCGCGGAGGAAAGCCGAAATATTGCTGCACCAGTCGCTCAATCTGTCGGCGCGAATAGCTGGAGCCTTCGAACAGCTCTTCGACCGGCGGATTAAGCGACGAGCCCAGCCAAGCGAGCGTGCGATCAATGATGGCTTCATGCTCGGCCGGGATCGGCGACAAACGCTCGCGGATCCAGTCCGCGACTTCGAGGCACGCTCGCTCCGCTGACCATTCTTCGTTCAGCCGCTTTTGCGACACGAGGGAATTCAGCCGATCAGCATCGGGCCCAAGCAATTCGCCTGCGGAGATGACCCTGTTACCGTATTGCTTTAGCGACGCCTGTGTGAGCGCGGCCCAGCCATAGGGCGACAGCGAGGCCCCAAGACACCACAAGGATCCATCGGCGCGATAGGGTGTTGCGACATCAAAGGCGTTGAAGAGGATCGGCGAGCCGCCCACGTCATCCACACGGTCTCCAAAGTTGACCGAGATACGGCCGCGCACCGTCAGGGACAATTGCCCCAAGGCGGCGGGGTGGAGGCCTTCAATCACTTCCCCGTAAAACCGAATATCAAAGAAGGTTAGAACGTAGCGCTCAAGCCCGGGGGGCGGATCGAAATAGGTGAGGCTATAGGCCTCGCAACTTTTGTCGATGGCGCGCAGCTTGGGCGACGCGGGAAGAGTGGAGGTCCCTTGGACCCGCGTCGCCCTCAAAGCCCTGGAGTTTGGCCTTGAAGAACCGTTTGCTGTTGGCTCAGGTCCATCCAGATATCGGCTTGCGACCATAGTTCCTTGTATCCGAGCGTCATTGGCGCGCCATTGTATCTGCGCGACATAGGCGGCTTGGCCAGCTTTGACCAAGCGCGCAAGCCTTGACTTAGGCCTTGTGCTTTTGGCCCACATCGGGTGACAACGCGTGGTCTGTTTCGGAGAGGGAATCCAGCATGAAGAGATCCATTGGCCGCGTCGCACTCCTTCTGGCTGGGGCCGCTTTTGCGTTGACCGCCCCCGCGAACGCCCAGCGTCACGACGAGCACACCGCCAAATCCGACTTCGCGCCTGAGCGTGTTGGTGCGCAATTCATGGTCATGGAAACCACCGCGAACGAGGCGGCGAAGGCGGCGTTCCTGCGCGGGCTCGCGCTGTTGCACAACTTTGAATACGCCTTTGCCGCGAAGGAATTCCGCAAAAGCCAGAAGGCCGATCCCGATTTCGTGATGGCCTATTGGGGCGAGGCTATGACGCATAACCATCCGCTGTGGGCCGAACAGGATCGCGATGAGGCGCGCGCTATCTTTAGCCGTCTGGGAGCCGACCCAAAGGCGCGCGCGGCCAAAGCGCGCAGCGCCAAGGAACGTCAATGGCTGGCGGCGATAGAAACGCTCTACGCCGAAACGGGCACCAAGATTGATCGCGATCTCGCCTATCTTGAAGCCATGCAAGCGATGTTGGATACGTATCCCGAGGACATCGACGTTCGCGCGTTCACTGGGCTTGCTACGCTGGGCTCTTCGCATGGAGGGCGGCAGATCCCGATCTATATGAAGGCCGCCGGTCTGCTTGAACCGGGTTTTATGACCCATCCCATGCATCCGGGCATCCTGCACTACCTGATCCATTCCTACGATGATCCCACGCACGCCCCGCTGGGGGAGCGCATGGCGCAGCGATACGCGACAGTCGCGCCCGATGCGGGCCACGCCCAGCATATGGTGAGCCATATCTACCTCGCGCTGGCCGATTGGGAGGCGACCGAACTCGCCAACGTCAACGCTTCCAAAGTGGTGAACCTTCAGCGCGCGGCGCAGGGGCGCGATCCCACCTATTGCGGGCACTATAACGAATGGCTCGTTTACGCCCTGCTTCAACAGGGCAAAGATGCAGGCGAGCTTATCAAAAAGTGCCTCGTCCAGATCGGCGAGGTCGCGGCCAAAGCCAAGGCAGACGGCACCGGCAGTGTGCCCGGTTCGTGGAGCGCGGCACGGGTCGCGCTGTTCCTTGGCGTGGACGAGGGCGAGTGGCTTGATCCGGTGGCCTTGCCGGCTTCGAACGACACGCTCTACACGCGCTTTCTTCAGGCGCATGGCGCTCTGCTTCGCTGGCACAGCGCCGATGCGGGAAAGGCCATGGGCGCGCTGGTCCAAATGAAGTCGCTTTACGCTGAAATGCTGGCGCTTAATGGGCCAAGCGAGGAAAGCCCCTATGGCGCCTGGATCGAACGCGCGATCGAACGCGGCGACGCTTTGATTGAAATCGCTGAGGGGAACAGCGCCTCCGGTTTGGCTGCGCTTGAGAAGGCGGCGGCGGCGGAGCTAGCCTTGCCTATCGTTTTTGGCCCGCCCATGATCTTCAAACCCAGTTACGAAATTCTGGGTGAAATGCACTTGGCCAAGGGCCGTAGGGCCGAAGCGGCGACGGCGTTTGAGAAATCGCTCAAGCTCGCGCCCGGACGTCGCCTGTCGCTGGCGGGTCTGAAGGCGGCGACCAACCCCTAGGAAGCCGCGCTAAGCCCTCTTTGCAATTGCTTCCACTTGCGGCACAACAGTCGCCGGATTGGGAGATTCACACATGACCAGAACTGTTTTGGCCGCCGCGCTGCTCGCGTCAGCCGCTCCTGTTTGGGCGGACAACCACACGATCGCGCCGGGCGAAGGCGCCGCTGAGCGTTTGCAGGAAGCGCTGATCCTGGCTGAGCCGGGTGATACTATCGTGCTTGAAGCGGGGCGCTATGAATTGACGGAGGGCCTCAGCCTTGATGTCGAAGGCGTCACCATTCGCGGCGCTGGGATGGAAGGCGACACGCAATCGATCCTCGATTTCACCAATCAACAGGGCGCGGGCGAGGGATTGTTGATCACCTCGGATGACGTGACCTTGCGCGACTTTGCGGTGGAAAACGCCAAGGGCGACGGGATCAAATCCAAGGACGCCGACAACATCATCTATCACGGCCTGCGCGTCGAATGGACCGCCGGGCCCAAAGCCTCCAACGGCGCCTATGGCATCTATCCGGTCGAAAGCACCAACGTGCTGGTGCAGGACAGCTATGTGCGCGGCGCGTCGGACGCAGGTATCTATGTCGGCCAGTCGGAAAACATCATCGTGCGCCGCAACCGCGTGGTTGAAAACGTCGCCGGGATCGAGATTGAGAATTCCAACTTTGCTGAAGTCACCGAAAACCTGACGACCAAGAACACGGGCGGCATTCTGGTGTTTGACCTGCCCGGACTGCCCAAGGTGGGCGGTGGCAGCGTGCTGGTCGCGCGCAACGCGGTGATCGACAACAACACCGACAATTTCGCGCCTGAAGGCAACATCGTCGCCAGCGTTCCCGCGGGCACCGGGGTGATGGTGATGGCCAACACCAATGTTCAGGTGCTCGAAAACGCGCTGGTCAACAACGACACCAGCCACGTCATGCTGATCGCCTACACCCAGCCTTACACCGACCAGCGCTATCAGCCGCGCCCGGTGGACGTTGTGGTGAAGGACAACGTCTACGGCACCGGCGGGGCCAAGCCCGATTTCGAAGGCGGCGCGATGATCGCGGGCGCGTTTGGAGGGGCGTTGCCTCCGGTGCTGACCGATGGGCTGCATCAGGGGCTGCAAGTGTTTGACGCGGTCAACGTCGCCACGCTTGGCCTGACCAAGGTCGGCCAATCGCGCGCGGAGGCCGCGCCCAGCCTTTGGACCATGCCTGACGCGGATCCAGCCGAGCGTCTGGCGCGCGTTACGATGCCGGACGGTATGGAAGCGCGATTGCAGTGAAGCTTTCGGGTGGGATCATTCTGAGCGCCTCCGCGCTGGCGATGGGGTTGAGTGTATCGCTCAACACCAGCGCGGGCGCGGCGCCGATGCACCGCGTCAACGCGCAAGCTGTCTTGGGCGTCGAGCAACTCGATGGCAAAACCAGCAAGTATCCGCGCCGCTTGAGCGAGTACGGTTTCTTCCTCGACAAAGCGGGGCGTCTGCCCGCCGCGCGGGTAATCCCCTACGCGCTAAACACCGCGCTCTATTCCGATGGCGCGGACAAACTGCGCTATATCTTCCTGCCCGATGGCGCGGTCATGAGTGACGCTGGCGAGGGCGGCTTGCTGGACCTTCCGGTGGGCAGCGCCATCGTCAAGACCTTCGCTTTTGGCGAGACATATATCGAAACCCGGCTGCTGCTGCACCGCGCCGACGGGTGGCTCGCGCTGCCCTATAAGTGGAACGAGGATCAGAGTGAGGCGACGCTGGCGCTAGTGGGCGCGCGCATGGAACTGACGCGACCGGATGGTGAGACGATCAGCTACCAGATCCCCAACAAGAACCAGTGCAAGCAGTGCCACGTCAAGGACAAGGTGGTCACACCCATCGGGCCCAAATCGCGCAATCTGCCGCGCGAATGGTTTAGCGATCAAGCGAGCGCAGGACGGATCGAAGCGATTCCGGCGGTGCATGACACGGTTCCCCATTGGGACGCGCGCGCGGAGGTGGCCGACACCGGATCGCTCGCCCGTGGTTATCTCGACGTCAATTGCGCGCATTGCCACCAGCCGGGAGGCAGCGCGTCGAACAGCGGCCTTGATCTGCGGTGGGAACAGTGGGACCCTTATGCCGTGGGCATTGCCAAGCCGCCGGTCGCCGCCGGGCGCGGGGCGGGCGGGCACAAGGTCTCAATCGCGCCGGGAGATCCCGACGCCTCGATCCTGGTTTACCGGATGAGTTCAACCGAACCCGGCGTGGCGATGCCCGAACTGGGCCGCTCAACCAACGATGCCGAGGGCATCTCCGTTATTCGTCAATGGGTTGAAGGGATGAACCCCGCCTCATGAAATGGTTTTTGCGTATCCTCGGGGTGCTGGTCGCCCTGCTTATCGTCCTGTTCCTGGTTTTCCGCACCCCTGACACCGATAAGGGCGCCATGATCGCCAAATATGGCGGCGCGCCCTCGCAATTTGTTGAGCTGGCTTCGGGTCAGACCTTTCATGTGCGCGATGAAGGAAGCGGTGAGGGGCCGCCGATTGTCCTTATCCACGGGGCCAATTCCAGCCTGCACACGTGGGACGGCTGGGCCAAGGCGCTTACACCCAATCACCGCGTGATCCGCTTTGACACGGTGGGCCACGGGCTGACCGGCGAAGCGGTGGACGGCGATTATTCAAAAGAACGCTATGTGGCTGATCTGGACGCTTTGGCGGACCATTTCGGCCTTGAGCGTTTCGTGCTGGCGGGCAATTCGATGGGTGGCTGGATGTCGGCCTCCTACGCAATGGCGCATCCCGATCGGGTGGCGGCTCTGGCCTTGCTCGACGCCAGCGGCGCGCCGCGTAAACCTGATGAGGGGCGCGTCTATCTGGGCGCTACCATCGCGCAGACGCCCGTTCTCAATCAGGTGATGACCATGATTACGCCGCGCAATCTGGTGCGGACCAGCCTTGAAGACTCGGTGGGCGACGCGGGCGCGATCACCGACGACTTGGTGGATCGGTATTGGGAATTGCTGCGCTATCCCGGCAACAGGCAGGCGGTGGTTGACCGCGCCAACACATCGCGCGGCGGTGCGTTCACGACTGAAGATGTGGCCGGCCTTACCATGCCCTCCCTCGTCATGTGGGGCCAGTTGGATCAGGTGACGCCGATCAGCGGCGCGGAATTCTACACGCAGCATCTGCCCAGCGGCACCACGATCCTATACGAAGATTTGGGCCACGTGCCCATGGAAGAGGCGCCTGAGAGGACTTCGGCGGGCTTTGAAAAGTGGCTTCTTAACCTCACGCTAACCACGCAAGAGGCTGAGGTTACACCTTGAAATCAATCCTATAGACTGGCGCAGGCAATCCTCGCTAAACCCGACTAACCGCCAACGGGAAGATAAAGGGATCCGCTTTGCGCAAACTGGGCATGATCGGTGGGATGAGCTGGGTCTCAACCGGCATCTATTACGAACGGATCAACCGCATCGTGCAGAAACGCGCGGCCCCAATGGCAAGCGCGCCGATGCTGATCGAAAGCCTGGATTTTTGCCAGCTTTACGCCATCCGTGAAGACAAGGACTGGAAACGCGCAGCCGGCATCCTGAGCGAGAGCGCGAAGCGTTTGGAAGACGCGGGCGCGGAGGGCCTGATCATCGGCGCCAATTCGATGCACAAGCTTTACGACGATGTAGCGAGCGTCGTGGAGATCCCGATCCTGCACATCGCAGAGCATGTGGGCGCCGCGCTCAAGGCGGCGGGGCGGACTAACGCGGCGCTGTTTGGCACGCGCAACGTGATGACCGAAAGCTTTTATCGCAAACGTCTGGTCGCCCAAGGCGTCGATCTGCTGCCGCCTGATATGGCTAATGTCGAAATGCTCGATACGATCATTTACGACGAGCTGATGGTGGGCAAAGTGACGCGCGACGCGCAGCGGTCCTTGAAGAGCCTGATCATCAACAAGGCCAAAGAGGGGGCCGACGCAATCGTGCTGGCTTGCACCGAACTGGATCTGGTTGTTGATGTGGACGCCAACGTTCTTCCGGTCTTCGATTCAACCCGCATCCATTGCGAAGCGGCGGCCAACTGGGTCCTTGAACAGGAATCTGGGTAGTAAAACGCAACTGGTCGACGGTTAAAAACGACTTGTCGCGTTTTTACAAATGCCCAGGGTGCAACTCAGAATTGACGCCACTAGGTGTCAATTTGACCCAGTCATTATTTTGTAATGCAACGGTTACGGGTCCTCGGGTCGCAATCCGAAGATCCGCGGGGCCACTCACCACCCCCCAAAGCACCCGGTGAGTGGCCCCTTTTTTTCTCAAGACACGAAATCGGCCCGAAATGAGGCGCGACCGGGCGCATTGGCGGCGCTGTCCACCTTTATCCGCGCCTCAAACACAGGGTTCACGACCTGTTCCCGTTGAGCGTCAGCCTCTGCGCGCTTAGGTGCGAAAAGGTGAACGCCCGCGCTCCTTTTGCCGCAAATCCGCACGCGCATGGTGGCCGCGAATTTGGCCGCTCGCCCGCGCGTGCGAACGCTGGCGAAGCGCCCGGTTCACCCGCAAGCCCTGAAGTGCGCGGGCCCCGCACCGAATTCCAGCGCGACCGCGACCGGATTATCCATTCGATGAGCTTTCGCCGCCTCAAATCAAAGACGCAGGTGTTCATCGCGCCTGATGGCGATCATTACCGTACACGGCTGACCCACAGTCTGGAAGTGGCGCAGATTGGCCGGGTGCTGGCGCGCACGCTTGGGATCGATGAAGATCTGACCGAAGCGCTGTGCCTTGCGCATGATCTGGGCCATCCGCCCTTTGGCCATGCGGGCGAGGACGCCTTGTCCGAAGCGATGCAGACGTTCGGCGGCTTTTGCCACAACGCGCAGGCGCTGCGCACCGTTATGCGGCTCGACAGTCCCTATTGCGAACACGATGGGCTGAACCTGACATGGGATACGCTGGAAGGGTTGGCCAAGCATAACGGACCTGTTCAGGCTCCCGGCTGGGCGCTGGCGCAGCTGGACGCGGCCTTTCCCTTCAAGCTGGCCGAATGGCCCTCGCTCGAAGCGCAGATTGCAGCGGTTTCGGATGATATCGCTTACGACAATCACGATATTGACGATGGCTTGCGCGCAGGGTTTCTGGATCTTGATGATCTGCTGCAATTGCCGATGCTCGCGGATCAATGGCGCGCGGTCGAAAAGCGCTTTCCGGGCGCAGCGCGTGAGCGGCAATTGCGCGAACTGGTGCGCGATCAGATTGGCTTGATGGTCAACGATGTTCTGGAACATACGCGCGATCAGGTGAGGGGCTTGGGCTCGGTCGAAGAGGTGCGCACAGCCGGCCGCCCGCTCGCCGGATTTTCGCCAGCCATGGCCAGCGAAGAACGCAAGCTTAAGTCTTTCATGTACGATAAGCTGTATTACCATCCCGAACAGGTTGCCGCCGCTCAGCGCGCGCGCGATGTGGTGGCGCGCCTGTTTGCCGCCTATTCGCAAGACGCCTCGTTGATGCCTGATGATTGGAAGGTTCAATTGCCCGTTGAAGAACCTCAACGCAGCCGCGTGATCGCCGATTTCATCGCCGGGATGAGCGATCGTTTCGCCATGCAGGCCTGCACCCAAATCTATGGAACCAAGCCCGAAGGCCTCGTCAATGTATGAGCGGATCGGCCTTGTCGGCGCGACCGGGCTGATCGGGCGCACCCTGATCGAAACGTCGAGCGCGGGCGACGTGGTGCGCATCGTCGGCATTGCGCGGCGCGAGATCGACATGCCCGATGGCGCGCGCATGGAGTTATTCGTTGCCGAAACCGAGAAATGGGGCGAGGTTTTGGCCGCGGTCAAGCCCAAGGCGTTGATCTGCGCGCTGGGCACAACCTGGCGCAAAGCGGGCAAAAGCCAAGAGGCGTTCCGCGCGGTCGACCAGGATCTGGTCCTCGAAACCGCGCGCGTCGCCAAGGCGGCGGGTGTGCCCAACATGGTGCTGATCAGCGCGGCGGGCGCCGATCCTTCTTCGAAGAACTTCTACCTTCAAGTGAAGGGCGAGACCGAAGCGCTGGCTTCCAAAGTCGGCTTCAAGCGGCTCGATATCCTGCAACCCGGCTTGCTGCGCGGCCAGCGCAAGGGCGACTTCCGCTTTATGGAGCGTATGGCGCTGACGTTCAGCCCGGTGATCGAACCCTTTCTGCCCGCTCGATACGAGGCCTACCGTGCGATTGATGCGCAACTGGTGGCGGAGGCGGCCTTAGGTCTCTCCCTGCGCAAGGCGGCAGGGCGATACACGCACGATAACGAAGCCATGCGCCGCGCGGCGCGTGAATGGCGCAAACGGGGGGAATAGAGCGATGGACTGGGGCGTAGTGTTCAGTGGGGCCAATCTGGTGGCTCTGATCGCGTGGGCGTTGTTGATCCTTGCGCCGCGTTGGCCCGCTTTGCTCTCGGGCATCCTTTATCTGGTCATCGGCGGGCTTTGCGCGCTTTACGCAAGCCTTTTGATCAGCGTGCTGACCGGCTTCATTCCCGCCGGCGATGGCGGCGCGGATTTCACCACCATCGAAGGCGTGCGCTCGATCTTTGGCAGCGATATCGGCGTTGTCATCGGCTGGACCCACTAACTCGCCTTTGACCTGTTCGTCGGCGTGTGGATCGCGCGCGACGCGGACGCCAAGTTCTTTGCGCGCTGGATACAGGCGCCGATCCTGCTTGCGACCTTTATTGCGGGGCCTTTGGGGCTGCTGATCTGGCTGATCGTTCGAGAGCCGCGTGCGCGTGCAAAAGGGCGCTTTACCTGATCGCGCTTCCCTAGGGGAAAACCGCTAGACGCGCGCCCGCGCGCTGCTAGTCTCGCGCCCAAACACAACCCGGCGTTTTTGGAGAGAGATGCGGCGATGGTCACGAACCCCACCCAAGAATACATCACTTTTGACGAATACCTGACCTATTGGGCGGGCGAGCGGCCCGATGGCCTCGCGCTGGTCGAAGGGGAGCGCAGCACCACCTACGCCGAGACCGACCGCATCACGCGCCAGCTTATCGCGTTTCTTCAAAACCAGGGCATCGGCAAAGGCGACCGTATCGCGTGGCTGGGCAAAAACGCCGACCATTATCTGCTGCTGCTCTACGCGGCAGGGCGGATGGGCGCGGTGATGGCGCCGGTGGGCTGGCGGCTGGCTCCGCCCGAGATTGCCTATATTTTGGGCGACACGGGGGCCAAGCTGCTGGTCGCGGCGGACGAGTTTCTTGAGAACGCGAAATCGGTGAGCGCAGGGATGGAAAATGGCCCGCAGGTGGTCGAAGCGGTCGAAACCTTCACAGTAGCCAGCGGCATGGAGCCCGCGACGTATGACGCGCCGGGCCCGGATGAGCCGGTCCTCCAACTCTACACCAGCGGCACGACCGGCAATCCCAAAGGTGCGCAGCTTTCCAACCGCAACCTCTTCAGCCTGCGCAAGCCCAGCTTGGAAGAGAACCTGCCGTGGCAGAACTTTGAACCCAGCGACTGCATCCTTGGCGCGATGCCGATTGCGCATATTGGCGGCACAGGCGTCGCCGCGCTTGCGGTGGCCAACGGCGTGCGCATTCACGTGCTGCCCGAATTCACACCGCAAGGCGCGCTGGAGGGGATTGAGGGCGGTGCGACGTTGATGTTCCTCGTGCCCGCCGCGATCCAGATCATGATCCAGCACCCCAAGGCGGCCGAGACTGATTTTTCCAATCTGCGCTATCTTATGTACGGCGCGGCGCCCATGCCGCTGGAGCTGCTGAAAGAGGCGGTGCGCACCATGCCCACGACCGGGTTCATGCAGGTCTATGGCATGACCGAGACGACCGGCACGATCTCGCTGCTGCCGCCCGAAGATCACGATCTGGAAGGCAACGAACGGATGCGTTCGGCGGGCAAGGCGGTGCCGGGCGTCAAGATCGAAGTGCGCGGTGAAGACAACGTCGAAGTGCCGCGCGGCACGATCGGCGAGATTTGCATTCACTCACCCTCCAACACCGCCGGTTACTGGAGGTTGCCCGACGCGACCGCCAAGACCATCGATCCCGATGGCTGGCTGCACACCGGCGATGCGGGCATCATGGACGCGGACGGCTATGTCTATATCCAGGACCGGATCAAGGACATGATCATTTCGGGCGGCGAGAACGTCTATCCCGCCGAAGTGGAAAGCGCGATTTACGGTCATCCGGCCATCGCGGAGGTTGCCGTGATTGGTATCCCGTCGGAAAAATGGGGCGAAGAGGTGAAGGCCTGCTGCGTCGCGAAGCCGGGCATGGCGATCGATCAGAACGACGTGATCGCCTACACGCGCGAACGCATCGCTCCGTTCAAATGCCCCAAGAGCGTCGATGTCATTCCTGAAATGCCGCGCAACGCGAGCGGCAAGATTCTGCGCCGCCAACTGCGCGCGCCCTATTGGGAAGGGCAAGAGCGGCAAGTGAACTGACGCAGCCAGCGCCCGATGAAGAAACACGCCCCTGCCACTGTGCGCAACCGCGAGGCGATCCTCGCGGTTTTGTGCGAGGAACTGCCCGACAGTGGCACGGTGCTGGAAATTGCAGCAGGGTCAGGCGAGCACGCTGTTTTCTTTGCGCAAAATTTGCCCAGTCTGGACTGGCAGCCCTCCGATCCTGCGGCCGAAGCGCTTAATTCCATAGCAGCCTACCGGGACGAGGCGGGTTTGCCCAATTTGAAGGCACCGCTTAAAATTGATGCAACGCTTAAAGATTGGGCAGTTTCGCAGGCTGCCGCAATTGTGTGCAGCAATATGATCCATATCAGTCCGTGGGTGGCGACTAAGGGATTGTTCGCAGGAGCTGCCCGCGTTTTGAGCGGAGTGCGCGCGCCGCTGATCCTTTATGGCCCGTATTTTGAGCAAGGGGTGGAACCGGCCCCGTCTAACCTTCAGTTTGATGAAAGCCTGCGCGCAAGGGACCCCTCGTGGGGGATCCGCGATGTCGAAAAACTAGACACATTGGCGGCAAAGCATGGCCTGGCGCGCGCGGCGCGTCACGCAATGCCCGCAAACAACCTGACCTTGGTGTATCGCACTGTCTAGGATTTGGGCGGCAAGGCTATGCCGGCTGGCAGAGCCGCTCACCAGCGGCATTCAGTCGTTGATGACTTCTTCGCCCTTCTTGCCGACGGATTGGATATCCTCGCCGAGACCCTGCACCGTGTTGCAGGCGGTCGCGCCCAAACACAGGGTAAACAGCCCGGTCAGCGCCAGAGAGCGTTTTGCAGTGGTTTTGTGTGTCATGTCCCTCAACTAACCCCCTTCCGCTTCAGCCCGCCGCTTTTGTGCGAGGAGCCGTTCTCGATACGCGATAAGCGCCCCAGCGCCCACGATTAGCGGCGCTCCCAGCGCCAAGGTTGCCGGCGCCGCGCGGTCGAAAATCGTATAGCCGTACCATGTCGCCCATAACAGCGAGGTGTAATCCATCAGCAGGATGACAGCGGCAGATCCGAAGCGCAGCGAACTGGTCAGCAGGATCTGGACGATCCCGCCCGTCACCGCGGTCGCCATGATCAGGGTCCAGGTCCATTGGTCGTGCGCTGCCCAGAAAAAGGGCAGGGCTACGGCATGAAGCGGCCCCGGCAGCGCGGTGAACCAGAACACAATGCTCCATGGGTTTTCGGTCTTGTTGAGGTCCTGGATCTGAAAGCTGATCAGCGACACCATCGCCGCTGCGATTAGCGCGACAGTTACGCCCCACAGCGAAACGTCCGCCGCCTCGCGGCCCGGCTGCATCACAATCACCACACCCGCGAAACCCAGAACCACCGCAAGCGAACGGTATTTGCCCACCCTCTCGCCGAAAAAGACCACGGCGATCACCACGGCAAAGAAGGGCGCGGTAAAGCTAAGTGTCGTTGCTTCGGCCAGAGGAAGCAGCATCACCGCCCCATAGACAAAGAACATGCCGGTAATTCCCATGATCGCCCGAACAAGGTGCGATTTTGGACGCTTTGTGCGCAGGATGGCGGTCTGCCGAAACAGCACCAGACCGCCTCCGATCAACGCAAAGGTGACCGCCTGACGCCAAAAAATCAGTTCGACCAGATGCGCGCCGTTTTCACCCGCTAGCTTCACCAGCATCCCCATGGTCGCCAGCGCAAACGCGGTCAGCAGCCGCAATCCAAGCGCAAGGAAAGGGCGAGGGCGGGCGATTGATCCATCCATGGGCGCTATGGCGCTTGAAGCACGTGGCGGCGTTGCGCAAGGAGGAGTCTTTGTTGGCGGTCGCGCCTTTGCGCGACTTCGATCACCCACTCCACCTCCCCGCCCCAACACCCCCCCAAAAGAAAAAAAAAAGGAGACAGGCCGGGG
>ERZ1740070.1627-NODE-1627-length-13824-cov-5.378604_pt1 | contig 13824 bp, 11 predicted proteins | sample MGYA00581734_ERZ1740070 | MGnify/ENA primary metagenome ERZ1740070 (study PRJEB43018, sample SAMN04849744) | marine metagenome | isolation source: floating plastic debris | place: Pacific Ocean | collected 2008-09-01 | study: EMG produced TPA metagenomics...
CACCAAGGGAATTTCTTCACCTCCATAGGTTCTTACTTTCTGTTCCAAAACCATGGCCGAAATCTGGTCGTTCAGCAATATACTCTTGAGCCAATTCCCAGAAGTAGGTTCGATTAGAAGCTGTTTGCAAGGAACTGTCTCTTAAAACTTGCTCAACAAAGAAATCAGTTTGTATAAAAAAAACCAACCCTACAGTAGCAATCACTACAGCGGTAATAACTTGACTAGGACGCTTGGTGAAAAGTGATATTAAGATTATTATTGTTGCACTTGCTACTCCTAGCATTGAGCTTCTGCTTCCGCATGCCATCAAATTGAAGATAAGTATTCCTAGGATGAAAAGATTCTTTCTTTGTCGGGTATAAAGCCATTGCGAGATAGCTAAAGGTATGATTAAGCTTAAAGTAAGACCAATATTATTAGGGTTATTGAAAAATCCTCTAAATCGTCCTACTAACCACGTATTAGGAAGAAAAATAACTGATAATAGGTTTAAAGTGAAAATAACACCTGAAACTTGTAAAAGTCTTTGTAGCAATACTTGCTCTGATATTTGATCAACATATTTCCACAGTGTCCAGAATGAGCAAACATACAGCAGTAGCATGCTAGTTGCACGTTGTGCAGTAATCCAGGGTTCAATAGTCCAATATTCAGAGGCTAAAAAAAGCAAGAGAAATGCGATGATTATTCTATCGGTCCATGTAAAAATAATGCGCTTAGAATCAGCTCTTCTAAAGCCTGAATTGACTAACATCACACATCCAATAATCAAAATTAGCCACCTTAAGGCTTTTCCAGCAGCAGCTACTTGTGTGATCTGACTGGTTGCCAAAAAAAATGGCAGCATGTAGAGCACTAGAAAATGTCTCCAGAGAAATTTATTCATAATAGTTAGACATTTTTCTTTGGTATGTGAGCCTCTTATATTTTCAGCCTATGTAATTGATGTTCAGGATATTTAGGTGCTGTGAGCCTTTAATCTCTGTAGCCCCTGTAAAAAGGTGTCTGCCCAACGCTTCGGCGTATACTGCTTAGAGAGTTCATAGCTTGCTTGACCGTAAAATTGTTGCTGTTGCAGAGGAAGTGAATGCATAGCTTTGAGAGCATGAGTCAAGCTTTTGACCGAGTCTGTTGAAAAACTGAATCCGTTATAGCTTGGACGTAAAAGATGGACACCAGCACCACAGACATCAGAAAGAATCAATGGTAAACCACTAGCAGCGGCTTCATGTACGACAACGCCCCAGGGTTCGAAGCGGCTTGGTAAAATGAAGGCCGATGCGCCTCGCATGAGTGTGGGCAAATCTTTGGGTTGGATAAATCCGTGATCTTCTGCGCCAGCTGCCAATAAAATATCGCGCAGTGGTCCGGCACCAGCGCAGACTAAACGCCATGGATTTTGAGTTTGTGTCGCATAGGTTTTATAAGCAGTTGCGAGGATGTCTAGGCCTTTTTCGGGTGCGTATCGTCCCACATAAAGGAAATAAGGAGAAGGCGTGGCAGTCTGGGAAACACGTGGATTGGCAAATGATGGCCAGTCACAGGCATAGTAACCGTCCCAGCAACGATTTCCAGAATAGCCTAAGGCCTGAGCGAGGTAGCGTTGCCGTTCACCTGTAACCCACAGAACATCAATGAATTTCTTGACATAGAACGGAGAAGCCAATGAGGCAATATGCTGACGGATAGAACCGTTCCACTGAGTATCACAACCTGAGATAATTAAAGTATCGCTCGATTTTAGCTGACGACAGATGTGGACATATCCTTTATCTTTCCAACCAGTAACTAATAATGCTGAAGGAGAAAATTCGTTAATGGCTTGCAGGATGGCTTTATTGGAGAAGTCATAGCGATTATAAATTTGCCCGAGATCGCCGAATGCGGCAATATCAAATGGGGCGTTGGCCTGATTTGGCCATGCATAGATGAGGAATTCAGCATTAGTTTGCTGTTTCAATTCACGTAAGCAACTAATTAAGTAACCGGAAAGGCGTGTATACAAAAGAGCTATTTTCATTAGTTCACTCAGAGCGAGAACGGAATTTCCAGAAATCATGCCCGCGAAGGATGATTTTTGAAACTAAGTTCATCGGAAGAAATTTTATCAAGAGAAACTGCCATTGAGCTAAAAGCGTGTGATTACACATTTTTAGCAAAGTTTTAGATGCATTCTGAGCATCACGAAGCTCATGGTAACAGAGTAAGATATGCAGAAGTCTGGAGGTAAATCGTCTACGAAGATAGGAGCTTAACAAGCCTTTTTTGTCTAGCAAACTATATACCGACCACAGAGCGAGCTCCCGACTGCGATTTTTCTCAATAGATAATTTCTTTCCAATATTTCCCTGACTATGGACGCGATAAAACGAATCGACCTGATTTAAGAAATGTATTTTCGATACTGATACAACACCTCGGACGCAAAATTCCCAATCCTGCTGCATTGTCAAATCTTCATTCCAGAGCCCGATCTCATCTAATGCCTGACGAGAGTAAATTGGACACATGGTCTGCCAAGAAAACTCGAAATAATCATTGTCACTACCATCCAGAGGGCGTCCCCAAAACCGATTTATTTTTGTTTGATGCTCATCTACAAATTGAGCACGCGAATAAACAATATCAGCGTCTTTAAGATTCGCAATCTCAATTGCATTTTCAACTTTTTCAGGCAGAATTGTATCATCAGAATCTAAAAACTGAATCCATCCGCCTCTAGATTCTAGAATTCCAATATTTCTCGCACGAGGGGCTCCACCGTTAACGACGCTGATGAATTTCAGCGTTATGCCGGGATCATCTAGGGTTTGCGATTGTATTTCACCAACGACTATATTCGTATGATCCGTAGAACCATCATCAACAACGATAATTTCAATAGGTCGGTAAGTTTGATTGATAACAGAAAACAGACAATTTTTTAGGAAGTCAGCCCGGTTATATGTAGGTATGATAATTGAAACTAATTCTGAAGGCATTTTTTCTCTGCATCTAACCAACAACTTAGAGTTTTGTAATACAGGTTTGCCATACAGGTAAAGTTGGTGCTCAAGCGTAGTATTAAATCAGAAACACTGTAGATAGTAGGCTTTGACCAGTATTTAGAAGTTCGTTTGTTAGCGTAGTATGTAAACATATGGCTCAATCCATTAGTCCTAAAGGCATTCTCAATCTCGACTGACGTATACTCTCTCCGATGCGCACTCCAATCATCCAATCTAAAATATTTAGGTTCTCCCAGATAAATTATGTTGGGTCCCAAATCAAGAGCTCCACTGCAAGCGGAGGAAGTATGGAAAAAGAATCTACTCCCAACCTTGTGGGTTAGCTTGCAGCATGGTCTTTTCGCTGTAAGCAGCGGAGAAACTGCCCATACAAGATTGAAAGGAAGCTCGTACAAATAATAACAATATACTTAGGGGACTTTCTCATATTCCCAAATCACTAAAATCTTACAAGAGTAGAGTATCTAGCTTTATGCAAAAATTTAGAATCATATACTTGCGTAGCATTAAATCACTTCAAATTACTTTTTTTGGTGGGTACCACGTTATCTCTCAATATTTCCAATAGTTTCGCATTGAAGAGCTCTACGCCAGCTTGATTAAGATGACGTTCGTCATAGAAATGCTGATTATCCGATAATTCTATAATCTTATTAAAATTGTAATAGTTACCAATACGTCTAAAATAGGCATCTATATCAGAGTTATTAGAACGCGCATGATAAAAACCACTAGTAACTGGAGCTTGCACTAAAAATACAGCAACTTCTCGCTCTCTCAACTTGCTTAGAATTTTTTCAAAGGCTCTAAGTTGCTTCTGCTTGAGATTCATCTTCCTAGAAGGGAAATCCATTGACTTATCATAGTGTGCAATTTTCTTTTCCACGAATCCCCCTTCCACGTAGGTGTCATCTCCTTTAGTTAAATCTTCTACAAAACTACTGTCTAAATGAAGCAACCCCCTAAATAGTCCATAAATCAGGGTGTTGTATACTTTCACATGATTTATTTTTAGAGCCATTTTGATAGAGCCAATATCATTTGTATCATTGGCAATTATATCCACTGCTGATTCAACACCATCGCTAGAGAAATTCACTGGCGACACTTCGTATACAACCAATTTCGGTTTCAATGATTCCAAATATCGATCTAGCAATACTTCTGTTTGAATAGGAGTTTGACTACTGGAGCCAAGATTGAAAACTCTAATACCATTTGCCTTGAAAATTCTAGGATCAAACCCTCTATAAGCATGCGATGAACCTAAAAAAAGAATATCTATGCCACTGTAGGCCTTCAAATTTTGGATCCTGGTATGCATATAGCCATAAGAACCAATACGGTAATTAATGTTCTTAGCCAGCAATGGAAGAAATAATCCCCATAGAATATTAAAGAACAAATAAAAGACCAATGCAAATCCAATAAATGAGGTAATTCTTCTTAAGAAAATCTTCATATTTTACTCAGAATTGAAAATAAATAAACGGTGTTTCTTGTGTTTGCATATACATTCCTATCATGAAGATCACAAAGGAATAGAAAGACCAACGTACTATCTGAGGCTGGCGCTTACCAATGGATTCGATTGCAAATTGATCTTTTCGTCCTGACCATTCAACGCTAATGAACGCTAATATCAAGCCTAACAATATTAAAATATGTCTTCTTGGAACAAGACTAGGTATATGAAAGAGTGACAAGGAGAACATTCCACCAATATAAGTAAAAGCATGAGCAAGACTTTCAGCCCTAAAAAATATCCAAGCGAAAGTAACAAGTGAAAAGGTAGTTATCATACCAATCAACTCTGTCAGTGTCGGCAAATATTTCTTTGAGGCTACAATCTCCAAATTTCTCCTATTCTTGCTGAGTAAGAGCAACGGCAAAAAATATATGGCATGTAAAGCACCCCAAACAATGAATGTCCAGTTTGCCCCATGCCAAAAACCACTCACTAAAAATACAATCAATGTATTTCTAATTTTTAGTGACGTTTTAACTCGACTGCCACCTAACGGAATATATAAATAATCCCTAAACCACGTTGATAAGGAAATATGCCAACGTCTCCAAAATTCAGCGATGTCTCTCGAAAAGTAAGGATATGCAAAATTCTTCTTAAGATCAAAACCAAAGAGCTTTGCAGTCCCGATTGCTATGTCTGAATACCCAGAGAAGTCTCCGTAAATCTGAAAACAAAAGAATATTGCTCCAAGAACTAAAGCACTTCCGTTGTAGTCAGAAGGATCGCTAAAAATCATATTTGCATATTGAGCACAATTGTCTGCAATGACAACTTTTTTAAATATCCCCCATAAAATTTGCTTTAAACCATCAACAGCTTCAGAATAAAAAAATCTTCTTCTCACAAAAAATTGAGGTAGAAGATGTGTTGATCTTTCGATCGGACCTGCAACCAACTGAGGAAAGAAACTGACAAAAGCAGCAAATGCGACAAGATCGTTTGTAGGTTTTAATTTTCGTCTGTAAACGTCAATGGTATAACTCAGAGTCTGAAAGGTATAAAAACTAATGCCCACTGGTATAACTATATTAAGCGTGCTAGCATTAATCGGATGTCCAAAAAAAGAAAAAGCTTTTGTAAAATTAGCAAGAAAAAAATCAAAGTATTTGAAAAATCCCAGAAAACCAAGATTTATCAGAATACTTGTCCAGAGAAGCATTTTTCTCACATTAGGTGATTCTCTTTTAGCTAACCCCAAGCCTACTGAGTAATCGACTAAAGTACTAAATATAATGAGTGATAAGAATTTCCACTCCCACCAACCATAAAAGAGATAACTGACAACTACAATTAAGAGATTTTGCGCTTTCAGGTTTCGTTTCGCAACCAACCAATACAAAATAAAAACTACTGGCAGAAAAATCGCAAAGTCAATAGAATTAAATAGCATATACCCGTAAGAAAGGCGAAAGAAAATCTCGGACCAGCTGTTCAAATACGCTCAACAAACACAAACGAAGTAGACTTGGTGGATTAGGACAAACCAAACCCCCGGCACAGATTGAAACCATCTCCATTTTAACTAAGCGTACCTCCTTATCTTGATATTCAGTGGTATTGAAATTAGCTTAAAGCGCTACCATCGTAATCTGATTTAAAACACAAAATCTTGGTTCTTTCTCAGCTGAGATTGTTTTCTAAACGGGTGATGAAAATCTAGAAACTTGGCAAGAAAAGACCTTTAATTTTCTCGCGGTTTTCTGGCGAAACATTCTCCTGGCGAAGCTTTTCAGTTTCCATACATCGTTAACAATCTAGGTCTAACACGTTGAAAGTTTGCATTTGAACTTCGACTGCATGAATGACGACCGCTGCATTACTTTAGCGATTCTATCAACTGTTCAAAAAAAATATATCCAGCATTTTCAGGTATGTAGCTATTGGCATCTTCATAGGCCTGAATTCCAAGGCTGGACAATTTATCTTTTCCCTGCCACATTCTTTCTAAAGCATCTTCAATTTGATTTGCAAATGGTGAACCTGCTAGAAAACCATTGACTCCATCTCGCAGCAGCTCTCGCCCTCCACCGACATCTGAAATGACTGCAGGACGTCCGCAGAGCATTGCTTCGACTAAAGTAAGCGGCATACCTTCAAGCATAGAGGGCATCAATAAAACATGATGAGAATGCCAAATATCTTGACGAATATCATCCACGAACCCTACAAGTTTTACTCGGTCTTGAACACCATAGAACCCAGCCGCTTTCAGGATCAGTTCTGCGTCTGGTCCTGAACCAAAAAGTGAAAGAGACCAGTTTCGGTTTTTCCACCTAGGCCCTGCAAGTGCATGGAAGGCACGAATTTGACCTTTGACCCAGGCATCCCAGCGTCCTACAAGTGCAAGTTTCAGGCAATCGCTGCTGGGCCAAGGTTCGGGACCGATATTTTCAAGATTCACAGGATTACGTACTACTTCTGCACCAGGAATTTTCTGTAACAACTGTTCTTCTGTTGTCTGACGTAAGCGATCTGAAACGAAATATACACGTAAGGCTTTAGATAAAATAACTTGAAGTTTACCGGTAACCTTGGAAGAATACTGACGAATCTCAGGATTATTATGAACGATAAGTGAGAACGGTCTTTCTAAATTCACTAAATATGATGAGTATGGCTCCACTGCCGCCTCAACTAAGGTGCCAACATTCAGTAAGCACAAGTCTGAATCAGAAGATAAGGTTGACTGTAAAATATTTTTGGCAATACTTCTCTCCCATATTCTTTGGGATATGTATCCTAATCGGCTGTCAGGCCATGATTTACGGAATTTAAGAACGCTACCAGCTTGCTGAAGGCTAGATGTTCGTTGGGTGCCAACAGCCTTTTCCGTCAGACTGATTTCTACAGTGTGTCCTGCTTTGACCGCACAATGAGCAAGCTCGTGCCATAGGGCCTCAGAGGCAGCATACGACTTACGTGAAAATGTACTGATAATCTGAATCTTGAGCATAGTTTTTTTCTTACACGCTCGAATAAATCTTTAACAACTCTGCTTTGTGGTTCGCTGGATCGTGATGATCACGAATTCTCTTCAGAGCCAATCGAGATTTTTCTCTGAGTTGTTGACGATCGCTAAGCGCTTCCTGAAGCGCCGATTGAATACCTTCGATTAAGGTATCTTGAAAGACCTTCCGCTTTTCTGGTGTGTCAATATCACCGTCACCGCTAGGCAGTTTTGGCACTTCAATTACCCACCCACATTCAGCATTATTGATTTCAGGTAATGCTCTGAGGTTGGTGGTAATAGCCGCACAACCGGCAGACTGTCCCTCCAAAACTGAGTAGCCATAAGTATCTCCCCAAGTAGGCAGACAAACAATATGACTTTTTCGCAGTAAATCGATGACGTTGCTATTAGGTAGAGTCTCCCTGAGAAAAATCCGCTCAGGATACTTATCTATAATTTTCTTGGCAAGGGCTACTTCAGCATCGCCTGTACGGCTGGCATAATCACCGGCTACCATTTTGCTAACGATATTTAGCTGTATATCATGCCCAGAAGCTAGCAACTGATCAATGGCTACCAAAAGCTCAAGACCACCTTTCCGAAAAAAATCATGGCCAACCAGAACCAAGCTTAATGTCCCATCAAAATCCACAATACGAAACTTTTCAAAATCATCCATGGCAACAGCTTGCGGCGGATGCAAAACTTTAATCTTTTCACGTATTGCTTGAAGCTTGGCATCGGAAATCTGAGCACGGTTCAACTCTAGATCATTAAGAAAAATATTTTTACTGCAATTTGACATTGCAATAATTGAACGACATTGAGTATTAGCAAGGCGGTGCCAAGTAAATCTTAAGAGCCACTTTGGCAAACCCGAAAACCTGGGCAAGGTAGTTTCAAAGGTAATAAGCCAGCTATGTCTACCAAGAAAAATGGAATTAAAGCTGTGGAATACCTTTGAATTACCTTCCAGAGGGAGAGAGAAAGAATGTAGAATCTTCGAGTATCCAACTCCTGACAAACTGTGCCATATTTTACAGACTAACTCAAAAAAGTCTTTCTTAAGTTGAAAGTTCACAAACTCACTTTCAGCATAAGCGAAGTTTTTAACCTCGTTATAGTTGAGTCGCACCAATCCAACGTGACTACACTTATCGTACTTAATCATTGCAACTAGTTGCTCAAATTCATAGTGACGCCTTAAGTTTTCTTGCAGGTCCTAAATTTAAGTTATTTTTTCTCAATACAGATAAGAGATATGCAAAAAAATAGAATTCCTGATTTAGAATGGGGAAAGGTTAAAGGGCAAGAGGGAAGGGGATATCGGTGGGTACTTTATTTGTCGGCAAATCCCTAAGACTATCACATCCCATGGAATCAATCTTCCTGCAAGATTGATTCAAAATCAGATCCACACCATTCGACCGATGGGAAATAGTCTCGGAGACTAGCTTGATAGATAGCTTCATTTTTAGGAAACACCCCTGCATAAAATTTCACCTTCTTTCCAAGAAGAGCACCCGCAATTGCTACATGTAATCTATCCGTCTGAATTAACTCGAATTTGTTGACAATTGAGAAAAAGCCTCTAGTTGGCGTCAAATCATTCCCTTCTTTGCTGATATCTCGGTTGAATCTCGGCAGGCTATGTGCCGCAGCCTCCCTATCAGTTCTAAAAAAGCTTCCCACTCCTGATCCTTCTACTTGAGGAAACCGTTTAGTCGCCAAATAGAAAGCCATGTCATGACAAAAAAGACTTTGTGGCATAAACTTCTTAGTTAAGAAATCATCTCTTCTCCAGAACTCTACACCTGGTATATCTACTCGATTTTCAAACGTTGAGGGTAAAACCATCACATCTAATCGTCGCCTCGCCCGACGACAGAAACGCTCAGGGTGGGCATACCCTCGGCACCAGCCGCCACCGCCACCAAATAAGAGTAGACCACCATAAATCATAGGCCTGAAATAATAAGACTTACCTGGAAGAATCTCACGAAATTTGAATCCATAGTCTACCAAAAAATGAAGTGTTCCCTCACGTATAAGGGCGTCACCCCAATTCCCAAAATTACATTTTAGAAATATCGATTTCCCTTTAGATTTAGCTTCGATATTTGTTGCCAAATCGTCGAAATACTTTACAAAGCTGTCGTTCATACACATCACCTATTAACATTTATCGGATTACCGACTGTAGACCCCGCTTCTGGCCTTGGAGTGAATAAATCGGCTGTAAACATATAACTCTCTAACTTCCCTTGAACAATTAGCTCATTAAGAGCCAGATCAGCCGGGAGTTGAACAGGAAAATTTCTTTCAATGATTCTAGCAGCACCGTTTCGTGTCACTGCATAGGCGTGTGTTCCATGGTGACATCCTGCCCGCAACAACTCTCGGCTCATCCTTCTCGGAAAAATTCTTGAAAGTTCAGCAGCTGAAAATTGTGAACTTCGTAAATGGGGATACAAAAATCGCATGCCAGGATAGTACAAATAACGCTTCAACTTGAATCCCAACGGCTCCGGAAGGTGATTGTTCTTAACGCCAAAATAGATAAGATCCCACTTTACAAGCTTTGCGGCTTTAGCAAGAACCCACGCAGAGCCTTCGACTAGGTCAATATCATCTTCTAGCACTAACGCAGATTCAATCTCATCCTGGATCATTTTTTCGTAGATTCTTACGTGCGAAAGAGCGCATCCAATCTCAGCCGCTCTTAGTTCCCTAGGACTTGGCATAAATCGATTCAACTCTGAGATTCCCGGGATCCAAGAGTCTTGATCTAGATGATTAAGATTGCGACCATCAGTCGCAGTAAAGAACTCGAAATCAATATCATGACGCTGGAGAAGCGAAGAAATATAATGCCTCCTGTCTACACTGTCCTGTAGACTAATCACAAAGATACGATCAAATAATTCGTTGATTGATGATATGTTCTTCATCATTTTAGAGAGTAAACGAAAATCAATTAAAAAATAGCTTTTACTGGTGATATCAAGAAAAGTAGATTAACACTAGTGAGTTCCAGTTTCTAGTCTTGACTTACCTAGACCCTGCACCTACAGGCGAGCAGAATTATTAGAAGCCAACAAACCTGTAAGAAAAAGCATTGCCGTAGCTTTAAACAGATGTTTAGATAAAGCTGATGAAGTATATCAAGCAGCTGGTTTACTGATTTATTATCTTTTGCGTTAAATGCTGACAGCCTATCAACAAGTCAGCATAAAGTTCATCTACAATAGCTTCTTAGATTTTGCGAGAAACATTGTTAACCTTTCATCGCGAAAAACAATAAGTGACAAAAGGTTAACAATGTCAACTAGTTTTAAGTGTTTCAGCATGACATTTTCTCGAAAAATCTTCCAAGCAAGAAACCATCCACCTACTCTCAGCTGACGATATATAATTTGTCGTAAACAGAAAGCAGTTGACGCTTTAGGGTTTAGATATTTTTTATACGCATTAAGAAAAGCGATGGATTTTTCAGGAGATTGGCCTCGAGGAGTTGCATGAAGATCCTCCCAATGAACGATTGATAGAGGTTCCTCGACCATTGCGAATGAAATTCCTGCAGCTTCTAAGCGAAGGAGCAAGTTATAGTCCGTGTGTTTCTGTACAGTCTCATCAAATTGCACTTGAAGTGCAACTGACCGTGGAAGTAAAATGGAGGAAGTCTGTAGAAAACCTCGATTCAGGAATAAATAATCTCCAATCGATTCGTCCTCAGTAATCGATCTTTGAGGCCAAATCTTCTCCTCCCCCGGCTGCTCAAACTCTGTCCGGACATCTGACTGGGAATATATAAGCACTTTTGCTTGTGACAAAGAATACCAAAGTTCAACTTGCTTCTCCAACTTCTGAGGTAGCCATTCATCATCTGAGTCGAGAAATGCCACAAGCTCACCATTTGCTGCTTTGATACCAGTATTGCTAGCAGCTGGCTGATAACGGTTCTCAGAATGTCTAATTAAACGTAAACGATCATCGTTAAACTCACCAATAACACTAGCCAGTTCTTCTACGTCTGCAGAGCCATCATCAACAACAATAATTTCTAAGCATGAATAGGTTTGAGCAAGGACCGAAGAAATCGCTCTACTAATAATGCCCGAACGATTGTAGCATGGAATTACTACACTAACTTTAGCTAAATTTTGATTAGCGGAAATCATATCGGCTAAATACCTAAGTAACCGAACATCAAAGGTTCTTAAAACCTTACGTTTTTTTACAACTAAACTGCACTATTTTTGAATAATAGCACTTGTCTCTTAGTGCCACTTCGAATTAAATGAAATCCATTCTTTAAAAGAATACTCTCCACACCTACTTGTGTACTTTCTTGTTTTAATCCACGTTCTGGCCCTACGTCAGCAGTGATGTAATCAATCCTATGTAATACATCTAATCCACCAAGTAGTATTTCAGGCTCGGCTCCTTCAGCTTCGAGTTTTAGAAGACGTACTCGTTTTTTAGAAGAAACATTTTTTGTGATCACCTTAGAAAGCGTAGAAGTTCTTACAGTCTTTGTCTCGAGATGGCTATCTATCTCAAATAAAGATGAGTCTCCCGTTGAATTTTTTTGATAAAAAGTCATCTCTTTTTCTTCAGACCAGAGAGGAGTGTCAAGAAAAACGCTATTGTACTCCCCACAGTTTCTCTGTAGACACTTGAATTCAAGATCATCGGGTTCGATGCAAATTACCTTAGAATTGTATATTCTCGCTAGGTTAAAAGATACCTCACCAATGTTTGCACCAACGTCAACAACAATATCATCATCATTAAAATCAATGTGACTCAATAAATACTCATTAGACAGATTATCTAGTCTGAGTTTGATTCCATGTCTGTAGAACGGCACTCTCTCTGGTCTGCCAACCAGAATCTTGAAGCCATTTTTATCCGTAATGATATACAAATTATCGTGCACACTATATTTCACAACTATTGGCCATTTGAGATAGGTTCGGTTAGCTACATGAAATATTTTTTCAAATCGCCAGCCCCTTAGATTGAAAATCTGCTCGTAGATAGCTCTTTTTACTTGTTTCATAACTAAAGTATTGCCAATAAGTCTTGCTTGCTTGATCCAGATTGTAGATAGAACAGAATCAAAAATAGTACTTACTACTACCATCTATTCCAAACATAGAGCTGTTAATAGATAAATAGTGATACTGGTGATATACAGCATTATTTATCTATTAAACTCTCCTGCCATACGTTGAAAACTGTCAGAGCGACACATCAACTCCCTATATGTTCCCTGAGTCTTTACTCTTCCGTGACTCAACTCCACCACCAAGTCACACTGCTCAACCGTACTCAATCGATGGGCAATCAAAATGATCGTAAATTGATGACTTAGCGCATTAACCGCCGCCATCACCTCACGCTCTGTCGTATTATCCAACGCACTCGTTGCCTCATCGAACACGATCACCGACGCATTTTTATACAGCGCTCGCGCAATTCCAATCCGTTGCCGCTGACCGCCACTCAGACGAATCCCCCGTTCCCCCACATAGGTTTCATACCCCGCTGGCAAACCCAGAATAAAATCTTCGAGCTGCGCTAACTGGGCAGCCTTCCTCACCTGCTTAAAGTCAATCTGTTTTTCCGGAATTCCAAAAGCAATATTCTCTGCCAAAGTCCCATCACTCAGAAAGATCTGCTGAGGTACATGGGCGATTGCCTGTTGCCACTGCCGCAAACGCTTACCTTCCAACGGCACATCATCCACCCAGATTGTTCCTTGTTCCGGCTGTAACAACCCCAAAATTAAATCTGCTGTCGTGCTCTTCCCACTGCCTGAACTCCCAACAAAAGCTACTGTTGTCTTTGCAGCAATTGTCAAGCTCAGCTCCTGCAGTACCCAGTCTGTCTCTTCACCATAACGAAACCAAATCTGATCTAATCGCAGTTCACGTTCCAGTCCTAAAGGCTCAGCCGAGACAGTCAACAACGGATCGACCGGCCGCTGCAATGCCACTAAAATCCTTCCCAGAGAGGCTCGCGCACCCTGAATTGTTGCTAAGGCACTAAACAAATGCTGTAGAGTAGGCAGCAATCGCTTAGCCCCTAAGGCCAGACTACCCAACACTGGCACCACCTGACTAAAATCATCTTCCTTCCCTAGTCCCAGTGCCAGCATAGCGATGGCAGAGAGCGCCAGTGGTTCAATGATGTAGGTAGGCGACTGAGCAATAATTGCATTAGTTGCCCTGGACTTTCTCAGAGCCATCTCGGTTTGCCGATAGGTCCGATCAAAAAAGTTTTGAGAATTGATACGGCGTTGTTCAAAGGTTATGACCCAGAGC
>ERZ1740070.1628-NODE-1628-length-13807-cov-65.977676_pt1 | contig 13807 bp, 10 predicted proteins | sample MGYA00581734_ERZ1740070 | MGnify/ENA primary metagenome ERZ1740070 (study PRJEB43018, sample SAMN04849744) | marine metagenome | isolation source: floating plastic debris | place: Pacific Ocean | collected 2008-09-01 | study: EMG produced TPA metagenomics...
GAGATCAATAATATTACTGACAGAAACAGAAAAATTAACATGCAAGAAATCTTGAGATCTTAAATATTCAAAATAAATGTCGGAAAGCTCAATTTACCAGCACAACAGAAAGCAGATAGAAGCCGATTTTAATCACGTAACTGGAATTTTTTCCATGTCTTCAGGTGTGTTATACAAAATATAAAATCATTGACTCATCACAACTTGACCCAGACCAATGAGTGCAATATTCCAATCCTAATACAATATACAGCAAGTATATTTTAGGCTATTCTAATTTATCAATCTGGTCTGTATCAAATCCATGATTGTCAAAATCATAGGTGAAATAAAATCCCTTAACCCTTGACATGTAACGCCCTATAATATAGTAATTTTTTATCTAGCACATGATTTTCGGCAAAATCTAATGCTGCTTGTATCAACACAAATATCAAACCTCTCACGGCATGTGGTAGTCCTATATATATATCTATATGACCAGGCCTACTATTACATTGCATTACACGACAACAGGGTATAATGGGGCTTCATCATGTTTTTTCCACTCCAAAAAACAAAATATAATGCTCAAGGAAACCTCCCTCCCTCCCTCATACCCAGTTTTCACTGATTTTGATATAGACTATGGAATAAATCTCGAATGAACAGCACTGTTTAGCGCTATATCCCTCTTTTGGCAATTCTTGTTGTAAAGTGTAAGTTATGTTGGTATGTAAAGAGGCAGCAGACTGCAATCCCAAAATGGGTAATGGTAGCCTCCTTGAATTATCCTACAAAAGAGTTTTTGAAATAAATTGTTGGATGTGGATTAAATTGATTAATGGCACAAATATTTCATTAATTAAAATTAACCGTAATGATAGGCTGCAATGCAAAGGAATGTATTTTAATTTAAAATGTTCTTTTGGCAATATTCTGAAACAAGTGAAGTATGATGTTATTGGGTATTTTTCGTTGCTAAAATTATCAATGTAACTGAAACAATCCAATGACGAACTTTTAGTTTACTGGGTATCAGATCTTGGCTCTCTATCTGCAGGTGCAATCAAACTGATATATTGAGTGGTGTATTCAAATCACAAAAGCTTTCATTATGAAATCACAAGCTGGAGTAGGAAATTGATTGTTGTCCCAAGATAAGATCTGACAATTACAATCATTGTTGTTGGTTTGTTGACTTTTTCTATTTATAGCCTACAGGGGTCTTCGTCTTACCATACTATTTACGGGTTTAAAAAGTCTTTCCAGACGATAATCTAAGGTGGCTATTGATGGCTTGCATTAGTTCAAAGATCTGTTTTGGGGATTAAGGACAGGTTTGTGGAGCACCAGTCCATAGTTCTTTTGTTTAACACGATGAGTAAATAAATTGAGATTGCCTAAATATATTTTCTACAAGCAGTTTCAAACCCAAATGCCTGCCACTACGAGAAAGGCAGTTGGCACAGGCGGTACAGAGAAAGAAATTGGAAGGCGAACACAAGTGTACAGCTATAAAAACTATTCTATATACATAATTAGTTATTTATTATTCTATTCAACAAATTTATCATGGCAGCGAACCTCGGTTTGGCTTTCTGTGGGTTTGCTGATATTATGTTATTCAGCAATGCTGAATGTCGAGAAACGGACTACAATGATTATAATAACAACACTTATCTGCTACGGAACATGGAAATTAGTAAGGATATGTTCAAAGAGAGGCACTATCGCCAATCTAAACAGCTACTGCACGGGTAAGAATAAATATTTAATCTTTTGTTCGGAATACATTGGGAAAAAACGCGGTTCCGGGTAGGGGACCAGTTTTATTCATAGAAAACATTTTTGCCGATTATTTCTGGGCAGGCAGGCTCACCGCAAACATCCACAAATTATTATTATAATCACGGTCTAATTTATTGGTCGACAATATGCCGTTATGGGTAGGCCTACACACAAATAATAATTTAAAAAAAAAATTATTCTTCTGATTAAAACTGGTCTGCTAACCGCACCCTTGAATTTCCCAAAGTTGTAAATATGATTATTTAACTACCAAAGTGGGGACTAAAAAGTTAAACATGTGTATTCAAAGTGAGATGATGTTTTTGACTACGCTTTTGTACATAGTTTGTTATGAATGAATTGGTTGGTCGTGCTTAGGATATGCGCATATTGTGTCATCAAGTCTATACTGTGTATGTTATAGCCAGTGTTTATTCAACAATTGGTCTCTCTCTCGCAAATGAGTCTTTTGCAAGTGTAAAATGGTCAGGTCCGGTAAGCGACCAATGGTGATCATTAATCATCTCCGCATTGGGTACTGGCAATTCAAAATCATAAAGATGCTGAGATTAAAAACAGGTCAACAAAGGTAGACAATGATCTGGTACAGCGTTGCATGTAAAAGTTTGTGAACATTTATACATTGGCTGCCTCTTCAACCATACCTAATTCATGTACCCATTGACTAGCTGTAATTTAGTTATGCTTCTGCATCCAAGATAGCCTTGCTGCAACTTATCAATAAATAAGTTGCTTTGTTGAAACAATGAAACCAGCTCGATATGTGGATTGAACCTTATTTATTATTATAATGACAAGCAAGTCTGAAATTCCAGCACCCACGTCATCAGTTGCAAAAAGCTACTCAAAATACTGGTATGGTACAGTTGGTAATACATCAAATGACGTGATGGGAATAATTTACAAAACTAAGAGGGAAATTTCCATCCATACAATATTTTTGATGAGAGGTGGCATTTTTGAGTTTCGTGAAACTTTGCTGTTGGTATTTCAATTACTCTGTTCATTTATGGTATACCAACAGATATCAAATCAGCACAAGAGTTGATCTTAGTTTGTGGCCTGTAGTCAATGAAGTTGATTGCTGTAGTCTACAGTTTATGATATACCGGTACCCAAGCTTGGTGATGTATAGCATAGATGTAGTACAGTACAGGCAGCTTACCATGTACAAGTGGCCACAAGTACCGATATATAGCCTATATTTATCAAGTTGCTTTTCAATAACTACCGATACCTCAATGTAAAGCTAATTGCGTCCAGCAAGTGATTTTAATGTGTTTTATTGTCCTTACCACTAGGAACGTCCCCAATGTTAAATGATATATTTTCAAACTCCTCAAACAATTTCCATGAAACTTCAAAAGATATTACTGCGACACATTCGCAACCAGTTTGTGAATTTTCAAAATATATTGGACAATAATGGGAGACATTACGGTTTATGTCCGAAAAATCTAATATTGTGGATACAGAATTTAATATTTAGGTATGTGATAAACAAGTTTCTGGTGCTAAAATTGGGCAAGCAATACTAAAGCATTATATCTGTGTCAGAAAAGGCAATACTAAACCATGAGGCAGGGAGGCATTTTATTTTAAATTTTACAATAATATAAGGTAAATACTCAGTCTTGGGTTGATTTTGGCGTGGCAGGGAGGTGATTTATAATTTATTTCAAAAATTCCAGATGAGGCATGAGGGGTTTTCATTTTATTGGCCTCAGATATTCAGATGATGGCGGTGACACAGATCTAATATAAAACTTTTGCTGGCCTTGTCTCTATTATATCTGCCAAAACGTTTACAGCTTGTATACTGCTCACTATATATTACTATTAAATTTAACCAGGGAGTTTACACTGATTTAACAGCCAGGAAATTGGACAAAAGCAATTATTCCCACGTGATTATCTGCATTTTACTCAAAAAAAAGGATAGGGCTTATAACTGATTGCTGCTCAGAAATCGGGCATTGGAAGCTCAGCGTGTGAAGGGCAAATTATTTAATGCATTATGTAAGGTAAAAGTGATTGAAGGGGGTGGGATGAGGGTCTGATGTCAGCACATTGAATATTACCTGTAGTGATGTAGTATAAATGGCTATACGATATAAAATTTTCTTTAAACATCTGCCATTTCAGATTGAATCGAAAATTCATACTGTCGTTGAAAACATACTGAAATTGGGTGGTATGAAGTTTCATGTGGCTATGCAATCCTGACAGACATCTATGACTTAATATAAGTTGTGCCATTTTTTCGGACCACCTGATATATTGGTAAATAAGTTGACTTGGTTGACTTTGATTTCACTTAATAATGAAGTTTTAAGTAGTTACATATGTGTGGTGCAGTGACTGACGGATAGTAAATAAACCGTTATATCGTATCGGTTTTGCAAAACTTTACTATACTAACTTTCTACAAATGGGAATTTATCTCATTGATTAGTGAGTGCATTCTAGTCAGAGTTGTCCTAGTATGTTGATTCTGATAGCAATCATGTTGAACAGTAGGCCTACAGGTGCTTTCCAGAGCTAGCGATCTGTTCTGGATGAAGCATCATTTGTGTGGCAATGAGTTAGAGAGGCAATCAATGTTACCCACCTATCTGAAATAAATGGATAGGAATCACCCATGAGCCGTTCACCATCCAATGGCAAATATTGTATTGAAGCAGTGCTGTTGTATTCATTATCTGAGTGGTCAATGAAGTTTCAGTCCAGGTCATAGACTTAATAATAATTTTATTAATAAGTCTATGGTTTATTATTATGAAGTCTACAGTCCAGGTACAGCTTAGCTTACCCATGCAAAATCTTCCTAAGCAGCAGGAACAATTACAATTCAGTAAATAATACGTTACTCAAAGCCATAGTGTCTATGGTCAATGCATAACGTAATGCTGCTAGAACATGGCTGCTGTTACTGAGCAACAGCTGGACTGACATGATGTAACAATATTGCTGGCCGATATCCATGATCACCAACTCTGCCTGTTTTACCACTAATCCATTTATTTCATGTCAGTGATGTTACCTATTGCAATGAATTGTAAACCATTGGATTGAATAATAGTTGCCACAAAAGCAACAGTTCAATCTTACCCATGACACAAACATTTAACCACATGTACATTGTGTGAATATTGTATACTGTAGGTACATTGTATATTGTAGGAAAAACTTTAAAAATAAAGCAGAAGGAATGAGAACCTATCATGAGCACTACAAGACCGCCAACTGGGAGAATCTCTCACCTATCGATCAGAAGAGGCACAGCCTTGTACGATGTCTGATGTGTGCCAGAGACCCTGAGTTTGCATTAAAAACAGTCAATAATAGATATGTTAATTATGTCAAAGCAAATAACATCCGTCCTCCCGAAAAAGAACCAGAAAGAATAGAATATATAATCCAACATCCAGTACCACAACCAATACCTCAACTCAATCCGATGACCACTGACGATATACCAAGCCACTTAAAACGCAAAATAATACAAGACTATAAATCAGAGGAGGCTAAAGTTTTCCGGGAAGGCGATTTTGATAGAGTTTATGCCACCAACATCTCTATGGCGCAGTATAGAGAGCAGCGCATGCTGCAAAGCTCGGAATACAGAGAAAATCCAGCAAAAGGACATGTTGGCAGTCTGGACCTTTATATTTTCGACGAAAATATTGTGCGACACAAGCTGCAACAGACTGCTGACGAAAACAAAGATATTGGTGATCGCCTCCACCGCAAGTGGGCAGAACTTGCCAGAGAGGCTGGACTTCGCAGGCGCAATCAGACAAATGAGAAGACAATCCCAAATGCAGGGCAGGTAGGCATTATGAAATTTGGTCTGGGCATCAATTTTCTCCGGCAAAAGTTTGATTGCATCTTATTCAGTAGACTATTTTGATGTTTGAAACTTTATTCAGGCTGCGATATACAGGTGTTTTGATATGTTATGCCATGTGAATTTGTAAAATCAAAGGAGACATTTATAATCTGCAAAGCTAACAGTAATGTTTCATGGTTATGTGAATTGTCTGTGTGAATACAACTGGCAAACTTGAATGGAAAATGAGTTGTAGTCCAAATACAAGTATTGTAAAATATCCATGGCAAATATCGTAATACAGCAAGAGCTGCAAACAGTTGTACCTAGTAGATAACATTCTGTAGGGCCCAACGGAAACCTATCACACTTACAACAGTAGATCATAACAGTTTATGCTGTATATCATGCATGGCAGCATAAGTAACAGCATAAAAAATCAATGACTTTCTTTGGGTCTGTTACAGATATTGCAGGAGTTTGCACTGCAAGAAGGTTACACGTTCACAAAAGGCACGATGGCTCGACGCAGTTTAAAGAGAGTAGAGAAGTATGATGTTTCTGTGTCTAAGAGCACCAAACCAGAAGATCTAAGTGAGTCCCAGTCACCGAATCCAATCAAATACACGTTCAAATCTTCTGTTGACAACCTATAAAAAATTTAAGAGTTTTATTTATTTCGGTTTAGCTCATTCATTCTAGTTGAGAATTCTGGCCAGCTTTGGGGGCATAATCACACTGTTTGGTTATCTCAATAACATATCCATATTCCATACTGTTTTACTTTTTATTGTTATTGGATAAAAATGGTAGCATGACGCTCGAGCTCAAATTTTTTCAGTTCTAACAGCCGGAGAAAAAAAGTTGTTGGTTGAGCATTTAAAATTAAGCCTTCATTATTGAAGATTGCAATCATTTCTAATTCAATCAAACATACAGTAATCATCAATAACGAGCTGGTTAAAGTTAATTTGTGCTAGGTAAGGGTTGTAGTTTTATTGGACTTTGCTAAATAGCCTACAATGGCACCAGGAACAGTGCTCAAATAACTACTTCCTTTTTGAGAGCCAACCTATATCAAAACCGCACATAAGTCAGGGCAAACATTGGCATTTTAGTGGCTGACAAACAAGAGAAGATTTTAAGTGGTGAGGTGGATGTAGGGCGCCCTATATGCCCTATTACCAGAGTCATATACAGAGAGCGCCCTTACCAGCAGACTGTGGATGGACGTGTCATCAGTCTCTCGGAGATCAGAAAACGCCATCTCACTCAGATGCAGAACATGGGACTCCTCCGTGATTCTAGAGCTCAGCAGCTGACAAAGCAGGAGTGCCATCAGATTCTGTCTTCTCTTAAGGGTTTGTATAGTTTATGCCTAAAGTAAATAAATCGAAATGACAACGAGATATCATTCTAGCTAAATAACCAACAACAGCAGTATTTAATATCCGTAACCCAAAACAACATGTCTCAATGCAGTTGGTGTGACCAAAAACACGTCCATCCACCGCAATTAGGGATTAAAAAATATAGGATCAATGTTAATGATGAACAAAAAAATCCTAACATATTTAATTTTAGGTTCACATAACTTATTGTGTACCTCCCATTCGATAGAAACAATGTTTTTCTCAAAAAACTAATTTTTCACAAAAGACACTTTTATACTCTATGAAATGTTCACCAAGATAACCTTGATTTGTTTGGGTCAAATTGGCTGATTGAAAAGCAGGATTGGAGTAATTTTATTATCCCTTTATTAGCAGGCTTAAAATTGTTGATTTACCCTTAGTGGCTACAATATCCCTGTAATGCAGTGATTTTAGAACATAATAATACTCATGTACAGCCTAAAATGGATTCGAGTTTTCTCTGTTTCAGTTCAATTTCAATTTGATTCAGTTTCAGTGCAATTTCTGAAAATCAAAGTGATAATCTATTCATGGCTGGAAAGAGCAGCTTAAATTTATCTTTTTCACTATCATTATAGGGCCATTAGCCTATGTAACACGAGAAATTTGAGTTACCCAAAAAAACTTTTGCTGATTCACAGCTTGCAATTATGTGGTACAAAAACTCTGGTCATCATCATAATATTATCATGTACAATCATAATGATCACAGCTCCTTGATCTGTCATCCCAAATAAGATGCACTGCACAGATGCTTTGAATCTTTGTGACGGTTTTTTACAGTTAGGTACTATGATAATGACACACTCGGGCAACTGCAAGAGCGCGTTGAGGACACTGAGACTACAAGAGGAATTGTCATGTGGCATGATCATAGTGACATCGTAAAAAAATGTCACTATGTCATAAACGTACAATTCCTCTATGATCCTGCCGTCTACCTGACTTCGCAGGAAGCAGGGTAAGCATTGTTCCTTAAGCCCCATAGCATGTTGGTAATATTTTCAGAGCAGTTATCAGAGACTGGAGGATAAACTGAGTAGCTGAATATAGATATTCCTAATCTCATAGCACATAATAAACAAAACCATGTACAGTTGCGCAAAATTAGTTTGGTTGGCGTTTGACAGCATTTACATTTATACTTTACGATATTCTTACAATTCATATTCATTGTATACAGTAGAATTTGGGAGTTATCCAGGTAATAATAATAATAAGTTGATAGGCTTGGCAACAAATCATCTCAGTGTATCCCTTATACACTGAGAGCACAGGTGTAAAGAGCTGTGCTGAGAGCCTGCCACACTTCAAAATACATGCACATCACAGACAATCATAAGTTATAAATCCGCTGGAAACCTAGCTCTAAAATAATGATCCTGCTAGGCCATTGCATTAAACTAGGCCTACTTGACAACAGAGACAGAGGCATGATGGAATTTAAGCAAAAATAGTTTTGCTTTTTTTGGATGCACCGCAAATGCAAACTGCAGTCTCAAGTCCAAAACACTTGGTGCACCTGTATGTTGAACTAATGTCAACTATTATTGCAAACATGTGTTTACAGGGTAGATGTTCAGAGCATAGTGGAGTCACCCAAACTCCACATGATAGGGCGCTCCAGATCCACTGAAACAGACCAGCTACTCTATGTTCCTGAGAGATTGGAGGAGCTGGAGACCCTAAAGACTCCGATACACTTCAATGGCAGAGTGTACAAAGACTACCTAAAATTCTTCACAGGTAAGTCCTGCACAAGCGAATGGAATTTAAATAATTAAGCATTTTTATGATTGAAATAAGTTTTAAGTCATTAATGTTCAGAATCATTTTATTTATTATCAATACTTAAGTCTAACCTGCATGTAAACCTGCTTAATTCAGGAATAACTTTGAGCTGCCAGGCTGGCCAGAATTATTTTGGTCTAATCTAACACTGCATTAAATTCAAAATCACATGAATATACTGACAGCCAAGCATTGTAAACGCAGACAGTGATATTCCAATTTGAGGCCAATTTTCAATTCTCTCACAACAACCTAAAATTTAATAGACTCAGGCCATAGACATGCTACATGATTTTTGATTGCCTATGATAAATCACATACTCTACAGGGAGAAAATTTTCATTGTAGTTTAAATTTCGCTATTACGCTAATGGCAAATTGGCTAAATTTTAATTCTGGTTTTTATTTCATCTTCAGAAATCTCGCAATGATAGCTTTTATAATTTGAATTCAAAGGTCAAAAATCACATAATTAATCCCATGGAATTGAACAGTCTGAGCCAGGGCGCTATATTAAATTCCGTGTAGATTATCATCCTGTAGGGTACTTGAGGATGAATACATTTATGCTTGATTAAAATTGATATGCTAAATGAAAAACTTTCCATTAGTGCAATCGTGCCACAATTATTTACGTAAGACACCATACTTCCAATGATGCCGGCACAACAACCGTCAAAGTAGCTACAAAAATTACACTGGTTAATACGGTATTAGAATTTCCGAGAAACATCATAATCAACAGTATGATTTTTGTAGGAGACTTACCTGCCAGAGAATTTGAAGGTGGAAATATGGGACCGGCTGCCTATTACTCCTGCAATTGTGGAGTATGCACATCTTCATACATAAACCCCGATACAGCTCTCGAAACAGCAGTGTTTCACAGCATAGCCGATCGACGTGCACACTTTGGGCCAAAACATCCAGGGTATTGCTACGAAGCAAATACAATGACGGTGAGTTAATCTTGCTACCAATGCGGGACATCAATCCTGTTTCTCCATAACCAAGGCACTTTACTAGTGTTGATATTCAATATTCAATTTGTGCGCAGCTATAGTAATGTGACTGGAATAAGGCAATTTAGTGAAACTTTTGATGCTCGTGGGTTTAGAGCTTACTGTTCTCCTATACCATTTTGACATTCACAAGTCAGTTGAACATTTTCATAATATAGTGCCGGCAAGTCAACTGAAAACTGATTTCAACCGTGCATTAAAAACTCACGAAAATGGTGTAAATATTACAGACAGACCAACTGAGAGAGACGTTGAAAGCTCGTGGACTGAGAGATGTATCTGGTTGTAAAGCAGAATTAGCAAAAAAGCTTCGCAAAGAGATGAAAGGTTAGTTTAGACTGAATACAAATTAACTTCAAATGATCAGTCTAGTTCTGGTCTGAGGCTATTTAACGCCAATACCTAATTATACAGGATGAAAATATACAACGGAGTTAAATTTAGCAAACCTTTGTTTTTTTGTATTTCAATTATATAACTCATTATTGGAAGATTGCTTTGTCTAAGACGAATTAAACTTTGCAAATTGTTTATTAGCAAAATAACTAAATTTAAATTCCAATGAAAATTTCTTTCTTGAGAGGCTCATGCTAGGCACTATAGACAAAGTAGCCAATTGCGTGATGTGTTGACTGTACATAACACATCACCAACCATATCTAGATTAAAGTTCCACAAAAATCGAGCCAACTCATTTAAATTTTTTTAAGTTGATTTGAGGGGGAGTAATATATAGACTCGCAATTGTATTTCTATTTCCACAGGGGTAAAAAGACTTCCAGCTCTACTCACAACAGGATTAAGTTTGACTGATATTGGGATTCCTCGTTACGAGATAGCCAACTGCGAGCCGCTGCATGATCTTAAAAATGTCATATATCACCTACTGACTGAGTTACCGCACCATCTCCAGGATGTTCAACCTCGGCTGAGGGAGAAGATCATATCATTCTGTGAGGGTGTCACAAGTATGTACATTTTTTGAGCTCCCATCAAGTGCTACAATGTAAAAAGTTTAGGGAAGTCAACAACGAAACATGCTTCCCAACTCGGCTGTAACGGAAAACATAGCCAGCTCACCTGGAATGAATCATAATGAAATAATAATAATGATATTGTAAAAATGATTTTGTATTAATCAAATCTAATTGAACAGCCATATTGTGCGGATTTCAACTTTACACAAAACTGCGCTAAACGAACTTGAATAGACTTTCCAACAAACTCAATTCGAAGTAACCTGTTACCTGTATTCAACTCACTATATCATTGACCTTGACTTCAAATACTCAAATGTGATATGTTGTTGTCTGTCCACCATCAACCTGAATCCAGCCAGATTTCCTCTCACATGCAGCGTAACAACTATTCAGATCTGAGAGGAAGATTTGTCTAAATGTTCAAACAGAAAATTGGGTTAAGACAAGCTGCGCCATCCATAAAATTAATTACTCTAATCAGTGAATAGGTGTCAATAACCTCGTCTTACTATGAAAGGAAACTGAACATGTACTGACAGTATCACTGAATTTTTGTTTAGCCGAAGAGCTACACATGTCTGGTGTGATGGCAAGACTACACCTGATAAATCTCACTCGGCTCTTACAGGACTATAGGAGCTTGGCAGCAGACCAGTAGGTGGACCTATGACACTCATTCTATGAAAGACGTCAAGTTTTAATCATGCCTGTTATTACTCCTTGGTTTTTATTTCGAATGAAATTTGGATCTAAAATTTTGCAGGGGCTAGCAGGCATGTGATTGAGTGGTAAAAATTTAGTCACAATGCCAAGTTCAAAAAGTCACACTTTTCGTTTTGTCGGTTATTTTTGCGGATATTTGACAGTCCTGGTATGCATCTCACTCACGAAAGTTGTAAATTTGGCCATTGAAGAACTAGTGAAATGATTTGACCATGAAATATTTAACTAAAAATTTCTAATTCAATGTTATCTTATCATATACAGGGGAAAAAGTTGACCCACAACTGGTCTTGAACCACCAACCTTCAGATCCCACTACTCTTAAGACATTAGCCTTAGCCATAGCCCTACAGTGGCTTGGATGGCAACATGCAAAAATGCTGACAACTGAATTTACAGAAAAATCACATTTACTCACAGTCGCATCTGATTTGCTAATGAGGTCGTAAAATACATCATAGTCGTATGAATCACATGCCTGGCTAGGTACCTCGGTATTAGTTTCTTAGTTGACAACAGGGTGGGGGATAGGGTCCACAGTTAATCACGCTGAAGGGTCAGTCCTCATAATAAGGATTTCAATTCACATGCAATTGTTGGTCTTCAAAAAGGCTAATCTTTAGGCTTTGTAAAGAATGGATATCAGCGGTGATTACTAAGGGGTGGGGAGAGGCAAGGGGCCATAGCCCCGTCACTTTTTACATAGCGCTATTTTAAAAAACACCATCAAATTATTCTTTACCAAACATGGCTTGGAGATGTCCAAGCAAATATCTGAGTTAACAGCACAGTGTATCTAGTCTGTGATCTATGGTGTCCAACATCTAGGCCAGTGTCCTGTTAAAATGCATTCAATGACCCTAAAAGCTTTGACGATTCAAAACGATTAACTCCACTTTCATAACTTCTTCAAGTTTCAAATTGAAGGCTAAAAATTTCAGCTAATATGTTACATGCACCCGTGATGTGATGGGTAGCAATAAACCTGAGATATCCATTTTAAGTGTTTTAGCCTCTCGCTAACTGCTGGCAACTTATTCCTCTTCTTTCTTTGTTGGCATAACTCCCAAAACCTAAAGCTAGAGTTCTCAGTTATCAATGAGTAACATAATTATGAGTTGCTGTTGATTTTATTATCTGATATAGGGTGAAGCAGAGGTTTTGATTGGGTTTGTTGGTAAGGCCAGCAAAAATCATATATTAGATCTGTGTCACCTCCCTCATCTGACTATCTGAGGCAATGAAATAAAAACCCCTCATGCCTCATAAGGAATTTTGGAAATAAATTATATATCACCTTCCTGGCCTCACATAAATTTCACTAAATAAACTGAAAAAAAACCTTTGCCTCATCACCAAGACTGAGTATGTACCCTAATTCATCATAAAAGTTGATGGATACCCCCATGGTACCCCAGCCGACTCTTGACATCTATGCACTTCCAAGTGTTTCTTTGACTTGACAGTGTAAAATGTATACATACATATCATGTGATTGGTACCAGAATTGGAAGTTTGAGCCAGTGTAAATCTCAAATATCTTATTTGAAAATTTTGGTGATGAATCATTTCAGGACAGGAATAAAGATCTATAAGATGCTGTTCTCTCTATGTGAGATCCAAAGACTTGCATACCAACCTGATGACAAGAGATGTAGCAGAGATGTCCTGCACTTCTATCTCAAAGCCACTACCTTTTTAACTGGATACTGTGAGATGTTTCCTCCAAACAACCTAAAAAAGATCAAGACAAGAGCTATGTATGGTAATCCATTCCACAGTCTAGTAGCACACATGGCAGATCTGTATAGAATCGTTTCCTTGAGGTCCATTGTCACAGAAGGATGCGAGAGAACCTTTCTTGAATACAGGTATGTGTGGTACAGATTACTTTGCATTGAAATAATCACATGAACTTGCCTCCGATGGTTTACATATCATAGACAGAGTAATATTACGCTCAAATATTTACCATCATCGCAAACAGATGATGCAATTGGTTACCAATTAGTTAAATAAAACTTGGACATTAGATGTGTGTCAGCTCCCTTGTCTGACTTTCTGAGGCCATAATTTGAAAAGGCCTCACGCCTCATCCAGAACTTTGGCATTAATCTATAATAATATATAATATGAGTTTATTTATATACCGCTTTATGAAATCTGCAAGCAGATAACTTCTAAGCGGTTTGGCACTACATATTACTATGAACTAAAGTATCTCCATGCCTAGTACGTATTTCACCAACTAAA
>ERZ1740070.1629-NODE-1629-length-13807-cov-5.993746_pt1 | contig 13807 bp, 14 predicted proteins | sample MGYA00581734_ERZ1740070 | MGnify/ENA primary metagenome ERZ1740070 (study PRJEB43018, sample SAMN04849744) | marine metagenome | isolation source: floating plastic debris | place: Pacific Ocean | collected 2008-09-01 | study: EMG produced TPA metagenomics...
CGTTGTGTCTGTTTTCTTCTCCTTTCCTCTCCCGCTCTCTTCTACTGGTCTCTCCTTTCCCCCGTGTGCGCCTCGGGCCCAAAGCCCGGAGCAACCCACCCCCGCCCTTAACCAGCCCCTCAAAAAAATCGATAGCATCTTCCACTAAGTAACCATGGATAACTGATACCCACCCACATCAAAATAACTAAGGACTCTTAATCCTTACCCATCCAGTTACTTAACCACCAAACAAACTAAGAGAAGAGTTATCCAAACACACCCATGGCCAAACAAAAATCCCTAAGCTCATCCTTACCTGGCATACAGCGTGTAGTCCAACGCTTTTGGCCTCATATTCGTAAACAATTTCGCCTACTTATCGGCGCTTTCTTTGCCCTCATGGCAGAAACCGCCCTACGATTATTAGAGCCCTGGCCCCTCAAACTGATGTTTGACCGGGTGATCTTACCAACAGGATTTGACGTCCATGGTCACAATATTGAAGCTTTAGAAGGCTTTTCACCCATGGTGATCTTGGCTGGTCTATCAGCTGCTTTAGTAGTCATTTCAGCAGCGAGAGGAGCCGCCGCATATTTTAGTACGGTGGGTATGGCGGTCGCCGCGACCCATGTGATGAGCGATATTCGAGGACAGCTGTATAGCCACATCCAGGCTCTCTCTCTATCGTTTCATAATCGAGCCAAAAGTGGCGACCTGATTACTCGCGTCACCTACGATATTGAACGACTGCGTGAGGTCACTGTCGTAGCTGCACTGCCTTTGGTGACTCACTTTCTAACCCTAATTGGCATGGTGGGTGTCATGTTCTGGATAAATTGGGAATTGGCGGTGATTGCGATCGCAATCCTCCCTCTTTTCATCCTTACCACCACCACCATGTCCAAAAAGATTCACAAGGTGGCCCGCACCCAGCGTAAACGAGAAGGCGCTATGGCCGCATCTGCAGCAGAAGCTATCGGTGCAATCAAGGTGGTACAGGCACTGTCGCTACAAGATTTTCTAGGTAAAGCCTTTGCCAAAAACAATCGTAAAAGCCTGAAAGAAAGCGCCGAGACCCAGCGTCTGCGAGCGGGTCAAGAGCGTCTTGTAGAAACACTGGTCGCCATCGTACAAGCCCTGGTTTTGTGGCGTGGTGTACAGCTAGTTTTAGCAGGAAGCGCCACCCCAGGTGACCTGCTTGTGTTTCTCACCTATCTCAAGGTCGCCTTTAAGCCCATGCGACAGCTGGCCAAATACACCGGGCAAATTGCTAAAGCTGTTGCCTCAGGTGAGCGGGTAATCGCCCTGCTAGATACAGACCCCGAAGTAGGTGACCTCAAGGGCGCTAGACCGGCACCTGTCTTTCGGGGTGATGTACGCTGCAAAAATGTCACCTTTGCCTACGATCCAGAACAGGGGATTTTACGCAATCTCACCTTTGCCGCCAGACCCGGAGAACAGGTCGCCATTGTCGGTCCATCGGGTGGCGGTAAGTCCACACTGATTAGTTTATTGTTGCGATTTTATGACCCTATTGAAGGGGGCGTACACATCGACGGTCACGACCTGCGCGAGTATACCCTAGCATCGCTGCGACAGCAGATTAGCATTGTTTTGCAAGATAGCGTCCTGTTTGCCGCCAGCGTACGCGACAACATTGCTTATGGGGCGCTTGGCACAAACAACACTAAGATCAGCGACGCTGAAATTGAAGCTGCAGCCCATTTAGCCAATGCCCATGATTTTATTATGGAGCTATCCCAGGGGTACGACACTATTCTTGGAGAGCGCGGGGCAACTCTCTCTGGCGGTCAACGACAGCGTATTGCCATTGCCCGTGCCGCCATCCGTCAGGCCCCTATCATCATTCTTGATGAACCCACCAGCGGCCTTGATAGCACCAGCGAGGCCCTAGTTAGCGATGCCCTCAACCGGCTTACTCAGGGTAAAACCAGCTTCTGGATTTCTCACAATTTAAGCACCGTTCAACATGCCAATCAGATTCTCTATATCGAACAGGGATGCATTTTAGAACGGGGCACCCATGATCAACTAATTGATTCAGAAGGACGCTACGCCAAAATGTATCAATTGCAATCCGGTAGTTATTCATCTGAAAAAAGCTATGCGAATTAACCTACCTAGCCGCGTTATCTTGGTTCGTCACGGACGGAGTTCATTTAACGACCAAGGTCGATATCAGGGAAGTTCTGATGAGGCTATTCTCACCCCCAAAGGGATTGAAACTGCTCGACAGGTGGGCGAATATCTCTGCCACAGCGCTATTGATGTTGTCTATACAAGCCCCCTGCTACGGGCAAAACAAACAACCGAAGAGATTCTCAAAGCAATGGTTGATCAACGACCAAAGCCAATTACCGTCAGTCACGAGCTGCGGGAGATTGATCTCTCCGTTTGGGAAGGGTTAACCTATGGCTATGTTCGTCAGCATCATCGAGATAGCTATGAGTGCTGGCAACAGCAGCCCCACAAGTTTAAGCTACCGGTCAACAACAGCTACCATTTCCCCGTCAAGGATCTCTATCAGCGAGCTGAGAAATTTTGGTCTTGCAGCCTACCGCACTACGCTGGCAAAACGATGCTAGTGGTTAGTCATGGTGGGACTAATCATGCCCTGATCAGCACAGCATTAGGGCTTTCTCCTGAATATCATCATAGTCTGCAACAGTCTAACTGTGGCATTAGTGTTTTAGAATTTTCTGACACTGACACCCAACTCATTGAGCTAAACCAGACAACGAGCATCAAAGAAGTTTTACCTAAGCTCAAAGCCGGAAAAATGGGTCTGCGATTGTTGTTACTTCCTGAAGAAACACTTAGCCAGGCTCTCTGTATGCAGTTGGCCCATCGTCTAGCCGGTGTAACGCTAGATTTTTGCCTTGCTGCTGCTGGACAACAATGGATGCCAACACTGTTGCAACAACATCCAAAAACGGCTCAGTTTGCTGCAGAGAAGGCCGACTTTCTAGAAAATTGGAAACAGACTTTAGTGGAATCAACAAAACCGGAGGGGCTGATAACAGGGCTTGCGATCGCACCTACCCACAGTATCCAAACCCTGCTACTCCAAACCCTGGGGGGGCGTCAGCATGAAAATACAAAAATCACCATTAAGCCCGGTCACCTCAGCGTTGTCCACTATCCCCACAACCATCGACCTGTGATTCAGGCCATCAACATCTAAACACCTATCATTCATACCCCAAAGGAGAGTCTACCTATGGCCACTATTCTTGTGACTGGTGCCGCCGGATTTATTGGTTATCATGTCGCTCGTACCCTACTAGAGCAGGGCCATATAGTCATCGGTATTGATAATCTCAACACTTACTACGACGTCAGCCTTAAACATGGGCGATTAGCTGAGCTTAACCCCTACAGCCAATTCACATTTCATCAGCTTGATATTGCCGAGCGCGACGGTGTTCAACACCTATTTGCCCGCTACACCCCACAGCGTGTTGTTCATCTAGCTGCCCAGGCAGGTGTCCGCTATTCTCTCCATAATCCCCATGCTTACGCCGACAGCAACCTAGTCGGCTTTGTCAACATTCTCGAAGGCTGTCGTCATCAGTACGTTGAGCATCTAGTCTTTGCCTCTTCTAGTTCTGTGTATGGTGCCAACCGTCAGCTACCCTATGCCGTTAGCCAAAATGTAGACCACCCCCTCAGTCTTTACGCCGCCACAAAAAAAGCCAACGAACTCATGGCCCATACCTACAGCCATCTCTACGGGTTGCCCACAACGGGTCTGCGATTTTTTACAGTGTATGGTCCTTGGGGTCGTCCAGATATGGCCCCGTTTAAATTTACTAAAGCCATCATCGAAGGTCGCACCATAGATGTCTACAACTATGGTCGTATGCGTCGTGACTTTACCTATATCGACGACATTGTTGAAGGGGTAGTGCGCACATTACACCATATTCCTGAGGCCAACCAAACAGAAGCCACTGGTCCCGGTCACAGCCATGCCCCTTATCGTATCTACAATATTGGTAACGGTCGCCCAGTAGAACTGATGCGGTTTATTGAGGTTATTGAAAACTGCCTGGACACTAAGGCCAAAAAGAACATGATACCTCTGCAGCCAGGGGATGTTTTAGAAACCTGTGCAGATGTCACCGCACTACAGCAGACTGTTGGATTTAGCCCAACCACCCCTCTAGAGCTAGGTCTTCCCAGATTTATTAACTGGTATCAAGACTATTATCAAACCGAAGCATTACCCCTATCTGCCTAAACCCATGATATTGAGGGGGCATGTAGTATTTCCCCTTCAATATCGTCCTATGAGACTGCTATTCGACCACATATCGCCCATCTGTTTGTAATCCCCGTAAAAATACGGCCTACAAAAACATATAGAGATACCTAAACATTTAGTCCCAGCAATCTCTTAGAGAACCCAATATATTTATCAGAATAATTTGTAGTAGCCCCGCCAAACCAGCCTTAGAGAGCGTTCTAGAAAAATACCTATTTATACTGAGTTTTCTTGATGAGAACTATCTTATGATGTTGTTTAAGTAGTGATCAAGTAGCCGAGACGCTTCTAACCAAGGTGTTCGTGTTTGCTTGTTCACAAGTTAGCATCCACTAACTCATCTGTAACTCATCAGGTTTTACTAAGTCTGTCACTAGGCAGCCCCATTGCGGGCTGCTGTTGAAGTGTTGAACCAGTATTATTCAAGTCTTACAACCAGACCGTTTACCGCCATCAGGGACAAATAAAAGCGCATCTGGACTCAGTTCCACGATCAGTTTTGATCGTCACTATTCCATTATTCTCGCTTTCAAATCTTGGATAGTTCCCATGACTGCTACACTTCCCCCCAGGCAAACCATATCCGCGCTAGAGCCATCAGTCACCATTGTAGTCACCCCTCAAGAGCGTTTTAGCTATACACAGAAGTCTTTAGAAAGTATTTACAGGCACACCAGAATACCGTTTACCCTGATATACATCGATGCTGGCTCGCCAAAACATATCCATAAGTATCTAGTTAAAGCCTCGGCCAGGCTAGGGTTTACCCTGCTACGTACCAACCACTTTCTCTCACCTAACCAGGCGCGTAATTTAGGATTGGCCCAAGCCACAACAGATTACGTCGTTTTTATTGATAATGACATTCATATTTCATCGGGTTGGTTAGAGAATCTTTTACACTGTGCTAAAGAAACCAATGCTGCAGTGGTTTGTCCCCTTAGCTGTGTCGGCAAACCGCTGCACGATCGTATTCATTTAGCCGGTGGCGAAGCTAGGATTTTTATGGATATCAAAGACGGTCAGATCCGTCGTCGCATCCACGAAAAACGTTTTCTCACCCAGCGTTCAGCGGCTACGATTAAACACCAACTCTATCGACGCTCATGCGAGCTTGTAGAACTGCGCTGCGCTCTGGTTAAGCGCGACATTTTTACACAGATTGGCCCGCTTGATGAAAAACTACTCGGTAGCCAAGAAGATATCGACTTTTCTCTGAGTGTTAACCAAGTAGGTGGTTTAATGTTCTGTGAACCCACTTCTGTCGTAACCTACGTACTACAGACTTCCTATTCATGGTCAGACCTCGCTTACTTTATGCTGCGCTGGAGCGATACGTGGGAAGTTGAAAGTCTGATGCACTTCCAACAAAAATGGGACCTAGATGTAGACCAGTATTTCTTAGAACGTTACAAACAGGTCGGGTATCGACGTCGTCAAGTATTTATATATCCTTTATTGCACCAGCTGACCGGTAACAACCATATCAGCTGGCTAGAAAAATTAGTTGTTAGCCTAGAAAAATGGTTTAGCCATTTACTAACAGATCGGTTTACTCGATTAGCCAACAAACCCATAACAAAGCTATCTTCTGGCCCTACTGTTTACACTGGCTCTACTAAAAAGAAACTACGACAGTCCGTGTTGCAAAGCTACAATGCTCCCGCCTAGGGTTTAGGGTCTCATCTGATATATCAGCAGTAAACCTATTATCCAGCAACCATAAAGAGCTTTCTAAGAGTTCTCCTAATTTGTTACTAGCCTTGACATAAGCTCAAAACCATTAGACTTTTAGCCACTTGCACCAATCACCTTTGAGGTAGCACATTAGTGACTGACCGCTTGCTATAGAACTGTTTAAAGTCAAACTCTTCCTAAGAAAATGATGATGCAAGCTCTTGCCAAACGCGCTTCCGTCCAAACTCTTTCGTCACCCTCTGTTACTCTCATAGTAGCTCCACGAGAACGCTTTAGCTATATCCAACCATCCCTAGAAAGCATTTATAAACATACCAAGCTACCCTTTGAACTAATCTATATCGATATCGATTCACCCAGATATCTTCGACATTACTTAGCCAAGTCAGCAGCTGAGAAAAATTTCACACTATTGCGTGCCAACCGTTTTTTGTCTCCTAATCAGGTGCGTAATTTAGGGCTGAGCTATGTGACTACAGATTATGTTCTATTTATCGACAATGATATTCATGTCTCTCCGGGATGGTTAGAAAAACTTTGGAAATGTGCTCAGGAAACAGACGCGGCCGTGGTTGCACCGCTTGTATGTGTTGGTAAACCTCTCCATGAAAGAATTCTGATGGCAGGGGGAGAGATTAGAATTTTCCATGAAACAAATGGACAACAAGAATATCGTCGTTTATACAAGAAGTGTCATTTGGTAAACCGCTCAGCCACCCTCATGAAACGCCAAATGCATCGACGACCCTGCGACTATGCGGAACTGAGCTGCACGCTGGTTAAACGAAACATCTTTGACAAGATTGGTGGTTTAGATGAAAACCTATTAAACTCTCGTGAGCACCTTGATTTTTGTCTTAGTGTTGCTCAAGCAGGTGGCACAATTTACTGTGAGCCTGCCTCAGTGGTCACGTATGTCCCCGAGGCTCCTCGTCGGTGGTCGGAGTTACTTTATTTTATGCTGCGCTGGAGCGATGCTTGGGAAGCGGACAGTCTGATCTATTTTCAGAAAAAGTGGGCGTTGGATATGGATCGAGATTTTATGATGTGCTTTCGTCACTTAGGTCATCAGCGGCATCAGATTTTGTTACTGCCCTTGCTGCGGCGGCTGACATTAGGTCGTCGAGTACGGCAGCTGGAAAAGTGGATGATTGCTTTAGAGCGTTGGTTTAATCAGTATTTGACTAACCGTCATAAGCGACTATCGAGATAACAGAAAAACTCTTCTTTTCATGACTTAACAGGCAACTAGTAGTGCTATGGCTACAGCACTACTAGTTGCCGTCGCTTGGTTTAGGCTAGCTAATTCGCCGCCTGGGTAATTAAGGCCATGGCTGCACGCTTAAAGGTGTGGCTGACTTGCTCATTTTCTAGATATCGGGTTTGGGAAAAGCCACCGTCAATGACCATGGTTAGCTGACCAGCTAGTGACTGGGGCTGGTTAAGGTTGGCAGCTGTGGCAAGTGTGGTAATGCGATCGCACACCATCTTCTTATGCTCCAAAATTACCTGCCGTGACACATGATCCGCGTTGGCAAACTCACTGGCCGTTAGCAAAAACGGGCAACCCCAGCAGTCAGACTTTGCTAACAGATGAGCAATAAAGTCAATCATGCCAGTCAGCTGCGCCATCGGCTCCGGCTCACAGTCCGCCCAAAATGCCTCCAGCTGCTGCCAAAACTGCTGATTTCGCCGCTCCAAATAGGCATAAATCAGCGCATCTTTTGACGGAAAGTAGCGATAGAGACTCGTCTTTGCAACTTTCGCCTCAGCAATCACCCGGTCCACCCCGACCGTATGCAGCCCACATTCATAAAATAATCGGTCCGCAACATCCAGAATGAGTTCCATCAGCAGCTTATCAGTGGCAGCAGACTTACGCGGCATAGGCCCTAAAAAAATAAATCCATTGACATGATACAGACCTGTCTGTTATTAATCAATCAAGGTTAGATACAGACCTGTTTGTTTTAATGACTGAGGAGTCAAGATCATGAAAATTGGAGTTTTAGGCAGTGGCAACATGGGTCGTTCCCTCGGCACCCTCTGGACAGAACACGGGCATAGTGTCTTTTTTGGCGCTCGTACCCAGGCAAAAGGACAACAAATCGCTGAACAAATGGGCCATAACACCCAAGGTGGCACCAATACCGAAGCCGCCGATTTTGGGGATGTTCTGCTCTACACCATTCGTGGCGTGAATCCAGCCGAGGTATTATCAACAACCGATGTTCTCGATGGCAAGCTATTAATTGACTGCAACAACTTTGAAATCCCAGCAGAATTTGCTTACGAACCAATCCCCTATTCTCTAGCCGAAACCCTGGCTGACCAAGCTCCCAACGCCAAGATTGTAAAAGCTTTCAACACAATGGCTCAGGAAATATTTGAACTCTCGCCTCAGCCGCTAGACCAGCACAATGTTTCTGTCTTTCTAGCAGGTGACGACGCCACTGCAAAGCACACCGTTGCCCAACTCGCCCAAGAAATCGGCTTTAATCCTATAGACTGCGGCCCTTTACGCCAGGCCAGACTACTCGAAAATCTCGGTAATTTTATCCGCCTCATGATTATCGGCCAGGGCATGGGTCCCTACGCCACCCTATCAGTTCAAACATTATCCCCAGCTACCCAGACACGCTTGGGCGGACGCCAAACCTCCAACCTGAACTAGAGGCCCGCTCTGCCAAATTCTTTAACCCAAAAACAACTCTACTATGCCTAAACACCTGTGCTATTTCTTACTTTCGCTAGTTTTAACCGGTTTAATTGCCAGCGCTGAGGCCAATAGTTCCAAGACACCTCAAACCTATCTGACCATGCAGCAAGATATCTATTCAATGTGGGACTCTATAGATCTTACAGATTTTCTACAATCATCACACCACAACCGTGAGTCAGACCTCTAAAATCAGAGTTCAACCTATTCCAGGTAATATGAAACACTTTGAGCAGGTCGAAGTCACCAGTCATGAGCAATGGCAGACCTGGCTAGCCAACAACAAATAAACACAAACGGCAATGACCCAACATTCATGACAGTATTACCTGCAGGCAAAATCACCCAAATCAATATCTCTGATGGCGGCACACCAAAACTCCCGGTCCTGGAAGCTCAAATAACGCCAAATGGTCTCATCGGTGATCGCCAGCGAAATCTGAAATATCACGGTGGTCCAGAGCGTGCGGTCTGTCTCTGGTCTGCTGAGATTATTCAAACCCTCCAAAACGAAGGCCATCCCATCGATTCTGGTAGTGCGGGTGAGAATATTACCATCACTGGTCTAACCTGGGAAAAGCTTATTCCCGACATGCAGCTCCAGCTTGGCGATACTGTACGTCTGCTCATCACCGACTATGCTGCACCCTGTCGCCACATTAGCCGCTACTTTTGCGATCGCCGCTACAGCCGCATCAGCCAAAAACATAACCCCGGCACCAGCCGACTCTATGCACGCGTTTTAGCTCCTGGCACCGTTAACGTCGGAAATAACGTACAGATAGTATGAAAAGAAACGCATTCAAACCCCAAGTTTTCCCTGTGAAAACACTTGGGGTCTAGATGTGGAGACAGTCTAAATGCTTCCCATTCTATTTTTTCAATACTTCAGTTTTTATAGGCTTCAGGCGCTAATAGCCCAAATATAGCGCCCGTTGGGTCAACAAGTATGGCACATCGTCCAAGCTTTGGCCTATCGATTCCTGCCATAATCACATTGGCACCAAGCATTTTTGCCCTGGCAAGGGCCGCATCCACATCATCAGTCGCCAGATAACTGATCCAAGCAGAAAATCTAATTTCATCAAACAAATGTGTTGTTGCCCCAACCGCATCAGTGTCGTCAGCACACCTAAAAAGGCTGGAGTGATTCAGTTGACCGACCTCGATATCAGTACTACTCCAAGCAAATAGATCACGATAGAAACGCTCAGCTGACGCCACATTATCTGTGATCAATTCATCCCAAAGGAAGACACCAGTGGGAGCTGGAAAACCATGAGAGGGACAAAAAGGACTGATCGCCGCCCCTTGTGGATCTCGACACACTGCACTACGGCCAACTCCTGGTGTGTCAAAAGGGTCTCGATCAATTAACGCGCCCAAAGTCTTTGCCTTCGCTGTTACAGCATCGACATCCTCAACCATTACATAGGCTATCCAATAGGATAAGACATCCTCTCCAATATCAACAAACCCTCCGTGTGCGTGACCTTTCGCAAAAATTAAAGGATAATCAGCCTCACCAGGCTTCCAGACAAAATCAGAGGCATGCTCGATTTGGTATTCCCAACCAAGCAGATCGGCATAGAAACGTTTTGCCTTCGCAACATCATGGGTCATCAGATCATGCCAGACCACACGACCCACTTCAGTCTTTTTGCACATCGTTTCCTCCTTGTGCCAATAGCCTAACTAAAGAGAAGCCTAACGTGAGCCCTCTTTTAGATTTTCATTCTTACTCAAAAATATAGATGTCTTCTCCAAAGTATTGCAACATTTAGCATCCTGGCAGTTGCTAATATTCGCCAATATATTGAGCCAATATTTGAGCAATACTCAACAATTCCATCTCTCGATATAAACAGACCTACTTGGGACTATCCAAGCTAAGGTATTGCCAAGCGTTTCAAGCAGGGCAACTTATCACAATGGGACTATTAGTCGATGGGGTATGGCAAGATCAGTGGTATGACACCAGTGCCACAAAAGAAAGATTTACAACACAGTCAATAATGGTGTTTACAAGTGTGGATTTGCCACTACCCAAGCTGCCTACAAAGAAGCCCTAATTCCACTATTTGACTCGCTTGACTGGCTAGAAGAGATCTTAGCAATCCGGCGCTATCTTACGGGTGATCAGCTAACAGAAGCTGACTGGTGACTATTTACAACCCTAGTGAAATTTGATCCCGTCTATGTAGACCGCCTTAAATGCAACATTCGCCGCATTGTAGACTACCCAAACCTTTGGGAATATGTGCGTGAACTATATCAGCTCCCTAGCATCGCTCAGACAGTCAATTTCTCCCACATTAAGCGTCACTACTATCAAAGTCATGAAACCATCAACCCAACCGGAATTGTTCCTGGTGGGCCAGAAATCGACTTTACAGAGCCTCATAATCGATAACGTTGAAACTGATTCCAGCCTTTGGTCAGCAACATTATCCCAGTTTAACCCATATAAGCTAGAATGCTGAAGCGATGAATGTCGATGGAAATAAATAAAATTAAGATATGCTCGGAGTCATCCTTGGAGATGCGCTTGGCTCTGCCCATCAACGCACCAAAATCCAAGACTTTGAACTAGTTACACCCAACAGTCACTGGACAGAAAATACTATCTTTACGCTGGCTACTGCAGATTACCTTCTCTATGGAGGTGATTATGAAGAAAGCTACATACGATGGTACGGCTGGTATCCTGACGTTAAGGGAGGCTACAACAACAGCTTTAGCGAGTGGGCTAAGACGAATGGATTAAAGCCTTACTACAGTTGTCGTAGTGATGGTGCTTTGCGAGCAGCGCCGATTGCCTATGCATTTGATAACCTCAAAGAGGTGATGGAAGAAGCAGAGCGCTCCGCTCTAGTGAGTCATAATCATCCTGATGGAATTAAGGGTGCTCAAGCAACAGCTGCGGCTATCTTTCTAGCCAAGGAAAAAGCGCCTAAAGAAACGATTGCAGACCTTCTGAGCAACATTTTTGGATACGACTTTAAGGCACCTTACCAAGAGCTGCAACAGAGCTATCAATATAGCTCTCTAGCAACAGATACCGTAGCAGCAGCTGTTATTGCGTTCTTACATTCCAAAGATTTTGAAGACGCTGTCCGTAAAGCTATCTCCTTAGGTGGCGATGCAAAAACATTGGCCGCTATTTCAGGGGGCATGGCTGAGGCATTTTACCCTAAAGTACCTAAGTCACTACAGACGTGGGGGTGGGAATTGCTAGATGAAGGTCAGCAAGACTTAATTAGCGAGTTTCGGACTGAGTTTATAACAGACCACACTCAGGCTCAGGCCGCTTAACTACCGGGTTATGAATGCCAATGATGGTCAGCTGACGCCAGCAAGTATCCCGATTGTTGATTTTTCAAAGTTTCTCAGCAACAGTTCAACACATCGTCAGCAGACCATCGAGGAAATTTTTCAAGCCTGTCATAATGTTGGGTTTTTGTATCTTAGCAATCACGGTATTCCCACATCAGTGATTGAGCAAGCCTTTGAACAGTCACGCATCTTTTTTGAATTACCTTTAGCTCAAAAACAGCAGATTGCCTGGTCTAGTGAGCACAGTAATTGCGGATACATCGGTATCGAGCGAGAACGCCTAAATGAAGCCCAACCCGGTGATCTAAAAGAAGCCTTTAACATCACCAAAGAAAATCTATTAGAAACAAATGGATATCCGCCGGACGCTACCCTATGGCCAAGCGGGTATCCATTATTTCGTCAAACCATAGCCGATTTCTTTGAGCTGTGTTCAGCGACGGCTGCGCATATTTTCCAAGCATTTGCCAGTGCCCTTAGCCTGCCTGAGAGTTACTTTGTCGAACGCCATCAGACTCAGGACTATACCCTGCGGCTGCTAAATTATCCATCACTCAACCGTTTGCCCAAATCAGGTCAGCTACGCGCAGGTGCTCATTCTGATTACGGTTCACTTACTTTACTGTTTCAAAACAGCATAGGGGGGCTTGAAGTACGCAACACCCAAGGAAACTGGATTGCCGCCCCAGCAATTCCCGACACCATTTTGATTAATATAGGCGATCTGATGGAACGATGGAGCAACGATGTATTTCAATCCACCAGACATCGTGTAAGACTGCCTGATCTAAAACAGAAACAGCAAAATCGCTATTCTATTGCATTTTTTTGTCAACCAGATGCTGAGGTTGATATTGTTTGTTTACCGACTTGTCAAAGCAAAACAAATCCAGCTAAATATCCATCGGTTAAGTCAGGGGACTATTTGCTCAGCAGACTACAAGCTACCTACTAAATGCCAGGCACTACCTAAGACTCTAAGCAAGAAGCAAGGCAACACTAACAGGTTGATGGTAGCTTTAGCCTGCAGCAATTTTGTACTAAAACTGAGCAAGCAGATACAAGGTTTTTTTATGGGTTTCTCCGATAGTAGTCACTGTAAGGCTACTATCGGAGAAACCCAATGAAACTCTTATTAAACGCCACTTTTCTAACCGCCGCTACTTTTGCGATCGCACATCCTACCCAAGCTGCCCAGGTAAAAGAAGTCACCTTTGAAAGCCAAGGCAAAACCCTAGTGGGTGACCTATACCTGCCCGATAACTACGTCGAAGGGCAAGAACTCCCTGGCATAGTTGTTACCGGCTCCTGGACCTCTGTTAAAGAACAAATGTCGGGTCTATATGCAGAACAGCTTGCCGACCAAGGGTTTGCCGCCTTAGCCTTTGACTTCCGCCACTTTGGCGAAAGCGAAGGTAATATTCGCGGATTTGAAAATCCTACTTTAAAAATTGAAGACATCCAGGCCGCCGCCACTTTTTTACCCACTCTACCCGAAGTCGCCGATGACCAGATTGGTGGTGTAGCGGTATGTGCCTCGGCAGGATACATGGCCCATGCGATCGCAAACAACGCCCCGTTCAACTCCTTTGTCACCATCGCCGCCTGGCTACACAACACCGAAACCGCCCGCACCATCTACACCCCCGAACGCTACGACCGCCTAAACACCGCCAGCCAACAAGCCACTGACAAGTACGCTACTGCCGGCACCAACCAATACCCCGTCGCCACCACCACCGACGACACCACGACAAAAAACACCACCACCGAAACCAACACCT
>ERZ1740070.1630-NODE-1630-length-13805-cov-5.281600_pt1 | contig 13805 bp, 15 predicted proteins | sample MGYA00581734_ERZ1740070 | MGnify/ENA primary metagenome ERZ1740070 (study PRJEB43018, sample SAMN04849744) | marine metagenome | isolation source: floating plastic debris | place: Pacific Ocean | collected 2008-09-01 | study: EMG produced TPA metagenomics...
TGTTGCAGAGCGTCGCTCGGATGGACGGCGGGGTTGTGGAATAAAGTGCTGCTGATCAGAGCACGGATCGCCACGCCACGGCCTGACAAACGCGCTCTTCTTTGCCCCTCAAAGCACAATCGCCAAAATCACCGGCAAGGTCAGCACCGACATAAGCGTCGACACCACCACGAGGCCCGCAACCGCCTCTGCATCCGCGCCGTATTTCTCGGCCAGCATGTAGGAGGTGACAGCCACAGGCGTGGCGACCTGCAGCACCAGCACACCGAAGGCCACCGGCCCCAGCCCGAACCAAAGACCTGCGGCCGTCGCGCATCCCGCACTGATGACAACCTTAAGCACGGCCAGGACCAAGGGTTTGCCAAAGGCCCCAATAGACAGCCGCGCCACGGCGACGCCCAAGGTGATCAGCATGATCGGAATCGCCATCTGCGCGATCAGCTCCAAAGCGTTGGTCAGGAAACGTGGGGTCTGCCAGTCCACCACCAGAAACAGCGCGCCGAGGAGCGTGGCAGGCACCAAGGGCTCTTTGATCATCTTGATCAGCGACCCACCGCCCGAGACCAGCCAGATGCCGAAGGTGAACTGGATCACCGCCGACACCCCAAACACCACCACCGCATAGCCCAACCCCACATCGCCAAACGCAAAAAGTGCGAGCGGCAGGCCGAGATTGCCCGTGTTGGAAAAAATCAGCGGGGCCAGGTAGGTCTGACGATCCAACCGCCCAAGACGCACCAAGACCCACATGGCAACGGTCACCAACCCGTAGGCCGCAAAGCCCGCCAAGGAGAGTGCCCCGAGTGCGGAGGGTTCGATTTCGGATTGCATCAGCGCCACGAAGACAAGGCACGGCGTGGCCAGCGACATGCCCAGCCGGGTGACAAACTCCACCCGGTACTCAAAACCCATCCGGACCCAGGCAAAGCCCACCGCGGCCAGCAAAAACACCGGCGCGACGATTTCCAGAACTGTCAGGGCGATGTCCAAAGCCGCGCTCCTTTGCTTGCGGAGCGGTTACGGCATTGCGCGGGTCTTGGCCAGAGCTGGGCCAGACAGGATCGCTGCAAATAAAAGCGGCAGCCCCCGGGACGATGGGGGCTGCCTTGGGTGTTTACCTTTTACAACTGGGGGAACTCGTCACCCGTTAGCAGCGCAATCTGGCTACTCCCCACCCATGGATACGGCAAAGCCCATGAGGCCCGTCACCCCAAGCTCTGCCATTTGCGTCGCCGCGCCTGTGGCGAGGTCAATGCTATAAAGTCCGGACACATCCGCGCCTTCCATCTGCAAAAGCGCATAAGCCATATCGGTGCCTTCTTCCGGTGAGATGATGTCAAACCCGCCGGCGCCCATCAGGTCGACCGCCGTGCCATCGACGGTGATCGGGCCAATGGTTTTCAGCTCGCCCGCATTGTTGGCCAGGCTGACCAACGCGTCGGTTTGCGCATCCAGCGCATATTGATAGGTGCCGGATGCCTTCGCGCCTGCGATGGCGTTGGTGTAGGCATTGGCAAAAATGGACGGCGTCTTGCCTGCGTTCGCGTCGCCCTCCGCATAGAACGTATCGGTGAAGCGTTTGACCGTGTTGGCCTTGTCGCCACCGAAATCGGCAGGGAAATAGACCAGGTTTGCCCCGTCAGAGCCCACAGCGCGAACCGCGTCGATCTTGTTGTTGAAATCAAAGGCCACCGCGCCCGCACCGATTTCCGCGCCATCATCAAAGGCCGCGCCGGTGTCTGTCATCTCGCCTGTGCTGGCGTCGATCACGAATACCTTGCCCGCGCGGGAAAAGCCCAGAAGGTCGCCCGTGACAGGGCGGTAGGCAATGGCGTGAACCGGCTCGGCCAGGTCGAAACTGGCGATATCGCTGGGCTTGCCCAGATGCTCCATGGTCAGCAATGTCATGCCGTCATTGGCCAGGGCGTATCCCATCGGGTGGACATGGCCATCGGCAAACGCCGCTGTCGCCAAAAGGGCCGTGGCCGCACATGTGGTTCGGATAAACATCGTCGATCCTTTCAATTGTCTCACCGGAACCTGCCCGGCTTGCCAAGAACCACGCATCACCGGCGGGAAGAGTTTCACCAAACCTGAAAAAATTTTTACCAAAGAATTTACCTATTGATTTTGCTCAGAAATATTTTCAATGACCCCTTGGATTTGCGCAAACGTGATCATGAACGGGCTGGTCAGCGCAGGGGATGTGCGTCATGTCTGAGCGTGGACAGCACGACCAAAGACGCCATGGTGACCCGAGCCCAATCCGAACTGAATTCGCATCTCGCGCAGGTGGCCTTGGGCAATCGTGCAGCGTTTGAGGCGCTCTATGATGCGACCTCGGCGAAACTTTTGGCCGTGTGCCTGCGTGTCTTGAAAGAGCGCGCCGCCGCAGAGGACGCCATGCAAGAGGCCTATGTCAAAATTTGGAAGAATGCGCACCGGTTTGAGGTGACGGGTCATTCGCCCATGAGCTGGCTCATCACCATCGCGCGCAACACCGCGGTGGACAAGCTGCGTGCGCGCAAGGATCACGATGATTTGGCCGATCATGAAGGCAGTTTGCGCGCGCCCATGGCCGGACCAGAGGCGGCACTTATCGCCAAATCAGAGGCCGGGCGCATCATGGCATGTCTGCAGGAGTTAGAGGCCGACCGGGCGGCGGCGATCCGGGGGGCATACCTGGATGGGGAAAGTTATCAGGCGTTGTCGGATCGGTTTAAGGTGCCGCTCAATACAATGCGGACATGGCTCAGACGCGGGCTGATGGCGTTGAGGGAGTGCATGACGCGATGAGCACGACCGAGTTCAAAGACGATGACGCCCTGGCCGCCGAGTTTGCCCTAGGCCTACTAGAAGGCGACGCGGCAGCAGAGGCCGCGCGAAGGGTGCGCGAAGACCGCGATTTTGCCGCCAAAGTCACCGCTTGGGAAATGCAGTTTGCCGAGATGGCGGAGGATTTGGACCCCGTCACCCCCGATCCGCGCAGTAAACTAGCCTTGATGGCGCGCATGTTCCCCGCGGATGCCCCCAAACCGCTTTGGCAGCGGGTATGGGTCTGGCAAGCGGCCAGCGTGATGAGCCTCATTCTGCTTGCTGTTGTGTTTGTCGCGAGCACCACTGCGCCCCCTGCCACAGGCCCGCTTTATTCTGCCGAAATCGTTTCAGACGCCGGTGATTTCCGGGTGGTGGCGCTGGTCGATAAGCGCCGCGATGAGATCGTGCTGACGCGCACCGCCGGGGCCGCGCCGGAGGGTCGTATCCTGCAGGTTTGGGCGCATGGGCCGGGTGAGCCCGCCGAGTCCGTGGGGCTTTGGCCAGAGGGTGAGACGGTGCGGTTGAGCCTGCCCCCGCGCATCGCCGCCGTAGACGGGGTTTTGACCATCGGGGTGAGCGAAGAGCCCCCGGGCGGGTCCACCACAGGCTCCCCTTCTGGGCGGGTATTCGGGACGGTGGACATTCCCGGTGTCACGCCTGCTTTCTGAGCGTTGACAGCACAGTCGGTTCAATGGGATAGACATCACAAGGGGTCTTTCTATGCGACTGCCCCGTGAGGTTTCGGCCCAAAGTCGCATCCACTGACGTACAGAGGATGCCACAGATATGCCTGCCCCCAATGAAATAACCCCCGCCAAGTTGATGCGCCTGATCGGCCTGCCGGATTGTCCGGAGATTGTCGATGTCTGTATCGACGAAGACTTCCGTGACGATCCCTATCTGATCCCCGGTGCGTGGCGGCATGACTTTCGCGATTTACCCGGCTTGCTGGCCCGCGTGGCCGGGACGCGCGTGATTTTTGTGTGCCAAAAGGGCAAGAAACTAAGCCAAGGTGTGGCGGCGTGGCTCGCGGCAGAAGGCGTGGATGCGCAGTTTCTGCAAGGCGGCATGTATGCGTGGCGCGATCATGAAGGCATGATGCGGGTACCTCACTGCGTCATTCCAAAGACACAGGACGGTGCGACGGTTTGGGTGACGCGGCATCGGCCCAAGGTCGACCGCCTGGCCTGTCCTTGGCTCATCCGCCGTTTCGTGGACCGTCAGGCCCGGTTTTTATTCGTGGCCCCAACAGAGGTGGATGCCGTGGCAGACAGGATGGGCGCGACGGCGTTTGACATGGAGGGCGGTGCGTGGAGCCACGGGGACGGCACGTGCAGCTTCGACACCATGTTAGCGCGGTTCGGCTTGACCTCCCCTGCCCTGATGCGAATGGCGGATGTGGTGCGGGGGGCCGACCTGGGGCAGCATGATCTGCATCCGGCCGCCGCCGGGCTGTTGGCCGTGTCGGTTGGGCTATCTCGGCGCTACAGAAACGACCAGGAACAGCTGACGGCGGGGATTGATCTCTATGACACGCTCTACCGTTGGGCGCGCGATGGGCATGAGGAAGGGCATCGTCATGGGTGAGACCGCTTCCTTACGTGATGTATTCGCAACCTTCGGACGCATCGGGGTGCTGTCCTTCGGCGGGCCTGCGGCGCAAATTTCCCTCATGCACAGCGAGCTGGTGGACCGACATAAATGGTTGTCGGAGGATCAATTTCTCAAGGCGCTGTCCTTTTGCATGCTGCTGCCGGGGCCAGAGGCGATGCAACTGGCCACCTATGCGGGCTGGCGGTTGCACGGCGTTCTGGGCGGGTTGATTGCAGGGCTTTTGTTCGTCTTGCCCGGCGCTGCGGTGATTTTCGCGCTGGCTTTTGGCTATGCGCTTTATGGCGATCTGCCACTGGTCCATGCCGTGTTTGCCGGCATTCAGGCAACCGTGGTGGTGATCGTGCTGCAAGCCCTATGGAAATTGGCCAAAAAGGCGCTGAAGACCCGCGCGAGTTGGGTCTTGGCCGCCTTGGCTTTTGTCGCCCTGTTTTTTCTCTCGGTGCCATTCCCGCTCATCATTCTTGCGGCGGGCCTCTACGGATTTCTGACCCAATCGGGCACAGCCACCACGGCCCCTGTTCAAGGGCGCCCTCGCACTCTGCGCACCGTGGCCATTTGGGGCGCGCTTTGGGCCGCACCTGTGGTCCTCGTCTGGGCGATGGACCACACGTTCCTCACGCAAATCGCGCTGTTTTTCAGCCAATTGGCCGTGGTCACCTTTGGCGGGGCCTATGCCGTGCTGGCTTACATGACCCAAGCCGTGGTCGACACCCATGGCTGGCTCACCACCCCGCAGATGATTGACGCGCTAGGGTTGGCGGAAACACCGCCCGGCCCGCTGATCCTTGTCACCCAGTTCGTGGCCTTCATGGCCGGGTTCAGCGAAGGCAATGTGGGCCTGGGCCTTGCGGCAGCCTGTCTGGCGCTGTGGGTGACGTTTGATCCTTGTTTTCTTTGGATTTTCGCCGGTGCTCCTTACGTGGAAACCCTGCTCAGCCGACCGCGCCTCAAAGGCGCGTTGGAGGCGATTTCCGCGTCCGTCGTGGGCGTCATCCTCAACCTGTCAATCTGGTTTGCGCTGCACGTGCTGTTTGCCAGCGTGGCTGACGGGCGCTTTGGTCCCGTGGTCACGCTTGAGTCGATTTCGCTGATCAATGCGGGGCTCATCGCGCTGGCCGCTGCTTTTTTACTCGGTCTGCGCTGGCCGCTCATTGCAACACTGGCCGCGATGGGCGTCATCGGGGCCGGGTTGGGCCTTGCCGGATTTTTCGTTTGACGCCGCCGCGCGCTGAGGGTCTTTTGGGCACCAAGAGATTCTTATCGCTGCTCATAGGTGACACCCCCCAATGTCACGGTCGATTGACTACGGCAAACTGATGCACAACGCCATGCGCGGGCTGATCCAGCACGTTCTCCGGGATGTGCGCGACAATGGCCTGCCGGGCGTGCATCATTTCTTTATCACATTTGACACCGCACACCCCGATGTCGATATCGCCGATTGGCTGCGGGATCGCTATCCCGGTGAGATGACGGTGGTGATGCAGCATTGGTTCGACAATCTGGTCGTGGAGGAAGACTTTTTCTCCGTCACGCTGAATTTCGGCGACCAGCCCGAAAATCTGACCATCCCCTATGACGCGATCCTGACTTTCGTGGACCCGTCGGTAGAATTTGGGCTGCGCTTTGAATCCCATGACGACGACGATGAGGATGAAGAAGACGGTGAAGAAAATATCGCCCCCTTCACAGAGGTCACCGAAGAAGAGGTTGAGGCCGAGGACGCCGAAAAACCTGAAGCAGATGTCGTGAGCCTCGACAGTTTCCGCAAGTAGGCCTCTGCCCGCCCTTTGCACTCCTGCTTGCCCGCGCTAACAAGGGGCAACGAATTCAGGAGCGTCCCATGACCGACACCCGCACAGAAACCGACAGCTTTGGCCCCCTTGAGGTTCCATCCGACAAGTATTGGGGCGCGCAGCCGCAGCGCTCGATCATGAATTTCCCCATTGGCTGGGAAAAACAGCCTATCGCCGTGGTGCGCGCGCTGGGCGTGATCAAGAAGGCCTGCGCGATGGCCAACAAGGATCAGGGCACGCTGGATGCGCGCCTTGCGGATGCGATCATCGAGGCCGCAGGCGAGGTGATCGACGGAAAGCTTGATGACAATTTCCCGCTGGTTGTCTGGCAAACGGGATCTGGCACGCAATCGAACATGAACGCCAATGAGGTGATCGCCAACCGCGCGATTGAGAACCTGGGCGGCGTGATCGGCTCAAAGGATCCGGTACACCCGAATGATCATTGCAACATGGGGCAGTCTTCCAATGACACAATCCCAACGGCGATGCATATCTCAACGGCGATGATGGCGCGCGATGTGCTCTTGCCGGGGCTGCGCAAGCTGCATGCGGGGTTGAAGAGCAAGGTGGAGGCCTTTGATGGCATTATCAAAATTGGCCGAACACACACCCAAGATGCCACCCCCCTGACGCTCAGCCAGGAGTTTTCTGGCTATACCCATCAAGTGGCGATGGGGATTGCACGGGTGGAAGATGCGTTGGGCCGGATTTATGAGCTGGCACAGGGCGGCACGGCGGTGGGCACTGGGTTGAACACGCGTCAGGGCTGGGACACGACGGTGGCGGCCAATATGGCGGAGATCACCGGCCTGCCCTTTGTGACCGCGCCCAACAAGTTTGAAGCGCTCGCGGCCCTTGACGCGATGGTGGAGATGTCGGGGGCGCTGAAGACCGTGGCGGCGTCGCTCTTCAAAATTGCAAATGACATTCGGTTCTTGGGCTCTGGGCCGCGCTGTGGCTTGGGTGAGCTGGTGCTGCCGGAGAACGAGCCGGGATCGTCCATCATGCCCGGTAAGGTGAACCCGACCCAATGTGAGGCGCTGACCCAGGTCTGTGCCCATGTGATGGGCAATGATGCCGCCGTGGGGTTTGCTGGGAGCCAGGGGCATTTTGAACTCAACGTCTTTAAACCCATGATGGCTTATAACGTGTTGCAATCTATGCAGCTTTTGGGTGATGCGGCGTCGGCCTTCACGGACAACCTGATTGATGGGCTCGACGCCAATCGCGACCGGATTGAAAAACTGATGCGTGAGTCGTTGATGCTGGTGACGGCGCTCGCGCCCGAGATCGGCTATGACAACGCGACCAAGGTGGCCAAGACAGCGCATAAGAACGGCACGACGCTCAAGGAAGAGGCGATCAAGCTGGGCTTTGTGGATGAAGAGACCTTTGACCGCGTGGTGCGCCCGGAGCAGATGATCGGACCCAAATGAGCGACCGCCCCATCAACCTGAACAAGGCGCGCAAAGCGCGGGATCGCGTGAAGAAGCGCGCGCAAGCGGATGAGAATACTGTGAAATTCGGGCGTTCGAAGGTGGAGAAAGCTCGGGATACAGCGGAGGTTGTATCGATCTCGGCCAAGCTGGATGCGCATAAACGGGAATGAGTGCGCGACCGGTCAAACATTCATTGACGCTGCGCGGGCACCGCACCTCCGTGTCATTAGAAGATGAGTTTTGGACCGCCTTTCGCGCCATCGCCGCCGAGCGCGGGCAACCGATCAATCAACTGGCCGCCGAGATTGATGAATCGCGCGGGACGGACGCCGGGCTGGCCTCTGCCATTCGGGTGTTCGTCTTGCGGCATTACAGGGACCAGGATTAAAGCCTCCGGCGGGAGTATTTTAGGCAAGATGAAGCGGGGGGTTTTTCATCTTGCTAAAAATACTCAATTCAAACAGAGGAATAGAGTGCGTTATTCACCCATTGAGAGTTGTTCTTTCAACACGGCGTTTTCCGCGCGCAGCTGCGCCAGCTCTTGTTGGAACGGGGCGAGCATCGGTTTCATCTCTTCCATGGTGAGCCGCACCGGCAGGTGTTGCGGGCAGTTCCAGTCGAAAGCCTCTACATCAATGACCACAGCGCGCTCAACGCGCGCCGCGTAGCTGTCATCGCGCAGGCGGTAGATCAGATCGGCATCCACAGTCAGGCGCGCGCGACCCAGGATCTTGATGCGGGCAGAATATGGGTAATCCACGGCGATGATGGCCACGCGATCGTTCGTTTGCAGATTGCCGTCCGAGATATACTGCCGATTGCCGCGAAAATCGGCGTACGCGATGGTTGTGTCATCCAGCACTTTGAGAAATCCGCGCGGGCCGCCGCGGAATTGCACATAGGGCCAGCCCGTGTCGGAGACTGTGGCCTGGTAAAACCCATCGCGCAGAGAAAGAAACTGGCGCTCATCGGCGCCGAGGCGATCTTTCCGCGGCGCTTCCTCAGACATATGGCGGGCATACATGCGGTCTGAACCCTGCTCTTTCTGCATGTCTTGCACGGCTTGGGTGAAGAGCGTTTCGTAAAATGCCTGGGCCATCGGAGCCTCCTACAGGGTGTGAAACTGCGCCTCCTGCTGCGCGTTCCAGCGGACGGTGATGTCATACCCGTCTTCGCCCTGAGTTTCGGCCTCGACCAGCCCTTTGTCAAAGAGCCAGGCGCGTTTGCGCCCCTCTGAGAACGACAATGTGATCTGAACCTCGGTCGTGACCCCGGCGATCCCTTGACGGACACCTTCAACGAATGTCTCAAGACCCGCACCGGTGATGGCGGAGAGAAGCAAAACGTTGTCTGCGCGCTCAGCACGGTTGCGGGCAATGGCCAGATCATCGTCAGAGAGCCGGTCGATCTTGTTCCAGACCTCGATCTGAGGGACGTCTTCGGCCACGCCAAGGCTGGCCATGATGGCGCGGACGTCTTCGGCCTGTTCCTCGGTTTCGGGGTGCGAGATGTCGCGCACATGGACGATCAGATTGGCCGCTGTCACCTCTTCAAGCGTGGCGCGGAAGGCGGCGACGAGTTCAGTGGGCAGATCCGAGATGAAGCCCACAGTGTCCGAGAGGATCACCTCTGGCCCATTGCTTGATCCATTTCCGGGCAAAGCGATGCGGCGCATGGTGGGGTCGAGCGTGGCAAAGAGCATGTCCTTGGCCATCACATCCGCCCCCGTCAGGCGATTGAACAGCGTAGATTTGCCAGCGTTCGTGTAGCCCACGAGCGCCACGATGGGAAATGGCACCTTGGCGCGGGCCGCGCGGTGCAGGCCGCGGGTTTTCACCACCTTGTCCAGTTGCCGGCGCAGGCGCACGAGTTGGTCGTCAATGGCGCGCCTGTCCGCCTCGATCTGCGTCTCCCCCGGACCACCGACAAACCCCAGGCCGCCGCGCTGACGCTCAAGGTGGGTCCAGGCGCGGACAAGGCGCGTGCGCTGGTAGCTAAGCGCGGCCATATCGACCTGGAGCACACCCTCACGGGTGGCGGCGCGATCTGAGAAGATCTCAAGGATCAGCCCTGTGCGGTCCAGAAGTTTACAGCCAAGCTCTTTTTCGAGATTGCGTTGCTGGACCGGCGTGACCGGGCCGTCGATGAGAATGAGACCGATCTCTTCGCGATCCACAAGCGCGTGCAGCTCTTCGATCTTGCCTTTGCCAAAGAGTTTGCCGGGATGGGGTCGCGCCAGCCGCACCACATCGCTGCCGCGCACCTCAAGGCCTGGAAGGGCGTGGGCCAAAGACACAGCTTCCTCCAGCGCAAACCGCGGTTCGCGGCGCTTATCCTCGCTTGGAATGTCCGGGTGAAGCACCCAGGCGCGCGTCCCTGATCCTTCGGTCAGACCCACGCGACCTGCCTGTTAGGATGCGGCATCGTCACCGTCATAGAGGTTCACCGGCTGCGACGGCATGATCGTGGACACGGCATGTTTGTAGACAAGCTGTGACTGACCATCGCGGCGCAGCAGAATGCAGAAATTGTCGAACCAGGTGATCACGCCCTGAAGCTTCACACCGTTGATCAAAAATACCGTGACCGGGATTTTGGTTTTCCGGACCTGATTGAGAAACGCGTCCTGCAGGTTTTGTCTGTCGTTTGCCATGGTGAGCCACCTTTTTTTTGCTGTTGTTCTTGATGGCGCCGCACTGGCACCTCCCTCGTTATGGCTCAGATTATGAACAGGCTTTTCAGGAGTTTCCACCCCCAAAATCAATTCGTTGGAGGCTGTGTGTCCCGTTCGGCTTACGTCCGCCAAACACGCAAGTTGATCAGCGCGATCAGGCCCAAAGTCTCCAGCCGCCCCAGCACCATCGCGATGCACAAAACGATCTTTGCTGGCGCGCCAATGTCGAGGAGCGTGATCGGATCGGTTGTGGCACTTTCAATCAGCGGGCCTGTGGTGGACAGCGCGGCAATGGCCAGCACGATCGCGGCTTCGAAATCCTGTCCCAAAAACGCGAGGATGACCGTGATCAACGCCAGGGACAGCGCAAACAACATGAAGAACACCCACGCGATGAACGCCCCTTCGCGGCGGATACGGCGGCTCGACCCGCTGGCATTGCCCATGGAGGACGGATGCACCAGTTTTTCCAATTCCCGCCGACCATTGAGATAAAGCGCGTAAACGCGCAGAAGTTTCACCCCTCCGGCCGTGGTCGCGACACCGCCGCCCACCAATGCCAAGCCCAAAAGGATGAGACCCGGCGTGCCAAGGCCCGACCAGTTCTGCGCATCCGACCACGCGGTGGATTCAAACCCGGTTGTGGTCAGGAAGGACAGCACCGTGAACATGCCGCCCCACAGGGCGGAGACGGCGTTGGCCACGTTTTCCTGATCGTCAAATTCAAACGCACCCATCCAGTGGCGGGAAAACAGCAACAGCGGCACCGCGAGGACCAACACAAGCCCCATGCGGAACTCTGGATCGTGGCGCAGCTCTGTGTTGGTGCTGATCACGGTGTCCTTGGAAAAGGTCAGGCGCGACAGCCCGAAGGCCAGAAACAGAAAGATCACACCTTCGCCGTAGATGCCGGTTTGCAAACCTTCCAGACCATCCAGAGGCGTGATGCCCGACGTGGCGAGCGTGGACATGGCTAGGATGGCGGCGGTGATCGGGTCTTCATCGGCCACCACCATCAAAAGCCAGACCAAAAACGTCAGCCCCGCATAGATCGGGATCAGATCCTGGCTGATCCGGGTGATGCGTTTGGCAGAACTGGCGCGTTTGAAGCGATCAAAGCGCTCCTCCCCCTGCCCCGGTTCGGCCCGCGCAGTCACTTCGAACCCGCCCAGATTGAGCGGCGCCAGCACGGCAGAGGCTGACACCCAGATCACCAGCCCGCCGAGCCACCCCACAATGCCGCGCCAGAGGTGCAGGCTGTCCGTCAAGCGCTCGGGCTCAAAAAGCGGCGCACCGGTGGTCGTGAAGGCCGAGACCATTTCGACATAGGCGTTGAGATAGCTTGTCGTCTCCAGCCCCTCATAGAAGGGCAGCGCCAGAAACAGCGGCAACAGCGTGTAGGCCAGAAAGAGAGAGGCCAGGTTTTCCAGATCGCTGTTATCGGTCTTGGAGCGGTTGGCGATGGACAGCCCAACCATCGCGATAAGGGCAAACCCCATAACGCCAGAGTAAAAGAACGCCTGCGCAACCGAATGATCCTCAATGTAGAGCGCGTGCAGCGCGGGCACGAACATCGCCGCCGCAAACAGCCCTGTCAGTGGAAGGATCAGCGGAAGGAATAAGATGCGCGAAAGCATGGGTTAGAAAAAGTCGATCGCGACCTGCAGGAGCTGCTCCACCTGCGCCACATCGGCCGCGAGCGAGAACATCACCACCACATCGCCCGCCTGCAGCTTCATCCGACCGGTGGGTTTGACGATCTCATTGCCCTTGCGCACACCAGCCACCAACACGCCTTCGGGAAAGCCGATGTCGCGGATCTCCACGCCCGCGATGGAAGAGGTCGACAGAACTTCGGCCTCAATCATTTCCGCCTCAGCATCGCCCACGGAATAGACGCTGCGCACGCGGCCATGGCGGATATGGCGGAGGATGGAACTGACGGTGGTGCCGCGCGGGTTGATATAGGCGTCGATGCCCAAAGGCTCCATCAGCGGCAAAAGCGTCGGATCGTTGATGAGCGCGATGGCAAACCCGCACCCTTCCGCCTTGGCACGCACAGCCGCCAGCATGTTGGTTTTGTCGTCATCCGTGACCGCCAGGATCGCATCCGCACGCGAGACATTGGCCTCGGTCAAAAGCACGGAGTCGAGCCCGTCACCATTGAGAACAATCGTGCGTTCCAGCATTTCGGCGGCGCGTTCGGCGCATTTGCGGTCACGCTCAATGACCTTGGCCTTGGTCTTGCGGCCCCGTTTTTCGAGCGCTTGGGCCACGGACAGCCCGATATTGCCCCCGCCTACGATCACAAGCCGCTCTTGCACGTGAGAGGATTTGCCAAACACCTCCAACGTGCGCGGGATGTCATCAATGGGGGCAAAAACATACGCCTCATCGCCCGCCTGCAATTCATCATCGGCATCAGGCGCGAAAAGCTTGCCATTGCGGCGCACGCCTACGACGACGACACGCAGCGTGGAAAATAGTTCTGTCAGTTGCCGCAAAGAGGTGTTGAGCACCGGACAGTCTTCGCCGAGGCGCAAGCCCATGAGCTGCGCCTCACCGTCCAGGAAAACCTCCGTGTCAAAGGCCGCTGGCGCGGACAAACGCTGCATCGCGGCCTGCGCCACCTCTTTTTCCGGGCTGATCACCACGTCAATGGGCAGGTGATCGCGGCGATAGAGGTCAGAATAGATCGCGTCGAGATAGGACTGGCTGCGCAGACGTGCGATCTTGCGGCGGATGTCAAAAACCGAATGCGCCACCTGACAGGTCACCATATTGACCTCATCAGAATGCGTGGCCGCGATGATCATATCGGCGTCGCGCGCGCCCGCCTGATCCAGCACATCGGGGTAGCTGGCAAAACCGGTCAAGCCCTGCACGTCCAGGGTTTCAGCCGCCCGGCGCACAAGATCTGGGTTGTTGTCGACCACAGTGACATCATTATTTTCGCCGCTGAGGTGGCGGGCGATTTGCCAGCCCACCTGCCCGGCGCCACAGATGATGACCTTCATTCAGGCGCACCTTGACCAGTGTCGGAACCAGTTGTGTGACAGATGCAGGGGCGTCGGTCAATTGCCTTATGACCGTGCAAAAGGCCGCCCTTTTGGAGCGGCCTTTTCGAATTTTCCTGCCATGTGAATGGCTTAGCCAACCAGCTCCAGCCCCGAGAAGAAGTATGCGATCTCAACCGCAGCCGTCTCAGGCGCGTCAGAGCCGTGGACGGAGTTTTCACCAACGGATTCCGCAAACTCCGCGCGCACCGTGCCCGGTGCGGCATCGGCGGGGTTCGTGGCCCCCATGACTTCGCGGTTTTTGGCAATGGCACCTTCACCTTCGAGAACCTGCACAACAACCGGCTCACTGGCCATGAATTCGCAGAGTTCATCATAGAACGGACGCTCCGCGTGCACGGCGTAGAACACGCCCGCTTGCGCCTTGGTCAGGTGGATGCGCTTT
>ERZ1740070.1632-NODE-1632-length-13793-cov-31.594701_pt1 | contig 13793 bp, 9 predicted proteins | sample MGYA00581734_ERZ1740070 | MGnify/ENA primary metagenome ERZ1740070 (study PRJEB43018, sample SAMN04849744) | marine metagenome | isolation source: floating plastic debris | place: Pacific Ocean | collected 2008-09-01 | study: EMG produced TPA metagenomics...
AAACGCATCGTCAAGCCGAAGCCCGGCGCTGGCGGGGCGCGGCCTGGTGCGTCTGCGGGTGGCGCTGGTGGTGATGCCTCCAAGCGTCCTGCTGGGATTTCCGATGCGGAGATGGAGCGCCGTCTGAAGGCGTTGCAAGCGGCCAAGGCGCGTGAAGCGGATGAGGCCGCGGCGCGAGAGGCCGAAGAGAAGGCGCGTGAAGAAGAGCGCGTGCGCCGTCGCGAAGAGGCTGAGGTCAAAGAGCGCGAACAGCGCGAAGCCGAAGAACGCGCAAAGGCCAAGGCCGAAGAGAAAGAGCGCGAGCGTAAAGCCGAAGAGGAAGCCGCACGTCTCGCCGCCGCTGCCGCTGCACAACCGGCACCGGAAGACAGTACAACTGCGCCGCGCGCAGCCCAAAAGCAGGCGCCACGCAGACAAGAGCCGGAACGTGAGCAAAAGAACCGTGGTCGCGGCAAGGGCCGCGACGATGGTCGCCGCTCTGGCAAGCTGACGCTGAACCAAGCTTTGGCCGGTGGCGAAGGTGGACGTCAGAAATCGCTGGCGGCGATGAAGCGCAAGCAAGAGCGCGCGCGTCAGAAAGCCATGGGCGGATCGCAAGATCGCGAAAAGGTTGTGCGTGACGTTCAGCTGCCCGAGATGATCACGGTGGCAGAGCTGGCCAACCGGATGGCGGAGCGCGTGGGCGATGTCGTCAAATCGCTGATGAACAGCGGCGTGATGGCCACCCAAAACCAAACGATCGACGCTGATACGGCCGAACTAATCATTGAAGAGTTCGGTCACAAAGTGACACGCGTGTCCGACGCGGATGTGGAAGATGTTATTGATGCGGTCGAGGATAGCGAAGACGATCTGCAGCCGCGCCCACCGGTGATCACGGTTATGGGTCACGTGGACCACGGCAAGACCTCGGTTCTGGATGCGATCCGGAATGCCAAGGTTGTCGACGGAGAGGCCGGCGGTATCACGCAACATATTGGTGCCTATCAGGTGAAAACCGACGGTGGTGCGATCCTGAGCTTCCTGGATACTCCGGGCCACGCGGCGTTTACATCCATGCGGGCCCGTGGTGCGCAGGTGACAGACATTGTTGTGCTGGTTGTGGCGGCAGACGATTCTGTGATGCCGCAGACGGTTGAGGCGATCAACCATGCCAAGGCGGCCGAAGTGCCGATGATCGTGGCGATCAACAAGATCGACAAACCAGAGGCTGATCCCAACAAAGTGCGCACCGAATTGCTGCAACACGAAGTAATCGTTGAGCAAATGTCCGGTGAAGTGCAGGACGTGGAAGTGTCTGCGATCACCAGGCAGGGTCTTGATGAACTGCTGGAAGCGATCGCGCTGCAAGCCGAGATCCTTGAGCTTCAGGCCAATCCGGGACGGGCTGCAGAGGGCGCCGTTATCGAAGCTCAACTTGATGTGGGTCGTGGCCCCGTTGCCACCGTTCTGGTGCAGCGTGGGACCCTGCGCCAAGGCGATATTTTCGTTGTGGGTGAACAGTACGGTAAGGTCCGTGCGCTGATCAACGACCGCGGTGATCGGGTCAAGGAAGCCGGGCCGTCCGTGCCGGTAGAGGTGCTTGGCCTTAATGGCACGCCTGAGGCTGGTGACGTTCTGAACGTGGTGGATACCGAAGCGCAGGCGCGCGAGATCGCGGAATACCGCGCCGGTGTTGCGAAAGAAAAGCGCGCCGCGGTTGGTGCGGGTGCGACGCTCGAACAGTTGCTTGCGCAAGCCAAGGAAAATGAGAACGTCAGCGAATTGCCCGTTGTGGTGAAGGCGGACGTGCAGGGCTCTGCCGAAGCGATCGTTCAGGCGATGGAAAAGATCGGTAATGAAGAGGTGCGCGTGCGCGTGCTGCATTCGGGCGTGGGTGCGATCACCGAAAGCGATATCGGATTGGCAGAAGCCTCTGGCGCCCCTGTGATCGGTTTCAACGTCCGTGCCAATGCACCGGCGCGGAATTCGGCCAACCAGAAGGGCATTGAGATCCGGTATTACAGCGTCATCTATGATCTTGTGGATGATGTGAAGGCGGCCGCGTCAGGCTTGCTTGGCGCAGAGATCCGCGAGAACTTTATCGGCTATGCCAACATCAAAGAGGTCTTCAAGGTCTCAGGCGTGGGCAAGGTTGCCGGTTGTCTGGTCACAGAAGGGGTCGCGCGTCGATCTGCTGGGGTGCGTCTCTTGCGTGATGATGTGGTGATCCATGAGGGCACGCTGAAGACGCTCAAGCGCTTCAAGGATGAAGTGCCGGAGGTTCAGTCAGGTCAGGAATGCGGCATGGCGTTTGAGAACTATGACGACATTCGCGCCGATGACGTGATCGAGATCTTTGAGCGCGAAGAGGTTGAGCGTAACCTCGATTGAAGCGTCCCGCGTTTAACCTGAGACATCAGATAAAGTCGGGGCGGGTGCAAAGCTCATATTCTGCACTGAATTTCGCCAAAAGCTGTGGTTCAGGTTTTTGACGGAACTCTTTAGGGTGCTGATCCAGAAAGAAAAAAGAGGCGCTTCGGGCGCCTCTTCTTTTTCCGAAACTCCGCTGTCGGGGAACAAGCGGGGTCACGGTGGTTTAAAGTTTGATCAAGCCGCTTCTCGAACTGGGTTGCCTGAGAAGGTTTTATCCCCCACACGCACCTGAATGCGACCGCCTGGCAGCGAGCCAACATAAATACCCTGAACGAAAACGGAAGTTCCTAGTCGTATGGTTCTAAGCATTTTCCATCCCAAAGTGTGCAGTGTGTATAGTTCTAATACAATTTCTTAAATTTCGATGAATTATTTCGCAGACTAAAGCCAATCACGCAGAATTGAGACCAATGGGACATCTGCTGCTGGCATGGGATATTTTTGCAACTCTTGGGCGCGGACCCATTTTAATCTTTGTCTTTCGCGGCTTACCGGTGTCCCCTCCCATTTTCGGCAGGCAAAAAGAGGCATAAGAAGATGAAAATCCTCATATTTATGGCTGGCGAAAGTTAGCGGCGCAAGGCAGCTCTCCCACGTATTTATGCCCAGTTCCTCTTCCAATTCGCGAATCAGTGCGATTTCTGGAGTTTCGCCATCTTCGACTTTGCCTCCGGGAAACTCCCATAAACCGGCCATGGATTTGCCCTCCGGCCGTTGGGCAAGAAGCACGCGCCCGTCCACGTCGATCAAGGCAACGGCGGAAACAAGGACGGTCTTCACGAGCGATAATCTGCGTTGATCGTGATGTAACCGTGAGTCAAATCGCAGGTCCAGACAACCGCGCGCCCGCCGCCAAGCCCCAGATCGACCGAGATGTCTATGACGTCATTTTTCATATAGGCGGCGGCGTCTTTTTCTTTGTAGCCCGGGTTGACCCAGCCGTCCTTGGCCACTTGTATCGGGCCGAAGGAGATTGCGATCATATCGCGATCTGCCGGTGCGCCCGATTTGCCGATGGCCATGACGATGCGGCCCCAGTTCGGATCCTCACCCGCGATGGCGGTCTTGACCAGAGGCGAGTTTGCAATCGACATGGCGTGAGTGCGGGCATCGCGATCGCTTGAGGCGCCAGTGACGGCGATACTGACAAATTTCGTGGCCCCCTCCCCGTCGCGCACGACCTGATGGGCCAGATCCAGCATGACGCGCCGCAGGCCTTCCATGAAGCCCAGATTGTTTTCGGTGACGCGGATGCCCGAGGCGCCCGTGGCGGCCACCAGCAGGGTGTCCGAGGTCGAGGTGTCACTGTCCACCGAGATGCAATTGAACGTCGTTTGGTTCAGAGCGGCGACCATGGATTGCAGCACGGGCTTATCCACCAGAGCATCGGTGAAGATGTAGACGAGCATGGTCGCCATATCCGGTGCGATCATACCAGATCCTTTGGCAATCCCGGCGATGCGGACTTTCTGGCCTTCCACGGTGGCCGTTGTTCCCGATCCTTTGGCAAAGGTATCGGTGGTCATGATAGCCTCAGCCGCGCCTTCGATGCCGTTGGCGGATAGGTTGCCAGACAGCTCCTTGAGTTTGGCCTCGATCTTGTCATGGGGGAGCTTTTCCCCGATCACACCGGTCGAGGCCGAAAACACGCGGGTTTCCGGTATATCGACGGCCTGAGCGACGGCGTTTGTCACGGCCTTGACCGATTTGCGTCCATCTTGGCCCGTAAAGGCATTGGCGTTGCCGGAATTCACGATGATCGCCGCGCCAGCGTCAGAGGTGAATTTGATCTTCTCCTCACAATCCAGAACAGCCGCAGAACGGGTGGAGGACTGCGTGAAAACGCCCGCAATGGTCGAGCCCGGGGCAAGCTTTGCCAGCATCACATCTGTTCGACCGGTATAGCGGACGCCCGCCTCGGCACTGGCAAAGGACACACCGTCAATAACCGGCAGATCCGGGAAAGCCTCGGGCGCAAGAGGGGACCGTTGGGGCGCAGAAGCCATGATCAGTTCTCCAGAAGGTCCATCCGCGTGATCACATTGGGATCGATGTCAGAGACGTCCGCACGATCGACATCGGCGTCTGCTGTCAACTCCTCTATGTGGTCTTCCAGACGGCTCTGCTGCATCTGATCTGCCAAGGCGCCGCGCACGGCGTCAAATTCTGGCCGTTCCACAGCGCGCGTTTCCACGAGGTTGATCACGTGCCAGCCGAATTGCGTTTGCACCGGAGCGGAAATCCCGCCCGGCTCCAACGCGACAACGGCTTCAAAGAACGGCGCGACCATGTCGCCATCTCCGAACCATCCCAGATCGCCACCAACGGAGGCCGATGGCCCGGTGGACCGCTCATTGGCCAACGCGGAAAATACACCGCCGTTTTCCATCTCATTTATGATGTCTTTGGCTTCGTCTTCGGTTTCCACCAGAATGTGAGACGCGCGGTATTCCAGCTCATCTTCCACCTCCGGGTACTGTTCTTCGTAGGCAGCTCTAAGAGCGTCTTCATCGACTTCACCAGAGAGAAAAATGGCAATCGCTTCGCCCGCGATGATGGCGCGCTCTTCGTTTTCCAGGAATGTTCTGGATTGCAGTGACAGCTCCCCCTTGAACGACTGCCCCAAAAGCGCTTGCTGCACCAACTGATCCAACAGACCGCTGAAGAGAAGAGCCGCCGGAAGCTGGCTGTATTCGGCAGGCAGGTTGGCGCGGGCCGCAATCACATGGCCCAGGGTAATCTCAACGCCATTTACCGACGCCAAAACCTGGCTTGGGTCGGGTTCTTCGGTGTCCTGTGCGAAGACGGCTGTTGTGGACAAGATCAGCCCAGTGATCAGACCCGTGGCCGCACCCATGAGGCTGGTTTTCAAATTCGTTGTCATGCTTGGTCCTTCCAGGGGCACGGACCAATTCGGCAGTGCCCTCGCAACGTTGACAGTTATCTGGCGGACCCTTACATCGCCTTATGAAAAAAAGGCGGGTCTGCCGTCTTGCCTCCAGTTCTAGGGTCGCAAGTCAGCCGGAGCAAGCCATTGCCATTCACGAGAATGCGAAAGATCGGAGCGGAGAGCACATGCTGGGTTTCAAGACGGTTACGAAGAAAATCTTCGGCACCCAAAATGACCGTAAGGTCAAGGCCACGCGCCCGCTGATCAACCAGATCAATGCACTGGAACCAGAGTATGAGGCGCTGAGCGATCAGGGTCTGATCGACAAAACCGCCGAGTTGAAAGCCCGTGTGGCGGACGGCGAAAGCCTGGATGATGTGCTGCCGGACGCCTTTGCCAACTGTCGTGAAGCAGCGCGGCGCGCTTTGGGCCTGCGGGCCTTTGACGTGCAGCTGATGGGCGGGATCTTCCTGCATCAGGGCAACATCTCGGAGATGAAAACGGGCGAGGGTAAGACCCTGGTGGCGACCTTTCCGGCTTATCTGAACGCGCTGACGGGCAAGAACGTTCATATTGTGACGGTAAATGACTACCTGGCGCGGCGCGACGCAGAGTGGATGGGCAAGGTGCATGAGGCGCTGGGCATGACAGTGGGCGTTGTCGTTCCGCAGCAAACCGAAGAGGACAAGCGCGCTGCCTATGCTGCCGATGTGACCTATGCAACGAACAACGAGCTGGGCTTTGATTATCTGCGCGACAATATGAAATCGTCGCTGGAGCAGATGAACCAGCGCGGTCACTTCTTCGCAATTGTGGACGAGGTGGATTCCATTCTGATTGATGAGGCCCGGACGCCTTTGATCATCTCAGGCCCCGCCCAGGACCGCAGCGATCTTTACGTGGCCATCAACAAGGTCATCCCGGACCTGCAGGAAGAGCACTACACGCTTGATGAAAAGCAAAAGTCGGTGAGCTTCACCGATGAGGGCAATGAGTTTCTTGAACAGTCCCTGCATGACCGAGAGCTGCTGCCAGAGGGACAATCGCTATATGATCCCGAAAGCACGACCATAGTGCACCACGTGAACCAGGGTTTGCGGGCGCATGTGATGTTTCAAAAGGATCGCGATTACATCGTGCGCAATGGCGAGGTCGTTTTGATTGACGAATTCACCGGTCGTATGATGACGGGGCGGCGCCTCTCAGAAGGTCTGCATCAGGCGATTGAGGCCAAGGAAGGCTGCAAGATCCAGCCGGAAAACGTAACCCTCGCGCAGGTGACGTTCCAGAATTACTTCCGGCTTTATGACAAGCTGGGCGGGATGACAGGGACGGCCTCCACCGAGGCGGATGAATTCGCTGAGATTTACGGTCTCGGGGTGGTGGAAGTGCCCACCAACCTGCCCGTGGCCCGCGTTGACAAGGACGATGCGATCTACAAGTCAACAAGCGACAAATACAAAGCGATCGTCGAGTCGATCCGAAAAGCGCACGACAACCGTCAGCCGGTTTTGGTCGGGACAACCTCGATTGAGAAGTCCGAGATGCTGAGCCAATTGCTCACTCAGGCCGGGATCAAGCACAACGTTCTCAATGCCCGTCAGCATGAGCAAGAGGCGCAGATCGTCGCTGATGCCGGTAAGGTTGACGCCGTGACGATTGCGACAAACATGGCCGGCCGTGGGACAGACATCAAATTGGGCGGCAATGTTGAGTTCAAGATTATGGAGGCGATTGCCGCCGATCCGGAAAGCGATCCCGAAGCCATCCGCACACGCATCGAGGAGGGGCATGTCTCGGACGAGCAGGCCGTGAAAGACGCAGGCGGGCTTTTTGTTTTGGCCACAGAACGCCATGAAAGCCGCCGGATTGACAACCAGCTGCGCGGCCGGTCTGGCCGTCAGGGTGACCCGGGCCGAAGCGCGTTTTTCCTGAGCCTCGAAGACGATTTGATGCGTATTTTTGGCTCTGATCGGTTGGAAAAAGTGCTGTCTGGTCTGGGCATGAAAGAAGGTGAGGCGATCATCCACCCATGGGTGAACAAATCCCTTGAGCGGGCGCAATCCAAGGTCGAAGGCCGCAACTTCGACATCCGTAAGACGCTCTTAAAATTCGACGATGTGATGAATGAGCAGCGCAAGGTGATCTTCAAACAGCGCCTCGATATCATGCGCAGCGAAGATCTATCAGAGGTGATCTCTGACATGCGCGGTGAGGTGGTTGACGATCTCATCGACACCTATATGCCGCCCAATAGCTATGCGGATCAATGGGATACGGCGGGTCTTGATCAGGCTGTGAAAGAGCAGCTCAATTTGGATATTCCGGTCATCGAATGGTGCGAAGAAGAGGGTGTCGACGATGAAGAAGTCGCCGATCGCATCGAAAAAGCGCTTGAAGATATGATGGTCGAAAAGACCGAGACGCTGGGCGCGGAGGCGATGCGCGGCATTGAAAAGCAGCTTCTTTTGCAGACCATCGACGCAAAATGGCGCGAACACCTGCTGAAGCTGGAGCATCTGCGATCGGTCGTTGGTTTTCGGGGCTATGCGCAGCGTGACCCACTCAACGAGTACAAGAACGAGGCGTTCCAGCTATTTGAGTCGATGCTGGATAGTCTTCGGCAGGATGTGACACAAAAACTTTGCCAAATCCGCCCGATGACGGAAGAAGAGCAGCAAGCGATCCAGGCAGAATTGGACGCGCAAAGAGCTGCCCTCGCCCAGGCGGCCGAGGACGCGCAGGACAGTCTTGCGCCCAAGGCTGCGCCGGAAGGAGCGGCGCCTGGTTCTGTTGAGGGTGACGCCAAGACCTTGGGCAATCCGGGTCGAAATGCGCCCTGCCCTTGCGGTTCGGGCAAGAAATTCAAGCATTGCCACGGGCGATTTGCCTGACCATGTGCTCACCTTAAACACTCCATAGCTCTGCCTCATCCGAGCCACTTTTCGCATCTAATTTTATTGTGATTTATAGGTTTTGGAGGGCGCTATGATCAGTGCACGTCGGATATTGACCATCGTTGGAACGCTGTTCACGGCGTTGGCCGCCGGATTTATGATGCAATACATCATGTCCAACCCGGACGAGCGGGCGCAAGGCGTTCAGGTGGCCTCAGTGGCGCCGGCATCTTCTCAACCTGTCACTGATGCTGTGCCTGATGAACCCGTGCTGGCGCAAGCTCCGACACTCGACGACGCTGAGACATTTGACAGCGCGGCACGCGATGAGGCGGTCGCAGTTGAGGCGGTCCCCGCTCAGGAAGCCCCTGAAGAAGCCGCATCCGTTGATCAAGACACTGTTGAGCTTGCGTCAACTTCCGGTGCGTCCACCGAGATCTTGCAGGAAAGCCCGGCACATGGCGACGCACCGCTTGCCCAAGACGTGCCGCAGCCGCCGACGGTTGCACCACAGCCCGACGCGTTGCCGGCGGATCCCCTCACATTGGCGTCTTTGGATGATACGCCAACCAACCTTGTTTTGCCTGGTGAAGAGCCGACGCCGTCCTTCATTTGCGATACCAAGGTCGTCGCCCAGACCTCGGCCGCGGCCATGGTGGACTTGATCATCGACGCTGCTTGCCATGCCAACGAAGGGTTTACCGTCCACCACAACGGCATGATGGTTTCGGGGAAGACGGATTCGCTCGGTCTGGCGTGGATCACAGTGCCGGCGCTCTCTGAAAGTGCTGTCTACATCGTGACCTTCGCGAGCGGTGACACGGTCGTCGTGAATGCAGAGGTCATGTCTGTGCCGGATTACGACCGGGCCATCGTTCAGTGGTCGGCCTATGACGGATTGCAGGTGCATGCCCTGGAATATGGCGCGGCCTTTGATGATCCCGGGCACGTTTGGTCGGGTGCGATGGGTGAACTCGCTGACGCCGTAGCGGGCGAAGGCGGTTTCATGATGAGCATCGGCACGGCGACCGAGCTCAACACGCATATGGCCGAGGTCTATACATTTCCGTCCGGCACGGCGCCTGAAGGGGCGGTCGAGCTGAGCCTTACGGCCGTGGTGACAGAGGCCAATTGCGGACGCGATGTGGAAGCGCAGATATTGCAAAAATCGGGACCCGAGCCCATGAGCGCCCGTGACTTATCTCTCGCAATGCCGGACTGTGATGCGATCGGTGACTTTCTGGTGTTGAAAAACATTTTTGATGACCTGAGTATTGCGCGAAACTAAACGTCGCGAGCAGGGGTCATCATGACAACATTACGTGCGGCGGTTTTCGCCGCACTTTTTCTTTTTATGATCCCAACATGGGCTGCTGCGCAGGATGTGACGCTCACCTCACGCGATGGCAGCGTTGAGATTGCGGGTAATCTGCTGGGCTTTGACGGGGAATTCTACCGTGTTGACACCATTTACGGTGAGCTCACGGTTGATGGGTCTGGCGTGCTTTGTGAAGGCCCGGGGTGCCCCGATCTTGAGGCGTTCATTGCCAAAGTGACACTTTCTGGCTCGCCGACCGTCGGACGCATATTGATGCCTGCCTTGCTTGAGGCGTTTGCAATCCGCAACGACTACGCATTGCGCAAAGAAAGCATCTCCGACAGTGAGACGATCTATCGAATGTCAGATCGCGAGGCAGAGCGGGATGTGGGCGCGTTTACATTCCGGCTGACCAACGCTGATGAAGGCTTTGCCGATCTTTTGGCCGATCAAGCCGACATGGTTATGTCCCTGCGTGAGGTTCGCGACGAAGAGCGTGTCTTGGCCGAGGAGGCGGGCTTGGGCGATCTTACGTCGCGCAACGGCAGCCGGGTGGTTGCGCTTGACGCGTTGGTGCCTGTCGTGGCGCCTTCAAACCCGATCACGGAGTTGACGGTGACGCAGTTGACGCAGCTTTTGTCCGGGGAGATCGACAATTGGTCGATCCTGGGCGGCGTGGATGCGCCCATCGCCGTGCACGTGCTTGCATCCTCAACTGGACTGGGACAGGCGATGCAGGATTTGCTGTTAGAGCCGGCGGATGCTGATTTGGTGAAGGGTGTCGTGCTGCATCCCAGTGGACCGGATTTGGCGCGCGCTGTGGCCGCTGATCCCTTTGCTGTTGGGGTGACAAGCCAATCCGAGACAGGCAATGCTTGGGTGCTTGGCATTTCGGGGGAATGCGGGTTTACGCTGCGAGCCACGCGGAGAGGGGTCAAGACAGAAGACTACCCCATGACGTCGCCCATGTTCCTCTACATTCCGGCGCGCCGTTTTCCGAAACTGGTGCGCGAGTTTCTGGGCTATCTGCGCGATCCGTCCGCGCAATTGGTGATCCGGCGGGCGGGGTTTGTGGATCAGGCCCCCGAAGAGATCTCGATGGATGAGCAGGGCGATCGGTTTGCCAATGCCATTTCGCAGGCGGGGCAAGAGACATCGCTTGATGATCTGCAGGACATGGTGTCATTTCTGACGCCGCTGAAACGGCTCAGCACGACATTTCGGTTTGAGGCAGGCTCTGTCAATTTGGACGCGCAATCCCGTTCCAATGTGCAGCAATTGGCGCGGGCGCTGGAGATTGGGCTCTACAACGAGCGCAGGATTGTTTTTGTCGGATTTTCGGACAGCGAAGGCTCGGCTGACGTGAATGTGCGGATTTCACAGCGCCGCGCGGAGGCCGTTCGCGAGGCTGTCGTGGACGCGGCTGAAACGGACGATCTCAATCGTGTGTCACTTGAAGCCGCGGCTTTCGGAGAGGCGATGCCCATGGCCTGTGACGAAACATCGTGGGGTCGTCAGGTCAATCGCCGCGTCGAGGTTTGGGTGCGCTGAACTTTTCTGTTGCAGGCCGCATTCTTTGAAGAAAGCTCCTCAAAGTACACCGGACATGGGGGCTCTGCCCCGTCGCGCGTTGCGCGACCCCCGGGATATAGAAGCAACTGCTGCCCTCCCGGTGTTTCTTCTGGCTTCAAACATCCCCGGCAGAAAACTACGGTGAGGCCAGAAAGTTCTTTGAGGGTATTTCGAAACTGCTGGCCGAAATCTCGCACAGATCTCGCGCGCGCTTCAGAGGTAGCCATCGGACCGAAAACTGACCTCATGCGATTTGCCGATGATCACATGGTCATGCAGCACTATGCCCAAAGCCGTGGCCGCAGCCATAACTTGCGCTGTCATGTCGATATCCGCCTCTGAGGGTGTGGGATCGCCAGAGGGGTGGTTGTGTACCATGATCAGTGCGCTCGCGTTGAGCAGAAGCGCGCGTTTGACAATCTCGCGTGGATAGACCGGAACGTGGTCGACCGTGCCTCGGGCCTGCTCTTCATCGGCGATGAGGGTGTTCTTGCGATCAAGGAAAAAGACGCGAAACTGCTCTGTCGGCTGATGCGCCATGGTGGTGCGGCAGTATTCCAGAAGCGCGTTCCAAGAGGACAGAACCGGTTTTTGCCTCATCCGCGTTTGGGACAGCCGATGCGCTGCCGCCTCGACGATCTTGAGTTCACACACCACGGCCTCCCCCACGCCGGTGATCGCCTGCAACCGATCAACCGGGGCGGAGATCACGCCATTGAAGTCACCAAAATGCTCCAGCAGCGCGCGCGCCAAAGGCTTCACATCCTGGCGTGGGATGGCGCGGAAGAGCACCAACTCAAGTATTTCATAGTCAGGCATCGCATCCGCGCCGCCGCCCACAAACCGATCCCGCAAGCGTTTGCGATGATCGCGCAGATAGGATGGCGCCTTCTCGACAGGGCGCGTGCCCACATCGTCACTGTCAAAGAGTGGCAGGCCTGCTGAATCAAAAAAGGCATGAGAGTTTCCCATGCCTTTACTGTCACGCAAAACTGGTTAGCGAGAGGTTAATTTTTCATCCCGTCCCAGAAGCTTTTGACCGATGAAAAGAAGCTGTTGCTTTCAGGATTGTTGTTCTCGCTCAGCTCTGAAAACTCACGCAGAAGTTCCTTTTGGCGCGACGTCAAATTGACCGGTGTTTCAACCGCCAATTCGATGAACATGTCGCCCAAAGCACCACCGCGCAGAGCCGGCATGCCTTTGGAACGCAGGCGCATCTGACGGCCAGATTGCGAGCCTTCGGGGATCTTCACGCGGCTGCGTCCGCCGTCTATCGTGGGCACCTCAATGTCACCGCCAAGCGCGGCGGCGCTCATGGATACGGGCACGCGGCAAAAAAGGTTACTGTCTTCGCGTTCAAAGATCGCGTGGCTCTGCACTTCTATGAAGATGTAGAGATCGCCCGCAGGGCCGCCGCGCATGCCGGCCTCGCCCTCGCCGCCGAGGCGAATGCGCGTGCCGGTTTCGACGCCAGCAGGGATGTTCACGCTGAGCGAGCGGTCTTTTTCCACGCGGCCCGTGCCGTGACAGCCTTTGCAAGGGTTGTTGATGATCTGACCAAGACCACTGCATGTGGGGCAGGTACGCTCGACAGTGAAAAACCCTTGCTGCGCCCTAACTTTACCCATGCCAGAACAGGTCGGGCAGGTTGTGGGCTCCGCCCCACCCTCGGCCCCGGTTCCATCACAAGATGCGCACGCCACTGAGGTGGGCACATTGATTGTTTTCTGCAGGCCCGAATAGGCGTCTTCCAGTGAAACACGAAGGTTGTAGCGCAAGTCAGAGCCGCGCGCGGCCCGTTGGCGCGCACCGCCGCGTCCGCCGCCGCCCATGAAATCGCCGAAGAGATCATCGAACACGTCCGAGAACGCGCTGGCGAAATCGCCTTGCTGGCTGAATCCGCCGCCTGGGCGGGCGCCCGCGCCGGTTCCGCCTTCAAAGGCTGCGTGACCGAAGCGATCATAGGCGGCCTTTTTTTCCGGGTCCTTCAGAATGTCATAGGCTTCGCCCGCCTCTTTGAAGGCAGCCTCGGACTTTGGATTGTCCTTGTTGCGGTCGGGATGCAGCTCTTTGGCTTTGGAGCGATAGGCTTTCTTTATCTCGTCCGAAGACGCGCCTTTGGAAACACCCAGGACATCATAGTAATCGCGTTTTGCCATGTGTGATCTCCTTAAACGTGGATCTGGCACAACGTCAATCGGGGGCCGCGTGGGCCCCCGATCAACTGTGATGCGGTGTTACGCACGCTTATCTTTGTCGAGATCTTCGAAATCGGCGTCGACGATGTTTTCGTCGCCCGCGGCCGCCTCATCGGCCGCCATCGGCTCATCGTCGCCCTCATCCTGGCTGGCTTTGTAGATGGCCTCACCCAGCCGCATTGCGGCCTCCGTGACGTTCTGAATGCCGGCTTTGATCTTTTCGCCGTCGATATCGTCTTTTTCCAGATCGTCCTTGAGCGCGGCAATGGCCAGCTCGATCGCTTCAATCGTGGTCGGATCCACCTTGTCGCCATGCTCTTCCATCGACTTCTCGGTGGAGTGGATGAGGCTTTCCGCCTGGTTGCGAGCCTCGACCACTTCACGACGGGCCTTATCGGCTTCGGCGTTCTCTTCGGCGTCTTTCACCATCTTGTCGATGTCTTCATCCGACAGACCGCCAGAGGCCTGGATCGTGATCTTGTGCTCTTTGCCGGTGCCTTTGT
>ERZ1740070.1633-NODE-1633-length-13788-cov-5.897619_pt1 | contig 13788 bp, 6 predicted proteins | sample MGYA00581734_ERZ1740070 | MGnify/ENA primary metagenome ERZ1740070 (study PRJEB43018, sample SAMN04849744) | marine metagenome | isolation source: floating plastic debris | place: Pacific Ocean | collected 2008-09-01 | study: EMG produced TPA metagenomics...
TGAAGATCGCGTTTGACTCGTCAAAGATCACCCCTTCCCAGTTCAGCAGATCCGCCCCGAAGCTGCCATCAAAGCCCGAGAAGGTCAGCAGATCGACAAACCCATCCGCCACATCACTGTCATCACCGCCGTCCAGAACCGTCACGCCGGTGATATCCGCGTTCGCAATCGTCAGGTCGTCTGAGCCATCATTGAAGACCGACACGCCCGACACGGTCAAGCCGTCATTGAAGTAGCTGTCACTGTCGCCCGCGTCATTGAAGATCGCATAGGTGCCACCTGACACATCCGCGCCATCCTCCAACGTGATCAACGTTTGACCGCCAGGGCCTGTGTTGGTGTAGATCACGGTAAAAGCCGAGACATTAACGCTACCGGAAGATGTCACGCTCAGCAGTCCGGTGACATTTTGGAAACCCTCGATCCCGTTGCTGTCACCCAGGATGTCGCCATAGGTCGTGATCGATATGGTCGACCCTGTTGCGTCATTGCTTGCGTAGATGCCCGCGAATGTCGAGCCTGTCACGTTGTCCGCGATGACTTCCGTGGCGCCACCATTGTAGTTGCGCGCGAGGATGCCCAAGGTGCCGCCTGTGACACTGGCTGTGCCATCTGCGTTGGTGGCCGCAACGATGACGTCACCTGTGCCCTGATTGCGCACCAAGATGCCGTTCGTGTTGCCGATCACATCGCCCGTTGAGGTGACAGATAGGTCCGTGCCCAGCCCATCGTTATAGGCCTCAATGCCGTTGATGGTTGTTCCCGTGACATTGTTTGCGGAAATATCGATCGCGCCACCATTGGTGTTGCGCGCGTAGATACCGGTACGTCCGCCCGTGGCCTGCGCTGTGCCATCGGCATTGGTTGAGTTGACGGTCAGATCGCCGGAGCCATAGTTGCGCGCGATGATAGCGTAATACCCGCCACTCGTTGTGCCCGCGCTTGTGACGCTCAGGCTGGTGCCGGAGGCATCGTTTTGCGCGGCGATGCCGTAGTAGTTCGTGCCGGTTGCGTTGTCGACGGTCACATCCACCGCGCCGCCGTTTTCGTTATACGCATCGACACCGGAATAGGTCCCTTCGGCCAAAGCCGTGCCATCGGGGTTGGAAATGTTCACGATCAGGTCGCCGGTGCCTTCGTTGTTCAGGAAGGCACCGTTTTCATACCCGCTCAGCGTGCCATAGCCTGTCAGCGACAGAGACGTTCCTGAGGCATCGTTATAGGCATCAACGCCGCTGCTTTGCTGACTTTCGACATTGTCGACGGTGATGTCGATCGCGCCGCCACTGTAGTTCCTGGCGAAAATACCGTCGAAATAGCCCGAGACGAGCGCGCTGTTCGTGGCGTTGGTCGCCGTGACATAGACACCGCCATACCCGTAGTTTTCGATAAACATCCCTTCTTGGGTGTTGGACGTCACGCTGACATTCACGGTCACATCGACGGAGTTACCGGCGACATCGTTTTCGATTTGGATGCCTTCGTCATCGGCAGTCACGATATCCACTTCGACGGAGACGGACCCGCCATTGTTGTTGTCTACATAGACACCGTCACTGTCGTCAGAGTTGATCAGGGATGTATTGTCCGCGTTTGTCGCGGTCACTGTCACACCCTCAGAGCCATCGTTGTCCACTTCAATGCCTCGGTCATCCATGGTTGTGACGGTGCCGTTCACCGTCACGTTGACGAATGTGCCATCGGAATCATTGTCCACATCGATCGCGTCGTTTTCATCGATCGTGACATTGTCGACCGTGACGGTCACGCCGCCACCATTGTTGTTGTCGATCTCAATGCCGTCTTCGTCCGCGATAACCTCGGCGGTGCCATCGGCATTGGTGACGGTCACGGTCACACCTTCGGAGCCGTAGTTGTCGATGTCGATACCTTCTTCGGTGAGGGACTGGATCGTACCATAGGCCGTCACAATGATTGAGGTGCCATCGGAGTCGTTGTCGAGGTCGAGCGCTTCGTCCTCGGACACGATGTTATCCACGGTGACGGTGATCGCACCGCCATTGTTGTTGTCGATGTAAATGCCGTGATCGCCCGTGGTCGAGTCGATCTGAACAGACTGGTCCGCATTGGTGGCCGTGACGGTCACCCCTTCGGTGCCGTTGTTGTCAATGTTGATCGCGTCGTCGTCATAGGAGGTGACGGAGCCATACGCATTGACGGTCACAGACGTGCCGTCGCTGTCGTTGTCGACCTCGATCCCGAAATCTTCACCGATGACATTGTCGGCGGACACGATCACCGCGCCACCATTGTCATTGTTGACCTCAATCCCGTTGTCACCTGCGTTGGCATCGACCAGGGCCGTGCCATTGGCGTTCGTGGCATTTACCGTGATGCCGCCGCTGCCGTAGTTGTTGACGTCAATACCATCATTGTTCACGGACGTGACGGTGCCCGTGGCCGTGACCGAAACGGTCGTCCCATCGGCGTCGTTGTTCACCAAAATCCCGTCGTAATATCCTGCCACATTGTCCGCACTGACCACGACCGCGCCGCCATAGTTGTTGTCGACATAGATCCCGTAATATTCTTGCCCGGTGACCTGAGACGTGCCGGCCGCGTTGTTGGCGGTGATCGTCACGCCGCCAGTGCCGTTGTTCTCGACGCGAATCCCGTAGTCATAGCCCGTCACATTGCCGTTGGCCGTGACAGAAACGGTTGTTCCGTCGCCATCATTGTAAACATACACACCGTCTTGGTTCTGACCGGTTGCGTTGTCGACGCTGACATCTACCGCGCCACCGTTTTTATTGTACACGTAGACGCCGTAGTTATAGCCCGTCACGTCAGCGGTGCCATCGGGGTTTGTGGCGTTGACTGTGACGCCGCCCGTTCCCTCATTGTCGATGTAGATGCCATCTTCTTGATGCGAGGTGACTGTGCACGTGGTGGTGACAGACACGAATGTTCCGTACGCATCGAAGGACACGTATATGCCTTCTTCATCCCCCGATACGTTGTTGGCTGAGATCGTGACCGAACCGCCATTTTCGTTATCGACATAAATACCGTATTCATCGAGCCCGGTGACCTGCGATGTCCCGGCGGCATTGGTGGCGGTGACCGTGACATCACCGGTGCCATTGTTGTTGACGTGGATCCCCTCATCTCCACCGGTCACATTGCCGGTGACGGTGACGGCGATACTGGTGCCGCCTAATGCATTGAAAGCATAGATGCCGTCATAGTTTTGGCTGGTCGCGTTGTCGGCGCTGACATCCACAGCGCCGCCATTGAAGTTGTCGACATAGATGCCGTAGTAGTAACCGGTGACCGATGCGGTGCCATCAGCATTCGTCGCGTTGACTGTGACACCCTCAGTGCCGCTGTTTTCGACATTAATGCCCGTGCCATATGCCGACGTGACCGTCCCTGTGGTCGTGACCGAAACGGATGTCCCGTCAGTGGAATTGTAGACGTAAACACCGTCATCGTAGCCGTACACGTTGTTGGCGCTGACGGAAACCGCGCCGCCAAACTCGTTATAGACATAGATGCCGTCGTTACTTTGTCCGTTGATCTGCGAGGTGCCGGCGGCATTCGTGGCGGTTATCGTCACGCCCTCAGTGCCGTCATTGTTGACGTAGATACCGGTTCCGTTGCCGGTTACATTTCCATTGACCGTGACAGACACACTGGTGGCGGTGGGGGCATTGTAGACGCGAATACCATCGCCACTGGCCGAATATGCGTTGTCGACGGTGACATTTGCTGCGTCGTACTGATTGTAGACGTAAACGCCGCCGTTATACCCGGTCGCCGCGCCAGTTCCGGCGGCATTTGCGATGTTGACGGTGGTGTCACCAAATCCAAAGTTGCGCACGTAAACGCCGTACCCATACGTGCCTGTTGCATTGTTGGCCGTGACGGAAACAGCACCGGCCGCAAAGTTTTGGTACACGTAGATGCCGGTGTCGTCCCCTGTGACCGATGCGTCGCCCGCGGCGTTGGTTGAAGAGATTGTTGTGGTGCCAGTGCCGTAGTTGCGCGCCTCGATCCCGTCATCGCTGCCGGATGTGACTGCGCCTGTTGTTGTGACGTTGATGTCAGTCGAGGCCCCCGCGTTTCTGACGTAAATACCGTCACTTGTGTCACCAGAGACATTGTTGGCGGTGACGTTGGCGGCGTCGTAGTAGTTATACACGTAAACGCCGAAATTATCGCCTGTGACATTGGCTGTCCCGGCCGAATTGGTCGCCGTCACAGTGGTGCCGCCAACGCCATTCGCCCGGATGTTAATTCCGTTCGTATTGGTCCCGGTCACGTTGTTGGTTGTCACGTTGACGGCGCCAGTTCCAAATTGGTTGTAGACGTAGATACCGTTATTGCCACCGGTCACAGAGGCATCCCCTGCGGCATTGGTGGCATTGATGGTTGTGCCTTCTGTGCCGTAGTTGCGCACTTCGATGCCATTGTCGCCGGCGTCGACCACACCCGTTGCGGTGATGGAAATCTCACCGCCACCGGAGTAGGCGTAAATCCCCTGGGACCCCGAGCCGGTGACATTATTGGCGGTGATCGTCGTCGCGCCATAATAGACGCGGGACGAGATGCCACGATTGTTCGCGGTGACCTGCGCGTCGCCCGCCGCGTTGGTGGCCGTGATCGTCACGTCCCCTGTGCCGCGATGACGCGCGTAAATGCCAGTGTAGCCAACAGAGTCCACCGTGCCATCCGCCGTGATCGACATGGTCGTCGAAGAATTGCCGCCATAGGCATAGATGGCTGTGTCATTTGTCGTGTTCACATTGTTGACGGTGATGCTCAAGGCACCGTCACCTTCATTGCGTGTATTTATGCCGTAATTATTCGCCGTGACCTGCGCGTTACCTGCGGCGTTGGTGACCGCGATCGTCATATCACCAGAGCCGTAATGGCGCGCATAAATGCCGGAGTCGTTGGTGGATTCCACCGTGCCATCCACGGTGATGGACATGGTTGTTGTGGACCCATCGCCATAGGCATAAATGCCTCTGTTATCCGTCGAGCTTACGTTGTTGGCTGTGATGGTCACTGCTCCATCGCCGTAGTGGCGCGCATCTATGCCGTCGTCATACCCGGTGACCTGCGCCGTACCGGCTGCGTTCGTCGAGGTGATGGTCAGATCGCCTGAGCCGGAGCTAAAACCGTAAATGCCATCGCCGGTGACGGCCGTTACGTTGTTGGCAGTGATCGACAGATTAGTCGTCAACCCGTTGGCATAGCCTCTGATGCCGTCAAAATAGCCTGTAACAGATGCCGTCCCGGTGGCGTTTTGGTTCACGATGGTTGTGTCGCCCGACCCATTGTTGATGACGGAAATCCCGTTTCCATTGTTGCCGGTGATCGTACCGGTCGTGTTCAGGGTCACAAAGGTCGATGCGGCCTGCCCATAGGCATAAAGACCGGTATTGTCACCGGTGATGTCCGCGCCATAAAGCTCATCAAAATTGATCGAGGTCGTGGCCGCCGAGCCGAAATTGAAGGCGTTGCCGCCGGATACGCTGGTGTCGAGGCCAAAGCCATCTGCCGTCGCCACGTTCACCGGGCCTGCGTAGTTGAACGTCTGGGTGACATCCGCTGCCGGGTTTGCCGGGCCGATACACACGTAAGCCCCGCCGCCGAGCGCCCCGCAATTGCCCGCGTGGGCGCCAGAGACCGACAGCGCCGTGCCAAGCGCGATGGAGGAGGCCCCGAGGGACAGCGTGGTTCCGACCGTGCCGAGCGTGGGGGCGAAACTGGCCGCGACCCCGGCCACTTTGGTCATCCGGCCGCCGCGCAGCATGATGTTGAGGTATTCCGGGCGTGCCTGCTCAAGCTCGCCCGCGTTACGCCGTTTGATTTTCCGAAGAAGCCCACGCATCATTATCCCCAATGCATTTTGGCCACGCTGAATCCGCGTGGTGTCTATTCGTCCTTTAAACTGAGGTTAATTCACGGGCGCAGGCCCCGAAAGTCAACCTTTCAGGGCCTTTTTTTCAAGGTTTTCGCGACGTGTAGGCCGCGCGCAACGGGGCACACCCGCAGCCGCTCAACCCTGCATTGATCCACAGTTCAGTTCAGGAGCCCGCTGGTGGCCGCCGCGGCACTTGGCAAACCATGCCCGTAGAGCCCGTCTTTTCCGGGATCTCCGAGGTCGATGGCGCTGTTTTCAAGCATGGAGCGGACCAGGGCATCATCCGCGCCCGGGTTGGCCGAAAGCGTGAGCGCGGCGATCCCGCTGACATAGGCCGTGGCCATGGAGGTGCCCGATTGGGTGCGGAAACCCGAAGTGTTGCCCAGAACCAAAAGATCGACGCCGGGGGCCGCAAAATCAATGTGATCGCCGGCATTGGCCCGGGCATAGACGGTGTTGTCACTGTCAATCGCGGTGACGGAGAGCACGGTGTCATAGCCAGCGGGATAGAGCGTGGCCGCCTCTGGTCCTTCGTTTCCAGCCGCCGCCACAGGCAGCATATTGGCCTTTTGCGCGCCCTTCATCGCGCGTTCAAAGAGCGGGTCGCGCGGGCCGGAAAAGCTCATGTTCAGGATGTGGACGCCTTGATCATGGGCGATGTTGAAGGCGTTCATGATGGTCCAGGTGTCCCCGTGGGTCTGGCCCGAGGCATCGGTGGAGAAGGCCGCGATGCTGATGATCTCTGCATCGGGTGCCACGCCGGTCAGCTTGCCATTGGCCGCGAGGATCCCCGCCACGGAGGTGCCATGGGCGTCGACATTGCTGGCCCCATCCGTGGCATCAAAGGACGAAATCTGCGTGTTGGCGAATTCGGAATGGGCGGTGTCGACGGCGGTGTCGATCACGGCGATCCGCGTGTTGGCCCCGGTGGTGCGGGCATGGGCCTGGGCCAGTTCGACCTTGGCATTGCCGAATTGCGGCAGCTTGCCTGCCGTGTCGCTTTGCTGCACGGCGTAGAGGTAATTGGGCTGTGCATTCACCACCGCCGCGCTGGCCTCAAGGCGGGTGATCGCCTCGCGCACGCTGAGCCCGGGCGGCAATTGGTAAAGATGCACCGTCACGTTGGGCAACACGAAGGTGCGCACGCCGCGATGCGACATGCCCAATCCCCGGATCGCCTGATTGCGCGAGGCGTTGGTCGAGGAGAACTGAAACCGCACGATCAACTCATCGGGCACAAAGCGTGTCTCACCTTCGGGCGGCAGACCGCTGGGCGCGGTTTCGATGATGACCCGGGGCGCGCGCGGTTGGGCGGTCTGGCGCGGTGCGGGTTGGGGGGTGGTCGCGGCGGGCGCGGGTGTGGGGGCCGCGGTGGTCCGCGTGGGCGTACGGGTTGGCGTAGGCGTTGGAGTAGGGGCCGGGGTTGCTCGGGGCTGCGCCGCCGTGGTCGTTGTCGTGGTTGTGGCGGCTGGTTTGGCGCGCGTGGTTGTCTCATCGCCTGCGCGGCCGCCTTCGGCCAAGGCCATGGGGGATAAAGACCCCAGGACGAGGGCTGTAAGGATCGCGGCAAGGAGCGGACCTGTCCGTCCGATTGCTTTGGTGTTTACGGTCTGAGCCATGGTAAATCTCCCCAGATTGTCCTAATTGGCTGGTAGTGCAAATTCGAAGATATCGGTCACGGCGTTCAACTCTTCCGCCAGCCCGTCCTCAGACTTAAATTCCAACTCGTAAAACCCATCGGGCGTCGGACCGTTGACGATCTGACCGCCTTTTTCCTGAAGAAATGCGTCAATTGACGCCCAATCCGCCGCCGCGTTGAACCGCACGAGGACGCGCATGGCATCTGGGGCCACGGGATCCTCGCCCGAGGCGGTTTGATACTGGGCGGGGCCGTCATTGCCTGCCTGATAGGAGACAAGCGCCACCGCAGGGATCACCACCGCCGCCATGATCGCCGCCGCCGCATAGGCGCGGGGCTGGGCGGGGAATAGGCCTGTGATCAGGCGGGACAGGAACCCGTCTTGGGTATTGGCCGCCTCGCTGCGCGGGGCGGGCTTGTCCATTTCGGCGTTGAGCTGTGCTTTGAACCGCTCGGAGATGGAGCTTGGCACCTCTTCTTCGCTGACCAGCTCGACCATGGCCGCCTGATCCTCAAGCACCAGGTCAAACTCACGGGCGAGCGCGTCATCCTCGGCCAGCGCGGCCTCAACCCGCTGACTGTCTGCGGCGTCCAGCGTGCCATTGGCATACCAGGGCAGCAGGAGGGACAGCTCGTTTCTGTCTTTGTCGCTCAAGGTGCTCATGGCCACCCCCTATCCAGACCTTGCGCCGTCATCTTTTCAGAGAGCTGTTTGCGCGCGTGAAAGGTTCTGGTTTTCACAGTGTTCTTGGGAATATCGAGGATCTCTGCGACCTCATCGATGGATTTCTCATGGTAGTAGATCAGTTCCAGGATCACCCGGTGATCGCGCGACAGCGCGGCCATGCAGCGTTTGATCGCGGCCCCTTTGTCGCGCTTTTGCGACACCATTTCCGGGTCATCGGCGTCATCCTCAAGACTGTCGAGGATCTCATCGGATTTGGAATGCACCGGTTTGCGTTTGCGCACCTCAGAGAGCGCCTTGTAGCGCGCGACGCCCAGCAACCAGCTTGAGACCTTGGAGCGGCCTTCATAGGTGGGGGCCTTTTGCCAGACCTCAATGAACACGTCATTGGCCAGATCCTCGGCCATTTGCGGATCGTTCACGAAGCGTTGGATAAAGTGGAAGACCCGTTTGTGATGGCGTTGGTAGAGCACGCCGATGGCCTGACGATCGCCATTCGCGACCTTTTCAAGCTGGAGCGCATCATCGTCCACCGACATCCCCAATTTCATCAGTATCCGTTGCGGCAGTGTAACCACGTAAAGCTGACAGAGCAAAAGGGAGATGCGCCAGAGGCCGCGATCACACGGGGATGTGTGTGTCTTGCCGGTCCGGGCTCTGGCCCCTGTGGCATCGGAGGTGGCCAGATCATAGAGCATCGCGTGCTCATTGTTGGTGTGGGAGAGGTTCTGTTTCATGGGAGCGGCTGTGTGTGCGTGATCCCGCGCGGCCCGGGTGATAGCTGCCTGCAGATCGGCCAGGCGGGTGCCAAGGTGGTCCGATATCAGGGGCGTCATGGTGGGCGTTGCGTGGGTCATGGTCTCTCCGTTTGTGTGGGCGGTCGCCTGGGTAGCGTCAGATTGCGCGCAGGTTGAGCACGCGGAGCTGGGCGATGTGACTGAGCAGGCGGGTCCATACGTGGCGGGCCGGTGTGCTGTCTTGGGCGGCGGCGTCTGTGGTGGCGAGGGTGAACAGGATGGCGTGTTCGCTGCTGGCGGTGAGGGCGGGTGCGTTGAACATGAGTGATCTCCGATATGTGCGGGCCGGTGCGGCCTTGTTTGATTGCGTTACGGTTATGGGTCGTCTGAGCGCGGCAAAAGGTTCAAAGGATTTCGGAAAAATCGCGAAAAATCTGACAAGGCATTGATTTTGAATATTTTAATTCTGCACAAAAGGATCGCGCCGCCCGCATGACAGAGGGCGGCGCGATACGCGGTTTGGGGGGTGCTGCGGGGTTTAGCGATCGCCGCGCACTGTGGTGACCGTGCCATCGGGGTTGGTCATCGAGATGAAAGGCACGCTGCGATCGGGTGCGACGCGGACGTCTGTGACATCGCCGTTTTCTTCTTCAAAGATGATCTCAGGGCCATTGCCGTTGCGGCCAAACGCCGTGGTGGTGACACCGTTTTCCGTGGCCGACGCGTAGTTCCATTTGGAGGCTTCGCGACCGCCGCCACCACCTTCACCGGCCATGGCAGGCGACAGGGAGCCCGTTGCGACCATGGCGGCGGCGAGGGCGGACAGGATGGATTTTTTGAAAGTTGCGTTGAACATTTTGGTCTCCGTTAGGTTTAGCCATCTGGCTTGTTTGCGTTACGATTATGGGTCGTCTGGGCGCGGGAAAAGGTTCAACGTGGGGTGCGAAAAAGTTCTGAAAATTTTATAAGGCAATGAAATTAAACAGAAAAAAATATCATGTGCGTGTGAGTGGCTTATGGAGGTGCGGGGCGGGGGATTGGGCGTCGGACCCAGGCGATAGGGTATGAAACACCTCAGTTGAGACATGTGGTTAGGGACTGGGCCTGGGACTGGGTCTGGGTCTGGGCCTTGGACTGGGATCTTGGACTGAGCCTGGGACTGGGCCTGGGACCAGGTCTGGGCGCTTGGTATCGCGTGTGCGGGGCGCTTAAGGATCGAAAGCGCGGCCTGCGCTCATGCCACGTGCCCAACCCCCTTGCCCAACCCCCGTGCCCAAGCCACGCGCGCACGAAAAAGATCGCGCCGCCCACATATGCTGTGGACGGCGCGATAGGGAGGTTGGTGATCGCAGCGGGGTTTAGCGGTTGCCGCGGATCGTTGTGACGGACCCATCTTCGTTGGTCATCGAGATGGAGGGCACGTTGTCGCGCACCGGGGTGCCTGCGATGGTCGTGGTTGTGCCGTCCGGGTTGTGGCGGGTCACGTAGGACACGTTGGTCCGCTGCGGGGCGCCGACGATGATGCGCTTGGTGCCATCGGGGTCAACGGTGCTGACGAAGGGGGTGATGCGGTTGAGGGCACGACGCAGACCGGAGATGCAGCCATTCTTTTTCTTCACGACGACCTCAGGACCATTGCCGTTGCGACCGTAGGCTGTGGTGGTGACACCGTTTTCGGTGGAAGAGGCATAGTTCCATTTGGCCTCTTCACGACCGCCGCCGCCGCCTTCACCGGCCATGGCAGGGGTGAGAGAGATTCCCGTGACGACAACCGCGGCTGCGACAGTGGACAGGATGGATTTTTTGAAAGATGCGTTGAACATTTTGATCTCCGTAGGGTGTAGCCATCTGGCTTGTTTGCGTTACGAAGATGGGTGGTTTGGGCGGGCCAAAAGGTTCATTGAAAATCGAAAAAAATTTGAAAATTATCGCAAGTTATTGAAAATAAACGACTTTAAGATTGATTTTTCTTGGGCCAAAGCGGCGCGGCTACTTTAGATCGGCCGCGATCGCGCCCGACAGGTCCGCGCGGAAGGCGGGGCTGAAGCTGGATGTGCCCCAAGTGAAGGCTTTGTTCACCAATTGGGTCTGCAAGCTTGGCCCGTCGCCATTGCCGTATTTGTCCAGCGCGCCAACCAGCCGTTGCAACCGGTCCTGGTTTGGGGGCTGCTCTCCGTTTTTGGGCGTGGGGTAGAAATGCTTGTACATGCGCTGGGCCTTGTCATAGGCATCGCGGACATTTGCGGTGGGGTCTTCGACCTGCGGGATTTCAAACTGATTGGCCCATGCATCGAAAAACCCTTTCGAGGCCGCTTTGAACGCGTTCTTGCCAAAATCCTGGGGGCCGCCCTCCATCTTGCAGAGCTCTGCTGCGCGGGCGCCTGCGGCCTCGGCGCTTTGGTTCAGAATGGCGTCTTCGTCGCCCTCGATCACCTCGTTGACGTAGCCCAGCATGATGGTCGAGTAGCACCAGAGCTTGAGCTCTTCGGATTTGAAGGCGATCAGCCCGCCCAGGGCCACGGCGGCGGGCATGGCGGCGGCGGCCTCAGCCCCGGCCATGGCGGCCCCCATCGCGGCGGATTGCTGAACCGCGTAATTATAGGCGCCAATCGCGGTTTGGATCTCGGCAAAGCGGGCCGCGATTTCCACGTCGCGCGACCCTTTGAGCGGCACGTCATCCCACAGGCCAAAGCCGCGCAACCGCCCGCTGTTTTCACGGGCGTGCCAAAAGAGGCTGTCGGTGTTGGCATCGGCGAACAGAAGGGAATCTTGGCCCGGGTTGAGCGAGGAATTGAGCAACAGCGCGTGTCGGTCATCTGTCGTGGTTTGGGCGAGGATATCGCCTGCCTCGACAAATTGGCGGGTCAGGTTCTGCCCGGAGTTGTTCAACCGCGCCTCAGCATCGTTGAGGAGGAACCCGGCCCGGGCGACGTCGCGCTTGCTGGCGGTATGTGCGGCCAGTGGGCCCCAGGCAGGCACGTCGAGATCATTGAGAAGCGCCACTTGACCCGTTGTGCCATCCTCAACCTCTTGGATGTGGGTGCGTTTGATCACCAGCATCGGAAAGCGCGCGTTTTGATCCGCGGACAGGCCCAGCTCAACCGCGTTGGACAGCCCGTTGATCGTTTGCATCTGGGCCACGGAGACCCGTGGGTTTTGGGCGGCCTGCGTCAGGGCCTCTTCGTTGTCGGATTTGATGTCGTAATAGGTGATCCAATTGTTGAGCCGTCCGCCGATCACCTGATTGGTGTCATAAGGCCCCGCCGCGAGGAACACATCCGAGCGTCCGATCAGCGTGCGGAAATCGAAATCATCGCCGAGCGCGATCATGGGCCTTGAGGTCGTGTGGGTGCCGGTGCTGACATTGAGGTAGATGCCGGGATCTTGAACCGTGATGATGTCGGGGACGATCAGCTCGGCCGCCTCTTGGCCGTCATAGCCGTCAAGATCGAGGGTGAAGGGGACGGTGCTGTCTTTGTCGAATTGCGGCTCAAGCGGCATCTTGAAGCTGATGCGCATCCCGCCCGCCAGTTCATTGGCCAGCGCGGTGGCGCGGCTTTGCAGGGTGGCGCGCTCGGTGATGCGGATCAGGCGGCCACCGGTCTCGCGCGCCAATTCGGCCAGGTCGATATCTTCGGAGGCGCCCATCACGACCGGGGTGATGGAGGCGTTGAGCGTGGCCGCCCGCGTGCGGATCTCTGCCAGCGTGTCGAGCCATTCGGCAGCCATGACCTGACCCGCCTTGCCATCGGTGGCGAGGATGATGTCCGTGCGCTCTTGGGGGGTGGGCCCCAGCTCAATCAGGATGGCGTTCAACGCATGGTCCAGCGCTTTCACGAAATCACCCTGGCCGCGGACCGGCTGTTGCCAGGCGTCGTCATAGATGGCTTGGGTGAAGTCGATCAGAGGCTCGGCCTTGAAGAGTTTGTGAAACACCGGGTCGTTGCTGAAGGTGGCGACCGCGACGCGCTGATTTGTCGACAGCCCATCGGTGAGGATGCGCCCGAAGGTTTTGATCCAAGCGTGGTGATCATTTTCCAGCGTGCTGCCCGATTGGTCGGCGACGAGGATCACGTTGCGCTGGGCCGAAAACGGCTGTTCGATGCGGGCAGGCGGGGTGGTCCCCGCGATGGAGACGGAAAAATGCGCCCCTTGCCAGCGCGGCGTGCCGTCCACCGCCGCAGACAGCCCCAGATGCACGCGGGGCCAGCGGGAGACATCGACCGAGCGGATTTGCAGGTTGGTCACGGTCGGGGCGTCAAAGCTGGGCACCTCGTTTTGGGCCAACAGCTCTTGGATCAAAGACAAGGGCGCCACGTCGCCGTCGCGGTTCACTGCCGCGCCGATGTCATGGTCAGAGCCCACCGATAGGACGGGCGTCCAAACCTCAACATCGGACATGTCGGGATCCCCGGACAGGCGACCCGCGGGGTCGATGGCCGGCACAAAGGTGACAGAAACAGGTTCCCCGTATGCTGCCCCTTCCCACGCGACCATATCCCGGGTTTCCCCGTAAGCATTGACCGCGCTCAGCGACACCCGGGTTTTTGAGGCAGGCGCGTCATAGGTGCGGACGGTGTCGGGGCGGGGGCGGTCGGGCAGGACCGGATCGTAAATGGTGCCGTCCGCCGCCTCAAGCCAGACCCAATCCATATAGGCCGGCTGCACGGAGGACTGACCGTCGAGGTCCAGCAAAGTATCTGCGCGCTCCAGCGCCTGATCGGTCAGGCTGCGGGCCTCTTGCAGGGTGTCGATGGCCAGTTGCACTTGCGTCCGGGTGTGTTGGGGGATGTCATCGCCGTCATAGCCGCTCTGCGCCATGCGGCGGCGC
>ERZ1740070.1634-NODE-1634-length-13787-cov-7.877367_pt1 | contig 13787 bp, 15 predicted proteins | sample MGYA00581734_ERZ1740070 | MGnify/ENA primary metagenome ERZ1740070 (study PRJEB43018, sample SAMN04849744) | marine metagenome | isolation source: floating plastic debris | place: Pacific Ocean | collected 2008-09-01 | study: EMG produced TPA metagenomics...
TGCCCCTGGCCGCGCATTCAGGCGGCAATGATGGACGAAGACACACTGACCATAGGCTACCGCGACTGGCGCGGAGAACCGCGGGGCAAACACCGCAAAGGCGAAAATGCAGACCGGCTGGGTGACTGCATCGACTGCATGGCCTGCGTGAACGTGTGCCCCATGGGCATCGACATTCGCGATGGACAGCAGATGGAGTGTATCACCTGCGGCCTGTGCATCGACGCGTGCGACGACATCATGGAAAAGATCGGCAAGCCGCGGGGACTGGTTGATTACCTCGCTTTGTCGGACGAACCTAGGGAACGCGCAGGCGAAGCAGCGCGCACACCGTGGTTTCACATCTTCCGTGTGCGCACGATGATGTATACGGCCTTGTGGTCGCTCGTGGGTATCGGGCTTGTATTCGCGCTGTTCATCCGGCCCGAGATCGAAATGACCGTAGCCCCGATCCGCAATCCGACATTCGTCACGCTGTCGGATGGATCGATCCGCAATACCTACGATGTGCGTCTACTGAACAAACATGGAGAGGACCGCCCGTTCCGCGTGTCCATCACCGGGCATCCGGCACTGCGGGTTCAGCTTGAAGGCACACCCTACGAAACGGTGGACGTACCAGCGAACGAAACTTTCTTGCAGCGTGTGTATGTTGTCGGGGCGCCCAGCTCTGATCCGGCGCGCGACGAACGCACAGACATTCGGTTCTGGGTGGAAGACCTCACCAATGGCGCACGCGCATACAGTGACAGTATCTTTAACGGGAGAAGCAACTGATGGACATCGAACGCAAATTCACCGGCTGGCACGCTTTGGCCATTTTTGGCGGCGCTTTCGCGGTCATCATCTCGGTAAATCTTCTTCTGGCCTATTCTGCGGTCAGCACGTTTCCGGGTCTCGAAGTGAAGAACTCGTATGTGGCGTCCCAAGGATTTGACGACCGCCGTGCCGAACAAGAGGCGCTGGGCTGGACGGTCCGCGCTGAGGCCAAAGGCGGTTTGCTGATCCTAAGCATCAAGGACGCAGACGGCCGCCCCGTCCAAGCAGGTTCGCTTGAGGCCGTGCTGGGCCGTGCAACCCATGTCCAGGACGACCGTGCGCCAGATTTTGCCTTTGACGGCACAGCCTATGTCGCGCGCGAGACGTTGCGACCGGGCAACTGGAACATTCGAATGAAAGCCACTGCGCTGGACGGATCTCTGTTTGAGCAGCGCGTGGTGCTGCATGTCGAAGGCTAAGCCATGACCGCTGCCATGCGCCCTGGGATGTCTGCTTGCCCGGCTTGCTCTGCTGCGCCTGCGGCAGAAGCTTTGGCGGATGTAACAGCGCCGCAGGACGTCAACATCGTTTTGTCTCTGCCCTCGATTCATTGCGCCGCCTGCATTTCGGGGGTGGAGCGCGCATTGTCCGCTCAAGACGGAGTTCTGGGGGCGCGCGTGAACCTGACCCTCAAGCGCGCGCAGATCGAGGCATTGCCAGACATGACGGCGGCGACGCTGGTCGATGTTCTGGGCAAGGCGGGTTTCGAGGCGCATGAGCTAGACGCGACGGCTTTGCGCGCAACCGAAACGGACAAAGCCGGTCGCGACCTGCTGATGCGGCTCGCGGTTGCCGGGTTTGCGGCGATGAACGTGATGCTGTTGTCGGTTGCCGTCTGGTCCGGCGCCGATGGCCCGACGCGCGACATGTTCCACTGGATCTCAGCGGCCATCGCATTGCCGACCATCGCGTTCTCGGCGCAGCCGTTTTTCAAACACGCTTGGACCGCACTGCGGGCAGGGCGGTTGAACATGGATGTGCCGATCTCATTGGCGATCCTTCTGGCGGTAGGAACCTCGCTTTGGGAAACCTCGCTGTCGGGCAAACACGCGTATTTCGACGCGGCCATCACGCTCACATTCTTCCTATTGGCGGGCAGGTACCTAGATCACCGCACTCGCGCTGCGGCACGGTCCGCTGCCGAAGAACTTGCGGCTTTGGAAGTGCCGCGCGTCTCTCGTCTCACCGCAGATGGGGAAGAGCAGGTGGCGATGTCTGAATTGTCCATTGGGGATCTCATCCGCGTGCGCCCCGGCGGCCGTATGCCCGTGGACGGAGAGATTACAGACGGGCAATCCGAACTCGACCGGTCTTTGCTGACCGGTGAAACACGGCCCATCTTTGCGGGGCCGGGCCAGATCGTCAGCGCAGGGGAGGTCAACCTCACCGGCCCTCTGACCATCCGCGCAAGCGCTGTGGGGCGGGATACCTCCCTGCACCGCATGGCAGATTTGGTGGCGGTCGCGGAATCAGGTCGGTCGCGCTATACGTCGCTGGCCGACAAAGCTGCCAAGCTTTATGCGCCCGGGGTTCATATCCTGTCCGCGCTCGCCTTTGCGGGATGGTACATCTACACGTTTGATCTGCGTACCGCTTTGAACATCGCTGCGGCTGTTCTGATTATCACATGCCCTTGCGCCCTTGGTCTGGCGGTCCCTGCGGTGACAACAGCCGCCTCTGGTCGTCTGTTCCGCAAGGGGCTTTTGATCAAAGACGCCACCGCGCTGGAGCGCATGGCGCAGGTCGACACGGTTGTCTTTGACAAAACCGGCACGCTGACAGCAGGTACACCGCAGGCCACCAACCTTGGTGACCATTCTAGGCGCGACATGAGCATTGCGCTGGCGCTGGCCGAAGGGTCATCCCACCCGCTGTCACAGTCTTTGGCAACCGCAATCAGTGACGCCGGTGTGAAGCCTGAAAGAGTGACTGACATCACAGAGATTCCGGGCTTTGGCGCGCAAGGTGTCTGGAAAGGCCACACGGTGCGACTTGGCCGTGCAAGTTGGGTCGGTGGCGGCGAAAGCCATGACACGACCGCGTGGTTGAAAGTTGGCGATATCGAAGCGACACCCTTCACGTTCGAAGACCAAATTCGCGACGGGGCAGAGGCTTTGGTCAAGCAGCTTCAGCAAGACGGTTTCGACGTTGTGCTCATGTCAGGTGACACCACGCCCGCAGTTGAGGCATTTGCCAACCGTCTTGGCATAAGCAAATGGGTGGCTGAGGCGCTGCCGGAAGACAAAGCAGAAAAGGTTCAGGCGCTCACGCAGGACGGTGCGCATGTGCTTATGGTGGGTGACGGGCTGAACGACACGGCGGCCCTTGCTGGCGCCCATGCATCGATCTCACCGGCGACAGCGTTGGATGCCGCACGTGTGGCCTCAGACGTGGTTTTGCTTGGAGGGTCACTCGAACCCGTGGCGGATGCCTTGTCCACATCGCGCGTTGCCATTCGGCGCATTCGGCAGAACTTTAGCATCGCCACCTGGTACAACATCATCGCTGTGCCGCTTGCCGTCGCAGGGCTGTGTTCCCCCTTGATCGCAGCGTTAGCAATGTCCACGTCTTCGATAACCGTTTCACTGAACGCGCTGCGTTTAAGATAGACAGGAGACCAAGATGAACGTGTTGGCCTATTTGATCCCCGTGTCGCTGATCCTTGGCGGGATTGGCTTGGTCGCCTTTGTCTTTACCGTAAAATCGCGCCAATACGACGACCCCGAAGGCGCCGCGCAGCGGATACTCTCAGACGACTATGACGACAAACCCAAAAGCTGACGGTTAGCTTGGTCCGATCATGAAACACGTCACCTGACGGGCTTGCAGGCGACGGCATGCCAGATCGGCGCTTTCGCGGGTCAACCCCATGAAGTTGGCATCATAGCCACGCGATCCATTGATCACTTTACGCAAGGACCCGTCCAAGGTTTCAACCTCTGCCAATGCGGTCTTGAGCAAGGCTTTTTCAGCTGCAAACCTGCTTGGGTAACGGCCCACATTGATACCCCAATGACGACCACTGGACGTCGAGATGCGCGTGACCACTTCTGTCTCGCGTTCGACAACTGGGGCCGATTGCGCGGGTGATCCGCCGGCAGCAGAGGCCAGAACCAGAGTGCGGGGGCGAACGACGGGTTTGACCGATGCAGCAGGCGCCACCTTGGCCGTTGCCGCCACAGGCACTGCCACGGGTGCGGTGCTTGCGTCTGTTGTTGCATCCGCCGCTAGAGCGATTTGCGCTGCCGAGGCCGCAACGTCCTGCACCTCTTGCGTTTGAACTTCCGCCAAAACGGATTGGATGTCTTCTTGCAGGTCGGCCACGACGGTGTCCGGGATAACCGGGGCTGCGACTGGACGTGCATTTGGCCTAAGGCTCTTTTTGACCGACGCTGCGACAACCCGAATGGATTTGGCGCGCGTCTTAGTCGATGGTGTTTGGCTTTTGGCGATCACGGTTTCGGTTTGCTTGGGTGCGACCCGGCCCAGGTAAGGCGGCTTACGTGGTGTTCGAAGCGCCATACGAGTGGGTGCGCGGTTGAACCCAAGGTCCATCAACTTGGCGACCTGCGCATTGCGCGACGCGGTCGAATTCCCGCCAAACACTGTCACGATGATACGCTCTGTCCCGCGCTCGGCAGAGGCTGTCAGATTAAATCCGGCTGCGCGGGTATACCCCGTCTTGATCCCATCGGCGCCGCGATAGCTGTTCAGAAAACGGCGGTTCGTGTGCGCGACCGTTTTGATCCCGGCATCTGCGGACCGGCGCGAAAACAGGTTGTAGTATTGTGGGTAATCATAAAGCACGTGACGCCCAAGGATTGTCATGTCGCGCGCGGTCGACATGTGACCGCTTTCCGTCAGACCATGCGCGTTCTTGAACGTGGTCCGGCTCATCCCCAAGGCTTTGGCTGTGCGGTTCATCCGGCGGGCGAACGCTGCTTCCGAGCCTGAAATGGCTTCGGCAATCGCGGTGGACGCATCATTGGCCGATTTGATCGCCGCCGCCCGCACCAGAAAGCGCAGCTTGATCCGGGATCCTGCCCGCAGACCCAGCTTGGACGGCGGTTCTGCCGCCGCTTTCTTTGAGATGCGCACCTTCGTGTCCATGCTGATTTCACCGTTTTGGACGGCTTCAAACACGACATAAAGCGTCATCATCTTGGTAAGAGAGGCCGGATGGAGCCGCGTATTGGCATTGCGCGAATGCAGCACCTCACCGTTGCGGGCATCCATGACCATGGCCGCATAGGGTGCCGCCATCGCGCTCATTGGTACCAGTACGACCAACCAGATTGCTGTGATTAAATACAGGCCTACTCGGCCCGGCACTCTACGCCGTCCCGCCACGATATCTGCCTTTTCTGCCTCTTGCCCCCGAATTGTTTCCGGTGAGCTTGTTAATTGCGGAAAGGCTAGCACAGGACTGAATATCGATAAACCCTATATTTTTATACTCTTTTTGCCCATTTTCGTGGCGCTGCGGCGCAACATATTGCGCAAGAGCAAATGCTGCTCACTAGGACAGCCAATGTGGCAGGAATGTGGCAAAGAGGGTCAGCCGATTTCAGCCACCAATTCGGGAAGATCCCCCAGATCCGAAATGGCACGGTAGCGCGGTGCGCTGGGCGGATCGGCCTTTTCAAAATCCCATTCAAGGTCATGAGGCACGAAGACCCCCCAACTGCCCGCCTCCACGGCGGGCACGACATCTGATTTCATCGAATTGCCGACCATCATGGCCTGTTCGGGACCGCCATAACCAGAAAACACAGTTTGGTAGGTCCGCACCGATTTGTCCGACACGATAGCCACGTCATCAAACAGCTCTCCAAGCCCGGATTGGGCCAGTTTGCGCTCTTGATGCAGCAAATCGCCTTTGGTGATCAGCACAATGCGGTAATCGCCTGTCAATGCCTCAACAGTGGATTGCGCATGAGGCAAAAGCTCAATCGGATGTGCCAGCATATCTTGCCCGGCATCTAAAAGTTGCTGAATCACATGCCCCGGCACCTTGCCATCGGTGACGTCTATCGCGGTTTCGATCATAGAAAGGACAAACCCTTTCACCCCAAACCCGTAATGGCCAATATTCTTGCGTTCCGCCGCGTTCAGCCTCTCGTGGAGCACAGATGTCTCTGAATAATCAGACAAAAGCTCTTCGAACCGGTCCTGCGTCAGCTTGAAAAACCGCTCATTGTGCCAAAGCGTGTCGTCCGCATCAAAGCCGATTGTCCGAAGCTTTCGTCCCATATACGCCACGCGCCTCTTTTCTCGGGGTCGAGTCACGTTATATACAGCGATCAAGATAGCAAACCCAAGGCGGCACGCTGCGCATGACATCCATGCCTTCGATCACGGCTTCGACCCCACCCTATGCAGGTCCTCCTTCGAAAGAGGACAACGACACTGGTGTCGTCGTCGAAACACGCCCAAAGACCAAACGGCCTCCGCTCTATAAAGTGATGCTGCTTAACGACGATTACACTCCGATGGAGTTCGTCGTGCATGTGCTTGAGCGGTTCTTTGGCATGACCCACGCCCAAGCGTTCGAAATCATGCTCACCGTGCACAAAAAGGGCGTCGCGGTTGTTGGCGTCTTCAGCCACGAGATTGCAGAGACCAAGGTGGGACAGGTGATGGATTTCGCCCGCCGCCATCAACATCCACTGCAGTGCACGATGGAAAAGGAGTAACCGGGACACCCCGGTTTCCCTATGGCATCGCCCAGATTGACCCATGCGCTGGACACCGGCGCGTTCGAGGCACCCGATGGCGCGCGCGTTCTGCTGCTAGAACCGGCAGCGGATGCTGACCTTTCGCCGCTTGATCAGTGCGACATCACCATGCAGCAGACCTTCAAGCCCGCGTTCGATGCGTTCGAATCGCAGAATGTCAACGTCACCGAAGACGCCGATACGCCTGCGGATATTGTGCATGTCACGCTGCCCCGAAGCCGGGATCTTGCCCGTGGCCTGATCGCGAAAGCAGAACAGCTGGCCGCTGGCGGCACTGTCATGGTCGACGGCGCCAAGACCGATGGTGCGGACGCCATGCTGAAAGCCATAAAGTCTAGGGTTGAGGTGGCGGGACAGGTGGCCAAAGCCCATGGCAAGCTATTCTGGTTTGCAGCAAACGACAGTTTCCAAGATTGGGCTTTGCCCGAACCTGCCCGTGTTACGGACGGGTGGATCACTCAGCCGGGCGTGTTCTCGGCAGATGGCCCAGACGCTGGATCGGTCTCGCTTGTCGACGCGGTCCCGAAAAACCTGAAAGGCACTGGGGCTGACCTAGGGGGCGGTTGGGGCTACCTGACCAAACACCTGCTTGATCTGCCTGGCGTCACCCATGTTGATTTTGTCGAAGCCGACAAACGCGCGCTGACCTGTGCCGCTTTGAACATAGACGACCCGCGTGCATCGCTGCATTGGGCGGATGCCACCAAGTGGGGCACGGCCGGATCGTTGGATTGGGTTGTGATGAACCCGCCTTTTCACACAAGCCGCACCCCGGATGCCAAGCTGGGACAGGCTTTTATTCAATCCGCCGCGCGATTGTTGAAACCAAAAGGGCGAGTGATCCTGGTCGCCAACCGACATCTGCCATACGAGACAACACTGGCCGCGTGCTTTGTCCATGTGCAAGAACTGGACGGAGACTCGCGCTTCAAAATCCTGCACGCCCAGCAGCCGAAACCATCCACTCCGGTTCGGCGCACCAGACGGCGCTAATCAAGGGGTTCTCCCATGTCATTCTCTATCGAAGGCAAAACAGCCATTGTGACCGGCGCTGCAAACGGCGTTGGCCTTGCCATCGCGCGGCACTTTGTAAACCAGGGCGCGAACGTGATGTTTGCCGATATGGACGAACAACGCCTGTCGGATGAATGCGGTGAGATGAACGATGAAGAGGGAGCGATCCGCTATTTTGCCGGAGACCTGCGGGAACGGCTGACGCTGGCCAATCTGTTATCCGCCACGATCGACGCGTTCGACCGCGTAGATATCTTGATCAACGGCAGTCGGCAGGTGTTGCCATCAGACCCGCTTGATCTGGACGACACATCGTTCGAGACGCTGATGATGCAAAACGTGACCAACACGTATCGACTGTCCCAAATGGTTGCCAAGCGCATGATCAAGCAGGCCGCCGACAAAGAAGACGGGCAGGCGGGGGCTATCATCAACCTCTCATCTATCGCGGCCCGCCGAACACAGCCGCAACTCTTGTCCTATTCTGTCTCGACAGCAGCGTTGGACCAGTTGACGCGGTCGCTTGCTGTTGCCTTTGCCGAACACCGCATTCGAGTGAACTCTGTAGCGCTGGGCTCAGTCATGTCGGCCAGCCTGCAAGACGCGTTGAAACAGAACGACGATTACCGAGAAGAGATCGAAGATCACACCCCGTTAGGCCGGATCGCCGGACCGTCCGAACTCGCCGAAGCGGTACAGTTTCTGTCGTCCGAAGGGGCGGGCTTTGTCACGGGCCAGATCATGACGGTGGATGGCGGGCGCACGCTCCTTGATCCGGTGGGTGCACCGGCACATTAGGCAAGACGCTTTTTGGCGCAGGTTGGCAACGTGTCTTGAGTCTTGGAAAGCCCGCACGGTAGGGTCCTGTCAGACGAACAGGACAGTGACATGACAAATACTTTTGACACCGAAAAAGCCCGCGCTTCCGCGTGGTTCCGCGAGTTGCGGGACCAGATCGTGGCCTCCTTTGAAGGGCTGGAAGACAGCCACGCGTCAGGCCCGCTCAGCGACGCCGCACCCGGGCGCTTTGAGGTGACGGAAACCAAGCGCACGTCGGATGACGGGTCTGATGCGGGCGGCGGTTTGATGAGTGTCATGCGCGGCGGTCGAGTATTTGAAAAAATTGGGGTCAACGTCTCGACTGTCTACGGCACTTTGGGTGAGCGCGCGCAAAACGCCATGGCAGCGCGCAAGGGCATTCCCGGCATGAAAGACGACCCGCGCTTCTGGGCGTCGGGGATTTCGCTGGTCGCGCATATGCAAAACCCGCATTGCCCGGCTGTGCACATGAACACCCGCATGTTCTGGACCCCGCATGCCTGGTGGTTCGGCGGCGGGTCTGATTTGAACCCGTGCCTCGAATACGAAGAAGACACCGCACACTTTCACGCCACGCAAAAGCAGCACCTCGACCCGCATGGGGAAGCGCATTACCCCAAGCTCAAGGATTGGGCGGATGAGTATTTCTACGTCCCGCATCGAGGGCGCGCGCGGGGTGTTGGTGGCATCTTTATGGATGACCACAACACAGGTGATTGGGAAACAGACTTCGCGCTGACCCAAGACATTGGACGCGCGTTCCTACCTGCGTTTGTCCCGCTGATCGAAAAACGCCGAGTTCAGGATTGGTCTGACGCCGACAAAGATGCTCAGCTTGTGCATCGTGGGCTCTACGCAGAATACAACCTCGTTTACGATCGTGGCACCAAGTTTGGCCTTGAAACCGGCCATGATGCAAATGCCGTTCTGATGAGTCTGCCGCCATTGGCGAAGTGGGTCTGATCGTCAGGCAGACGTGCCTGTCACACTGGTGGGCTGTGCATATTTTTGAAGAGAAGAAGCGAAAGGTTTGAATTAACCTTTTGCGCTTCGCCACTCGCCGGTCTTTAGGCCTTCAAGGTTCCATTCTCCAACGGACCACCTGATCAGCCGAAGGCAGGGCAAACCGACATGGGCTGTCATGCGGCGCACCTGACGGTTGCGGCCTTCCGTGATGGTCAGTTGCAACCATGCGTCTGGAACGGTTTTGCGAAATCGCACCGGCGGGGTGCGAGGCCAGACATGTGGTGGCTCAATCCGAGACACCGTTGCTGGGCGCGTTTGCCCGTCTTTGAGATTCACCCCTGATCGAAGTTGGTCAAGCTGGGCATCCGTCGGCGCACCCTCCACTTGCACCAAATATGTTTTGGGCGACCGGAATTTTGGATTGCTGATTTTGGCCTGCAGTTTTCCATTGTCTGTCAGAACCAACAGGCCCTCGCTGTCCCTGTCCAATCGACCTGCGGGGTAGACGCCGGGCACATTGATAAACTCGGACAACGTGCGTCGGGACGATCCTTCGGTGCCTTTGTCGGTGAACTGCGACAGCACGTCATAAGGTTTGTTAAACAGGATTACCCGGGTCATACGGTCAAACGCGCCGATCTTCGAAGAAGTTACGAAGCAAGTCTTCTGAGGCCTCCGCACTGACGCCGTCATAAACCTCTGGCACATGGTGGCATTGAGCATGTGAGAATACACGTGGCCCATACGCGACGCCGCCAGACTTCGGGTCTGCAGCGCCATAGTACAGCCGCGCAATGCGGGCATTTGCGATTGCACCTGCGCACATCGGGCAGGGTTCAAGCGTGACGTAAAGGTCGTAGCCCACCAACCGTTCCTGCCCAAGTGCGGCGCAGGCGGCGCGAATGGCCAGAATCTCGGCATGGGCTGTCGGATCGTTCAATTCCCGCGTTCGATTGCCCTCGGTGGCGACAATGTCTCCTCCGGGCGCAATCACCACCGCGCCCACGGGCACTTCACCGCGATCTGCTGCTGCGCGCGCTTGGTCCAATGCAGACGCCATATAAGAGGTGAACACCATTGCCCCGTCTTAGATCGTAAAGCAGCCTTTCCCAAGCCACTGAATTCCACTAAGCCGCCTCGTATGACGCAAGAGACCCCCCCCGGAGATCGGATCGCCAAAGTGATCGCACGCGCTGGATTGGCCAGCCGGCGCGAAGCAGAGCGTATGATCAGCGAAGGGCGGGTCGCTGTGAACGGTCGCAAGATCGACAGCCCGGCGTTGAACGTCACGACCTCTGACAAGATCGTTGTAGATGGCAAACCGGTTGGCACCCCGGATGCGCCGCGCATTTGGTTATACCACAAACCATCCGGGCTTGTGACAACCACCAAAGACGAACAGGGTCGCGCAACGATTTTCGACGAATTGCCCGACACCATGCCGCGGGTGATGAGCATCGGGCGTCTCGACCTGAACTCCGAAGGGTTGCTCTTGCTGACCAATGATGGCGGGGTCAAACGCAAGCTTGAACTGCCCTCCACCGGGTGGCTGCGCAAATATCGCGTCCGGGTCAAAGGCCGACCTAGCGATGAAACACTCGCACCGCTGCGCAAAGGCATGACCGTCGATGGAGATCGGTTTCAGCCAATGGATGTCAGCCTTGACCGCCAACAAGGTGCCAATGCATGGCTCACGATTGGCCTGCGGGAGGGCAAAAATCGTGAAATCCGGCGTGTCGTGGCTGATCTTGGCCTCACTGTGAACAGACTCATCCGTGTGTCTTATGGCCCGTTTCAGCTTGGCCAGCTCAAACAGGGTGAGGTGGAAGAGCTGCGGCGCAAAGTGGTGCGTGATCAGCTTGGCCTCGATATCGCCGCTGAGACAACGGGAACGGCCAAGTCAGGCAAGGGAAAATCCGTGCGGCGCAAGCCCCGACCAACCCGCCGGTAACACTCTCCCTGATCTTTCCCCCGTGATGCCCATTTTCCGCCCGGATTCGCAGAGACATTCAGGGAATGGTCATAACGTTTTTCACTTCGATGATTCTCGTGATCTCTGTCCTGTTGGTCTTGTCCAACCTGGGCACAGTTGCAGATGACACGGCCAAAGCCATGCGAGGCGCGTTGCAGCGTCTGCGCGTGCATGGCGGTGTGGCATCGTTTGTGGCCTTTTCTATCCTGTGGCTGACAATCTTTGGGCTGGGGCTTTTGTGATGACAACAGACCCAAACGGATTTGTAGATGTCAGCAACAGCACCGCGTTGGGCAAGGCTGTGCCGGTCGTCAATGTGCCGGTCGGTTTCATGGTGCTCGCAACCTGCCCACTGATCCTTTGGCTTTTGGATGGCACCGTGGCCGGGTTTGCATCTGCCGTTGTTGTGATTGCCCTCTTCGCTGTCGGGATGTTGTGCTTGTCCATCGGGCAACGCAAACACATTGCATATGACATGGCAGAGGCCGCGTACCGCCCACCGATCCCATTTAAATTGATCGGTGCGTGCATCGTCGCGCTTGTTGTTGGCCTTCTTGCGGCGGCAAAGATCGGCATCCCATCCGTACCACTGGTGGTCGGGTGTGCGACGTTTGTTCTTTGCCTTGTGTCCTTTGGGCTGGATCCTATGCGCGACAAAGGTTTCGACAACCCGTCAATCCGGTGTCGCTTGAAAAGCCAGCAACTCTACGACAGCTTTGATGACCGATTTGAACACATGGTGTTCTCGCTTGGCGCGCTGCACGATGATGATCTGACCGAACGCACGCGCAAGGTCGCCGATACGGTGATGGGGTTGCTTGGCACAGTCGATTTCGAAACCCCTGTCTTGCAAAAACTGGCGTCGCCCCTGTCCAAGATGCTGACCAAGATGGAAGCCGAGACCGACGCGCTGCTGAGCCTTGCACCCCACGGATGCACTGCGTTTGAGCGCCGTAAGTACCTGACCAAAGTGCAAACGTTGGCGGATGCCTTTGAAGCACGGGCGCGAAAGAACGGTATTGCAGAGGGTCGCGATAACTTTGAACTGCAAGCTGACCTGCTGTTTGATCGCATGCATCGACCGCGCAAATCATGAGCGGATCGCCGCTGACTTCCCCCTAGAAAGCCTTATCCGGATCGCCTAAGTTCCCAATGGAACATGCAAAAGGGGTGATCATGTCCAGTTCTGGCCTGCGACGCGTGAGCTATGCTTTGCTCATTGTTCTGCTTTTTGGCCTGACCACGGGCTGGTTGGGGGGCCTTTAACCCATGGCACAACGCTATGGTGGCAAATACAGCCCCGACCGGTCGTCTCAAGACTCACCCGAGCCTGCATCCAAAGGGTTCAAAGGTGCTTCGGTTGATCCCGTCGGCGCGCGATCAAACATCCTGTTTGTCCCGCCGATTATTCTGGCCTTCATGTCGATCAACGATGGCGCGATTGGCTTGGCGTTGGGGCTGGTTGGTGCAGGAGCATTGCTGCTTGGCGCCTGGCTTTTGCGGGGTGGATTGACGGCGGAGGCTGCGTTCAATGCCCGTAAAGTGGCCCGCCGCCCTGCATTCCCGCGCAAAATAGCAGCCGCTGTTTTCACAGGGCTTGGCGCGTCCATTGCAGCATACGCAACCGAACCGGGCCTCATTGCTCCGGTGATCTTCGGTGTGGCGGCTGCGGCCCTTCACGTCGGGGCGTTTGGCATCGACCCGATGCGCAACAAAGGCATGGAAGGGATCGATACGTTTCAGCAAGACCGCGTCGCCCGCGCGGTGGATGAAGCGGAACGTCACCTCAACGCGATGAAGGACGCTGTAAAACGATCCGGAGAGCGGCGGATCATCGCACGGGTGGAACAGTTCGAAGCAACAGCGCGCGATCTGTTTCGCACGGTCGAGGAAGACCCGCGCGACCTGACCGGCGCAAAAAAGTACTTGGGTGTCTACCTAATGGGCGCACGGGACGCGACGGTCAAATTCGCTGACGTTTACGCCCGAACACAGGACCCGCAAGCGCGCACAGATTACGAGGCGCTTCTGGACGACCTTGAACAGAACTTTGCGGCGCGCACACGAAAGATGCTTTTGGATGACCGGTCAGACCTGACCGTCGAAATCGACGTGCTGCGCGACCGTCTCCAGCGTGAAGGCGTTCGCATAGAACGCGATATCGAATAAACCTGAAACGAATTTGAGAGGGACACACATGTCTGAATCCGTCCGAGCCAAAGCACAGTACACGCTCGCAATGGTCGAGGAAGTGAATGCTGTCATTCTGCCCGAACCAACAGACGCGAATGCGGTTGTGCCACTTGCCGAAGCCGCACCTGCCGTGGGCGAAGAAATCCGGTCGCGCATGACCGAGATCGACATGGCAGACACCCAATCCATCGTCTCATTTGGATCAAACGCCCAGGCCGAGTTGCAGGAAATCTCGCAATCCATGCTGGCGGATGTGCGCAACAAAG
>ERZ1740070.1635-NODE-1635-length-13786-cov-5.624645_pt1 | contig 13786 bp, 14 predicted proteins | sample MGYA00581734_ERZ1740070 | MGnify/ENA primary metagenome ERZ1740070 (study PRJEB43018, sample SAMN04849744) | marine metagenome | isolation source: floating plastic debris | place: Pacific Ocean | collected 2008-09-01 | study: EMG produced TPA metagenomics...
ACTATTTGCCGCGCAGGCATCGTTGAGAAATAACTTAAATGGCCGCTAAGCGGACTTTGCTGCCGTTCACTTTGGCCAAACTAATGTCCGCTTCGGCCGATCAGAGCGGACAATGCGTGCTGGTCGTAATATTGTCCGCTCAAGTCCCATAACTTTGCATCATTCAAAGCAAACGCTTCAAAGAACGAGTGCGAAAAAAGTCTTTCAAAGTCGCCAAATGTGTCCGCTTTTGTAGCGCCCCAACAGGAAGTCCATGAAGACGCGTACCTTCACCGACATCACGTTGGACTTGGGATACACCAACCAAAGCGCCGATTGCGCTTGTGCCCGCCACTGAGGCAAGACCTGCACCAACGCGCCCGATCGCAGCTCTTGGTGGACGCTCCAGAGCGAGTTGATGGAGATGCCCGCGCCGCCCATGGTTGTCACCTTCTGACTCAACCCGTCATCGACAATGAGGCGGCTTTTGGCCTTGCGGGGGTCAAAGCTTGCGACCTCGCCATCCTCTGCCACCAGGGCGCGCGGTGATAGATCTTTGAATGCAATCAACTCGTGATGTTCGAGGTCATCAGGATGGTTCGGTGCGGTCCGTGAGGCCAGGTATTTGGGTGCCGCGCAAAGCACCCTGAGGTCATCACTCAGTTTGCGGCCTTTGAGGCTGCTGTCTTCCATCACCATGCTTCTGAGGGCCAGATCGAAACTGCCCTCAATCAGGTCAAATTCAGAATCCGACAGGCGCAAGTCGAGCGTCAGGCCCGGATATGCCGCAAGGATCTCAGGCAGCAAGGGCGCGATATAGAGTTGGGCAAAGGTGCTGGGCGCTGCAAATCTGAGGGTACCGGACACGTCCGCCTCACCCTTGCCAAGGGCGGCGAGGCCCGCATCCTCTTGGGCCAGAATTTCGCGCGCATAGGGGAGAAATTCCGCGCCTTCCAAAGACAGTGACACCTTGCGGGTCGAGCGGTGCAGGAGGTCAGCGCCGACGGCTTGTTCCAGCTTGGCAAGGCGCGCGCTGGAGACGGCTGGCGCGAGGCCAAGATCCCGGCCAGCGGCGCTGATGTTGAGTTTTTCTGCTGCCAGTACAAACAGACGGAGGGCGTCGGTATCCATCGCATTATATCCAAAATCCGAATTCTGAATGGCGTTATCGGGTGTTTATTTGACATGAGCAATGTCTAACTTGAGCTCATCGACAGCAATTTCACGGAGGCCGTCATGGCAAGCGTCGGCACAGTCAACTATCACGTTCACAAACCTGAGCGCCAAGCGTTTGAGATTGACGCGGGCGGCCATGTTGGGCGCTTGATTTCGCCGGAACTGGTAGCAACCCAGATTGCCGTACAGGATCTGCGTCAGGGCGAGACCACGGCTGATTTTGCGACCGACAGCGTGGCGATCGTGCAGGCGGTAACGGGCGTCAGTGATGTCGCCGGTGATGTTTCAGGCCATGGCTGGCAAAAGGCATATGACGCGGAGTTGACCCAACTTTTGCGCACCCAGATCTCGGCCAAAGAGGTCGTGATTTTCGATCATACCGTGCGTGCGGATGACCCGAATTCTGATCGCAAGCCCGCCCGCAACGTCCATAGCGATTATAGCCCGGAGGGCGCTCAGAAACGCTTGGTGGACATACTGGGCCCGGAGCGTGCGGCCGAGTGGGCCCGCGGGCATTACGGCTTTATCAATGTCTGGCGCCCGGTTGGGGAGGCTATCAACTCAGCCCCGCTTGGGTTTGTGCGGCCCTCTACCGTGGCGGAGGAGGACTGGATCCAGATTGACCTGATCTATCCTGATCGCAAAGGTCACATCATGGGGCTGGCCGCGAACCCAGGCCATGAATGGATCTATCATTCCAAAATGACGCCCGATGAGGTCGCGATCTTTAACATCTATGATAACGAGGGCTTGGCCTCGATCGGGCACAGTGCCATCGATCTGATCGAAGACCCACAGATCACGCGCATCCGCAAAAGCATCGAAAGCCGCACTTTGGTGCGGTACTGAGGACGACCATGTTGGACGACAGCACGCAGAGTTTCCCGAAGATCAACGCAGCTTACGCGCGGGCCTTTCAGCCCGGCAAGCTGACCCTTGGGTTGGTGACGCCGCTGGAGGCCCATGGCAACAGCCCCACCCCGACGCTTGAGCGGCATATTGAGCGGGCGCAATTGGCCGATGACCTGGGCTTTTCATCGCTGTGGTTGCGGGATGTGCCTTTTAACGTGCCCAGTTTTGGGGATGCCGGGCAGACATTTGATCCGTTCGTCTATCTTGGCCTGCTTGCGGGTGCGACCAAGACGATCGGGCTGGGCGTGGCCTCTGTCATTTTGCCGTTGCGCCACCCGGCCCATGTGGCGAAATCTGCCGCCTCGGTCGATGTTCTCTCGGGGGGGCGGCTGCTTTTGGGTGTGGCGTCGGGTGACCGACCCGAAGAATACCCGGCCATGAACATGGATTTCGACAGCCGAGGTGAGCGGTTTCGCGACAGTGTGAGCTATATTCGCGCGATGGCTGACGCCTATCCCCGCGCCCAGATGGAACAGGGTGTGCTGACGGGGGCGGCGGACATGTTGCCCAAACCTGTGGGCGGTCGGATCCCGCTTTTGATCACCGGGGGGTCACGCCAGCATCCCGATTGGGTGGCCCAAAACAGCGATGGTTGGATCACCTATCCGCGCAATCCCAGTGCCCAGGGTCAGGTCGTGTCGGACTATCGTGCGAGGATTGCAAATGCAGGCTTGCCGACGAAACCGGTGCTGCAATCGCTTTATGTTGATGTGTTGCCTGAGGCGGATGCGGACCCGCGCCCGATTCATTTGGGCTTCGCCTCGGGGACGACATTCCTGCGCCAATACCTGAGCGAGGTGCGCGCATTGGGCATCAATCACGTCGCCCTGAACCTGCGTTTCAACAGCGCGGATGTGGAAGATACGATGAAGCGGATCGCCGATGATCTGCTTCCTGAATTCAGCCTTTGAAGGACCAAATCATGAGCAAAACCATTCTAGTCACAGGCGCAACAGACGGCATTGGCCTTTTGACCGCGCGCAAACTGGCCACGGCCGGACACACCGTGCTGTTGCATGGTCGCAGTGATACCAAACTGGCCGCCGCGGCCGCAGAGGTCGGGGGCAATGCGCAGACCTATCGCGCGGATTTGAGCGTCATGGGTGACGTTGTGGCCATGGCCGACGCCGTGCTGGCCGATCATGGGCATTTGGACGCGCTGATCAACAATGCGGGCATTCTCAAGACACCGATGGCGGAAACGGAGGCCGGGCGCGACATACGTTTCGACGTCAACACAATCGCCCCGTATATCCTGACACAGAAGCTCTTGCCGATTATCGCCGCTGACGGGCGGGTGGTGAACCTGTCCTCTGCAGCGCAGGCCCCGGTCGATGTCAGCGCGATGGAACAGTATCGCGCGATGGGGGACATGGACGCCTATGCCCAAAGCAAACTGGCCATCACGATCTGGACGGCCGAGATGGCCAAAGCCATGCCGGATGGCCCGGTCTTTGTCGCGGTCAATCCCGGCTCTCTTTTGGCGTCCAAGATGGTCAAGGAAGGCTTCGGCATCGCCGGCAATGATTTGAGCATCGGGGCCGACATCTTGGTGCGTGCGGCCACGAGCCCGGAATTTGCAGACGCATCAGGCCGGTATTTTGACAATGACAGCGGGCGGTTTGCGGCCCCGCACGCGGCGGCGGCGAACCCCGATCAGGTGAGCGCCGTCATGCGTGCTTTGTCGTCGATCACAGGTTTTTAGGCGAAAGGCCAAAACCTGTGTTACCGTGACGATCAGCATGTGAAGGCGCTTTTGGGAGGAGGCTTTCATGCGGGACACACATCCCGGTGCATCTGCACCGGACGCAATTCGGTCGTCGTGGCAACGCTGTGAACGAACCTACAAGCTTAGCCGCGATGCAGGGCGCCCCATTTTGCGCCTGCAATCGTCCGAGGTGGCGCCCAGGCTGGACGCGTTGATCGATCAGATCGGCGGGCGGCACGGGATTTTCCAGAACCTTGCACGGCTTGCACGTGAGGCCGGGCATTGCTTGCTGATGACCGACAAGGACGGCATTTTGGTGCGTCTGAACGGGCACAAAGCGGACAGTGACTGGAACGGGATTGCGATCGGATCGGTCTGGGATGAACGGGTCGCGGGCACAAACGGCGTGTCGATGGCGCTTGCGGAAAAGCGGGCCTTTACCGTGGATGGCAAAGACCATTTCTACAACAAGTTGCAGCCGTTTTCCTGTTCCGCCGTACCGCTGAGGAATGCCACCAATGAGATCATCGGGGTTGTGAGCCTGTCGTCGATGGATCGCGGCAATCCCGCCGACGGCCTATTTGCACGGCAGCTTTTGGGGGCGGCGGCCAGTCGTCTGCAGACCACCTTGTTTGAGCGGGATTTCAAAGAGGCCACCATTGTCTCGCTCGCCATGCCGGGGCGGCGTGAATTGATCAAAGGGGCCGAACTTATCGCGGTGGATGACAGTGGGCGGGTGCTGGGTGCGACGTCTGCGGCCCATAGCGTGGCGGGGCGTGGCTCCCATGAAGAGCTTGCAGGGTGCCAGTTTGAGGATGTGTTCGGGACGGACCCAGGCAGCCTTGATCGTGCGCCGGGTCGGGTCACATCCGTGCGCCGGGACAATGGGCCGCTTCTGGATCTGTGGGTGCGCGCGCCGATTGGCACGCAGAAACCCTTCCCGGGTTTGCGGCGCGACCAGACCAAGCCCATCACCCGGCGGCTGCCGCCCAGCCTGAAGGACCTTTGCATCGGGGCGCCGAGCATGACCGCCTTGTGTCAGCGGGCGCAAGACTGAGTCGAACACGGCATTCCCTTGCTCATCGAAGGGGAGACAGGCACCGGAAAGTCCGCTTTGATTGCGGCGTTGCTGAGCGCAGGACATGACGCTGTCACGATCGATTGCGCGGCCTTGTCTGACCGTGACGAGGACCGCACATACCTGCGGTCGATCACGGAACAAGCCCGGATATCGGCCCGGCTGGGGGCGCAGGACGCGCGACCAAAAGCTGTGGTTTTTGACAATGCCACAGAGATGCCGGCCTTTGCCCAGGTGGAAGTAAAGCGACTGCTGGATCACTTGGAAGAGGAGGACGGCACAGGCCATGGCGCGCTTGTCTTGATCACGACCGCCCGTTCCCCGATCCGGGAGGCCGTTGCCGCGGGGACGTTTCGCGATGATCTCTACTACAGGCTATCGGGAGTGCGCCTGACGCTGCCGCCGCTGCGGGCACGCGAACACCCGGCGAAACTGGCCTCGGGCCTGGCCAACACACTGGCAGGCCATGACGTGGATCTTACAGATGCGGCCTCAGCGGCGATTGCTGCCTACGATTGGCCAGGCAACTTGCGCGAATTGCAAAACACGCTGCGGCAGGCCTTGTTGCAAGGCCAAGGTGGGCGCATATCAGAGTTGGATCTGGCGCTTGCGCAACCCAGCTTTGCCGCGCCGCGCGCGCCCAAACCCGGGGCTGCCTTCGATGAAGAAACGATGATCCTCGATGCGCTGCAGAGCGCAAGATGGAACGTGTCAAAAGCGGCAAGACATCTCGGGATAGGCCGCGCCACCATTCATCGCAAAATGAACATCTACGGCATTTCCCGACCCAGTTGAGCGCGCAAGACCTGTCAGAACCGGTTAAAACCACCCTTTTGCACGATGTAGAGCGGCGCAATCCCCTCTAGCACGGCCTTGATGTAAGGCGTGGCATTGTCCGACACGATGCCGGTGCAACTGTCGACCAATTCAAAGAACCGGCCCGCGTAGTTTTCGGCGAACCCTTTGACATGCAAATCGCCGTTTTCCGCATCGGCGTAGCGTTCGAGGATGTGCCACGTGCCGCTGTCGCCGACCTCATACCATTCATAGACGAGCGTTCCGTCTTCCTTGCTGGTCCGCTCGACCAGATCAGACATGAGGTCCAAGAAACCCGCGCGATTGGCCTCCGGCACTGCGACTTCGAGGTGAATATGTATCGTTTCGTTAGACATTGTGTCCTCCCGTTTCATTTTATTTTATGGTCTCAACCCTTCGATCTCATCACAGATCGAGGTCAGTAGATCGCCCGCAGGGGCGCCATCGAGGGCGCGGTGATCAAAGGTCAAAGACAGGCCCACATTAGGTCGCAAATCGATGCCCCCATCCGAGGCCCGCACCGCCCGGTCGGTCATGCGCCCGATGCCAAGAATGCAGATTTGACCGGCATTCAGGATCGGCGTGAAGTGTTCCACCCGTGTCAGCCCAAGATTGGAGATGGTGAAGGTCCCAGCAGTCATCTCCGTTACCGTCAGTTTGTTGATCTTGGCCCGGGCGGCCAAATCCTGTCGCGCGGTGCGCAAGGCTGTGACGTCCATGTCGCCTGCGTCAAATATCGCGGGCGCGACCAGTACGTTCCCCGGGAGCGCGATGGCCACAGACAGGTCGATGGCGCTGTGCAGATGCACCTCACGCCCTTCCACCTTGCCATTGGCATCCGGGTGCTTTTTGAGCGCACGGATGACGGCCAGCATCAACAGGTCTTCGACAGATGCTTTGGTGCCCGCCTCCGCCAGTTGCGCCTTGTTCGCCATCAAAGCGGTTGCATCGGCACTGGCGTGATGGGTCAGCTGCGCGGCGGTGGCGAGGCTTTTGACCATGGCATCCGCGATCATGCCGCGCACACCGCGCAAGGGCACTGTGCGCACGGCGTCGCTCATGAGATCGTGCCGATCACAGCGCCCTTGGGCACGACCGCATCCGCCGCTTCCTTGATGCTGACAACGCCCGAGGCGGGGGCGTTGATTTCATATTGCACTTTCGCGGTCATGATTTCGGCGATCAGTGCGCCGTCTTGAACGCTGGCCCCGTCACTGACCAGCCAGGTTGTGATCACCGCGTCTTCGTCTTCTTCCCAAAGGTCGGTGGGGATGATGATATCTGTGGCCATGATGGTGTGTCCTCAGTGTTGCACGGGGCCGCAGGGTGCGACCCCGTTTTCTTTGGGGCGCTCAGGCCGCTTTCATGCCTTGGAACGCGGCCACGATCTTGTCGGGATTGGGCAGGCAGAACTGTTCCATCACGCGGGCATAGGGGATGGGCACATCCGGGTATGCGACGCGTTTGGGCGCGGCCTTGAGGACGGAAATGTCATGCTCTGTCACGCTAGCGATGATCTCACCCGAGACGCCGTAAGACATGTAATCCTCATCCACGACGATCAGCCGGCCGGTTTTGGCGACGCTTGCGCGGATCGTGTCGCGGTCGAGCGGGACCAGGCTGACCAGATCGACCACTTCGGCGCTGACGCCGTCTGCTTCCAACTGCTCGGCGGCTTTGAGCGCGTGGTGCACGCCCATGCCGAGGCTCACGATGGTCACATCGCTGCCTGCGCGTGCCACCTTCGCCTTGCCGATTTCAACGGTATAGCTTTCCTCCGGCGTGTTGACCGTGGCGCCGGGTTCTGTCGCAAGCCACCCCATGCCTTGCAGGCTTTTGTGGTACATGTAGACCACCGGACTGTCATCGCGCATGGCGGCGGTCATCAGGCCCTTGGCGTCATAGGCGTTCGACGGGCACACCACCTTCATCCCCGGCAGATGCGCGAAGGTGCCATAGAGGCATTGGGAATGCTGGCCCGCGTCAGAATACCCGCCCCCGGTCGAGGTCATCAGCACCATGGGCACTTTGAAAGTGCCGCCCGAGAAGTAGATGTTCTTGGCCATCAGGTTGTAGATCGCGTCAAAGCAGACGCCGAAGAAATCGACGAACATCAACTCCACCACCGGGCGCATGCCATCCTGTGCCGCGCCCACAGCGGCGCCGATAAAGGCGGTCTCAGAGATCGGCGTGTCGCGAATGCGCTCTGATCCGAACTCTTCGAGCAGGCCGCGGGTGTTGCCATAAACCCCGCCCAACGCGCCGATATCTTCGCCCATCACAAAGACGGATGGATCGATGCGCATTTCCTGGGCCACGGCCTCTGCCATGGAGCGGGCGATGGTCAGTTTTCTTTCATTAGGTACGTTCATGATGTTCTCCCTTCACGCGAACACGGATGTCAGCGCGTCTTCGGGCGCCGGGTCCGCGCTTTCGCGGGCAAATGTGATGGCGGCCTCAACGCGCGCGGCACTTTCAGCCTCGATCGCGTCGAGTTCGGCCTCTGTGGCCACGCCGTCAGCGAGCATCTTGGCGCGCATTTTCGGGATCGGGTCTTTTTCGAAAAGCGCGTCTTTCTCGCCCTCGGGCCGGTAGCCTTCGGCATCGCCCATGAAGTGGCCCGCAAGCCGGTAAGTTTCGACCTCAATGAGCGATGGCCCCTCCCCCGCCCTGGCCCGAGCGATCGCCTCACCGGCGGCCTCATAGATCGCGTAAGGATCATTGTCCGCGACGCGCACGCCCGGAATGCCATAGGCCGCGGCGCGGTCTGCGTTATTGGCAATGGCGGTCGAGTCTTCTTTGGAGACGGAAATGCCCCAGGCGTTGTCTTCGATCACGCACACAAATGGCAGTGTCCATGTCGCGGCGAGGTTCATGGCCTCGTGCCAGCCGCCTTGATTCACAGCGCCCTCGCCCACGAAGGCCACGCCGACGCCCGGTTTGTTCTGCATTTTCCGACTGAGGGCCGCGCCCACGGCAGGCCCCATGCCCTGCGCGATGATGCCTGAGCAGGCGAAATTCACATCCGGGTCAAACAGATGCATATGCCCCCCGCGCCCGCCTGAGAGCCCGGTGGTCTTGCCAAAGATTTCGGCGGCCATTTTGTTGAGATCGACGCCCTTGGCGATGGCCTGATGATGCGGTCGGTGCGTGGCGGTCACGACATCATCCGCGTTCAAATGGGCGCAGACACCCACCGCCACAGGCTCTTGCCCGTCGCTGAGGTGCATCTCCCCCGGAATGGGGCCGTCTGCCATGCTGAAGACCGGTGTTTTTCCCTCAAAGTAAACGCCCGCGATGGTTTCTTCGAATTTTCGGCTCGTCACCATGTTGCGATACATCCAATGCTGCTCTTGCTGCGTTGGTGCCATGTGCTGTCCTCCCGTTTCGCGTCATGTGCAATGCAATCGGGGGCCAGCCTGTGATGCGCGGTCGGGGTCCAGCAAGGGCGAAAAAGGCGCAGGTACGTGGCACGGGAAAACCTGTCTCGGAGTGAGACAGTTTGAAACATTCCGCGGCTGTGGATTTATGTTGATTTCACGAATTCTGATTGGTCGAAAACGGCATTTATATTCAAATATTATCGAATAAGTGTCCTCGCAGGGACGCAAGCGCCCTGACCAACCCCAATCTCACGCCGCCTTTTGCCGGGTGGTTGATCCATATGAGGACAAATCATGACGTATGAAAACTTCCAGACATTCACCGTTGATGTCAAAGACGCCATCGCCACCGTGACCTTCGATTTCGGGTCGGTCAATGTTCAGGGCCAGGAAATGCTGGCCGATCTCAACAGCCTCGCCATGCGGTTGGAGCGGGACCGGACTGTGAAAGTGGTCGTCTTCCAATCGGCCAACCCGGAGGTCTGGGTCTGTCACTACGACACCGAGCTTCTCAAGGACATGTCGCAAGAGGCGGTGTCGCGGGATGAGGCGCAGCTTCTTGATCTGCAGGCGGTGTGTGAGCGCATCAGCAAGGTGCCCCAGGCCACTATTGCCAAGCTCGAAGGTTTTGCCCGCGGGGGCGGTCACGAATTGGCGCTGGCCCTGGATATGCGGTTTGCAGCACGCGGCAAATTCCGCTTCATGCAGATGGAGGTCGGTATGGGCATCCTGCCCTGTGGGGGCGGTGCGTCCCGGATGGCGCGTCAGACGGGTCTGGGCAAAGCGTTGGAGATCATCCTGAGCGCCAATGACTATGACGCCGACGATGCGGAACGGTTTGGCACCATCAACCGCGCGCTGGAACCGGACGAGATTGGCCCCTTTGTTGACGCGCTTGCCCACCGGATTGCGCAGTTTCCTGCCGAGTCGATCCATGCCTGCAAGCAGATGGTTTACGAATCCATCGACAAACCGATTGATGAGGCGCTGAAGGCCGAGGCCTATTGGCTCTATCAAGCGACCAGCAAAACACCCGCGATCAAACGCTTCACCCTCGCCGATGAGCAAGGGCTGGAGCATGACATGGAAAATCAGCGCAACTGGGGCGATCTGGTGATGAAAGTGCAAGAGATCACCTGACCCACCAAAGAGGGTGTCGCGCCCACCTGTGCGGCACCCTTTGCATTATCAACGACTGGCGAATTCTGAATGCTGAACGGCTGCCTTTCATCGCGAAATCAAACTTGTATCTGAGGGTCAAAGCGAACCAAAGGAGCGCAGAGATGAAAACCATGACCCTCACCACCTACGGACCCGACGCGGCATTTGAGGCCGTCACCGTAGAGGATCCGATTGCAACACCCGGCCATGTCATCGTCAAAGTGGCCGCCACCAGCGTGAACACCGTCGACACGATGATCCGTGACATGGGGGCTGACCTTCCGTTGTCGCCGGCCCTGCCTGCCATCCTCGGCATGGATTTTGCCGGTACGGTGCATGCCGTGGGCGAAGGTGTGACCGCCTTTGCCGTGGGCGATGAGGTCTATGGCTGCGCGGGCGGTCTGTTGGACTTGCCGGGCGCCTTGGCAGAATACATCAACGCCGATGCGCGTCTTATTGCGAAAAAGCCCAGGTCCCTGACGATGCGAGAGGCCGCGGCGATCCCATTGGTCGGGATCACGGCCTATGAAGGGTTGACCCGTGCGGGCGTTTCTCCGGACCAAAACGTGCTGATCCAAGGCGGTGCCGGCGGCGTCGGGCATCTGGCCGTGCAGATGGCAAAGCATATGGGCGCAACCGTGTCCGCCACCGGCACGCGCGAGGCGCAAATGACATTGATCGACACCCTTGGCGCGCGCGCGATCAATGCCAAAACACAGAGCGTTGAGGATTACGTGGCCGAACACACGGGCGGCACCGGGTTTGACGTGGTCTTTGACACTGTGGGCGGCGAGAACATGACTCATTCGTTTGAGGCGGCCAAGCTGAATGGGCATGTCGCATCGACAGTGTCCTTGCTCGAAATGAATCTGACGCCGGTGCATTTCAAAGGCCTGTCGCTGCACGTGGTCTTCATGCTGATCCCGATGATGTATGACACAGGCCGCGAGGTGCATGGCGCGATCCTGACCAAGATTGCGGAAATTGTCGATGGCGGTCACGTCAAACCGGTGCTGGACGATCAGCATTTCGGGTTCGACCAAGTCGCAGAGGCCTATGCACGGCTGGCCAGCAGCCAGGCCATGGGCAAGATCGTGATCGAGCTTTAAGGTCTGCATGCGCCCAACCTGCCAATCGCGGGTTGGGCGCTGGTGCGTTTATCTGACGCCTCGCCCTGACATTCTGAAACGGTCCTTTCGGGCTAGAGCTGACACTCGTAGGGTGGGTTTTCACCCCACCAATTGCCGCGCAACAGAGCCGCGCCTCGACAGGCTGCGGAGTGGCGATCCGGCCTGAGATCGACGCGCTTTATCTTTCAATATCATTGCTTAAGTCGCGCGGCACCTGGCCGAACACAATCGCCAGTCCGAGGGGCGGTCTGGCGATGCGCGGCGGCGGTCAAGACCGCCTTGATTCCGCGCCAGACGCAATTCGAAGGTCCGCAATAGGCCAATGCTGCAGATTGAATAGACGGCGCTTTAACTCAAGTGATGCACCTCTTGCAGGCCGTATATCGGTGTTGCGATGCCCTCCATCCGGGCTTTGATCTGTAGGCTCAGGAACTGCGAATAGTGCCGCGATTGATGCAGGTTGCCGCCATGCATCCACAGGTTTGGCACGTTGGTCGGCTTCCACATGTTGCGTTGCTCGCCTTCCCAGGGGCCCGGATCCTTGGTGGTGTCTGACCCCAGACCCCAGCATTTGCCAAGTTGGTCGGCTGTGCCTTGCCCCATCAGGTCCGCGACCCAGCCGTTCATCGAATTGTAGCCCGTGGCATAGACCACCAGATCGGCGTCCAGATGCGTGCCATTATCCAGGATCACGCCTGTTTCATCGAGCGCGGTCACCTGCCCGCGTTTGAGCTTTATCTCTCCGTCGATGATCAGCTGGCTTGCGCCCACATCAATGTAGTAGCCCGAGCCGCGGCGCAGATATTTCAGGAAGAGCCCGCTGTCATCATCGCCCCAATCCAGCCAGAACCCGGCCTTTTCCAGCCCGTCGTAGAACTCTTTGTCCTGCTCTTTCATCTGCGCATAGGCCGGGATCTGGAACTCATGCAGGATCCGGTAGGGCAGCGAGGCAAAGATCAGGTCGGCCTTTTCGGTGGTCATGCCCGATTGCACCGCGCGTTCGGAATAGAGATCACCCAAAGCAATTTCCATCAACGTGTCCGACTTCACGATATGGGTCGAGGAGCGTTGAACCATCGTGACATCCGCCTCGGCCTCCCAGAGCGCGGCACAGATGTCATGGGCAGAATTGTTCGATCCCACGACTACGACCTTTTTGCCCGCCCATGCATCCGGGCCTGTATGGTCCGAGGAATGCTGTTGCACGCCTTTGAATGTCTCCATGCCCGGAAATTCCGGCATGCGTTTCTTGCCGGACATGCCGGTGGCCATGATCAGCTGTGTGGGTTTGAGAGCAACCTCTTGCCCGTCGCGATCGACCACGATGGTCCATGTGCCTGAAGCTTCATCAAAGCTGGCGGATTTGGCGGTTGTGCGGGCCCAGTAATTGAGCTCCATCACCTTGGTGTACATCTCAAGCCAATCGCCGATCTTGTCCTTGGGCGAAAAAACCGGCCAGTTTTCGGGGAACTTGATATAGGGCAGATGGTCGTACCAGACCGGATCATGCAGGCAGAGCGATTTGTAGCGGTTGCGCCAGCTGTCACCGGGGCGGTCGTTTTTCTCCACGATGATCGTCGGCACGCCCAATTGGCGCAATCGCGCGCCCATGGCAATGCCGCCCTGTCCGCCACCGATGATCACGCAATAGGGTTGGGTCTCATAACCGAGCTCTGTCTCCTCTCGGGCGCGCTCTTCAGCCCATGTGGTGCGGTTCTTGCCCGCGCCGTGTTTGGCCCCCAAGGGTCGGTTGAAGCCGCGGGGTTCTTCGTGATCCTTGAGCTCCACCATCGTGGTGAGCAACGTCCAGATTTTATCGCCTTTGAGACGCAGCAGCCCGTACCCCCGGGCCACCTCCGTTTCAAATTCTATCCAGGCTGTGGTTATGCCGCCGTCTTCGGCAGGGATCTCACCCTCGGCAATCTTCCAGGCGCGGGGCTTGGTCGTGGCCAATTGGTGGCTCAGCATATCTGCGACCCCGTCTTTGCCCTCAACGGTTTTGAGGTTCCAGGTAAAGCTGACCAGATCGCGCCAATAGCAATCCTCCTCGAACATGTCACAGGCCGCTGCGATATCACCGTTGCTCAGCGCCTCCCCGAAGCTGTCCAGAAAGGCTTGGGTATGTTCAGAAACCGTCGTGTCGAGCATGTCATCCTCCTTCGCTTTCAGCATGTATCCCGATGTTGGAATACTGCTTGAAGCAGACACGGATCGCCAAGTTCTTATGGAACAGGTGTCGGAGAACAGCGAAATGTGTCTCAACCTGATACGAGATGAAACAGTTTGGCAGAAGAATTTGCTGCATATCATCATGGGAGAATTCTGGCTGCGTAAATCAAATCGGCAAGGGCACAAAGCGGACGTTGGTGCGGAGCGCAGCATCCGATAGTTTGGGCTCTTAACGACAGCAGCTCCAATCACCAATGGCTGCGAAGAGAAAACC
>ERZ1740070.1636-NODE-1636-length-13785-cov-5.346103_pt1 | contig 13785 bp, 12 predicted proteins | sample MGYA00581734_ERZ1740070 | MGnify/ENA primary metagenome ERZ1740070 (study PRJEB43018, sample SAMN04849744) | marine metagenome | isolation source: floating plastic debris | place: Pacific Ocean | collected 2008-09-01 | study: EMG produced TPA metagenomics...
AGGGGTCTATTGGGACAGCGAGATCAAGCTTTCGCAAGTGGGCGGGTTTGACGATTACCCCGTCTTCACCCGCAAGCGCGCGACCGATGTGTCCTACCTCGCCTGCGCCGCGCGGCTGTTCGAGCATGACGACGTCATCTATCCCGCCTTCGCCACGCACAACGCGCTGACCATTGCATCTCTCAAGGAAATGGCGCGGGTCCCGGCCTCAAGTAGCGAAGCGGTAGGCCGACAAAAGCCGTTCGAATATCAGCGCCTCCACGGCATGGGCGAAGAGATCTATTCGACCCTGCGCGAGATCGAAGGCAACAACCCCACGCCGGTGCGCATCTACGCGCCCGTTGGCGGGCACAAGGAACTGCTGGCTTATCTAGTGCGCCGCTTGCTTGAAAACGGGGCCAACACCAGTTTCGTCAACCGGATGGGCGATGCCGATATCGCCGCAGAGGATCTGGTCGAAGACCCTATCGCCGAACTCGCGGCGATGGAGCCGCGCCGCAACCCGCTTATCCCGTTGCCGGAAAACATCCTTGGGGAGCGCCTCAATTCCATGGGCATCGACCTCTCCGATCCCTTGGAGTTCGGTCGGCTTACGGCGCGGCTGGACGAATTGGCGGGCGTATCCTGGCACGCCGAGCCGACCTTCCCCGCCGAAGAACCCGGCGAAATCGCGCCGATCACCTCCCCGCATAATCTGGCGCACGAAGTGGGCACACGTCGCGACGCGACGCAGGAAGAAGTCGACGCAGCCTACGCATGCGCCGTCGCCATCCAGCCGGGATGGGACGCGCTGGGCGGTGAGAAGCGCGCCGTGCTGCTCGAAGAAGCGGCCAACCTGTTTGAAGAGCACGCGGATGAATTCCTGTCGCTGTGCCAGCGCGAGGCGGGCAAGACGCTGCTCGACGGGGTTGCGGAGCTGCGCGAGGCGGTGGATTTCCTGCGTTATTACGCGGGCGAAGCGCGCCGCCAGTTTGCTGAGCCTATCACTCTGCCCGGCCCCACGGGCGAAGAGAACACGCTCTCGATGCACGGGCGCGGCGTGTTTGCAACGATCAGCCCTTGGAACTTCCCGCTGGCGATTTTCATCGGCATGGCCTCGGCGGCGCTGGCGGCGGGCAACAGCGTGATTACGAAACCGGCCGAACAGACGCCGCTGATCGCCGCTTTTGCGGTGAAGCTGTGTCACAAGGCCGGCATCCCGCCCGAAGCGCTGCAGCTGCTGCCCGGGGCAGGCGACGTAGGCCAGATGATCACCTCGCACCCATCGCTTGCGGGCGTCGCACTCACCGGCTCAACCGAAACCGCGCGTCTGATCAACCAGTCGCTCGCCGCGCGCGAAGGCCCCATCGCAACGCTGATCGCGGAGACCGGAGGGCAGAACGCGATGATCGTCGACAGCTCTGCCCTGCCCGAACAGGTGGTGCGCGATGTGCTGGCGAGCGCCTTCCAGAGCGCGGGCCAAAGATGCTCGGCGCTGCGCGTCCTTTATCTGCAGGACGATGTCGCGGACGAGATGCTCGAAATGATCAAGGGCGGATTCGAAGCGCTCACCGTTGGCCATCCCGGCGAACTGGCCACCGATGTGGGCCCGGTGATTGATCCGGACGCGCAGGCGGCGCTCGAACGCCACGTCGCGCGGCGCGAAGCCTCGGGCAAAACCGTGCACCGCATCGCGTTGCCGCAAAGCGCCGACAAGGGCTGCTTCGTTGCGCCGACCATTATCGAGATTGATTCGATCCTTGAACTCAACCGCGAGAATTTCGGCCCCGTCCTGCATGTCGCGCGCTTCAAGGCGGAAGAGCTGGGTCAGGTGATCGAGGATATCAACGCCACCGGCTATGGTCTCACGCTGGGCCTGCACAGCCGTATCGCGGCCACGCGGCGCTTCGTCCAGGCGCGCGCCAAGGTTGGCAATTTCTATGTCAACCGCAACCAGATCGGCGCCATCGTCGAAAGCCAGCCGTTTGGCGGCGAAGGCTTGTCGGGCACCGGCCCCAAGGCGGGCGGGCCGCACTATCTGGCGCGCTTTGCGACCGAGCGCGTCGCCTGTGTCGACACCACGGCGGCCGGCGGCAACGCCAGCCTGCTTGCAGCGATTGGGGAAGACTACGCCGACAGTTAGTCAAGCCAGCCGCCGCGCTGAAACGATCGAAAACCTCGCTTGTTTTCTCAGAGCGCGGCGGTAGACCTTGCGATCATGCTGCGTACCGCTTCGCGCGCGCTGATGAAGCGCCTCCTCGTCCTTTTGGCCCTCCTTTCGGCCGGACCCGCGCTTGCCGAGGTTCAGATCCACTTTCACAGCTTTAACGGCAGCGTCGTCTGGGGCCGGTACCCTCACACCTTCGTGGTGTTCGACGGCGCGCTGGAGAAAAGCGGCGAGGTGGTGAACGAGAATTACGGCTTTTCCGCGCGCGCCGTAACCCCGGCGATCCTGTCAGGTCCGGTCGAACACATGATCCTGGCCGAAAGCGCAAAGAATGTTCGCAACACCAACCGCCATTTCTCGATCACTCTGAGCGACGAGGAATATGTGCGGGTGCTGCAATTGATCCAATCGTGGATGGACGCGCCGGGCAAGTTCTACGATCTGGAAAACCGCAATTGCATCCATTTCGTGGGCGAGATCGGGCGGCTGCTGGGCCTCAAGGTCGATTACCCGGAAGACATGCTGCGCCGCCCCAAACGATGGCTCAACCACATCAGCGCGATGAACCCGCAGCTGAACGCGGCGCCAGTTGATTAGGCCAAAAGCGCTGTATCAAAGATGATGTGCTCTTCCTGAGCCATCCCATCGCGGATGCGAAAGCGGTCGACGCCGTGATAAGGGCGTCGCTCTCCATCGATGATCGCTGACGCGTTCCAGAAGATGTAGAGCATCTCACCCTCGCCCGCGCAGTCAATTGCCTTCACTTCAACGCCTTGCATCGTACCAAGAAGGCCTTGCATCACATCGATGTATTCAAGGCCGGTGAAGGTCCCCTGCCCGCTGAAATGGATCGTGGCATCGGGCGCGATAATCTCGGCCACGCGCGCACCGCTGGGATCGGCCCAGAAAGATTGGAATCGCGCGTAAAAGTCGCGGTGCTCCGCGCTCAAGGTCGATTTTTCGGCGGCGTTCATGGCGGTTCTCCGTGATGTGCAAGAGCGGCTTGCGGGCGTTGATCATCATTTATGTGCATCGCGCACATATCGTCAAGTTGAATTGCGTGCATGGTGCACGTATTGCTGAAGGATGACGCAACGAACCGCTAATCTTCTGGGCACTCTCTCGTTGGCGGTGGCCGCTCGGATTGAAGAGACGACGCAAGCGATCCTCGACCATTCCGGCGAAACCGCCGCCGCGCTGGTGGTGATCGGATACGGCTTTGGACCCAGCAACGATAAGCTGCGCAAAGTGCTGGGGCTGTCGCATCCCGGCTGCGTGCGCCTGGTCGATAGGCTTGTAGCGGACGGGATGGTCGAACGCCGTCAGGGGGCGGACCGCCGCGCTGTTGCGCTTCACCTTACCAAACCGGGTTACAAAACCCGCGACAAGGTACTGAAAGGCCGGATCGCGGCGATTGAACCGTTTATTTCGGGGCTGGAGACGAAAGACGAGCAAGCGCTTGGAGCGATCCTTCACAAGCTGCTCGCCTCGCTCGACACCACCGACCTTGATCGCTGTCATATGTGCCGCCTTTGCGATGACACTGTGTGCACCGATTGCCCAATCCCGGCTGACTTTCGAGAACCCATATCCTAAGGTCTGGCGGCAACGGCCAGAAGGGGATTGAGGTGAGCGAATTCGTCACGATCAAACGAGACGGCAATAAGGCCACGGTCACGCTCGACCGCGGCGATCCGTTGAACCGGCTTTCTTTGCAGGCGATGCGCGAGCTGAAGAGCGCGGCGGAGGCCTTGCGCGAAGACCCGGGCGTTGACGCGATTGTGCTCACCGGCGCTGCAGCCTTTTCGGCCGGCGCGGACCTGACCGACCCCGAACTCGCCGCGCGCGAGACCATGACGCTGGTCGAACAGCGCAACGCTTTGCGGCTTGGCCCGGAAATGTGCGAGGCCTGGGCCAGCATCGAAGCCGTTACCATCGCGGCTATCGAAGGCTTTTGTATTGGCGGCGGCTTGGCTCTGGCGACGGCGTGCGATCACCGCGTGGCGGCCAGCGATGCGCATTTTCGTCTGCCCGAAGTGCCGCTGGGCATGAATATGAGCTGGCGTTCGGTCCCGCGTCTGGTGGCGCTGATCGGGCCGTCGCGCGCCAAGGAGCTGGTGGTGCTGGGCCGCAAGGTCGAAGCCGAAGAGGCGCTGCGGTGGGGCCTTATCGATCGGATAAGCGAACCGGGCGCAGCGCTCGCGGACGCGACAAACCTCGCGCTCGAATACGCCAAGCTTCCTCCCATGGCGGCGCGTATGGCAAAAGAAGCCATCGAAGCCAGCGCCCACGCGCTCGCTCACGCCACCAGCCACATGGACCGCGACCAATTCCTGCTCGCGCGCCAATCGGAACACCACAAGGAAGCGGTCGCCGCGTTCCTTGAAAAACGTGAGCCGAAATTCGGCGCGAAGGACTAGGCCTGTGATTATCCGGCCAGCGCGCGTTGAAGACACCGAAGCAATCCGGGAAATCTACGCGCCGATTGTCGAAACCACGACGATCTCTTTTGAGGAGACACCGCCAAGCGTTGAGGAAATGGCTCGCCGGATTGAGATATTGTCATCCGAGTACCCGTTCCTTGTGGCCGAGCGAGATGGAAAGCTTGTTGGCTACGCCTACGCTAGCCAGCATCGCACCCGCGCCGCGTATCGCACATCGGTGGATGTCGCGGTCTACGCGCACGCGGATGCGCGCGGCACGGGCGTTGGCCGCACGCTTTACGGCGAGCTGCTGCCCCGAGCCGCCAGTCGCGGGTATCACGCCGCTTTTGCCGGGATCGCCCTGCCCAATCCGGCGAGCGTTGCGTTGCACGAAAAGGTCGGTTTCACACCGATTGGCGTCTACCGCGAAGTCGGCCAGAAATTTGGGCATTGGCTGGATGTCGGCTGGTGGCAAAAGGTCCTTTGATCGACTGCGGAGCCCAGACACCCACATCTAAATTGACCGAACGCTTGCCCGACTCGCGCCGGTTAGGGAATCGTCTTCCCATGGCCATACTTTCAGACAAGTGGATTCGCACGCAGGCGCAGGAACACGGCATGATCGAGCCGTTTGTCGAGGCGCAGCGGCGCGAAGGAGTGATCTCTTACGGGCTATCCTCGTTCGGATACGACGCGCGCGTGGCGCCCGAGTTCAAGATCTTCACCAACGTCAATTCCGCGACTGTCGATCCCAAGGCCTTTGACGACGAAAGCCTCGTCGACCGCGACACCGATGTCTGCATCATCCCGCCCAACTCCTTCGCGCTGGCCCGTACAGTTGAGTATTTCCGCATCCCCGAAGACGTGCTGGTCATCTGTCTTGGCAAGAGCACCTACGCGCGCTGCGGGATCATTGTGAACGTCACACCCCTGGAACCGGGTTGGGAAGGCCATGTCACACTGGAGTTCTCGAACACCACGCCGCTGCCCGCCAAGATCTACGCCAACGAGGGGGCGTGCCAGTTCCTCTTCCTGCAGGGCAACGAAAGGCCCGAGGTGACCTATGCAGACCGAGCGGGCAAATATATGGGCCAGAAGGGCGTGACGCTGCCAAGGCTCTAACAAGCGCCGCACGCGTCTTTGGGGGAGAGCTAAACGTGACGAACACCGAATTCAAGCAGCACTTTTCGAGCGACTATTTCGAAGCGCGCGCCAAGTTTCTGGCCGCTTGCAAGGCGCGGTCTCTGGCCGTGGACAGTCGGCTCAACCCGAACGCCAAGGGTCCGGGCGGCGAGGATCTGTTCACCGATGTTGCGCGCGTTGGCCCGGCCGATGCGAAGAAAGCGCTGCTGCTGATCAGCGGAACGCACGGGGTTGAGGGCTATTGCGGATCAGGCCCGCAGATCGGCCTTTTAAACACCGGCGCTTTTAACGCGCTGCCCGATGACACGGCCGTAATGATCATCCACGCGATCAACCCCTATGGTTTCGCGCATGATCGCAGGGTCAACGAAGGCAATATCGACCTCAATCGCAATTTCATCGACTGGAGCGCGGCGGAGCGACCAACCAGCGCCTATGGAGATGTGCACCAGCACGTTTTGCCATCCGACTGGGGAGGCCCCGCGATGGAGGCCGCCAACGCCGCGCTCGCCGCTTACCAGGAGGAGCACGGCCAGCCCGCCTTTCAAGCGGCCATCTCTAGCGGCCAATACGAGTATCCCGATGGCGTGTTCTATGGCGGCGCGGGCCCCAGCTGGTCGAACGCCACGTTGACATCGATCCTGCGCGAGTATCTGGGCGATGTCGAAACGCTCGCCATCATCGACTGGCACACCGGGCTTGGTCCCTATGGCGTCGCTGAGCTGATCACCGCCGGCCCGCCTGCGCAAAAGGCGCTCGCGCAGGAATGGTTTGGCGACGATGTCACCGATCCCTATGCGGGCACGTCGGCCTCCGCCGCGCTCGACGGCGTTAACGCCAGTGGGATTGCGCGAACGCTGCCGAACACGCGTATCGGCTTTATCGCCGCCGAATTCGGCACCCGCGATATCGACACCGTGCTCGGCGCGGTGCGCGCGGACAATTGGCTCTACCAGAAAGGCGACGTGAACAGCGAACAGGGTCGCGCCATCAAGGCGCAGATCCGCGACGCTTTCTATCCCGAATTTGACGACTGGAAACGCATGATCTGGCAACGCTCACGCGAGCTGGTGGATCAGGCGATGGCCGGACTGGCCGGAATGTGACCGGGCGCGGCGGGAGAGAAAGAGCATGACGCTGGCCAAATTTCCCTTCTGGCGCGTGGTGCCCTCAGCCACCGGTCGCGAAGGCGAATATGTCTTGCCCGTTATGCCGCCCGCCACTGTAGGTCCCGAAGGCGCGCCGCATGTCATGGGAGGGGTCGCGCTGGGCGCCGCGATTGACGCGATGGAGCTGGCGAGCGATCAGCCTATCCTTTGGGCCAACATCCAGTTCCTCAGCCCCACGCAGCACGCCGAAGAGCTGGCCGTATCTTGCGAACAATGCGGCGGCGGGCAATCGGTGGGGCAGTGGATGGCGGATATCTCCGTCAACGGACGCCCGACGCACCGGATCAGCGCCGCTCTGGGCGCGCGTGAGCCAAGCGAGCAAACGATCTTCGCCAAAGCGCCGTCCATGCCCTCGCCCGACGATTGCGATCCAGCAGGAGGGGTCCGCTGGGGCGCGCCGGGCACGTTACAAGACCAGATAGACCTGCGCATCGCGAGCCACGACGCCGAGAAGGGCCACAACGCGGTGTGGACGCGCAACCTTTCCGGGTTTGATAACGACGCGGGCTGGCTGGCGATCGTGTCGGACCTTTTTCTGGGCGGCCACCCGGCAAGCGCGGGCGGATCAAGCCTCGATGCCACGTTCCGCTTTATCCAGCCGTCTGCTCCGGGCTGGGTGCTCACTATCACCGAATTCGCCGCCTTTGATCGCGGCGTGGTGCACGGAAGCTCCAAACACTTCAGCGAAAGCGGCGACCTGCTCGCCATATCGAGCCAGACAGGGGTGCTGCCCCGCATAAGGCGATGAGACCCGCCAAGGCCGGGTCTGTTCAATGGCGGTGGTTCGCGCCATAGCGTAAGGCCTGATGATATCGGATCAGCAAACCGCCAATCTTATGAACGCGCTTAGCGACATCGCCTACACTTTGGGCGACGCCATGGTGGCGCCATCCTTGGCCTTATTGGGGCAGGGATCGCGTTTCAGGCGGTGTTCTTCATGGTCAAGCGCGCCGTCAAAGCCACCGAGACCCAAGCCGATGATATCGTCGTCGCCCGCGTGCGAAATCCGGCGCTTTGGTGCTTTCTTTCGATCGGAGTGACGTTGGCGGCGCAAGCGGACACAGCGCTCTATTCGCTGTGGCAGCCCGTCGCGCAGTTTCTGCGTCCGGCTCTGTTCGGCTGGCTGGCCTACAGCTTTGTGCGCGGCGCGACGCTTGCTCTTGAAGGGCAGCTCGACGCGCAAAAGGAAGCCCAGGGCGATAACGCCGACATCCGATCACAGCGCTACCAGACTTGCGATCATGTCACGGGTCTTGGTCGCCGCCATTGTGGTGCTCACCATCGGGCTTATGCTCTCGGCCATTCCTTCGGTGCGGCTGATCGGGACGACGATGCTGACTTCCGCCGGGCTTGCCGCGCTGGCCGTGGGCGCAGCCGCGCAGCCGGTATTGCGTTCGCTCATCTCGGGCCTGCAAGTGGTTATGACCGAGCCCATTCGGATCGGCGATCTGGTTAAGGTCGATGGAGATGTGGGGCGCATCGAGAAGATAGAGCTCAGCTATGTCAGCGTGCGCATCTGGGATGGGCGCGAGCTCATCGTGCCCACCCACCGCTTTCTAGATGACACGTTTGAAAACTGGACGCGCCAGAGCGAAGCGCTGACGGGGACGGTGCTGTTGAACCTTGATCCGATCGCCGATGTTGCCCCGATCCGCGAGGAAGCCTTGCGCTTTATCGCAGCGCATGAGTTGCACGATCAGCGTGAAGCCGCCGTGGTGATGATCGCCGCGCATCCCGAAAGCATCGAGCTGCGCGTCTCAATGAGCGCCAACACCGTCGCTGACCTGTGGCAATTGCGCGGCGTCACGCGCGAACATCTTCTGAAATGGCTGCGCGAGAACATGGAGATCGCTCTAATCCGCCACCGGCTCGAAGTCGAAGCCGCGAACGAGCGGGCGCGGCAATAAGCGAACGCGTCGCGCGCTGCGCGAGAGCCGATTTCCTACACAGGCTGGGCGCGTTAAGGTGGGCGGATGACTATCGCGCTGGTCTATAGGTCCCCTGCTCTCCCGCGCGTTGCAGGAAGAGCCAAACACAGCGTGGCTGTCGTGTGTCCGCCACCTCAGAGCAAACGCAATATTTGGCTGATTTCCATGAACTTACGCCCCCGGTGCAAAGGTGACAGGGTGTCACTTTCGTCACCCTTGGTAGGAAATAATCGCAAAGTCTGCGCTGGACTCTGATAGGCGCCGCGAGCATGGCGGTGGCCAAGCAAATCATTCAGGAGAGACCCATGTCTGACACCGAATTCGACATCATCGTCTATGGCGCCACGGGATACACCGGACGCCTCGTCGCGGAATATCTGAGCAATCATTATGGCTCGGACGGCAACGCGCCGAAATGGGCGATGGCGGGCCGCTCTCAGGAAAAGCTTGAAGAAGTGCGCGATCTGATCGGCGCTCCCGCTGATACGCCGCTGGTGGTCGCCAACGCGGACGATGTCGTCGATCTGGAAAAGATGTGCGCGCGCACCAAAGTCGTCATCACGACAGTGGGCCCGTACCAGCTTTATGGTGACAAGCTGGTCGCCGCCTGCGTGAAGACGGGCACCGACTACACCGATCTGTGCGGCGAGCCGGGCTGGATGTACGAAAAGATCAACGAACACGGCGCGAAGGCCAAGGAAACCGGCGCGCGCATCTGCTTTTCCAGCGGGTTCGATTCCATTCCCTTCGATCTGGGCGTGCTGATGACTCAGAAAGAAGCGACCAAGCGCTTCGGCAAGCCCGCCTCGCGCGTGCGCGGCCGTGTGCGCGCCATGGCGGGCACCTTCTCGGGCGGCACGGCGGCCAGCCTGACAGCGACGATGAAAGCGGCGGCCAAGAAGCCGGCTCTCATCAACGTGCTGCGCAATCCGTTCGCGCTGGCTGAGGGTTTTGAAGGGCCCAGCCAACCCACAGGCATGGTGCCGCTCTACGAAAAGGATCTCGACAAATGGGCTGCGCCATTCGTCATGGCGCCGATCAACACCAAGAACGTGCACCGCACCAACGCGCTACTTGGCCACCCGTATGGCGAAGACTTCCAATACGACGAGATGATGCTGACGAGCCCGGGCGATGCGGGCAAGAAAATGGCCGAAGCCGCCGCGGAAATGATGAAAAACCCATTTGGCGCAAAACCGCCCAAACCGGGTGAGGGGCCGTCGAAGGAAGAGCGCGAGAACGGATTCTACGACGTCCTGTTCGTCGCCGAAAACCCCGATGGCAGCGGCGATAACCTGCACTTTGGCGTCAAGGGCAAGTACGATCCGGGTTACGGCTCAACCAGCCGCATGATCGCGGAGACGGGGATGGGGCTGCTGTCCAGCAAGGCCGATGGCGGGGTCGGAACGCCTGGCTCGTTCCTGGGCGAGGCGCTGGTCGATCGCTTGCAAGAGCACGCCGAGATCACCTTCGCTGTTGAAAGCTAGGGCCTCTGATCGGGTTTCAACGGTCGCATCAAGGAGAGGAGGAACTCGATCGGGTTTGGCAGGTTAGACTTTAGTGGGATGCAGCGGTTGATGGAGCGGTCCCTTGAATATTGCCCAACTTCAGATCCTGGTCTTTCTTTTCACCTGCGGCTCGTTGCTCAGCGCGGCGTGGCTGGTGTGCCACGCGCGCGATGTGGTTCTGGTGTTGCGGCACGTCTTCCCGCCGCTAGAGCCAGGTTCCGGCAAGCGGTTGACTAGCCCGCGATCGGTTTGCACCGCAATAACGATTCTGGGCTTTTGCCTGTCGGCCGAAGCCTTGGTGGCGGTTCGGGCCGGCGCGTACCTCTAAAGGCGGCGCGCCAAGCCTTGCCCCGCTTACTCAGCCGGGCACGGTATGCGGGTGGCAATCGCTTGCCAGATATTGGTGCGGGTCCCATCTTCGGCGGTGCGAAAGGCGGTGCGGGTCCAGCGATCGGGCCCGTCGCGCTCAAACACCGCGTCGTAATTGGGCGCTTCGGGATCGACGGTGCGCATGACGAACTCGCCGTCCTCCATACCGACCTTGAGCCGGGTGATGACGGGCCGATCGGCGGAAGTCCAGGAGACCGACCATTCGCCTTTCTTGGCGTCGTAGATGCGGGTGGTCACCCCACGCGTCGAAGCCGGGTTTTGGCCCGGATCGTTGTCGTACCATTCGTCCTGGATCACGCGTCCGCCAAGAATATAGCGCCCAACCAGACGGGCGCGCGGCGCGGTAATCTCAGGGCCCCAGGCGCCATCGGTCCACACGCGGCCAGTAATGGTAAAATCGCCAATGAGAAAATCGAACTGCGCCAACTCAGGAGCTGCCTCAGCGCTCGCCGAACCATAATCGCACGAGGGCGGAGCCAAGGGAGGATCCGTCTCTTGCGCGGCAGCGCCAGCACTCGCGACCCCAGCGATTATGCAAAACGCAGACTTAAGCGGTGTATTGATCACAATAAATCCCTCCCAATCATCAGATTACAGACTGAACACCAAAGCCGTCGCAAAGCAAGAGACTTGTCCAAAAACAGGGGCTTGGCGGGCATCAACAGGGCGCAAACGAAAAAGGCGGCCCTTTCGAGGCCGCCTTTAAAGCTGGATTGTGCACGCCTAGCTTAGAAGCTCAAACGCACGCTGGCGCGCACATTGCGGCCTGGCAACGGAACGAAATCCTTTGTGAAGCTGGAGTGACGACGCCCGGTGACGTTGCCGAGGTTCTCAGCGGCCAGCTGGAAGGTGACGTCCTTGTTGTTCTCAAGTGGTGTCCAAGACACATACAGGTTGAGCAAAGCGAAATCGTCGGTCGGGGTTTCAAACTCGGCGACGTTTTCTTGCTCGGCAAACCACTGCACTTCCCCGCGAACGGTGAAGTCGTCGACCTCACCTTCGAGCGCGCCCAGCAAGCTTACTGGCGGAATGCGCGGCAAATCGCCCTGGTTGTCGCTGAGTTCGCCCGACACGTAGGACGCGCGCAAATCGGTCGTGAGAGAAAAGCTATCATTTTCGACAAGCGGAATGACCGCATCAGCCTCAAAGCCGAAGAAACGAGCATCTTCTTGGAGAAAGACAAACACAGGTAGTTCGTCTTCTTCTTCACCGGTCGGGGTTAGATAAATGAAGTTATCGAACTGTTGGTAATAGACTGAAGCGCCGAAGCTGCCTTTTCCAAATTGTCCGCGCGCAAAACCCTCGAATCCCCAAGCGCTTTCAACATCCAAGTTAACATCGCCGATTTCGAAGGATTGTGTTGCGATGTGTGGGCCATTCGCGAAGAGCTCTTCACCAGCCGGTGCACGCTCCGAGCGCGACACGGTCACGCCCCCGCGGAACCCATTCTCACCGGTGACGATAGAAAGAGCGCCTGAAAAGAGGTCAAAGTTGCGTTCCACTCCAAGTGGCTCCGACTCAACGTCAACTCGCTCATAACGAGCTGCCGACTCAATCTCAAACCCGCCAATTTGCGTTTCCTGCGCGGTAAAGACGGCGATCTGAGTGGTTTCGTTAGGGGGAACAAACGCTTCTTCACCAACCGCCGAAAAGTCGCGCGAAGTGAATTGAAGGCCTATGACCCCGCCTTGAGACTGAATGAGTTCTGCTCTTGCTTCAAACGTCTCTGTATCGAAAACGGTGCCAACCTCAGCGCCTTCAAACTCAGTGTGCGTGTAGTCGGAGTAGCCCGCACGCAGCTTCAGGCGCGAAAGGAAGCCCTCGCCAAGATTGATATCACCGCGTAAATCTGCGCGGACTTGCTCGAGGTCAATTGAAACTATTTCTTCGCCTTCTTCCTCTTCCTCACCGCCGTCTTCACCACCCTCTTCACCATGGTGATGGCCCCCTTCCGGATTGCCGACGATGCCATAAACCGTATCGTAATATCCTACCGATGCCCCAAAAGTAGAACGGCCCAGAACGACGCCAACCCCACCGTTGACCGTCCAGGTCTCTGTAGCGCTGTTAGGAATAAAGCCTTCCTGGTTGGCGGCTTCGCGAAGTTCTTCGGCTTCTTCGAATTCGCCTTCTTCTTCCTCTTCAGCCGCGTCAGCCAGCAAGTCCGCGCGCAGCTCGTCGCTCAACTGGAAGCCAGGGATCTCAACATCGTCCGTTTCGCGGAACGACCCATCAAGGTGGAAAACGACGTTCTCGCCCGCAGCCACATCGATCGAAGCGCCGCCGCTGCGAAGACCTGTTGCCGTATCGAACGCGGTTAGAGCATCGAAAGCAAACCCGTCTTCGGGTATCTCGGTCGGCAAGCGGCGGTCGATCACGTTCACGACGCCGCCTACCGCTTGGCTACCGAACAAAAGCGCAGCCGGACCGCGCAGGATCTCAATGCGCTTGGTCGTCAGTGGATCAATTGTGGTCGCGTGGTCCGCGGATGTGTTCGCAACGTCAGCGGTCCCCAAGCTGTCAAACAGAACACGTACACGCTCACCGTCCAGACCGCGCAGGATCGGTCGCGACGCGCCGGGCGCAAAGCTGGTGGCGGAGACACCGGGAATTTTGGTCAGAAGCTCGCCAAGCTGGCCGTTTAGGTCCCGCTGGATCTCATCCAAACCGTAAACGTCCTGACCACTGATAAAGTCGAGTTCCTCCAATCCCTCTGCGGCGACGATGATGGTTTCATCCTGAGCGTCACTTTCGGATGAGTTCTCATTATCTTGAGCCAGGGCTTGCGAGCTGAGCGCGATGGCAAGCGTGGAGGCGGCGGCTAGACGCGAGAGTCTGATTTTCATGGTGGTTCCCGAATTCAATCCAACAAAGCATGATGTAATAACATCTCATCCTCATAAGCTGATTGGTAGGCAGCGCAACCGATCGAATGCCGAATTGATCAGCACGAAGGGCCTAAGTGTCGATTAGTGGCAAAAGTGCGACAGTTTTGACACGCGGTGGTGTCAGATCATACCAACAACTGGAAATGAGAAGCGTTGCCTACGCGCCAGAAAAGCAAGGAAGTAAGCGGGT
>ERZ1740070.1637-NODE-1637-length-13785-cov-4.393518_pt1 | contig 13785 bp, 7 predicted proteins | sample MGYA00581734_ERZ1740070 | MGnify/ENA primary metagenome ERZ1740070 (study PRJEB43018, sample SAMN04849744) | marine metagenome | isolation source: floating plastic debris | place: Pacific Ocean | collected 2008-09-01 | study: EMG produced TPA metagenomics...
GTGTCTTCCGATCTCGGATGTCCGTGCCCCAGCCGAGACGAATGTTGACGTCTTCATGCGGGCTGACAACAAGGTTGAAGCGCGGCAGGAGGAAGTCATAGCTGCCATCGGTCGTCACCGGAGACGCGACCCCGTTCAGGATTGAATTACCGGTCGAGGAAATATCCGTCTCCAAGTAACGAAGACCAGCATTCCCTCGGAACATGCCATGCTCAAAATTGGCTTGTGCATAGAAAGCATGGGTTTCTTCTTCGATATCAAAGAATGCACTTTGGCTCGATGTTGGCGCGTCGATGGACCGGCTTCCGCCATGCGCGGCGATCGCTGCGTTGAGCGTTGCCAAAACACCGTCAGGGTCAGAAGCGACCAATTCGGGATCGATCAACAGGAAGTCAGAGACAAACAAGGTCCGTCCGTCGGCATCATCGAAATTGTCAGGCCCGGCGACAAGTAAGTTTGCAAACAGATCGCCGGACGGACTGTCAGACAAGCTGCGCAGACCAACATTGGAACGGATCTGATCTCGCGTGCTGGCGGTCTTATTGTAGCGGTATCCAAAATCCACGGATGTCAGGAATTCACCGACAAACGCATTGTCCGCGAGATCATAATTGAAGTCCGCGCGGAACGCATCTTCGCTATTGTCTGCGGTGTCCTCACCAATATTGACGTCACGCAGGACGACGTTTGCAGGATCCAGAAGTTCCGCAGTCGAGGGGCCAAATGGCACATTTTGAGCCACCGCAAATGTCAGACCATCACTCAGATCATAGATGAAGGGCACGGCATTATCATTGCCGCCGCCTGCATCCAGAGGCGCGTTCGGGTTGATGAAGTTCAACGTGGTGTTGAAGCTCGGCGTGGTGGAGTCCGATGTCGACGTCGACAGTTCGACCCGACCGGACCAATTGCCGTGATTCCAGTCTGCACCCAGGCGATAGATCTCGCTGACGGTCAGACGCGAATTGGTGTCGGACGAGAATCGCAGGTTTGGATCATCGTCATCATCGGCAAGATCGACACCGATCACGCCGGTAAGGGCCGCCTCAATGCTGCCAAGCGTTTGCGGGCCATTCTCACCGTTCAGAGTTCCAAAGTTCACCAGTTCAAACGAGTCTGGCACGGAAATATTGTTCAGGCTGCTGACGCCCGAGGCCTGAACCCGCGAGCTTTCCTGACGACGCTCCTGGTCATTGTAAACGCCATCGAGGAAGAATGTGACACGATCATTCGGCGCCCACTCCAAAGACCCCGCAAGGTTCAAGGTCTCAAATTCAAAATTGTCATAGTCCTGATTCAGGAACTGGATCGGCAGGAAGTCAAATGACTGTGCGCTCGCGGCACCGCTGTCCGAAGCGATCAGATTATCGCGGTCTGCGCGCGGACGGAACGCTGTGACATCTTGCTCTGAATAGCTGGCACTGATCACCGCGCCAAAGTCACCATTGGCCGTCGACCAGTTATTACCATAGGTGCCGGACAGGCGCGGCGTGATGCCATCCGTTGTCAGGCTGCTGTCTTCGCCTTGAACGCGAATAGAGGCCAAACGACCCGGCAGATCGAGCGGGCGAATGGTGCGAAGATTGATCGTTCCCCCAACAGAACCCTCAATCGTTTTTGCCTCTGGGGCCTTCGTGACTTCGACGGCGGCGATCATAGACGCCGAAACATCTTCGAAGCTAATGCCACCCCGGCCCGAGCCTGAGCCAACAGTGGAGACGCCGTTAATTTCGGTCCGGTTGGAATTTGTCCCGCGGATTTGGACACCGGTACCGACACCCGCGGTTCTTGTGATTTGAACCCCGGTAATATTTTCGAGCACTTCGGCAAGGTTCTGGTCAGGCAGCTTACCAATGTCTTCGGCCTGGATCACTTCCTTCAAATTCGCGGCAGCGCGCTTTTCTTCCAGAGCGCTGGCGAGCGATGAGCGAATGCCCGTGACAACCACCACATCTTGTCGTGCTTCTTCCTCGGCGTCTGCAGCGGCATCATCTTGCGCTGTTGCCGTAAGACTTAGCGGCAGAGCGACGCCAGCCAGCAAAGCGGCGCGTAAATATTTGCGACCGCAATTGCGGGCAGAATCATTCTGAGAATTTCTATGCATACCGAATTCCTCCCTGGGTATGGCAGTTGCCCCGTCTTGTAGCGAGGTCGATCGAAGCATCTCAGAACCTATCACTTTGTCAACCAATTTGCGGATCAAAATCGCGCTAATTGGTAGGACCACCAAACGAAAAAGCTGGAATAGTGCCTTTTTGGTGGCACCCTCGTGCGGTTGAGCTGCAAATTGACACTCGCGCACGCGTTCAAGCCTCAAATTGGTAAACCAATATGAGGTGCAGTGGAAAACCGACAATTTCTTAGGCAGTTCTCGACGCTGCAGTGTCGTCAAAGAGGAAGGACTTGCCCCTTAATGAAGCAAGTCCTCTCACCCCTGACAGCCGCACGGACTGTAGGAAGAACTGATTCTATCTCTGGACGCGGCCAGATCCATCACCCGACATGAGCTTTTCAACTTCATCCACGCTGACACGATTGAAATCGCCCAGAATAGAGTGTTTCAAGCACGACGCCGCCACGGCGAATTCAAGCGATTCTTGCCGGTCCTCATAGGCGTTCAGGCCATAAATCAGCGCCGATGCGAAACTGTCGCCTCCGCCGACTCGATCCACGATATGTGTGATCTCATAGCGTCGGCTAAGCTTGAATCCATTCTTGTCTCGCAGACATGCGGACCAACCATTATGCGAGGCACTGATGCTCTCGCGAAGTGTGATCGCGATGGTCGACATGCCCGGATACAGGTCCAGCATTTTTTCTGACAAGGCTTCGTACTTGGCTGTGTCCAGGTGGCCTGCTTCGACATCTACATCGACACTGACGCCCAGAGACTTCTGACAGTCTTCTTCATTGGCGATGCCCACGTCGACGAATTTTACCAATTCGGTCATCACCTCGGGGGCCGTTTTGCCATACTTCCAGAGCTTACCACGGAAATTGAAATCGCAAGACACGGTCACGCCGAGCGCTTGTGCCTTTTTCACACATTCAATACTGAGATCCGCCGCAGACTGGCTGAGCGCTGGCGTGATCCCGGTAATATGCAGCCACTTGGCGCCTGCCAGAATCTGGTCCCAATCAAAGTCGCCCGGCCCACATTCGCTGATCGCCGAATGCGCACGGTCGTAAACCACTTTTGACGGGCGTTGATTCGCGCCGGCTTCCAGATAGTAAATCCCAACCCGGTCTCCGCTGCGTCGCACGCGTGTCGTATCAACGCCGAACTTGTTCAGTTCGCGCACCGCGGACAGACCGATATCATTGTCCGGCAGCGCGGAAATGAACCCGGAGGAAAAACCGTAATTGCTCAGCGCGACGGCGACGTTCGCTTCGCCTCCGCCAAACGTGGCCTCAAAGCTTGGCGACTGAAAAAACCGCTCAGTGCCGACGGTTTTCAGGCGCAACATTATTTCACCGAAAGACAGATATTCCGCCATTTGAGTACTCCTAATTGCTTGATCGAATGGTGCGGGCGATCGAAACAGCGTCCTGTGCGAGCTTGGTGATCGCATCAAAGTTACCCGCTTCGATCTCTTGGTTTGGGGTCAACCAGCTGCCGCCACAGGCGATGACAGATGGCAATTCGAGATAGGATGCCAGATTGGCTGCAGAGACGCCGCCCGTTGGCATAAATTTCATGTTTCGAAAGACGGAGCTCAGCGCCTTCAGCATAGGCGGTCCGCCATTCAATGCGGCCGGGAAAAATTTCACCGTTTCAAGGCCACCATTGACGGCAAGCTGGACCTCGCTGGGTGTGGCGGTTCCGGGAAATATGTCCAGACCCAAGTGTTGGCATTTTTCGACAACGCAAAGATGCAATCCGGGCGAAACGATAAACTCTGCGCCCCGGCCGTGCGCCTCTTCCACTTGCGACGGCGAGAGCACCGTTCCGGCGCCAACATAGACGCCGTCAACCTGGCGGCGGATTGCCTCGACACAGTCCATTGCTGCATCTGTTCGCCAAACCACTTCCAAGGTTGTCAGACCACCGGCCTTCAGAGCTTCGGCGATCTGGACTGCAATTTCTGGCGCCTCAGATTGGATCAGAGGAATGACCGGTGTTTGTTCAAGTGCCGTCATAGGATGCAGGGCCTCTTGCAAAGAAATGTTGATGATCTGGCGCAGCGGCGCTGAACGGTCTCGTTCCATGCCGTTGGCCGAATGGCTTGTTCTTGTTGTGCGCTGGCAGTGGCGGCCCTTGAAGCAGGGCCGCCAGCCCGCGAATGGTTACGATTTCAGATCGACAAAATAGTCATAGATCTCGGGCACATTGCCAGCGCCCATGCCCGCAGCGACGGCGGCGTGCAGGTTCGTCGACGTGCCCTCAGCAACCAGGGAGCGCGTGCCGAGATCCGACATCATCTGCACGAAATAGCGCAAATCCTTATTGGCATTGTTCATGGAAAATCCGAGGTCGCTGACCCCATCGACTGAGTAATTTTTGCAAAACTTCATGAACGGTGAATTGGATGGGCCAGCCGACATGATATTGTACAATTGCGCCCGATCGACGCCGGCAAGCTCTGCCGCGGCAAAGGCCTGAGACATCGCGGTCACTGTCGTCATGCCCATGAAATTGTAGATCAGCTTCGACACGTTGCCGGATCCCAGCTTGCCAAGAATAAAGACATTCTCCCACTTCTCTTTCAGCACGGGCTCATACTTGTCGAAGGTCGCTTTATCACCTGCCGCCATGATGTTGAGCAAACCATCTTTTGCATGTGCCGGCGTGCGCCCGAGCGGGGCGTCCAACATCCCGGCGCCCTGCGTGGCAAGATCAGCCCCGATCCGTTGCGTTGATGCAGGAATGGAGGTGCCAAAATCGATCAGAACAGATCCCGGTCGTATGCCAGCGAGAATGCCATCGTCGCCATAAACCAGCTTTTCGCCGACTTCAGACGTCGTGACACAAAGCTGAACAATATCGCTCTTAGATGCCAGCTCTCCAGGCGAGCTCATCTCTGTGGCATTGCCGCGTGCGATGACGGAAGCGACGGCGTCTTTGTTGAGATCCATCACATTGACCTGGTACCCGCGCTTCTGCAGGTTCTCCACCATATTCCCGCCCATAAGTCCGAGACCAATGAAACCAATGATTGGCTTTGACATATTTGAGGCTCCTAATTCTTTAGAAATTCGATTTTTGAGTTATGCGGCGAGCGCAGGTTTAGGTTTGAGCGGCTCAATACGTCCGCAGAGTAGCCAAACGGCCGCCATCGCGATGACTGCGAGCGCAGCGCCGACGACGAAAGCCGGGGTGTAATTGCCACCCGTGGTCAGCCACGGGATAAGATAAGTGGACAGGCCAGCCGCTCCCAGCTTCGCGGCCATTCCCGCAAAGCCAGCGAGGGTACCGACACTCTTCCCACCAAAGAAGTCACTTGGCAGGGTCTGGACATTGCCGATCGCAGTTTGGAACCCGAACAGGATGACTGCCATGATCAGGACGGCAATCGTCGGACTTCCCGGATTTGCCATGGCGAGCAGCGCCGGCAACATGATCAGGCAACCCAGTGTAATCGTCAGCTTGCGGGTCGCATTTACGGACCAGCCTGCACTCAGACGGTTCTGCGCGAGCAATCCACCAAACCAGGCGCCGATCATCGCGCCAACATATGGCACCCAGCCATAGATCGCGATGCCTTTGACATCCATTTGATAGACCTCAATCAGATAGCTCGGGATCCAGAAGACAAATAGCCACCAGATCGGATCAATCGCCGCCGAAGCGATAATGATGCCCCAACTTTCCTTGCGTGCAAGAATGCCCCAGGTGCCGGGATTATAGCCATCGTCCGGCGTCCCGTCGCCATCGAGATCCTGGTTTTGCTGACCGGACAGAATGTAGTCTTTCTCCTCCGCCGAAAGCCAGCTGTGTGAACTTGGTGGACCTTTCACGATCATCAGCCACGGCACCAGCCAGAGCAGGCCAATCAAACCGATCAGGACAAAGATCATTTGCCAGCTCATGAAGACGGCTAGGAATCCGATCAGCGGGATGGATATGATCCCCCCGATCGCGGCGCCGGAATTGAAGATACCCTGCGCCAAGGCCCGCTCTTTGGTTGGAAACCATTCAGCATTCGCCTTGGTCGCCCCCGGCCAATTGCCAGCTTCGGCCACCCCGAGCAAACCGCGAAAGATGCTGAACGAAACGAGGCCACGCGCAAATGCGTGCGCCGCCGTTGCAAGTGACCAGACCCCAATCGACAGGACAAACCCCATTCGGGTCCCGATCCAGTCAAAGATCTTTCCAAAGATTGCTTGTCCGAAGGCGTAGGCCAGAATGAAGACAAGCGACACAGTGCCATAAACGGCCTTGCGCTCATCGAATGTCATCTCGGGAAACAGTTCTTCAAATGCTGTCGGCCAGAGAACGTTCAGCGATTGCCGATCAATATAGTTGATCACGGTCGCAAGCGCGACAAGACCAACCACCCACCAGCGTAAACCTTTCAGTTTCATGGTGTGTCCTCCAAGCCCAGAAAGTCGCGACGCGCCGGGCTGAAGACATCAAGCAGAATGCCTTTCTCGAGGCAGACGGCACCATGATCCGCACCCGAGGGGACGAAGAAAGATCCGCCCGGTCCCAGCACCTGGGTCTTGCCATCAACCTGGACCTCGAAAAATCCCTCGACGACGTAACTGCCTTGCGAGTGCGGGTGCGCGTGGACTTCGCCAACCGCGCCTTTGTCGAACCAAACTTTGACCAGCATGAGATGGTCGTCATGACCAAGTATGATGCGTTTCAGGCCCGGGCCAACCGTTTCGGCTTCAGATTCCGGACTGTACATGAATAAATCAGAATGAATGAGGACGTCGCTCATCGGGTTTTCTCCTTAGGATCGTTTTGTTGTTGTGAGTTTTGGTGAGGCAATATCTGCAACGGCTGTCGTGTCAGGCCACTTTCCGCCAGGCGGAAGGTCGTCGCATCGCCTTCTACCGGTGAAATCTTGATCGACGTGATGCCATTCTGTGTGTCGATGCTGATGTCCGCGATGGAAGAGCCATCGAACACCGTGATCTCTTCGTCTGAATCATAACGACCATGTCGCTCATAAACGGAGACAAAGTTCGCCGACGTCCCCGAGGCGCGAAGGATCAAAGCCTGCTCATGTCGCAAATTGTGGTTTGGGTCATTTGCGCCCAATTCCGTAAAGTAGGCGGTGACCGCCTGATCTGATTTCTGTGTCAGCGTGTAAAACTGATCGCCGAGCAGCCAGGAGATTTCCTGCAAACCGTCAAGCGGCTCTGACTCGCTGCGCTTCCACAAATGTTGGTAGCCATTTGTATCGCCGAAGGGCTCGAGACGATCGACGGCGTGCTGCATCTCGAAACTGGTCTCGATCAACTGCCCCTTGAAGTGAACGGGCAGGTCAAATCTGTGCTCGCCCACGCCAAGGCCCCGCATGATATCGACGACATAGTCTCGACCATTATTCCCAGGCATGAGGTCCACAAGACGCTGCAGACGCACATCTTCATAGGCGGTGTCTATTTCGGCAAACGCGACTTGTATGCCGTCCCGCGTCCCAAATTCGATCACGGTCGGGGCATGCTTCTGACCTTCGCGCCAGTCGCCGTTAAAGTGGCTGGTTTGGTCGACCACCAGTGTATTATGGGCGATAGACTGTTTCGCCCAACTTGTATTTTCCGGCAGGTATCGGCCACCCGCTTTCGGTTCAACATTCAGGAACCGCGCGGCGCCATAATCCGCCACCACCTCATCGCCATTGTCGAAATACAGGAAGCCCAGCTTGTCGAAATGCCCATGCCCCAACCCTTGTGTCGTGGCTTTCATGATCACAGCGGCATCGTCGCCGGCTGGGCCGGAACGGAGGATGGCCAAGCCACCCTCCGCACCTGAGGAGCCGTCTCGCAGAAGCGTTGAGGAGAACGCAAACGGCTCAGACTTGCCTTGCTCAATTGCAGCAAGCAATGCGCCCCCTTCCGGGGTGGGGACGACGCCATTCTGCAGAGCGACAGCGCCTAACAGATCAGGGGATTTGGTCAGATCATAAGCAATTGCCAATCCATATTTCAGCTCAACCGTGTTGAGGCCCTTTTCTCGGATGGCATCATTTATTGGGAAGAATTTTCCGGCATAGCTCTGCTCGACGGTTGATCGGATCGCTTTCAGCAAAACGCCATCACGATACGCAAAAATCTGGCGCTCCGGGTCGTTCTTTTGAATGGCCTGGGCGAACAGCACGAAGGGCATCAGGGCATAGCGCTGATAGTATGGGCCTTCGGCATAATAACCGTCCGGCGAAAACAGAATGTCGAGCTGTTTCAGGAACCCGGCCTCACCCGACTTGTCGAGTCCGAGCAAGGCTTGTTCAACCCGTTCAGGTTGCTGCAAGACATAGCCTGTCATACCGACCGCCGCTGCGGCCCAGGTGCCATGATTGTGAATCCGGTCAAACGTCTCGGGTTGTCCGACAGACAGGAAATCCGCCATCGGATTGATCACATCGCGCTCGATCCGTCCCCGGTCTGCCGCCGTTAGGTCTCCGCGCACTTCCGCATAGCCCTGAATGGCATAGACCAGAAACACACTTTCATTGAGGCTCTGCCAAAAAAGGCGGCCGGGTGTCTGCTCTTTCTGCTGCGGATGCAGTCCGAGATCCGGATAGATTTCAGCATAGTCGAGAAGGATATCGCGAACCGCATCGAGATAGCGCGCATCGTTAAAATATGTATACAGCAAGCCGGCTTCATAAATCGTCTTGCCGTTTTGCTTGTGCTGCTCGTGTGTGTATCCGCCGCCGGCATCGACCGGCAGAGGAACCGGAATACCTACTTTCAGGCGGGCATCAACGCGCGCCGCAAGGTCGCGCATGAGCTGATCGAAAGCGACATTCATTTCGACCTCAGCCGTTTCGGTCTGCACCTCTACAGCATCCGGCACAGCGGCGCAGGCCGTTGGCCCTGTCAGCATGACACTCAAGCAAGCTCCTAGGAACAGTGAGGATCGGATCATTGCCGCAAATCCTCTATGTTCAATGCTGCGAACGCGTTGCCGTCAGCACCTGTATTGCCCTGCACAACGGTTTTCGGCTTGCCGGTCGTGATGACCAACGTGGCTGGCTGAGCCTGAGCAATCTGATTGCCTTCCAACCGCATGTTCTGGACGCCATGCAATAGCGCGAGGGGTGCCGTATCGGCGCCAACGCGCGCGAAGCTGGAACCTGTGATGAAGGCGTGTGGTCCGAAGGTGCTCTCATCGCGGCCCCCTCTATAGATAGAGGTTGCGGACCCGCGCACATCGGTGAATTGGCTGTCGCGAATGATCAGGTATTCAACATTGTAGATCCCGTAATCATCCGTTTCCGAATCAAACTTGAATGCCACGCCCGAGATATTTTGGAACCGGGAATCGCTCACTTCGACCTTGTCAAAGAATGTGCCCTTTGCCGCGGTCACGACCGAGAAACTGCGATTCACAACAAAATCCTCAAACACCATGTCAGACAGTTCGACGACATGATTGCCTGACCCACCCCGCGCGGTTGAGGCGATGAAGCTGTTGCCCACGGCATCCGGTGCCGCGCTGCCATTCACCGTGATGCCCGCCATTTTGAGACCGCCCAATGAGGAGAGCAGGAAGAGGTTGCGGCGCTCGAACAGGATCGTGGCGGTGCCCGCCTCGGCGGCCCGGACCGTCACGGGAATTTGCAGATTGATCGATTTTGCTTCGCGATAGGTGCCGGGCGCCAGAACGATCTCATCTCCAGGCTCGGCTTGCGCCATCGCTTCGGCAATTTGATTGTCGCCCGGCTCAGCCAGGATGGTTTTACCCGTCCCAAAGGGCGATGCGGCGTTCGGCTTGGGATACCATGCCACGCCGGTCTCGTCCCGGGACACCCCGAAATCTCCCGCGGCGCCGACGCTGTCCGGCACCACCGCCCCGGTGTCGAGAATCGCAAAGCCGGATGCGATATCGCTCGGCGGCACGAAATTGGTCACATTGTCGGCGAAGCTGATACCGCTCATATCATCATACAGATTGAACGGGGTCGCATCGCCGCTGCCAAAAACAACATTGTTGCGGAATGTCGAGTTGATCGGCACTGCGCTGCGCTCTGTATCAGAGCCCTCGCCCAACTCGATCGTACCGACATTCTCGAAGCTGTTGCCTTCGATCACAGCGCCATCGACCTGATGATAGCGATTGATCGGCGAATTCGGCACACCATTCATCACCACGAGCGCGCCCGAGAAACGTTCGCCATTCAGATTGCGGAACATATTGTAGCGGACGGTCTGGCGAGCAATGATGACGCGAACACCGCCCGTATAAGGCGCGCCGTTTCCATCGAACAGATTCTGCTCAACGACCGTATCATTTCCGTGCCGGAGGGGCAGCGTGCCGCGCGACTCATAGAATGTGTTGCCACGATAGGTATTGCTGCCGGACTTGTTGGAAATAATTTCCACTTCGCCGCTGCAGCGGTCGAAATAATTATGCTCCACACGGGTCCCGGACGTGGTCAGGGAGTAATGACTGGTCCCGATTCGCAGGGTCTCGCCGCCATTTGACCCGAACACCGGACGTGGGCCAAAATAATTGTGGTGGATCCGGTGATTATTGTTCTGGCTATCCTCAGTGTTCAGTCGCACCGTCATGGTCGGACCGCTATTCAGCTTTCCGGACAGGTGATTGTGGTCAAACTCATTGTTCTGCCCATACATCACCACCCAGGCATCACGCTGCGTGCGATCGGGATTGTTGTAATTCTCGATGACAGTCTGCGTGACCCGCGAGTTGAAAGCCAAGGTTTCGCTATCTCTGCGGAAACTGATGACCTCATTCCGCGGTGTGTACCCATCCCGAAAAACCAGTCCGGATACGATCAGATGTTTGCCGCCCAGTCGCAGGCTGGACTGGCCGCTCAATACGACTTGACCTGGCTCCTCCGCGATGAGGTAAATTGGGTGATCCGCGGTGCCCTCAGCTTCAAGCACAAGATCAAAATCACGCCAGATGCCATTGGCGAGAACAAGGACATCTCCTGGCTGCGCCAGCTTTTCGGCGAGCTGATATTCTTCCTGCGTCTGCACAATAATTTTGCGGAGTGGCTCGCCTTGCAGAGACTCGACCTCGGCGATTGCGCCGGGCGTCGTGGAGCATGCCGTCAAACCAACCAATGCAACAGAAGCTGCGATCGCCAGTGCCCTCATCTTTTCCTCCCAAGGAGTCCGTTCAGTCGGACTTTGAGCTTACGCTATTCAGACCAATAAATTTGTCAACCACTAATGCATACCAATTGACTCTATATACTAGCGCACAGCCACCCAAACTGTGCCTAATTCGCCACAATACAGGCGTTTTCCCTCTTTGGTATGACCAATAAAGCAATTTTTTGCAGACCTTTTTGTTGACACATGCATCTAGAATGATAGCCGTAGGCCAAGATCTCCGTAACGATCGGAGACAAGAAATGCCTTGAGGGAGGAATTTATGACTAATTTTGACCGCTCGCGGAGAGCTGGGTCGTCACCCTTTCGTTTGTCACGCCTATTGCTGCTGAGCGCTGCTGCGCTGCCGCTATCAAACATGGCAATTGCTCAGGACGAGACCACGCAAACCACGACCGATGCAGAAGACGCACGCGAACTGGACGTGATTACTGTGACGGGCACCCGCCAGGTGATTCAGGACTCCATCGCCCTGAAGCGCTCAAACACCCAGATCGTTGACGGCCTGTCCGCCGAAGAAATCGGCGACATCCCGGCGCTGTCCATCGGTGAAGCGCTGGAGAACGTCACCGGCGTCGCCTCTCACCGTGAAAATGGCGGCGCGACAGAAGTTTCTATCCGTGGTCTTGGCCCCTATCTGTCATCGACCGTTGTGAACGGCCGTGCAGCCACCAATGGTTCCGGCGACCGTTCCGTCAACTTCTCCCAGTTCCCATCTGAGCTGATCAACAAGCTTGCCGTCTTCAAAACGCAGGATGCCAGCCAGATTGAAGGGGGCGTGGCGGGTCAGATCCAGCTCGAAACGCTTCGCCCGCTCGATTTCGGCAAACAGCGCTTCCAAGCCGAACTGAAGGGCAATTACAATCCAGATCAACAGAACATTGATGACTCACTGGCGGGCGACCTCGGCTATCGCGGCACGATCAGTTATGTCGACCAATTCGAGTTCGATGGCTTGGGCGAACTTGGTCTGTCTGTGGGTTTCCAACGCTCTGACATTTCACAACCCGAGGCCGAGAGCCGTCAGACCGGTCCAACGTCGAACTCGCGTCCCGCCTGTTTGATCACCAACGGTCTGGCCCAATATACCGACCAAACCTTTGGCGGAACCTTTACCGGCTTCTCAAACAATCCTGAGACAGAAGATCGTGGCGACGATGATTGTGATGATTTCAACGATCGTCGGAATGCAGAAAACCTGACAACGCGCGGGTCTGACACCGAAGGGTATGACACTTCGATCGATCCGAACACTGGATTGGCAATCGATGATGGAACACCGTTCGTGTTTGCGCCATCCCAACGCCATTACCGTCAGAATGACACCCGCGATCAGCGCGATGCGTTTTTCGGGCAGCTGCAATGGCAACCAAATAATCGCTGGGATATCAATCTTGACGTCCAATGGTCCGAACGCAGTCAGGAAGAGCTGCGTACCGACCTGACGTTTAATGGCGGACGTCGTAATGACACCTCGCTAAACGTCGCCGGCACGGACACAACAACCTTCGATTCTTTGGTGACGAACGGGAATGGCGGTATTTTGCGCGCAATTACCGATAACTCAATTGAAGTTCAGGGCGGTGACTTTGCTCGCGTCGAAACCTATCTCGGCGGTGGCTTGAATGCAGAATATGAAGTGAATGACAGACTGACGGTCTCAGCCGATTTCGCTCATTCGAACACAGAACGGACCGAGCGCGCCTGGGAGTTCCGAATTCAGTCGGATATCTCACCAGTCATCGAATATGACCTTCGCGGCCGCGACGTTCCTGTCTACCGTCTTTATGACGAAGAGTTCGATGTCAATGATCCAACCAATTTCGTTGATCGTTTGCGGGTTCGAATCGACAATGATGTCCTGCGCGAGAATACAATCAACTCGTTGCGCTTCGATGCGGACTACGAAATGGATGGGTTCATTACCAACATCCAAACCGGCATTCGCTACGCTGAACAAGACTATCTGGAGCTACCAGGAGGCGGTGACTCTGGCGATCCGCTCGATATCAATTCTGGCCGTTTTTCTTTCGAAATTGAGAATGATGGTGAGCTGACGGTCAATAACCGCGAAGTCATCGACGACTCGGATGATGATCTGTATGACACCGCTGAATTCGCGACATTGCAGGACGAACTTGTCGGAATCATCGCGGCGACCAATACCGCTTGCTACCAGCCCTTCAGAGAAGGCAACGAATTCCTCGACAACCTGCGCGATGGTGACCTCATCACCAATATCGATGATGATGGCAATGTGATCAGCTCGACCAATTCCTGGGCGACATTTGATGCCCGCTGTGTTGCTGAAACATCTGCCGGGTCTCTGAACAATCTGCTGACGACCATCAATGCGTTCCTCACCAATCCTGACGCAGAGGAAAACTCATTTCCTGAAGCTTTGAACGCCTTCAATGCGGGCATTCCGGGACTGATCGAGCAAAACACTCGGACGATCGATGTGACGGATACGACCACAGCGTTCTACATGATGGCCAATTATGCGACCACGTTTAACAATAT
>ERZ1740070.1639-NODE-1639-length-13773-cov-9.082884_pt1 | contig 13773 bp, 3 predicted proteins | sample MGYA00581734_ERZ1740070 | MGnify/ENA primary metagenome ERZ1740070 (study PRJEB43018, sample SAMN04849744) | marine metagenome | isolation source: floating plastic debris | place: Pacific Ocean | collected 2008-09-01 | study: EMG produced TPA metagenomics...
GCACTATTGTCTAGAGTATTACTTTTTGAGCTCATGTTGAGAAGAAAAACTGATTTTGGGGAGAAAAGAATTGAATACAGAATAGATTGTTATTGAGAGAGAAGGAAGGCTGCAGGTTCCACCTCTTCACATGATGATTCAGTTCACAATTCAGACACAAATACAAGCCCTTTGTAGCAAGTGAGTGGTTAATATCTCTTCTATTCTATTGTTATACAGATGTTTTGTAAGAAGTACTCCTTGTTCTTTGGCTAGCTAGAGTAGGCCCTTGATATATTCAAGATATTTGCATGCTTTGGTCATTCATTCATTTCTTTCATGGCCCTGCATGTATAACCAAGGAGTTCATTCTAACTCCTTGGTATATCAATGTTGAATGTATGGCCTTCCTTTGCTCCCCTCCTTTTCTCTTTTTCAAAGGCAAAGTGAGGGGAGCAATGATTGAATGAAAGGCTCTACATTACATGCAGAGCCCATCCATTCCATTGGATGGATTTGGTCTCATACCAATTTATTCAATCACAGGTCCACTCCAACTGCAGTGACTTGCCAAGCACCCTAGATGGCTAACAGCCCAGTATCAACCACCCCCAACCAATAAAGCAGCACACAACATGTTGTGTGTTGTTTTGTTTTTGGGGGTGGGTATCCATACATGGTGATCAGAGCAGAGCATTGTAGCAAAGTATTGACACTGGGTGGATACTGGGGTGGATTTATTACATAACAGATATGTTACCAAGTGTGTTTGGCGAGAAGTGAGAGACCTGATGGAATTTTTCATAGTTAGTAAAGGTGACTTAAGGCAAGGAGTAATAGAACTCTATTACTCCTTGCTTGGTAATGTGCAATTCAAAACATCTATTTTCTTATGTGTCAGGGTAGAATTTTACAGTAAATGAGAACTGATGCGAAGCATAGACCCTATAACGTTTTACTTTGCACGTTTCCTAAAGTCACTTTCATGAGAAAGATAAAATTCATCCAGGTTCCCTGTTTCCCGTAAGGGCCCGTAAGCAAACTTTGCAACCTCTCTAATTAAATAGTATCAGTAGGCTATGCATTAATTTGAGAATGTAAGCCTACCTTTTAAGAATTGGTTGGTTGCACAGGAGTCACAGGACTTTTGTTTTAGAGCAAGTTAGGTAATCAAGGCTGGGCATAGACCCTACATACTGATAGTGTAGACTAACCAATCAGTATACAGTACCGGCATGCTCAATGTAGTCTACCATTGCAAAATCGCAGTCATAGTGTACTCTTGATGAACCAACCGGGCCAACTGGACTCAAACCGACTCAATCCATTTTGGCTTGACTCGTTGATCAATGTTGAGGTCTGTTGACCACCAAGCTCTGAAGCTGTCTTGATGGGTTAGATTCCTGTGTTATATATAGTAGGCCTACTTTGTCCATAACTATTGCAACAATCACGTTTCAATTCCCATAGTTCTTCCAAAAATAGTCTTGTGACAAATTTGTTTTCAAAACCTACTTCAACATGAACTCCAAATACATAAGGAACAATGACAACGTATGTTTGTGCTGATTGTGGAGCTCAACCCAGCTCGACTTGACATTAATTTTTTGGCTTCACTTTGGTTGGCTCACAGTTTCCATCATTATGCCCATCACTATCGCGTACTAGCGATTATTCTATGTAATGTGCATAAAACCTCTGTTTTAGATTATCATGTTAGATTATCATGTACGGTAGGCCTACTAGAGTGTTTGCTGTTTCTCACTCACTCACTTACTTTCCTTTCCTCCTCAAATGGCAAAACTTTTAGCTGGGATTTAGAGCCTACTGTAAAGTGACGTCAGTGGCCTATCCATAAAACTTCGGTAGGGTCTGATGTGGTCAGGCGTGTGCCCCATAAATCTCTCTACTTTTCTAATCGCATTCATCCTCATGTACTGTGCGTGGCTTTGAGCCACCGTATGAGGCTTTTAGCACATAGTTTTGGTCTCTCTCTCTCTGTAAAAAAATAAACTTCTAAATGCAATGTAGGCCTACAACATATCTATATTTCGTTCCAGATGATTGCAGCCAAAGATATGAGCTCCATAGAGACAAGTTAACCCAAACTGTTAACTTCTACTTCGGTAAGGTTTTTAAATAAAGCAAATGTAATGTGTAGGTATAACGTGATAACCTGCATCTAGTTGTAAACCTCATGAAGACTGATGAAGGGTATTGTGGAACTGAAACTTGCCCAGGCAACTTCAAAAAATAAATTAAGATGCGCCCCAAACCCTCAAACCCTCAAACACAATAAAACCACAATGCTCTAATAATTATGTGTTTGCATTTTGCAGACACGTCTTATTTTAGTAACACAGAGAATCTCTTAAATCATTTGGCGCACTTAGTGGTCATGATGATTTTTCTGAACATTATGATATGTATGGCAATTCTACCTTAGTGAACCGCACAACTGCTTTGGTATTTTACTGCACCCCTGAAGTCATACTTCAATGTCTATTGCAGAAAAGGATTCATTGTGGTGCTCAGAGTAAAACCAAGGAGTACCTAGAGCCTCCCAAGTCACCTTACATTTGTGGTATGAGCAAAGATCTATCATTCAACTGATATGTAGTGTGTCATTTTCTCACACTTTTATCAAAGAATAGCCTTCTGATGAAAAACAGTAACATTGTCAGTGTGGTCTGTCAAGTCTCATATCAGTATTCACTGGATGCAAGATACTGTATCCCACCAGAATTTTTCAGTCATTCTTTAGTTCGCACCAAAGTGAAGCCTCAATCAAACCGAATGTGCGTGGCACCCATTTTTGTTCAACTATTTTGTACACGGATTGGATGACGGTTTGTGTGAGTTTTGTTGTTCTGTTTTCAGGTCTGCTCTTTCATCAGCGGAGGTGTCGGATGCTGAATATCAACTGCGGTGTGAATGTGGTAAGCATTCATCATTATAACAATAATAGGGTGTGTTGAGTAGTGCCATATAAACATTCCCACGACTCGAATCACAATAATTGACTGGGATTCGCAGAAATTATCAATAAAAAATTTAAGTTCATTGATGTTATCATTGGTTGAGCCTGTCTGGGAATTCTGGGATACTCTGTATTACACACTCTCAGATGACTACCAATGACGTGTACCTATGGTGAGAGGGATTCCCTAAATTTAGGTTTTCTGTATCTACTTTGCTGCCTGTCTGTATGCTGTGATATCTCTGCTATGGCTTGATGGTAAATAATGAAAATTTTACACCAGGGGTAAAAAGCCCTGCAGATTCCAGATACCTGGTAAGTCAGAATAGATGTCCTAGACCCTCAAAACCAGACTTTTTTGTTTTATTGTTGTGGAATTGCTTACAGCTGTGATAAATATAACAGTAGCTTTTGTGAATGATGCTGTTGACTACCTAGACATTCAGAGACGTTGGGGACAAATTTCACAACTGCTGGCTCTGGAGATTTGTTAGACCTCTCTATTCATATACAAGTAAGTAAACCACTATATTATGCTCAGGTATCTGTGATTGGATTTGGTGCAATACTTTATGATGCTACATTTCAAGAAAATCTTTCAGGTCAAGTTGTCTGCATTTACTAGCCAGTTATGCACTTGTGACAATGGCTAACAACTGTGATAACACACTTAATTGGCTGTATAAAATGGCAATGCTGTTCCAAACCAGCCAACATAAGAACTGCTTTCAAGGTATGATCTTTTTTTGCTACTGTGTTATAAGTTCATATAAGAATGAAATCCCATCACATCAGTGGGTGCAGATCTCAACATCATTATTTTGTAATGTTTTGTGTACCTAAACTTCAACCCTTCAGTTATGTGTTGTTGATTTTTAAAGCATCAGAGAAATTGATGGGGCGTTGGTTGATGCAAATACCTACAGCTCACGTAGCCTCTTTACGTTATACATGTGAATGTTGCTTTTTCTTTAGAGTAGAAACTCTGTCAGTTGATAAACTAACAACGCTTTACAAGATGAAGTGGTGATGGAATGTGCCAAAAGGCTATCTGGTAAGTGCCTTAACCCTCTGTTCCCTGAGTATCGTACTGTGATGTGCTGAGTGTTGTTTGGGATTATCGCCCGCTTTCAAAAAGTGGTTATGCAGAATATTATTGGGCAATGTAATAGAAGTGTATTCACCATTCAACTTGGACACATTTGTGGGTCCTCCCGTTAAACTGTTTGATCAGTGTAGACCATACAAAAAAGTAGACTTCTTCTATTATGCTATGTTATGTAAGTACTTTAATTTCACTGATCAAAGCCAAGGAGGCAAATAGAGACCATGTGTTGCAGAAAAATGATAAAATGAACAACTAAGAAGATCTTTACATTATAAGTAGAGTAAGATCATGATCATAGCACTAGTACAATAAGTAATACATAAAAAGTGATATTAATTGCGCTTATCAGGTAGAAACAAGTTACAAAAATCTGTAGAACACAATTTTAGTAAGCAAGGCTCTTCTTGATTTTAGAGATAATCTGCAACCACCGCGGCTAGATATGCTATGTAAGTTGGTTAGGTTATGCAGTGGATGGTCGGCATTGCTTCTCACTTCGTCAACATATATGAGAAATGAAATACCCAGCTGGACATTGATGAATGAACCAAAAACAAAGCCACCATCTGCAGAGAACGTCTTTTGACTCCTTTATACACAACAATAAAATGTGAAATATTGTTTTGTTTACAGGTTCTCAGAATGAGTTCATTGACTTCTGAAGACAGCAACATGGGTAACAAACTATCATCTTTGTCCACAGATAGTGACTCGGGTGCCGAGTGTCGTCAAATCTCCACAGACTGTCTGCCTGAAGTCATAGAACCAGAGGCAACAGATCCTGTAAGTGTTGTCCCTCCTTCTCGAGTTAAACAGGAGCCTTGTGAGCGGAGACAAACATCAGATAGCGAGGATGCTCTCCAGCAAACACTAGAAGTGAATATAGACATTCATCTCACTGGCTCTCCAGAAGCATCAGTACTCTCTGATGCTGAAGACGTTCAGGATGATTCAGTGATAGTGTTAGCCCCCGCTCGGCACAGGGCACTGCGGTCTTCAGGACATCAAGAGCCACGAGAAAACTCTGAAGAGCAAGCCATGAGGGAAAAGCATGGCTGTGCTGTCTTACCAAAGGTTTTGGTTTCTCCGATCCAAGTATCTGAGGAAGAAATGACACAGACTGCAAAGGACTTATATCACTTTACTCATCCATTCCTTTGCCCTGAAACAGGATGCGACAAACGATATACAAGCATTGCATCAATCATCTACCATTGTGCCAGAGTTCACAATAGAACGTTGAGCGAGGATGAAGAAATGGTTATCTCACCTGCTTGCGATGTGTGTGGCAAGCGTATACGTGATGTGACAACCTTACATAAACATCTGTCTCAATGTGTGCGCGCTCTAGAGGAAGAGGAGGCGGTGAAAGAGGCGGAGGTGGCGGAATCGGATGAGGAAGATTCTGAGTCAAATGATGAAGATGATGGTGATACTGTCTACCAATGCAGAGTCTGTGATCACGTCTACATCCACCCTAAAAACTTCAGAACCCACTTAGTTGATGTGCATCACATCCAAGATGTGGAAGAGTATATGGTGCCTATGAGAGCATCCGAAGTGATTGACTTAGGACCTAAATGCAACATATGTGGGGCTAGTTTTACTAAGTGGCAAAGAGTGTACTCACACGTTAACCTATGTCATGGTGGATATCCTGATGATTTGGACAGAAAAGCTCTTTCAGACTCCATTGTGTATGCATGTGAAAGCTGTAAACAAACATTCAAGATGCGCCAAGCTCTGGGCAAACACTGCGGGGCAATCCATCAGCGCCAAGCATCAAAGAAAGAGATGGATGGGGTTGCCTACAAACTAGTGTCTGATAGAGGTCCTACATGTGATATGTGTGGAAAGGAATTCAACAAGTGGTCTACATGGAGAGAGCACATAAGTATTTGTGAGGACAAACATGGTCAAGAATTCGCATTTCCATGCAGCTCATGTAAGCAAGTCAGTAACGCCTCACATTCCCTTCAAAGGCACGTTAGAGATATTCATCAACGTGGGCTCACAAAGGAAGAAATGAGGGGCACAGCAAGTTGGTTAGTTGCAGATCGACAGCCGTCATGTGATAAGTGTGGTAAAATGTTCACAACATGGAAAAGCTGGAGAGACCATGAGAGTAACTGCCAGAAAAACAAACTCGATGAACCGCTACAACGAGTGTTTCCTTGTGATTCCTGTAAGCAAGTTTGCATGGCCCTGTACTCTGTCACAAATCATGCTCGGAAGATACATCATCGTGAACCAACTGAAAATGAGCTAAATGGTACTGATGCCAGATTTGTATCTCACAGGCAACCAGTTTGCGACCACTGTGGCCAAAAATTCTCCCTGTGGAGCTCCTGGAGGGAACATCAGATTTCATGCTCACAACCAACCAATACAACGGAAGTAGCAAAGACAGGGTGCTATCCGCCTGGTAAAACCTTATATCCCTGTCCTAGCTGCAAAATGGTGCTGAGAGCCAAGTTTTCTCTTAAAAAGCATATGAGAGAAATTCATGCTGAGGTCATAGACAGCAATGCGGAAGAAATGCAAGGAAAACCCAGTGGTGAAGTTCCAATCGTTGAACCTATATGTGATCTATGTGGGACATTATTTGCTAGATGGGAGGGATGGAGGAATCATGTCTGTCAGATTGCAAAAAAAGAATGTGACACTTCCAGTGTAAATGTTGCCGTCATTTCAAACAAATGCCATCCACCAGGGCGGACTTTATATCCGTGCCTTCAATGCAAGCAGGTACTTTCTGCTCCCCACCTTTACATTTCACACATGAATACTATTCATGGGATGTCCCCTAGTGAAGAAGCCCTTCTTGGAAAGCCGAGTGAAACAGTTCCCATGACAGATCCTGTTTGTGATGATTGCGGCAAGTCTTTTCAGAGATGGCCAGCTCTGCGAAACCATATATGCAAAGCTAAGGGTTGTGCTGAAGAAGAGGGGGAATTTCATGCCCCAGGATCAACACTTTATCCGTGTTCCATGTGCAAACAAGTATTAATGAAACATTGGGGTCTAACCTCTCACATGAGACAAATTCACCAAACTGAGCCAACAGAGATACAACTCCTGGGTAAACCTAGCGAAAAGGTGCCCATATCAAGGCCGATTTGTGATGATTGTGGTCGAGAATTTTCTAAGTGGGACAGCTATCGACACCATGTGTGTGATGGTGTTGAAGACCAGTCAAAACAAAGTGATGTTAATGAAGAACAGTCGAATGAAGGTGAGGCTCATGAAGACCAGTCAAATGAAGGAGATACTGACTCTGATGATCAAGATGATCAGCAGTTGCTGTACCCTTGTCCACACTGCAAGCAAGTGTTGAAATACCCTGCTTATTTGACAAGGCACATGGCCACAATACATAGCAAAACGCCCTCATTGTTTGACCTAAAAGGCAGGGCGGCAAGTGAGGTCACTGTTGTTGACCCAACTTGTGATAGATGTGGAAAAGTCTTTGAAAGATGGGACGGAGCAAGGCTACACCAAAAGCAATGCACGGAGGAACCAGAGAGAAAATCATCAATGTCTGATAATCGAGTTAGATCACCAAGTCAGAAACACTCCAGTCTTTCCGAAGCTTCTAGCTTTGCTGGCAATTCTGCAACAAAGCCCTCTAGCCAATCTTGCCAGTTACCAGATAAGGTTAAACGCAATCCAATTACTCATGCTTTCAAGCTTGAATGTAAACCATGTTCAAAGGTTTTTGAGCATAGGAGTAGTCTATACAAACATCAAAAATCAATGTCATGCGTTGGTCACAGGCAAAGTGGACAGTCGAGAGACTTGGTTTATCCCTGTCACCTTTGCGGGCGGGTTTTCAACTACTCACAGTCAGCAACAAAGCACTTGATTGCAGTTCATAAAACTACTGCTGCTGAAAATAGGATACTCCCTCGACCAGCTAGTGAAGTGAAACATAGAAATCCGATTTGCCTCCACTGCAGCTCATCGTTCGACGAGTGGAGAGATCTGTATGAGCACATGGATCTGGAACATGAGGGCGTGAAACTTCCTACTTCAGAAGATCAGTTATTCCCCTGCCATATATGTGGTAAGGTGCTTATGACACGTCATGCAGCTAGTGCACATCTGTCTATCCACAAAACTGATATGGCACGCAATCCTATCAAGCCAAAACTTGCTTACCAGATTCAGCCGAAGAAGCCATCCTGCAACAAGTGTCGCAAGACATTCGAGAGATGGAGGCAGCTTTATCACCACTTGAGGACTGAGCATAAAAATGATCACAAAAAGGAAACAGTAGCTGCCTCTAAGGATGTTGACATGGTGTACCCATGTCACCTATGTGGTAAAGTATTAAAAAACATGGTCGAGTATCATCTTAAAGTGGTTCACAAAACTACGCTCAAAGCTGACCCGATCGTACCTGTTCCTGCATCTGATTGCCCTTCAGCTGAACCATGCTGCATCCATTGTGGATTATCCTTCAAAGATTGGAAGCAGGTGTACAAACATCTTCGCCAGGCACATGCAGATAAGACGAAAAGAAAAAAGACTGCCAAGAACAAGTCTACTCGCTGTGATGAGTGCTGTATCATCTTTCAAAATGAAGAGCAACTACGAAGGCATTCTGAAATCAGTCACCCAGATAAGCCTTTGCAAGTTTCAAGAAATGATGACTATGTATACCCCTGTAAGATTTGCGGAAGAATCCTGTCTGAACTCAATAACCTGGAATCTCACATGAAGTCCATACATCAGGTGAAAGGTGCAGATATTGTCATTGAAGGTGTACTTCGACATGAAGTCAAGGAATCCGCCCCATGCTGCAAAACTTGTCGCAAAGAATTCTCTACATGGGCAAGCCTTTACAAACACATGAAGACACAATGCAGCGGAGGTGGCAAAATACAATCACCCATAAAATCAGACCTTTTCTGCCAACCATGTGGCATATCATTCCAAGATCATGAAGAATTACGTAAACATCAACAACACCATGGAAGCAAAAAACGGAGTCAAGAACACAGTGATTCAGCTCAAATATATAAAAAGCAACTAGTTGACCAACCAGCACAGAAGCCTATAACATGTATTTTATGTGACAGAGAGTTTATTGCAGAGGATGTTTGGTTCAGTCACTTGAAAAGCAGTCACCGTATGATTGATCGTAGGAGAGAGGAGATGAGAGCCAAGTTGAGGGCGGAACGGGGACTGTCAGCTGTAAATGACACAGATCAGCCCATTGTGGACTCCAGTAGCACTACTCCAGGTGTAATGGTAAAGGCTGAGCCTGAAGAAGAAGTGGATACTTCCCCTCATGTGTTTATAAGCAATGTTACATCAAGCAGCTTTACTGCTGATCAGCAATCTTCTGACTCCGAGCTTTTGAGCAATGATTCCATGGATACTGATTGGGAACCAGATGTTGACAATAATGATAGTGTAAGCAGCAAAAGTTCAGCAGATGAGGTCAACCCTCCTTCAGCAAACAAGCGGGGTATAAGGAGCAGGCGACTAAGTTCATCGAGCTCATCCAGTTCTGATGAGGATGTAGTCCCACAACATGTTGATGAAACAAATGAATTACAACTGCTTGGTGCACCGGAGCCAAATTCAACGCAGAAGTTGGATGATGACCCATTTAACTATGAGCTTATACCAAAGCATGCAAGTGGATCAGAAGCAATGTTAGATTTTGACTCACCGCCAAAACCATTTGATACAGAGGCAGAGCTGCTCTGTGGAGTTGATACTAGCATCCTCAAACCATCCACATTCACTACCGAACTGACATCAACGGCCGCTGCTAAAAAGTCAGCAGAGCAGAAAGACACCAATATCAACTCATCATTCGATTCAATGTCTGTCAGTCCTCCTGAAGCTCAACAAAGTAATAATGATACCTCAAAACAAGAAAAATCTCATGATGGCTTAAATGTTGAAGCACTCCAATGCGAAATACAAACAGGGCCCAAGAATAAAGAAAGTCGTCTCAATGATAACAGGGATGCATCTTCAAGTACATCCGTAACATCACCAAAACGATCATCCCCACAGATCAGCAAGTCTGATATTTTGCAGAAAAACTTTTCTCTGTCCAAACTGAAACCGGCTCCTCTGACATCAAACCAAAAATCTCATAAGTCTGACAGACCTTCACAGCATAAAAAGGCTCCCGTTGCTGTCCTAAAGCCATTCAGTGGTACTCTTCAGACATCCTCAAACTCAATTTTGGGCACATCATTACAAAATACTTCTGTGTCCTCAGTGAACATTTCACATCTTACAGCTCCCTCTTCATTAGCTCCACCAAATATTGTGCAATCAATAGTTCCATTCCTCCAACCAGGAGCATCTGTCCTACCACTCACGGTACAACATTTCCCTGCAATGCAGAATATGATTCAGCTTCCAGGTGGTGTGGTCCCTGCCACAATGTCAGCATACCCTCTAAATGTTGGTACATTACAACAGCATCCTCAGCAAAGTAGGGTACCGATTGCCCAAGCAACCCGGTTGTCTTCAGATGACCGAGCATTGGGTGAACCAGTGAAAATCACTACCCTACCAGTCAGCAATATGCCAATAATCCCATCACCTCAAGCAGAGCAGACAAGGACAAATGCAAACAAATTACCATGCTATCCTATCTTTCTTGTCAACTGGTCAGATCTAATAGTTCCGTGTCTCTCAGAAAATGTAGAAAATGTTATTGCCTACCGCCGTATCACTCTGAGACTGAAAGACACTTCAATTCTGTGGTACTTTACTCACTGGTTTGAGAACTGGAATGATTGTACCTGGAGGGTTGTGGCTTTGCTCTGCCATCCTGTGTGCTTTGTGGACCAGATGGAAAAGCTACTTCATTGGTGCATATCCCACAAGATACCATCTTTGCCTTATGGCCCAAATAAAGTTCCTCACATTGGGAGCAACAATTGGGATGTCCAGCCCTTAGTAACAATCGTGACAAGTTATGATACCCCAAGATTCTCTACTATCTGCTGCCAGTGCGGGGTTGTTGTGTATCAGACTGAGGGTATTCACATTCACGCTAACAGGCACCATGCCCCATGCACAAACTGTCACCAGCCAAAAGCTGAGGGTCATAGTTGCCAAGCCTCTTCTGGTGGCTCTGCCAAGGTCATGTTCATAAACATGTCTACTCCATCATCAAAAAACAAATCACCAATCACATTGGTGTGGGATAGTAACCAATACAAATTACTGCAGAGGGAATCTAATCCACCTAGGCAGCAGCCCAGGGTGACGACTACTCCAAACAATCAAGAGCCATCTGTCGCACAAATTCCTAGCACTGCAAAGCCTTCAATTGGTATCCATGATCTAGCTGCAGCTAGCTCTGATTGTGAACCAGCATTCATCCAGACACTGAAGAAAGCTTCAAGTCTAATTGCTCCGGCCCAAAGAGTACCACAAACCACAGATTATCAAGGTGGTCCACAAACAACAGGATCTCAAGCTCTCCAGCAAACCACGATGTCTCTAACTGTTCCACAAACTACCAAATCTCAAGCTGTCCCACAGACCACCAAATCTCAAGCTGTCCTTCATACCACAAACTCTCAAGCTGACCTGCCAACCAAGTCTCCATCTGTCCCGCAAACAACTGCCTTTGAGAGCTTAGCTTCAAGTTCTACATCATTTCCAGTTACTTCATCCAAGCAATCTCTGCTGAAAAGTTCTTTCAAACGTGTGCCATCAAATTCTGCCTCAGTGAAGGAAACTATGCCAAAAATTCAAACGAAGGCTATTGATAGTTTGGAAATGTTGCAATCAGCTCTTGATGCAGCTTCAGTAGGAGTCCCACTCAAAAGTATGGATCAAGCCAAAGTCCAAAAAAGTAAAGCATCAATGAAGAAATTTATTGAAACCATGGTATCCTATGCCCAAATGTATTACTGTACAGAATGCAGGAAGAAGTTTCCTACAAAACTGGAACATGAGCAGCATATGACGAAGGAGCACAAGAAATGCACATTGTGTAAAGACTATTTTGATGATCGCCAAACTCGCAGCATGCATATAACTGCACACCACGGTCAACATATCTGCCTGGGCTGTGACTTCACCGCCCCAGATGACACATTAATCAAGTCGCACATACTCTCCGAACATGTTGATATAACAACTGGGTTGTTTAAGTGTGCTTACTGTAAAGACAAACAGATTCATCCGCAGTCGATAGTCGAGCATCTAGAAGAGCATGACAAGCAGGAGATAAATAAATGTGTAGTGTGTCTGGATCTCCTACCTCAAACTATGGTTTCCAGATTTAAACATTTCTTTGAACACACACTACCGGCTAGCCAAAGCATGTGCCTAGAGTGTGACAGGTTCTTTTTAGAGCCATGGGCTCTGATAGAACACTGTTTGACTTATAATCACAGTGTCTGTGTCAATTGCCTGATGTCACCTGTGAAACTTTCCTGTTCTCAGTGTGGACCATCCTCTGCAGTTAACCCAAAAGTAGCAAAGGCAGCCGCAGCATGGATTAATGATGGCAACTTGGCAACGTCATGGAACAAATGTAATGTTTGTTTTGAGGAACTCACCCACGGTAAAACTCTGAGAGAACATTGTGAGGAAAAGCATGCATCATTCAAGTATCAGTGTGATGTCTGCTATCAAAAGTTTGAATTCGATCACCAACTGCGCTTCCACTCAACCAGGCACAAAAATAGATGGAGTTATATGTGTTACACTGCCTGCATGTCTTGCTTTGCTGTCAAAAGCTCCAAGAGCAACAAAAAGACGCAATACAACGTTGTTGAGAAATGTGACCACTGCCAGCCCTTACCTCCTGCTCATTCTATGCTGAGTGATGTACATTCTGACATGGTTGCAGCTGATATTGCCCCAGTCAAGTTTGCTGTCAATGGCAATGTGTACATATACAAGAAAGGATATAAGCTACACAAAGAGAAAGCTCATGTACAGGGAAGTGGTAGTACAGGTGAAGAAGCACATAAAAAACCTGACCCTGAGAAAGAGCAGAAAGATGCCGCCAATACTGATGATGAGGTTACAGTTATTGAAGACGAGCCTACTGCATCAAATGACGATATCCCAGACCAACCATCAACCAGTGTCCATAAGACGTCCATCGAGCCAAGTCATGATAACATCCCTGCAGATGATGGGTGTGTTATAGAGGAGCTGGATTCAGATGAGGATCAGGGTCTACAGATTGATGAATCACATGCTGAATCTGTGAGCTGTGATAATAACACCAAGACCTCTGATTTGGTAAGCAAAACTAAGTTTATTTACTTTACTTTGACCCTTTCTTTGTGTCACCCATAATTACTGGACGTTATTAGCCAGTGTGTGCACTTGAGAATTTATCAACAACTATGAATTGCATAGTCTGTTGGCACAGCATCGAAGTTCCTTCCAACTTTTTGACTTGCCTAAATAATTGGCATTTCGAGGTTTTCACTTCAAATCATGAAATTGATTTCATTTTTTATGCTTGTTATAATGTTTGATGTAAACAAGGAGGACAGGGCTTTGCATTTCAGACCGTGCATCATTATTTCTAGGGAAAAAATTCAGCCAAACACTGTCATGCGCAGCCTCCTGTAATGAATAAATTCAGAGCGTTTTGAAGATGATGAATCAATTCTGAGCAGTTTTGAAGATTTTATTTAATTGTGAGTTGAATATTGCTGTGTTCTTGCTGTCTGTTGTGAGTCACAAATCT
>ERZ1740070.1640-NODE-1640-length-13772-cov-15.947656_pt1 | contig 13772 bp, 13 predicted proteins | sample MGYA00581734_ERZ1740070 | MGnify/ENA primary metagenome ERZ1740070 (study PRJEB43018, sample SAMN04849744) | marine metagenome | isolation source: floating plastic debris | place: Pacific Ocean | collected 2008-09-01 | study: EMG produced TPA metagenomics...
AAGAAAACAACTCTTTTCAACCCTCCGTCAAATCCTATTGCATAATCAAGGTTTATCTGATTTGATCCGAGTTGACTTATGTCAGGTATCTTGATAAAAAACGAAGGCGGATGATTACTCACCCGCCTTCGAACTCACTTCAAGAACTGGTTACCGCTCCTTAAGCATGAAGAATACAGGCGCCATCACCCTTACTCTTACGGGCTTTCCACGTTGCTTACCAGGTATCCATTTCGGTGCACTTTTCAACACCCTTATGGCCTCCTCGTCACATCCGGCGCCAATACCTTTGACTACTTTAAAATCACCCAGGCTTCCATCTTTATTGACCACAAACTGAACAAATACTTTGCCTTGCACTTTTGTTCTCAGTGCAAGATTGGGATAGTTAATATTTTTAGATAGGTAGGTCATGAAAGCATGAAACCCTCCTTGAGGTTGTGGCTGAAATTCCACAATATCAAATATTTCATCAGCGGCTTCTTCCTCCATTAACTCACCCAAATCCACACCTTCTGTATCCACTGTTTCTACTACACTTTCCAGGGTTATTTCCACATCAAAGTCAATTTCAATTTCCTCTATTATCTCGTCTACGGCTGTCTCAGTAATATTAGGCTGCTGAATTTTCTTTTGGGGAGGTGGGGGAGGTTGCTGAGTGATAGGTATATCCAAAACCTCATCAAATAATTCGGTATTGCCGGCTACATCTAGTTCACCAGCTCTTTCATAGGTTTTCCATTCAAACAAAACAACTACGACTAGACAGCTCAAGAATAAACCTATGCTAAAAGCCAGCGACTTACTAGCAAGAAGTTTTTGATGTCTGTATTTTTTCGCATTGATCAGAAAGTCCACCATTTCAAAGGTTTGAAAGGGGTCTGCATTTTGCGGCTTTTTAAAGCTGACCTTCATGTCGCCGCTTTTTCGTTCCGTAGGATTATGTTTAGGAAGTATCATGACTCTTGAAGTTTGTTTACTGTAATTTCCACTTTCCCGAGTACCTATGATATGAGCAGTGTTTGGATTAATATTGATCTATATCAGGATTGGTATTTATGAATAATGGACAGATATCTTACCCTATTTTTAGCTGATATTGGACCAAAATAGCCGATTTTCGCTCTTGTGACCGCCTCGTTTCTTCGCTCACTACAGACCAATTCTGGTAGCCAAGATTAAGCTTAGACCGATGACCGTTGAAAAGGAAGTTTATACCTGATTCAATATTGATTATGTTGCCATCTAAGGCATTGAGCTTTAAAAAATCTATGGAAGTGTAAAATTGGATGGCTTTTTGCGAAGCTTTTAAGGGTTTCAATACAGCCGCATCTATATGAAGATTATCCCCGGAACCGGAAACAAATCGACTTACGCCTTTACCGTTAAGAGTAGTATTAGCAGTGAGTCCATCAGCTGCATTATTAGCGCCGATTTGGCGGATGAAATTTGGACCGAGGTTATGATGGTGGTAACTTACATACGCCGTGACTACATAGCCCTTGTAAATTTTACTTTCATAAAATAAATCTACTGCAACAGATTTGGCTGCATAATAACTAGTATCTGCAGCAGTGGCGATTACTGTAGTACTGGGCTGGTAAAGCGATCCAAAGCCAATGTTAAATACTTCCTTTTTACCGTGGTAGCTACCTCTAGAATAGGCTGAGGTCTGCTTTTCTTTATCCTTAAATTGAAATTTAATATAGGCGGAGACTTGGTAGTCCGGGGCAATAGAACTGAAGGCAATGGCTTCGCCGGGTACATTATCTTCGGGTGCAGTAGGTTTAGCAAGAACAACTCGATAGTCAATTATGCCAACCTGGCCGTTCGCAAATACGCTCATTTTTCTTAGTAAATCGTCAGAACGGTTAAGAAGGGGAAGAGCGCCATATTGAATATCAGTACCCAAAGCTCCGGAAGTGGAAGGGGCGGTATATCTGGATAAACCCACCCATGAGTTTTTACCTCCTCCGAAGCAGAGCCAGCTTTTCCATTGATAGTGCAAGTAGGCATCTAATAATTTGGGCTGACTCTCAAGAGAATTACCTACGTTATTATTTCCAATGGATAAGTTGAACTTAGTTTTAGAATCTAACGAGCCATAGAAATTTATGCGATACCTTCTTATACTAAGGTCAACAACTTCATCTCGTCTTTGGCCATCGATTGTGGAACCCGGATTTAGCTGTGCATAACGCGCCCAAAATTGTGTTGAAGCTGATACACCTAGGTATTGATCCTCATTTTCATTGAAAACCCTCTTTATATTTTGACCCAGCGACACATAGCTGGTTAACAATAATAAAAGCAGTAAGCTTATCTTGTTCATTAGTAAGTATTTCGAGATCACCTCAAGATTTACTTTTGTACTAAACAAGATTGAGTACGGGCACATTGGAATGAGTCACGATATTCTTAACCAGCCTGCCTTCAGATTCGAGTTGGTTACTTCCATGGTCTCTGAGCAGTACAGTTAAGATATCTATGTCTTTGTCCTTAATGAAATTCATTATAGATTGCTCTATGTCCTCACTAGTAATGCATACATATTCATGATCTACATAGTCTAAATAATATTCAAGCGAAGCTTCAGCGCTGTCATTAGTTTTGTTATCTCTATTTATGTGAAGTAGATAAACTTTGGCTTTCATCAACATAGCCAGGTTCATTAATGGCTTTAGCGCCGCTGAGTTTTTAATATCATGAAAATCATTAGCGTAAGCTATGCGCTTGATCTTTGTCTCTTTATAATTCTCAGGTACTAACATCACCGGACAGTCTATTATTTTTATCAGGGCCTTGGACAATGTAGAGCCATTGATTCCACGCGTTCCTAGTACAAGAAGATCGGGTTTTTCCGCTTGAATTGTGCTTTGGATATCGCTTAATAAACCACCTTCTTTGGTAATTTCAAACTCATATTCTAGTCGGGAAGGCAAAAGTTTAGTGTTTTCAAATCTGGCGAATGACATTTTTATTTGGTCCAGGTTTTCATCACTTCGCTTTACGTGGATCAAGTGAATATGTGGTCTGAAAGATCCAAATACGTCCATTATAAAATCGATGGCATTTTCTGAAGCTGGAGACAGATCGATGGGTAATAAAATCTTTTGCATGACTGTGGTGTTTAATTCAATGCTAAAGTAGCGCGGTGGAGCAACATGTATTTTTACCGTGATCAGTATCCGATATGATTAAAATCATGAATGGAAGAAAGTATCGAACTGCAACCGTTTGCAATGTTTAACTTGCTTGACACGATTTGATTTCTTCAATTTTCTTGGCCAGCCTAATGAATTGCCTTACTTTTATTCTCGCTGTTAATAAAAACCTACTGAACCTTGAGTCAATTTATAATTACCGATGAAGCGGCAGCCGGCAAAGTTGGTAAAGCCAACTTACTGACGAATGCAGATTTTAACTATATCAAAAATTCGGATCAGCTTAGTAAAATACTTAAAAGCAGGAAACGAGCCATTGATAAAATAGAGTTTACCATCGACTATGAGAGCCAACTAAAAAAGCTACAAGTAGAATTAGTAAAGTTGCAAACTCATGTAATCAAGAATAAACTACGTGTAGCTGTAATTTTTGAGGGCCGTGATGCAGCAGGAAAGGGCGGAACCATTAAACGATTTATTGAGCATTTAAATCCTCGTTCTATGCGTGTGGTAGCGCTTGCTAAACCTACGGATAGAGAGCGGGGTCAATGGTATTTTAGAAGGTATATAAGGGTGCTTCCAAATGCTGGTGAGATTGTGTTTTTTGACCGAAGTTGGTATAACAGAGCGGTTGTAGAGCCGGTAATGGGTTTCTGTGAAGAAGATGAATATCAACAGTTCATGCGGCAGGTCCCGGAATTTGAACACATGCTTTTTGAGTCAGGCGTAATGATGACCAAATTCTGGTTTTCTATAGATAAGCAGGAACAGGCCAGGCGATTCTTATCACGAGGAAATAATCCTTTAAAGCGGTGGAAACTGAGCCCGGTGGACCAAAAAGGCCAAGAACTATGGGATAAATACACCTATTACAAAGAACAAATGTTCAGTAGAACCCATACATCTTACAGTCCCTGGATCATTGTTAAAACCAATACTAAGAAAGAGGCTCGCTTAGAAAGCATCCGATATCTACTTTCAGCATTTGAATACGAAGGGAAGGATGAAGCCGCCACCAGGGTACTGCCGGATCCAAATGTAATTATGAGGTTCCATAGATCTATTTACCACGACTAAGCATATGTCCAAATACTCTTTTACGGATACAGAACTAAAACTTCTGAACAGCAATCAAGCCATTAAACTCATGCTTGATAAAAAGCCGGGCTATGATCCCGAACGTGTATTAAGATACGTTAGGTATGAATATGAGCTGGAAAGAAGTCAGGTAGAACTTATTAAACTGCAAAACTGGGTCACAGAAAATAAGAAACGTGTATGTATTCTTTTTGAAGGAAGAGATTCTGCGGGTAAAGGTGGCGCCATTCGAAGAATTACACATCATATGAATCCACGTTTTTACAAGGTTCATGCGCTTCCCAGACCTACTGAAGATGAAAAAGGACAATGGTACTTTCAACGCTATATCATAAACCTTCCTAACCCAGGTGAAATAGTATTTTTTGATCGTAGCTGGTATAACCGAGCTGTAGTAGAACCGGTTAATGGTTTTTGCACAGATGATGAGTATAAAAGGTTTATAGAAGAAGTGAATAGCTTTGAGTCTATGATTACGAGAGACGGGATCATCCTTGTAAAGCTCTATTTTTCAATCACGAAAGACGAGCAGGCACGAAGATTTGCCGACATTCAAGAAAACCCGCTGAAACGATGGAAAATGACACCTGTAGATCGCAAAGCTCAAGAGCTGTGGGACGTTTACACGGAATATAAAGAGAAAATGTTTGCGCTTACCAATACTAAAGAAAACCCCTGGAAAGTTTTAAAGGCGAATAGAAAAACCAAGGCACGTTTGGAGGCTATAAAGTATATTCTGGACGTAATTCCTTATGAATAAATTAATCTAGTATAGAAAACCGATTTTTAGTCTGAATGAAACTGCAATAGGTACATCATCCGCCGCTCCTAAAAAAACCGTAATGATAAGACCTTTCGAATTGGTTAGCGGCCGGTTCAGAAAAGTTACTTTCTTCGGAAAATCCGTAACCGAAACTTATGGAATAGTCAACAAGAAATGCGCTATCTTAGACAATTCTGTTTACCGACACCAGCATTACCTGAGGTTTAATGTACCTGTCTTTTAATATATGGGAGTATTTCATTCTTTATGAGTAAAATCTGGAGTATGATAAACTTATACCCCGTAGCTACAAAAACACCTCGACTTTTTTAAAACTCATCTGTGTCAAAACCAATACCGATGTGGCCTATCTCAGATTCAATGGATCTTCCGGGCTTAATACCTTTTACTACGTAAAGGCAAAGTGTTCAAGTAAAGGCGATAAAAAATGAAAGTTTAATGGCTCGTTTTTTATCGTCAATATAAACCCAGGATCATACCGGGGATCATTAAATTCTATTTCTCGTCCGCTGCTGAGTACGATCTTAAGGACATCATCGACGGAAATAGAAATAATAGGAGAATTACGAACTTCATCTGGCGATAAGTAGTACTTGATTTCGTTCAGACCTACAATAAACTACCGATTTGTCCTTTTTGTGGATCTTATCCTGAGCTAATACCAATGCAGATGCAAATACTAGTATTAACGTAAAGAGGAGTTTCATAAATGATTGAGTTATTTGATAATTTAGGCACGAATAGTAAGCCAAAGGTTGCATAGATGCTTTTTATAAGGCGAAAACTACTTGGGAAGGATTTCAGACAGGCGCATACCGCAGCATTTGCTTGCCTTACTATCATATGGATAGGGTATTATATGGTAACCGACCCGGGAGTTGATGTTACTAATTTAGTCTTCTGGCCGACGGCCTATTTTTTAGCGCTGTGGCTGATAGGCTTTTCCGTACCACGGTTTTTTCTCAAATTGTTAAGCCAGAAATTCCATGTTAAAGTGATATATCATTTAGGCATTGCGGTTTTATTTGGAATAATCCACATGATTTTAACAGATGTTTTTATTGTTCTAATAGAGCGTTTTTTGAATTTACCTGAACACTTCATTCTTGGTAATTTACCTACAAAATGGCTTTTTAGTTGGCATCAGCTGTTTCATGGTTTTATATGGTATATTATTTACATAGGTACACTGAACATGTTTTACTTTCAGGCGCTTTATTTGGCCGAAGAAGCAAAGAACCACAATCTGAGTGCAAGCCTTTCTGATGCCCGCGTTAAAACACTCTCGACAGAACTCAATCCTCACTTCCTTTTTAATGCGATGAACAGCATCGTCATGCAGGTACGTAAAAATGAAAATTCTCTGGCGGTAGAGGGGCTGGCCGATCTGGGAGATATGTTAAGAGCGGTTCTTACTACTCGTGACGAAATTTTTATTTCGTTAAAAAAGGAGATAGAGTTACTAAATCACTATATATCACTTGAAAAAAAAAGGTTTGGAGAGAAGATAAACATTGAAATTGATTGTCACCCGAAAATACTTCACTATTCTGTACCTAAACTATTATTACAACCCATAGTTGAAAATGCATTTAAACATGGTATAAATCTTAATAATGCTACCTCAGTTTTATCAGTGCAAATAGTTGAGAAAGAGAGTTTTATTAATATACAGGTTTTTAACTCAAGTAATGAAAAAATAAAGTGGCCATCAGGTGTAGGTAAAAGTGTAGGTCTTCCCAATACTGTAGAAAGACTTAGAAGACTATATGGCGCTGACTATGTGTTTCAAATCAAGCAAAGCGAAGCAGGTGTGCTTATAGATATTACCTTACCTAAGCGAACATGAAGTGTACAGCAATAATTGTTGATGACGAACAAGATGCCAGAGACGGTATTTCACTACTTCTGCAGCAAGACGACTCTATTCACTTGCTAGCGTCATGTTCTGACGGATTAAGTGCAATTGATCAAGTAGAACGGCACAGACCGGATATTTTATTTTTAGACATTCAAATGCCAGAAATTAATGGTTTTGAAGTACTCAGAAGTATTCAAAATCAACCAAAGGCCGTAGTTTTTGTTACGGCTTATGATGAGTTTGCAGTAAGGGCTTTTGAAGTGCATGCCATTGATTATCTGTTAAAACCGTATAGTGATTCCCGTTTTTTTAAGGCGCTGGATCATGCAAAGTCACAGGTAAAAAGTGAACGGGCAGCTTCCAGTAATTCAGCTCTTTTGAGTTCACTCGCAGATCAGAGACTGTCAGAGGGCGAATTGATCGAAAAAACTTCTGATGCGAGATTGGTTGTGAAGGATAAAGGTAGGATACATCTACTTCTCTATGACGATATAAGATGGCTCGAAGCCTATGATTACTATGTCAAAATCCATTTAGCTGACAGTTTTCATCTCATCAGAGAAAGTTTAAAAAAGCTGGAGGTAAAATTGCAACCTTATGGGTTTATTCGCATCCATAAGTCTTCTCTGGTAAACATCAAGTACGCCTCGTCTATCGATCAATTGTCCTCGAAAGAGTACATACTTAACTTAAAGGAAGGTGAAAAGCTTAAGGTGAGCAGAAATTATCGAAAAGCTCTTTTTGAACGGTTGAACCTGATCTGACTTTCCTGTTGCTGCATATAAAGGACATGTTGCTGCATATTGCAAACGGCAGATAAAACATTAACGTAATCTTGTTTAGGCTTAATATTCTAAATATGTTGAATAACCACCTCAAGTTTGCGATCAGGATGTTTTTGAAAGATGGTATTTATCCCTGGCTTAATGTGCTGGGATTAGCGTTAGGCATCTCTTGCGGTATCCTGGTCTTGCTCTACCTGCAATATGATCTTACTTATGATCAACATCATAAAGGGCATCAGCAGATCCATCGATTGGTCAATCACCTGCAAGCAACGGGCGCTTCTTTTGATGTGGCTCAAACGGCTCGTGAATTAGCGCCACTACTTAAAGATGAATATCCTGAAGTTAAGAATTATGTCCGGTTTGAACGGTTTTATAATCCTATGCTTAAACATACTTCAGGCACAGGTGAAGAAACTCTGGAATATGTTGACAAAGTATATCAAACGGACTCCAGTGTACTTTCGGTTTTTACTCATGAATTTATTGAGGGCGACCCCACAACAGCGCTGGCAGCTCCTAATAAAATGATTATTACTGATAAGGTAGCACGTATTTTCTTTGGTAATGGGTCTGCTCTAAATAAGGAGATATCGATTGATGATAGTGAACCCTATGAAATAACGGGAGTAATTAAGGAACTTCCGGGGAATACACATCTAAAATATGATGTTCTCGTATCACAGTTGCCTTTGGACAGAGAGTGGATTCGAGGACAGGAAGCCGTTAGGGTCTCCGAGGGGTTTTGGAACCCCAAAACATACTCGTATCTGGTTTTTCGCGATGCCTATAAGGCTAAAAACTTTTACGATAAGTTTCCTCAAATTTATGAAACACACTTTAAAGCGTTTGGCGATCAAATAGAGGGTAAAGTGGACATGGATCTTGAGCCATTAGCAGAAATACACTTTACAAGTAAAAAAGGTGGTGACCTTCCACAAGGTAATATTTATTACACTTATACTTTTGCCGCTATTGGCTTGTTTATTATTCTACTGGCTTGTATTAATTACGTAAATATGGCCACTTCAAGAGCGATAAATAGAGCCGGTGAAATTGCCATGCGCAAGGTACTTGGTCACTCAAAGAGTAAGTTGTTTATTTCGATACTTTCCGAAGCTTTTGTCTTGGCTTTTATTGCCCTTCTGCTGGCCCTTTTAATATGCGTATTGGTTATTTACGCTACGCCACTTGAAAATTTGCTGGGTAAGCAATTGGAGTTAGATTTTTTCAGAAATCCGACACTGCTTATCGGATCCATTGTACTTACAATAATAATTAGTTTATTGTCGGGGTTTTATCCTGCGCTATACTTGCCGTCAATTGCAATTGTTAAAGCGCTAAAAGGTAAAATCTCATCACAAAGTGGTGGGCAAAGTTTACGTAAGTCACTAATTGTATTTCAATTTGTCATTTCCATTTTCGTAATTATCTGCACATTTCTTATGGAAAAGCAAATAGAGTTTTTACGTGATATGGATTTAGGGTTTGAAAGTGAAAATGTAATGCTAATACCTATTCAAGATACATTAGTAGTAAATCAAATGGAAACTATTAAGGCTGAGTATAAACGTCTTCCTGGCGTTCAACAGGTCACTACTGCTTACGGCGTTCCGGGTATGGGTTATGGAGGGTCCGTTTTTTGGGTTGAGACGAAAGAAGATGGTATGGTACAGCAAAGTATCAATACGATATGGGCAGGTGAAGAATATATCGAGACCATGGGTATTGAATTAATCCAGGGACGGAATTTTCATAAAAACTCTGAGGCTGATCGTAATCTGAGGGTTCTTGTAAATGAGGTTACGGTTGATGTTATGAACTGGGGTGACAGTGCAGTAGGAAAAAAGATCAAATGGTTTCATGGTGAAAATGAAGGGGAAGTAATAGGAGTGGTGAAAAATTTTAACTACAATTCCCTTCACAATAAAGTTGACCCTCTTCTTATTGGCTTATCGGATAATTCCGGAGGCTACCTTCATCTAAAGGTCAATTCCAATAACCTTAGGGGGACGATGTCAGATATAGAAACCATGTGGAAGAAATTCGACCCTAACCATCCCTATCAATATCATTTTCTGGATCAAAATTTCAATGAGCAGTATGAGGCGGATGAGATCCAGCAGCGTTTGGTAGGTACACTCTCATATTTGTGCATTTTTATATCCATTCTTGGACTCGTTGGGTTGGCGGCTTTTACGGCAGGGCAGAAAACTAAAGAGATTGGAGTAAGGAAAGTATTAGGCGCTTCATCAAATAGTATTATTGGTCTTTTCTCAAAAGACTATATCAAATTGATATTAATTGCCTTCATAGTGGCCGTACCTGTGGCTAATTATATTATCTCCGAATGGCTGAGTAGTTTTGCTTATCAAGTTCAAATCAGGTGGTATAACTTTTTGCTACCAGGCCTAATCGTGCTGTTGGTTGCTATGATAACCGTTTGGCTGCAAACTTCGAAAGCCGCTAATGCTAATCCTGTTAGAGCCTTAAGAAGTGAGTAGTGTTGAGGGTATCTGAATAAATAAAATATACGCAACGTTATGGGTAGCCAGCTGCAGCCACCCTGGTTGGGCTCCGGTTAAAACCGGTCATACTCACCGTTAAGCCATGCCCATAAACGCTTAACGGGATTGCTATGTTTTTCCAACTTTTTATGTGTAGAGACTTGAGCTTTATTTAGTGTATTTTTTTTCTTTTTAGGTTTCTTTACCGGATCTGGTTTGGGTTGTATGTTCTCCTGGTAATATTTAACCCTGTTTTTTTTCTTTTTGCGTTCTTCCTTTTTTCGTTGTTGCTCTTTTTCTCTTCTCTCTTTAAGTCTTATTTGCTCAGGTGTAAGGCTCCTCCGACTTGATTTTCTCCTGCCGCCTTTGACTCCTCTGCTATGTTTTTCTTCTTTTTTCTTGGGTTCAGGCTTTGCTACAGGTTCAGGGAGGTCAATTTTCCCTAACACCTTAGGGCCGTCGAGTTTTACTTTTTTAACCCTGATAACTTCCACTTTTTCGTTTGATTCTTCGTTTTCTATTGGCTCCTTTTCGAGCATTTCTTCTACTTCTTTTGCTACTTCATCCGGTTCTGATTCCACAGCTTCATCTTCTATTAGCTCTGCTTCAGGAATTTCTGTTTCTTTAGTGCGCTGTTCTTCCTCTTGAATAGGATTAAAATGAGTAGTTAATATTTGCTCTTGCTCATCAGTCAATTTGGCGTTGGACTGATTTTCAATTTCGTGATGATGCTGTTCCAGAACGGCAATGAGATTATAAGTTGTGGTGCCGAGTTTACGAGCGAGTTGCAAAAGTCTCATATATAAAAATTTGGCACAAATATATTATTTCCTTCTGATTAGCCCAGGTTGAACATCTATTCAATAATAATAAAATCAATAAAGTGTTTTCTTCTAATTCCCTCTTGGTCAGCCTAACTCTAAATAATAGTTTACCCTGGGCAAAAGAAGATGATAAACCATAAAAAATAGCTTTTTTGACCCTGTTTAAATACGATTCCGGTATATTGAACTACGTCGTTCGACTTGTTTATTTTACGTGAATTAGGTTTATAGAGTGTATTCAGCTAGCTTCGCATAAAATAGACAGAAAGCCTACCCGTTAAGCACGCTAATACCATAAAATACCTGCAGCCTTTACCATAAGTATGCTCTGCATTATTAAGAGAAAATAATTTTTAGTAGAAGACTGCAAACAGTCAGATTTTTTTAATGAATACTACAAGGAAGAAAAGAAATGCGAGATTCTCTTCACACGGTTCTAACCCGAGAAGAAGAAACTCCAGGGGAAGAAATAAGAGACAAAGAAAGGAGCTACCTATCGATCTAATGAAGTCGCTGAGTATTCAACCTGAGCAAGAGATAGATGAGGACAAGTATGAGGTAACCAAAACATTCAATGACTTTGGTATACATAAACCCTTAAGGGCATTACTTCAGAAAAAAGAATATACCCAACCTACGGAAATTCAGGAGCGTTCATTTGACTCTATTTCTGCGGGAGACGATTTCTTGGGGATAGCACAAACAGGAACGGGTAAAACAGCCGCTTTTCTGATCCCCTTGATCAACAGGATGATCCAGGAGCGCTTCAAAGTGTTAATCATAGTGCCAACTAGGGAATTAGCTGAACAGATTAATACAGAGTTCAGATCGTTATCGAAAGGCTTCAATATATTCAGCGCTTGTTTAATAGGTGGTACAAATGTCGGTCGTGATCTTGACAAGCTGCGCAAGAAAAATGACTTTATCATTGGTACGCCAGGTAGGCTGACGGACATGAGCCAAAGAAGGGCGTTAAAACTTCATGAATTTGAAGTGCTTGTGCTCGATGAATTTGATCGTTTGTTAGATATGGGCTTCTCAAAAGATATTAATTCTTTGGTAGCCGGTATGAAGAATAAAAAACAGACTTTACTGTTTTCGGCTACGCTGGAGAAGAACCAAAAGGCTTTAATTGACGAGCTACTGACCGAACCGGAAGTGGTTAAGGTACATAGCGGTGGTAACACTACGGCTACAGTTGAGCAGAAGTTCATTACAGTAGGTGAAAATCAGGATAAGTTTGATGTATTGAATCAAATGTTACTGAATTCCGATTTTGATAAGGTATTGATTTTTGCCGAGACCAAGCGGACAGTAAGCAGGCTTTGCAAAAGTCTGAAACAAAACAATATTCGCACAGATGAAATACATGGAGATAAAACGCAGAATTATCGCAAGCAGGCGTTAAAGCGTTTTAAGGAGGGTAAAGTACAAGTGCTGGTAGCAACGGATGTAGCGGCTCGTGGACTAGATATAACAAATGTTACTCATGTTATAAACTATCAGATACCTCAAACCGTTGATAGCTACATACATCGCATAGGAAGAACCGGAAGGGCAGGGAAAAAGGGAAAGGCGTTCACCTTTGTAAATTAACAGATGAATTTATCGCAGAGCGATCTGCGCTAAAGATTAATAATTATTACAAACAAAAAAATGAAAAAAGGAACAGTAAAATTTTTTAATGACACCAAGGGTTTTGGTTTTATTAAGCCGGAAGATGGCGGTGATGACGTATTTGTACACATGAGCGGTCTTGTTGACGAGATCAAAGAGAACGACAACGTACAATACGAAGTAGAACAAGGACGTAAGGGCCTTAACGCAGTGAATGTAGAAGTAGTAGACTAATTATATATTTTACCGCAATATCAAACGCGACTCATTTCCGAGTCGCGTTTTTTTATGCCAAAGCGGTAACCTTAGGCGCTTATATAGGAGGGGTTTTGTAATTGGAAATAAGGGCCCAATCTTAGACTTAGGGTTGGTAGGTTATTGATATAAGGCGCTAAAGATGATGAAATAACAATGTAAGTTTTATTAGTAAAAACTAACTTTTTATTTACTTTTTTGAAGTAAATAGCTTTTAAATTAAATTAAACTTCAAAGAATTGAATTAGTTCAATGTACCTTTTTTGATTTTTAAACTTTTCTATTTTCCAGATGTCATTATTAACTTTGCGGCCTGAAAATGACTCAAATAAATAATGTCTAGAAATGTTTTGTTGGCTTTATTCGCTTTGCTTTTTGTAGGGCTATCAGGTCTTTATTATCTTCATTTTTCTGAGCAAAAAATTGTCTATGTGGATTCGGCACGCTTGATCAACGGCTATCAGGGCATGCTGGATGCCCGCAATGCCTACCAGAAAAAAGCGCAAATATGGCAGGGTAATGTAGATACTTTAGCCAAAGAAGTACAAAAAGCCATTACGGACTATGAGAAAGAAAGTCCGGCTTTAACAAAGAAAGAAAAGGAACTTTCCCAGGAATTGATTCGTACCAAACAGCGTCAATTGGCGGATTACCAAAAAGCCATTACCGAAAAAGCTGCCCAAGCGGACGGTCAAATGACTTCAGCGGTGCTGGAAGAAATCAACGCCTATCTCAAGTCGTATGGCGAAAGCAGGAACTATAGAATCATCATTGCAGCTACCGAATACGGTAATGTGGCCTACGCAGCCGATGGCCTCGATATCACCGATGAGGTGCTGGACGGATTGAACAACGAATATGCCGGACAGTAAATTAG
>ERZ1740070.1641-NODE-1641-length-13770-cov-5.239956_pt1 | contig 13770 bp, 11 predicted proteins | sample MGYA00581734_ERZ1740070 | MGnify/ENA primary metagenome ERZ1740070 (study PRJEB43018, sample SAMN04849744) | marine metagenome | isolation source: floating plastic debris | place: Pacific Ocean | collected 2008-09-01 | study: EMG produced TPA metagenomics...
ATCGCCCAGAATGCCGCCAAGCGTTTTCCCGAGGAACCAAGGAATAGCGAGGCTGGTCAACGATCCCAAGAGTGACAGCAGAACGACAACAGTGAGGCGAACGCGATAGGGGCGAGCGTATGTCAGCAGGCCTAGCAAATCCATCAGTCGCAGACCCGCGCTTTTGGGCGGCTGCAGATCCACGCCGATTGGTAATCGTGGTTGCGAAAAACGTTAGTGCGACTTCCCGCTTCGATCAGATAAACACGCCTACATGAATACGCGTTGCTCGATACGCTGTGCACACTGCTCTCAAACCCCGAGATTAACCGCATCATCAAGCAACTAGGGATAAGCGATGCAACGATCAATCCTGTGCGGGCCAAAGGGAGAATTGGGCGTCGAGACACTGGGCAGTGGCGTAGCGGCCATTGTAACCACGATGTGCGAGAGGCCCGAAGGTGAGTTCTCCCGTCGTGGAACCGTTGTCATTCCAACTTCAAACGCCTGCATATGAAGTGCAGCAAACCCCTATCGCGGAGACCCGCCGCCCATCCGCAAGACTCCCTCAAAAAACCGCCGAATATAGAGGACCCACAGCGGCGTGTTGCTCTTGCCGGGATACTTGTCGCGCATATGGGATGCGGATGGAAAAGCCTTGGCGAGAAGCAACTGGAATTGCTTCCGAAAGCCCTTTGTTGCGATGAGGTTCGCAAGGCCCCTCTCGAAACTGTTGCTTGAACTAAGAAAACGCGAGGCGGGGGTGTCGGTCGGTGCGCTGGACAAATCGACCATGACGTCTTCTGGTACAGAGGTGCGAAGCTTTGCATTGGCAAAGGACAGCGCATCGTAAACTATGGCCGCTACCCCGCCATTGATCGCGCGGCGAGATAGCTTTGCCCATTCCTGATCCGAAAGGCTCTGGGCAATCAAGTGAATATCTAAAGCCCAGCACAACCGATTTGGATCATACTCATTGCGATCCATTGAAAAGTAGCCGCTCTGCGCATGCGCTGCACGGTTGATCGCTCGATGTATCAGCGCCGCGACACTTTCAGCGCGCAGAGCGTGTGGCGAAAGGCGATCCAGCGGAAGCGCTGAGGCGATCACTTTTTCGGCATCAAGCACGTGCCCAAGCGCTTTGGAGTTGGTAACTTCCCAGTGGAGATCGATATCGTGGGTTAAGCCGGCCGGGTCTGTGAACTGCCAGATTTCCTGGTAATGCACGGACCCAAAGGGCCCAGGTTCGCCCATAGCCTTGACCCATCCTAGGTTTTTCAGCGCGCTAGAGGCGGCGGCTTGATCAGCCTCAGTGATAAGCAAATCCGTATCACCCCGAAAACGAAGCGAGGGCGCTGAGTAAAGGCTGTAGGCGTAGGCCGTTCCCTTCAAGACGACGGACCGTATACCCTCTCTATGGAGCGCTTCGATCACTTGCACGATGAGCGCTCGGTGGCGCAGTTCCCACATAGCTCGGGATACGCTTTCACGTTCTATGACGTCGATGATCTGAGCGGGCCAATTCGCCAAAAGCTCAATCCGCTCGTTAAGCACGCCAGCAATACCATGAAAATGGATGCGCCGCATGATGGCCTCGACGTCTTGGAGTTTGCCCCAATAATCGCCCCAGTTCGCCTCTTCACCACGAAGGGCCGCTGCGCAGGCATTGTCGAAGGCTTGCAAGAGACTCACCGCCCCCCTTTTGGTGTTAATCGCGGGCTGGATCAACGACGCGGTGTGCGTGATCGATCTCCCGAAGTACCCTTATCTTTCTAAGGATCGGTTGGGTGCAACCAATTTGGAGCACACTCTCATATTCGAGAGTACGCATGCGCGGCAAAACAGAAAGGCGTGATAACGCAATTTTGAAGTTGTTTTAGTGTCGACGCTTAGCCATGGTTCCGAAGCCTTGGAACGCGTTGTTCTTTTGGTCGTGCTGCCTGCAAAACTAGCTTTGCTCGCGGTGCGGTAGCCTTGGAACGTACGACACGTTGACGTCTGAGTACGCGGCGCCCGATCTCTTTTGCCTGAAAAACCGAATAATAGCTTGAAAGGAGTAGGGTTAAAGGGCGCGGACACAGAGCCCGCGAACGCATTCCGGCATCTGGCATCTGGCGTCGGCAAAGAATTGAACGGAACTTTGGTTTTCGCTTGTCAGCTTTGACATGTTTGGTAGCGATGCACCTGGCCCGCATTCACGTGGGAAGGGGTCTTCTGTCTCTCTCGAATAAGCCTGGGCCAATGTCAGAACTTTTGCACACTTTTAGAACTCAAAGGAGCAAAATACGGCAGGAGACTGCATATTCCGCCTGTGAAGAATTGGCATCGTAGACCTGATATTATGCAAAAACGTGCACTAATTTGCGGCATTTCCGGGCAAGATGGGAGCTACCTAGCCCAGCTTCTGGTTTCAAAGGGCTATGAAGTCCACGGCACGTCTCGCGACGCTGAAATGTCAGGATTTGCCAATCTGCGTGCCCTCGGCATCAAAGACCAAGTGAAACTTAGGTCGATGAGCCTTGCAGATTTTCGCAGTGTACTATCAACGATATCGGCGGTCGAACCTGACGAGATTTACAATCTCGCCGGCCAAAGTTCGGTGGGCCTGTCCTTCGAGCAACCAGTCGAAACTATGGAGAGCATTAGCCTTGGTGTTTTGAACCTGCTTGAGGTGATACGCTTCCTTGGCGGCGGGGTTAAGCTATACAACGCGGGCTCAAGCGAGTGTTTTGGAGACACAGGCGGCACGGCGGCAAACGAGGAGACGCCGTTTCGCCCGCGCAGCCCGTACGCCGTTGCCAAATCGGCCGCGCATTGGGCGGTTGCAAATTACCGAGAAGCCTACGGCATCTTTGCCTGCAATGGGATACTCTTCAATCATGAAAGCCCACTCAGGCCTTCGCGATTTGTTACCAGCAAAATTATCCGAGGGGCCTGCGCCATCAAGCTTGGCAAGCTCGATCGTTTAGAACTTGGCAATCTAGATATATCACGAGATTGGGGAAGCGCCCGTGAGTATGTCGAAGCCATGTGGCGAATGGTTCAGATGGACGAGCCAGAAGATTTTGTAGTCGCTACAGGCGAGACAAGCAGCCTGCTCGAGTTCCTTGCAACGGCCTTCGAAGCCGTTGACCTGGATTGGAGAGAGTATGTCCAACAAGAGCAGAGGCTCTCGCGCCCGTCAGACATCCCCTTCAGCGCCGCAGATCCTAGAAAAGCCCAACAGAAGCTTGGGTGGAAAGCGCAAAGCAAGATGTCGGATGTTATCGATGAGATGATCAAATCTGAATTGGCACAGATGCGCCTCTGACCGGCGTGCCATTATCACGGCATAGGACTTCTGAAACTCGAATGCTAAAAGAACTCATCAAACGTGTAGGTATGACTGTTGCTCCTGAGCTGACACTCGAACTGCTATCGGCTCGGTCTCAGGCGCTCATCATAGATATTGAAAAGCGAACGGGAATGCTGGCGGCCTCGCATGCCTTCGTCGCCAAACATGGCCGTGCAGTCCTCCGGGGCCCATTCGAGGGAATGCGCTATTCAGAGAGGGTCGCTAAGGAGCGCAACCAAGTCCACAGGCTCTTGGGTAGTTACGAGAACGAGCTGTATGGCTGGTGCGAAGAAATCATTGAAAAGCAATATTCTGCCTTGCTCGACATCGGGACCGCCGACGGATTTTACGCGGTTGGCTTTGCTTTGCGCATGCCAGAAACGCGAGTTATTGGCTTCGACACAGATCGTTGGGCCAGAAAAGCCACCCAAGAGCTCGCCGATGAGAACGGGGCCACAAATGTCGAAGTCTTGTCGATGTGCTCTCCAAAATGGCTGAACCGTAATCTCAAGCCAGGCACGCTGATATTTTCCGACTGCGAAGGGTATGAGCTCGTGTTGTTTGATCCCAATTTGATCCCAGGCCTCCTGGGCTGTGACATGGTCATAGAGCTGCACGAGCGTCCGTCACCCGGCGTTGAGCAGACCATTCGCGAGCGCTTCAAAGGTACACACGACATTCGCGTGGCAACCTACATGGATCACGACACATCAGAATTCCCTGAGCTTGAAATCCTTCCACTCGAGATGCGTGCAAAAGCGATAAGCGAGGGTCGCGGCGGTCCTCAAAATGTACTCTTTTTGACACGTCACGGAGAACACCCAGAAACCTATTCTCCGGGGTCTGGCTAAAGGCAGAAGATGCCTTTCTGGTTCTCCCGCTCAACCAACCCTCTATCTCGGCAGCGAAAGAAGGTTGCGCTTGATGTTTCGGGTCCAAAAACCGAGCTTGCTAAGCGCACCGTTGGCGGTGCGGCAATAACAATGAGCGGCAGTGGAGTAATGTTGGCGCTCCAAATCCTGCAACTGACTGTCCTTTCACGCTTACTTACTCCCGAAGACTTCGGATTGATCGGAATGGCGACGGTCGCCACAATGTTAGTCAAACTGTTCTCTGATATCGGTCTTCCGATGGCCACGATTCAGCGCGAAAAGATTGATCAAGAATTCGTTACTGCAGTTTTCTATATCGACGTCGCCTTATCGCTATGTCTTATGGCTTTATGCATGGGGCTCGCCCCCGTTGCAGCGGTTCTGTTCGACGAACAGCGCGTAGCACCATTAGTCCTCATAATTGGTCTAACCTTTCCGTTAGCTGCGTTACGGGGCCAACATCAGGCGTTGCTGAGTCGCAAAATGCAATTCTTGAAGCTCAATATCGTAAACGTATCTGCCAACTCCATTGGCGCAATGACCGCCATCGCTTGTGCCTGGTTCGCAAATCTTGGGTATTGGGCAATCGCCTTCGGCACGGTCGCAACCTCTTTTGCAACACTTGTGTTCACTTGGATCGCGCTGCCATGGGTTCCGTCGCGCCCGGGGTCACTGGCCGCTGGTCGACCAGCTATTGCTTTCGGGCTTAACCTATTGGCGGCTAATTTCGCGGGCTGGCTATGGAAACAGGCGGACCGCGCTTTGATTGGCTGGCGGTGGGGCGCAGGCGAGCTTGGCTGTTACGCCAGGGCATACTCGGTCATGATGGTGCCAATCAGCCTCTTCACTGGGCCGATCGGAAGCGCCGTCATTCCCGCTCTTTCGCGACTTCAAAATGACCCCCCACTGCGCACAGCCATGATATTGACAACCGCGCGCTATTTCGCGTTCTTCTCAGGATTGCTTACAATTGGACTTGCTTTCAATGCCGAGTTCATCGTCAATCTCATCCTGGGTCCTCAATGGGAGTATAGCGCCGCTATCTTCTCGGTGTTGGCCCTGTCCTTGTTTCCAAGCTTTATATGGGAGCATGCGCGCCTAGTATTTTTAGCGTTGGGGCGGACTGAGACGATGCGCAATTACGCGATGGCAGCCGCTTTGGGCCATCTCGCCGCTTTCTTAATTGGAGTTCAATGGGGGGCGATTGGGGTAGCGATTAGTCTGGCTGGTGCCTCATTCATGGTATCGGGCCCATTGCTCGCAGTATCAGCCAGGGTGTGCGCAGTTCCCTTGGTGAAATTGGCAAGTCAGTTCGCTCCTTCGTTCATAGCCATGCTTTTAGCTGGGGGATTGATCTTTGGGGTAGGTCCATGGCTAAAGAGCGATACACCACTCTTCGAAGCGATTTTGGTAAGCTTTGTAATTCTTACCACTTTCGTTCTCGCCCATGCGGCGATGCTCCCGCTGCATGAGGGATGGCGAGGCGATGTAAAGCGCCTTTGGAGACTAGCGCAGCCCCTTTTGAACCGAGAGCGTGACAAATGACCGAACGTTCTCGGACGCCACTCACCATCGTTCTTATCGGCTATGTGCATGGTCGTGGAGGCATTCAAACGCACACGCGCTTTCTTGCCGAGGGGCTTTCGCAACGCGGCCATGAAGTGCATGTCTTTTCACCTCGACCGATGGCCGAACACGGCCACGTCGACGAAAACAGCGATGTCCAGGTTTACCAAGGCATTCGGAACCTTTCGCGAGGTATCCGAGAGGTCAAACCCGATGTAACGGTCGTTGTCGGCACAGGCTGGAAAGCGATGCTGGGCGTGGTCGCAGGTGCCCGAAGGTGTCATAAGATTTTCTTCGAGGTCATGAGCGGTGCGCGCTCCCGTTGGTTTGACCCAAGGATGCTTGTGCATATGGGTTTCGATGCCATCGTTGGACAAGGCACGCCCGTTACCCGCCGCTTCGTCAAGGAGTTCGGTTGGCAAGGTCCGGCTGAGACCATTCCCGCTCTTCCCGAGCCATTGGAACGGCAATTCGAGATTCCGGCACGCAAACGTACCGCCATCGCTGAGGGCGTTCGCTTTGTTTATTTCGGGCGGCTCGCGCCACCCAAGAACGTGGGTTTGCTCATTGAACGTTTTGACGAGTTCGCCTGCACCGAATCAACGCTTGATATCTGGGGCGGCGGAAGCGACGCTGGCAAGCTCGCCGAAATGATCGTGGAGCGGGGTTTGGGTAACCGGGTCAAGTTGCGCGGGCCCTATCCCGAGGGACAGGCCTATATAGCGTTGCTCCAGAGTTATGACCTCTTGCTTCTCCCAACTATTGCTGAAGAGGGAGCACCATTGGTTCTTCTTGAGGCGATGGCTTGCGGCCTTCCTTTTGTCGCGAATGGTATGGGCGGGATCCCTGACTACGCAAATCCGGACTGTGAGATCACCGATGGCAGCATTTCAGACTTCATCCCGGGGGTGAAGAACATGGTCACAAGGCTTCGGGCTGGCGATATTGATCCAGTTCGCCTCCAGACTCACTATGCGAGAAACTACAGTTTTGACCGACTGATCGATAGATGGGATATGTTTCTTGGGAAGTGTCACAAAGCGTCCGACACATCGACGTAGCCGCAAGAGAGCGGTCTAATCAGGCGAGGTCATCAAAACGTGGTTCATCGAAGGTATAACGTGATTGACGCCAACTGATGCGGGCAAACCAAGACATGAGACCATCAAAAATCGGCTGCTGCAGGTTCAAATGAGACTATGAATACAGTACGGCGGGCCACGATCTGGAAAACGCATAGATCATATGATGTGACCATAATGGCGAAGCTGGATCGCAATTAGCAAAGAACTAGGATGGAATTCTTCGCATTTTTCGCGCTTGTAGCCGCATCGGCGATGATCTTGACAGCCGGCTTTTTAAGGCCCACCGGCTACATGCAGCTTCCCTGTCTTATGGCCGCTGTTTTTGTGGGCTGGGTCATCCCACAACTCTGGAGCGTTCGCCAATTTTACGCCGATACATATGACGGGCACCTTGCCACTCTTCACGGCTTTTGTCTGGTATGTCTGATCGCCACCGTTTGGGGATGGCAGACCGGGCGTAAATCGGTTCGTAAAGCCGCATTGGCTCGCGCGCCTATTTCAGACACCACGCTCCTGAAAATCTGCGTAGCGATTACCGTTTTAGCGGTCCTTATGTCAGTCGCGATCGGGGCTCGCGCATTGGAAGAGCGCGCATCTTCCACCTGGTCTGGCCCAATCACGATTATGTACTTTTTTTCCAACCTGAAAGTGATATCCCTTTTCTTGTCGATATATCTCACCTTTAAGGCGCCCCGCCCAGTTGTCTGGGCCCTTCTGGCTGTGAACATCTTAATATACTTACCCATCCTGTTTGTGGCATTCCGGCGACGTGGAATGCTTGAAGCCTTTCTATGTGTGATGCTTGCATTCTGGTTTGCGCGCCGCACTGTTTTCCCGCGGCTGTTTATTGCGATTGCAATGCCCATTGGCATGTTGTTTGTCTTCGCCGTCGGTGATTTAAGACAGCTAAGTTCGGGAGAAGATGGCGAGCGGAATTGGGTTGCAGCCTCGGATTTAGCCGAAGTCAATTTTCTTGATGCAACGCCCTTTACCGACGCGGAAAATAGTCCTGAGCTAACCAACGCCTTCAATTTGGTCCGCTATTCAAATGAGCGCGAACTCCACACCTTTGGAACGGAAAGCTGGAACCGAATAGTGTTCCAGTGGGTCCCCGCCCAAATTGTAGGTCAAAGAACAAAGCAAGCGATGATGATAGAGTCACGCGCCCCAAAGAACATCGAAAGAATCTTTAATGAGGACAAACGCATCGGCGCCACGACGACGGCGATGGGGGAGGCCTATCTCGAATTCTGGTTCTTTGGCGCCGTCTTCTTCTTTGGAACAGCCTTCATGATGGGGCGGTGGTGGCGTAAGAGTCTTCAGGGCAGCCGCGTTGCCATGATGCTCTATGCGTCTGGTCTACCGGTTGCCGTTCTGATGCCGACAGCCTACGCGATCTACTTTGTAAACGTTATGCTTTTGTATGGTGGCGCAATTTACGGCCTCGCAAAAGTCCTCTCTGCCCGTTCTCAACGCAAGCAGCAGCGACATCCCATGAGAAACGAATTGGCCTCGATTAGTCGAGGTTACCATGACACCTGAAGACGCGTCGCCGCGCGTCCTAGTGGTCCACTCCGGGGCCCGGCATAACTACGCTCTACCAGCCGCCTTCGCTTCTAATGGTATGCTAGAGGCGTTCTACACTGACGCCTGTGCAGGGCGTGGGATTGGGCGAATTGCGGAGTGGGCTGGCAGTTTACCTCTGCCCCGAGGCTTTAAAGAGCAAGCGACGCGACTTGCGGGTCGTCGCCCACCCGACCGCGTTCTCGCTAAAACAAGCACCGATGATTTCGCGACGCTAGCCTACGAGCTTAAGGCCCGCAAAATTAGCGACCCCGCCTTACGCCGTCTTGAACACCGCAGACTCGCCGAAGCTCGCAACAGGAGACTGTCTGCCAAAGGGTTAGGCACCGCCACTCATCTGTTCAACGTGCTTGGCGAAGGGGGGGGACTGGCTCTTGAAGCGCGTGCGCGAGGCATCCCCGTCATTTCTGATATTATCATCGCGCTATCAACCGCGCGAATTCACTACGCTGAGTTTGAAGCGTTCCCCGACTGGGGACCACCACCGCCTGACCGGCCTGCGCCAGACTTCCCAACACCTCCACATCTGCTCGAAGCAACAGACGTTTTCGTCTGCCCTTCGCCTTTCGTTGCTGATGATCTTGTCGAGAATTTTGGCGTCAAACGCGCATCCACTAGCGTCATTCCCTACGCGCTTTCAGAGACTTGGTTTGATATCGCTCCTAGACCGGAGGTTGGGCGTGTCCTGTTCGCGGGCACCGCAGATCGGCGCAAAGGAGTGCACTATCTGGCGAAGGCGGCCAAAAGACTGGCCGGTCACAATCAGAGCCTACACTTCAGAGTGGCAGGCGGAGTTCATGAAACCGTGCGTTTGCACCCAGATGCCTCGCAGCTCACATTCCTTGGGCGTGTACCACGGGACCAGATCAAAGCCGAGTTTGCGGCGGCTGATATTTTTGTACTTCCCACTCTCGCCGAAGGATCCGCCACGGTCGTTTATGAAGCGATGGCGGCCGGGCTGCCCGTCATCACCACGGAATCCGCAGGCTCAGTGATTCAAGATGGCGTCGAAGGACTTATCGTGCCAGAGCGCGATCCCGATGCTCTGGCATCGGCGATTGATAAGCTTGTCAGCGATCGTGAGATGCGCACCCGTATCGCTCAAGCCGCAAGACAGAAGGCACTTGGCGCGTTTGGTTGGGACACTTGGGCAGAGAACCTTGTGGGGCTTGTGCGGTCTATTTCAGGTACGCAAATCTCAACATGACTTGGGAAATCCTTCCTTTTTTGGCACAGATACCGTTTATCGAGTGAACGACTGCTTTTTACCGAAGGATCGTTAATGAACCGGTTTGAGAGTATTTTTGCAAAAAGTTCTACGGTCTTGCCCTCGCGTCTTCTAAGGCGAGCACTTCGTGCAGTGGCTAGACCAATCGATAGCATTTATTCAGCTCGAATCGTCGCAAACTTCGGAAGTTCCTCTCGCGACCATATCTTTCTGCTAGGTGTTCCACGCGCGGGTACGAGCTTGCTATCTACAATACTGTCATGTCACCGTAGCCTCTCATTCGCAGGTGACGAGACTCAAATATTTCTTTTGAATAACTTTATTTACAAGAAACTACCTAATCTCTCTGAGATAAAAATGCGCGAGCTTCTACGCGCTGCTAAATCGAGAGTTGAATTTTTCGATTTATTGGCAGATCATTATCTTGAACTACAAGTTGGCACGGAGAGATTTTTAGAGAAAACGCCTGAACATGCGTTTCATCTTGAGCGGCTCTATAATGCCTATCCGAATGCTCAGTTTATTTTTTCTGCAAGAGAACCGCGTGATGCGTATGCCAGCATTTGTCGCTCACGCAATCTGCCAGATCCGTCTTTGGACGGATATGCGGCAAGCTGGAATTCACTGACCAGTAACTATTTTTTGTTCCCAAAAAAGCGAGTCCACCTTGTGCGGTACGAGGACCTCGTGAGGGATCCGGATAGCATTGTCAGCGAGGTATGCTCCTTTATCAACGTCGACTATGAACAGACAATGCTAGACCCAGAGATGCATGCAAAGATGTCTGGCAGTTACAGACTTCATGATTATCACGCACGCATCGGCGAACCCATATCTCCAAAATCAATAGGAAGCTGGAAAAAAACGCTTTGTCAGGACGACGCGGACCAATTATTTGAGGCAACTAAAGAGTCAGCCAGAAAGTTAGGCTACGTCAATTCTATGCAGTTATAATAAAACTTGTAGATCGTTCTTCTTAATCTAAAATATTTTGTCCGCCAAACCCGAAAAATTCACTATGCGCATGCATAAGGTACTAGCACAACGTTGCTTCAAGACGCCGAACTACTATCGCTGTTTTTTCAAAGCTAAGCCCTAGCTCATGCGCGTTCTTCATCTTGTTCCTGGTTCGCCTTTTGGCGGGGCTCAGCGTCTCGTTGTTGATCTTGCGGTCAAGCAACGGGAGCAGAGTATTGACGCTAGCATTCTTCTTCTTTCAACTGGACCGCGCCTCCGCGAGTTCGCTGAAGAAAAGGGCGTACCCGCACAAACGGTACGCGAAGGACCATCCCGCTTCCCCGACACCTATCGCCTTGTTCGGAAGGCGGATGCGGACATTTTGCACTTGCATATACCACCGCCCTGGCTCGCCTTTGCCTTGCCGCGCAAGCCGACGCTCGTGCACCTACATGTTCGCCCGGTCTTGAGCGTCCATGGGTCAAGCGTGCGTCGCCAGTTGGATGCGCTCGGCGAACGCCTAACGCTCTCCCGGGCTGATTATGCGATTGCGATCAGTCATTGGGTTAAAGACGCTTGGAGGACTGCCTACCCCCAGACCAAAGCGCGATTTAAGGTAGTCTATAACGGCGTCAATCTCCCACCAGTTCCTACAAGAGAAGCGGTCGAACAACCGTTTACCATTTCGGCAGCCTGCCGCTTGTCAGACAGGAAAGGAATCGAAGAGTTCATCGAATTTGCAACCGTGGTCAAAGGCCAACTACCCGACGCAGAGTTCCGAATTGCTGGCGATGGTCCGTTGCGAGAGGTCTACGAGCAGGCGGCGCGGGACGCAGGGCTTGGTGATGCCATCGTCTTTGAGGGGTTTGTATCCGATATGCCGAGCTTTTGGGCGAAAGCGAACGCGGCGGCGTTTACATCGCCATTCGAACCGTTTGGCTTGAGGCTTATCGAGCCGATCACGCATTTGCGGCCAGTTCTGGCCTACAAGAATGGCACGGGTTCCGATGAAGTCATCGCCCAATGCAGAGGCATCATCAGCGCGCCTTATGGCGATCCTGAAACTCTTGCTACCGAGGCGGTCCGACTGGCGAGCGACCGGAAGCGTTCCAAGCAGATCGCGAGCGAGGGGCTTGAGGATGTCACCGAGCGTTTCTCAGTCGACGCAATGTCGGCTAGCTTACAGGCAGTTTATGATCGAATGGTCTTGGAATAGCGCACGACTGCGCCAAGAATACAATTCACGATCAGAGAATCCCGGACCCACATGCCACAGCGCGATATCATTTTTGTCGATGTAAACTCGATATGGCATCGGCGCATTGCGTCGGCTTTGGCGGAACGGTGCCGGGTCATCGGGCTGGCGCCTTCGAGTGAACGCTTGGTGCTTTCTCAATCCGTGGAGCCATCTCTTGACGCCTTGGTGATCGAAACCATCCGACTCCCAAGAGGCTGGGCCTCTGTCACTGCTCCCCTAGCGCAGCGACTGCTTGCGCGGTTTATCATGAGGCTCGGCAAGAAGCTTCGTGATCCGTTAGTCATACTCACATCCCCAGCGTACGAGCCGCTATCGCGGTATCTGTACGGTCGCCTGCCTATTCTGACCTATATCGCTGACGACTATGGCAGCTACGATGGCTGGCGTGCCGCCTTGTCGCGGCAGCGGGCCATGCAAAGCCGCGCGCAGTTGAATGTATTCGTTTCGGATGCCCTAAGGCAACGCGCTATTGAGCAACATGGCGTGCCTTGGAGAAGGACTTTCGTATCACCCAACGCCACCGAGCCTAGGTTCGTCTCAAGCTCAAACGACGCCATACCAACAAGTCTAAAACAGTTACCACGACCAATTGTCGGAGTTCTGGGTGGCCTATCCTCCAGGCTTGACCTCTCTTTTCTCGAAAGCATAGCTAGTCTTCCCTCGGTAGGAACATTTCTTGTCGCCGGTCCTTTGGGGACTGATATTGATGCCTCTCATCCGCTCATCAAGAACCCGAAGACGTTTGTGACCGGGCGGCTGCCTCACGAGGATATGCACCTCTATGCAGGGGCTATGGATGCTGGGATCATCCCCTACGCACCTTCCGACTTAAATCACTACTGTTCACCCATGCGGCTGTTCGATCACCTAGCCAGCGGTGCCCGCATCTTCGCTCTGCCTACTTGTGAGCAAGTGCGCTCGATAGCGGCTGAAGGATTGTTTGTTGGCTCTGCGCCAGATTTGTTGGGGGAGCTTTCGAATTTTCCCGACCAACCCGCTCGCATCCATCGGGATATGCCGATACTGTGGAAGGATCGCGCCAGCGCGTTGCTGAAAGCTACAGCGAACCTAATCGGTGATGCCAATTAGCTTGCCCAGAGTGAGAACGACCAGACCATTGCTTGTTTTTGAGGTAAGATAGAGTGGTTCCGCGCTTCTGGAAGATGAAGGGTGCGCTTGCTCGCCTCACTTGTCCGCTCTTCTTCAAGCGGATCGGGCAAGGAACGCAGTTTACCGGGCGCATTCGCTGGCCGATGCCTCTGCGAAATATCGTGATAGGACGCCATGCGATGATAGGACACGATGTCCAGTTTCAAACGGGCCGCACATCCAAAATCGCGATCGGCGACAATGTGAGCCTCAACACAGGCTGTCATTTGGTGGCGAGCGAAAGCATCCTTATCGGCGACAATGTCGCAATCGGAGAATACGTCTCAATTCGTGATCAAGAACACAAGCATACGCCCGGGACTGGCGTTCGTGGGCAAGGCTTCGTTATCAAGCCGATCATAATCGAAGAGAACTGCTGGATTGGTCGGGGGGTCTATATCGGGCCCGGAACCATCATTCGTCGGGGATCGATCGTCGGCGCGAATTCAGTCGTGCGAGGCGAATTCCCAGAAGCGTCTTTGATTGCTGGCACTCCGGCGCGCGAGCGTCGTTCACTGCTGCCTCTGGACCAAGAAACACAATGAAGCTCGGCATCCTATTCGACAGATTTGGACCCTACCATGTCGCTCGTATCAAAGGGGCGATGAGGTACGCGCAGGTCCTCGCCATCGAAGGCGCGCCTCATCGGGCCGTCTACGACTGGGCGAGACCGAGCTTGCCAAAAGATCTGGAATACGCGGTTTTGGCGGAGCGCAAAGGTCAGGAAGCAAGCCCTGAACATATTATGGAGCGGCTCG
>ERZ1740070.1642-NODE-1642-length-13758-cov-4.446472_pt1 | contig 13758 bp, 11 predicted proteins | sample MGYA00581734_ERZ1740070 | MGnify/ENA primary metagenome ERZ1740070 (study PRJEB43018, sample SAMN04849744) | marine metagenome | isolation source: floating plastic debris | place: Pacific Ocean | collected 2008-09-01 | study: EMG produced TPA metagenomics...
CCGCTTGCGCTTGGCGCTCCGGCGTGTGGCGCCGGGCGCCGACTTGAACCCCGCGCCGCCGCCGCCGCCTTCGAGGCCCCCGCCCGCGCCCCCGAGGGTCAGGCCCATCGGGCCCTTCCGCTTGCCCGCGGCCCGGCTGGCGGCGTCGGTGATGACCAGGTCCATCTTCCGGCGCGCCAGGTCGACCTGCGCCACCGTCACGCGCACCGTGTCGCCGATCGCGTAGCTCCGCCCGCTGTTCTGGTCGGTCAGCGCGCCCGTGCGGTCGTCGATCTTCCATCGCGGCGGGCGCGCGTCCCGCGTCGTGTCGCCCGGCAGGTCTTCCTTCTTGATCATCCCGTCGCACAGGTACCGCTCGAGCTGCACGAACACGCCCCGCGGGTTGACCCCCGTGATCACGCCCGCGTGCTCGGGGTTCTCGCCGCTGGCGAGCTGCTCGGCCAGGAGCTGGAGCACCAGGAACTGGCGCAGCTCACGCTCGGCGTGCTCGGCGTTGATCTCACGGTTCGTGCAGTGGTTGCCCACCTCCAGCAGCTCCTGCTCGTCGGGCAGCACCTCGCGCAGCTTGGCGCCCAGCTTCTTGCGTCCGCCGTCGTCCTTGGGGCGATCGGTCCCGTTTTTGGTGTGGCGCAGGTACTCGGCCAGGGCACGGTGCACCGTCAGGTCGGGGAAGCGTCGGATCGGGCTGGTGAAGTGCGCGTACGCGTTGCTCGCGAGCGCAAAGTGCCCGATCAGCGCGGGCGAATACTGCGCCTTGGTCAGCGTGCGCAGCACCGCCATGTGCACCGCGCGCGAGGCCGGCGTGCCCGACGTCGCGTCGAGCAGCGCCTGCAGCTCTTCCCGCGACGGGCTGTCGGGGATCGTAAAGCCCGCGACCTTGGCGGTCTTACGCAGCACGTCGCTGTCGCCCGGCGTCGGCTCGGGGTGCACACGGCGCAGCAGCGGCACGCCCAGATCCGCGAACAGACGCGCCAGGCACTCGTTCGCCTCGACCATGAACATCTCGATCAGCGTGTGCGTGAACGCGTCGTCCTCGGGCTCGGCGTCGATCACCTTCCCGTCCTCGTCGAACACCAGCTCAACGTCCGGCAGGTCGAGGTGGATCATCCCTTGGCGCTTGCGCCGCTCGCGGATCGTCCGCGCGAGCTTGTCCATCTCGCGCACGCTGGCGATCAGCTCCTCGCTGTGCTCGGTGTCGGTCTTGGCCTGCTTGCGGGCCTCTTCGAGGTTGCCCTCGATCAGCGCCTGCGCCTCGAGATAGGTCATCCGCTTGCGGCTCTTGATCAGGCTGCTGCACACGCCCGTGCCGCGCACGTTGCCCTCGGTGTCATACCGCATGATCGCGGTCTTGGCGTACCGCGGCACGCCCTCCTGCAGCGAGCAGATCCCGTTGCTCAGGATCTCCGGCAGCATCGGGATCACCAGGCGGGGCAGGTAGCAACTGTTCGCCCGATCCTTGCCCTCGGTGTCCAAGGCCGTGCCGGGGAGCACAAAGTGGCTCACGTCGGCGATGTGGACCCGCAGCTCCCACCCGTCGAACCCGTGCTCCTTGCGGTTCAGCTTCTGGAGCGAGATCGCGTCGTCGTAGTCCTTCGCGTCCGGCGGGTCGATCGTCGTGACGAACTCGCCCGTCCGGTCCTCGCGCAGCTCGAGCGCGCTCGGGCCGTCCTTCTCCCACGCGGCGATCTCTTCGTCGAACCGGCGCGTCGCCTCGCGGGCCTGGTCGTTGCAGGCGGCGGGGAACTCGTTGCTCGGCAGGTTGTAAGCCGCGATCACCGCCTGCGTCTCGACGTCGGGGCGCCCCGCCTCGCCCAGCACGCGCGTGATCACGCCCTGCGCCAGCCCGCCGCCGCCGGGGTATTCGGTCAGCTCGATCACGACCTTGTCGCCCGGGCGGACGTTCTTGCTCTCGGCGTCGCGGATGACGACCGGCTCGGTCAGGTTCTTGCCGTCGGGGTAGCAGAGCCATCGCCCGTCGCGCTTGTCCATCTCCCCGGCGAAGCTCGACCGCTTGCGCTCGACGACCTCGAGCACCTCGCCCGCGTAGCTGCGCCCGAGCCCGCCCACCTGGCGCTCGCGGCGCTTGTCGCGGCTGTACGCGATGCGCACCGTGTCCCCGCTGAGCGCCCCGGCCGTCGCGTTGGGCGGGATGAAGACGTCGCCGCTCAGTGTCTTCGACCCAGGCTCGACAAAGCCGAAGCCCTTGGCCGACCCGCGGAAGATCCCGACAAGCTCGCCTTGGTCGTCGAGGTGCGGCAGGCTGACGCGTTCGCCCTTGTCCAGCAGCACCAGCCCCTCGCCCGCGAGATCGCGGACCGCGTCGGCAAACTCGGCAAAGTCATCGATGCGCAGCTCGGTCGCCAGCGCGTCGATCGCCTTGGGCTCGTAGTCGTCGTGGTTGAGATGCTTGAGCAGGCGGTCTTTGTACTTCAGCGCCACGCGGCCCTCCTTGGTCGTTTCGCCCGGGCTTCGCCCCTCCGGGGCGCCCATCGCTCACAGGCGAGCGGCGTACCCGTCAAAGGCCTCGGCAAACGACGCGGGCTCAAAGCCCAGATCGTCGCGCGCCTTCATCGTCTCCGCGACGCTGTCCTCAGCGCCCATCAACGCCATGCCCTCGTCAAACGGCAACGCATCGCCCAAACCAATAAACGACGCCGCCCTGGCCTTGAGCGCCGCCGCCTGCCCCGGCAGACCGATCACCGGCATGCTCTTGCGCCCAAGCGGCACGCGGTCGCGCACGCTCCTGAGCAGCTCGGGCATCGTCATCCGATCAGGCCCCGCCAGCGGATAGATCTCGCCGATCGACCGCGGGCGCGACAACGCATCGCAGAACGCCCGCGCCACATCGCCCACAAACACCGGCGAAACCGTCGGCGACTCGAGCCGCGGCGGCAGCGGCGGCTCCCACCCCGCGGGCACACGCGTGAAGTAAGGCAGGAACAGCCACGGCGCCGCACGCCCCATCGACCAGTCGCGGATCATCTGCATGAACTCGCCGTCCTGCCCGTGGATCAGCCCCGGGCGGAAGATCGTCCACGCCAGCCGGCTCCGCCGCACGATGCCCTCGGCCTCGAACTTGGTCTTCTGGTACGCGCTCGCGCCCTCGTCGCTCACGCCCAGCGCGCTCATGTGGCAGTAGCGCAGCGCGATGCCGCGCCGGTGCTGCTCGCCCTCGGCCGATTCGATCACCCGCTGCGTCGCCAGCACGTGCATGCGCTCAAAGGTCTGCCCGCCCGGCGCTTCGCGGATGATGCCGATCAGGTGCATCACCGCGTCGGTGTCGCGCACGAGCGCATCGGCCACGCCCGGCTCGAGCACCCCGCCCTCCACCAGCGCGATCCGCCCGTCGCCCAGCGGCTCGGCGGGCAAGACACGCCGCGCCTTCTCCGCGTCGCGCACCAGGGCCCTGACCCGCATCCCGCGCTCGACCAGCTCGCGCACGATCTCTCGCCCGACAAAGCCGGTCGCCCCGGTGACCGCGACCGTCTCGTTCGCCCTGTGTCCGCCGTCCGTCATCCGCGCCATCTCCTGGGCCCCATGCCGACATCTGGCGCCGGGGCGTGTGCTGCCGAGAGCGTAGCGGGCGCAGGCCCCCGGCGGGCCGGCGATGACCCCCACCCCGCCCTTTCCCTACGCTCGCTCGTGAGCCTCCTGGCGACCGATCTCGACCACGCCTACCGCCGCGGCACGCCCGTGCTGGCGGGCGTCTCGCTCCGCATCGACCCGGGCGAACTCGTCGCGATCGTCGGCCCAAACGGCGCGGGCAAGACCACCCTCCTCCGCTGCCTCGCCGGGCTGCTCGAGCCCTCGCGGGGGCGGGTCACGCTCGACCAGCGCCCGGTGCGCCCCATGCCCCCGGGCCAGCGGGCCCGCCGCCTCGCGTACCTCCCCCAGCGCCCGGACGTCGCGATGCCGCTGACCGTCCGCCAGGTGGTCGCCCTCGGGGCGCTGGCGACTGGGGCGTAGCGGGATCGCCTCGAGCGGGCCGATGCCGCGCTCGAGCGCGTCGGCCTGCTCGAGCGCGCGGGCGAGGCGTTTACCGTGCTCAGCGCGGGCCAGCAGCAGCGGGCCGCGCTCGCCCGCGTGCTCGCCCAACTCACCCCGGTCGATCCTGCCGGCCGGGGCGAGCGAGCCGAGCCAACCCCCGCCCAGATCCTCCTCGCCGACGAGCCGGTCAGCGCCATGGACCCCCGCCACGCGATGCAGACCCTCGATCTGCTCCGATCGCTTACCCGGGCCCTCCCCCCGCTCGGCGTAGGCATCGTCCTGCACGACCTCACCCTCGCGGCCCGCTTCGCCGACCGCGTGCTGGTGCTCGATGCACAGGGCCGCGTCGCCGCCGATGCCCCCCCGAGCGACGCCCTCGCGCCGGGCCTGCTCGAGCCGGTCTTCGGCGTCGCGTTCGACGCGATCGAGACCAGCCAGGGCACCGTCCCCCTGCCCCGACCGCACCCCGCGCATCCGGCAGATCCGGGCGACCTCGCCCTGGAACCGCCGTCAGACGCGTAGACTGCCGGCGTATGCCCAATTGGCTCACCAACCTCGTCCAAGGCCTGCTCGGCAACCTGCCGATCCTGATCGCGATCTCGATCCCGATCATCGGCGTGCTCAGCCAGGTCGGGCGGAGCGTCAAGGAACAGAAAGAGAAACGCCGCGCGGCCCAACTCCGCGAGCAAGCCAGGCTCGAAGCGATCCGCACGGGGCGCGCGTCCGGCGACCGCCAATCCGCCGACGCCGAGCAGCCCCGCCCCGCGCAGCAGAACGAACGCCAGCGCCGTCTGGAAGAGCTCGCCGCGCGCCGCCGGGCCCAGCTCGAAGAGCTCCGCCGTCGCCGTCAGGCCAATGCCCAGCAGCAACAGACCGCCCGCCAGCAGCAGACTCGCCCGCAGCCGATCTCAACCCGCCAGCCGGCCCAGCAGAGCCAGTCTCGAACCCCGGTTCCGCCGCAGGCCCCGCCTCAACGTGCGTCCCAAGCCCGCCCTCAGAATCGCCCGCCGGTTGCTGCGCCAGCCCAGATCGAGGCCCAGACCCGCGCTCAGCGGGCCCTCCAGCGTGCCCGGGCCCAGCAGGCCCGCGACCGCCAGCCGCCGACGACCCCCCAGCAGCCCAGCCGTCCGTTGGGCGCGCTGCGGAGCACGATCTCGCGCGCCCCGCTCAGCGAGCGTCAGCCCACGCGGGTCGTCGAGGCCGAGTCCAGCGACAAGCAGTCGCTCCGGGCCGCGCTCGCGACGCCGGGCGCCCTCCGCCGAGCGTTCGTGATCCGCGAGATCCTCGATGTCCCCGTTTCGATGCGGACGCCCGGGCAAGCGCCGGGCGCCGTCTAAGCGCCCGCCCCGGGCGGCGGTCCTCGGCGTTCAAACGTCCGGGGTGCCGTTTCGGGCTTCCGGGGCCGTGTGCGGCGTCCAGCTCTCCGCCGACCCTCGCGCCGTGATCCCGAACACGCTCACCCGCAGCGATGCCGATTCAACCGCGTCGCTCCGCACCCGCCGAATGCGCTCGACCCGCACCGGCCCCAGGCGCAAGCGCAGCGACCAGACCCGCTCGCCCGCCTCAAACGTCCGCGACACCATCGCGCTGCCCGTCCGCTGCCCGCTCAGCGCATCGAGCACCGGGCCCTGCGAGACGGCCCCGGCCGCCGGGCCCGCGGGCTCGACGAGCAGCGCCGGCTCGAAGCGGTAGACGATCCACTCGCCCGATCGGGCGTCGATCGAGCCCAGGCCGGTGAGCACGTGCCCGCCCTCGCCGGCGCGCAGCCGGAGGCGGCGCTCAAGGGTCCAGGCCGGCGAGCCGCCCCGCTCGATCTCGATGGTCCACGCGCCCGAAGTGTCGGTGCCGCTCACCGTCCGGCGCACCCGCGAACGCCCGCCCTCTTCGTCGGTCGCGAGAAAGTGTTCGACCCGCGGCCCGGGCACAAAGAGGGGGCCCGGATCAGGCGTATCTTCAGCCTCAACTTCCGCCGTTTCGCCCGGGTCTGGCCGCGGGGTGTCGGTCGTGACCCCCGGGGGCGCCATGTCGCTCGCCCCGGCGTCTGCGGGCCCTCCGCGTCTCGGATCGGGTTCGACCGTGTCGTTGCGGGCGCACCCGGCGCACAGCATCGAGGCGAGCAACAGGGCACAGGCGATCGCCGGGTGGCGGGATCGACATATCATCGCCGATAGCGGGGGCGGACCTTTGGCGGGTCCGGGCGTGTTCCGTTGGTCGCGTGGCGCCATGAAGGCAGCGTACCCAACGCTTGAGGGAGCGGACACATGCGAGACGCGCGACAGACCACACGCACGGGCCCGGGCACGAGCCGCGGCGGTCGCCGGGCGAACCCCCTCGCCGTGCTCGTGCTCTCCGCGGGCGCCGTTGCCGCTGGCCCGCTCTCGGGCTGCCGAGCGTTCGAGAACGTACCGGCCGGCGCGACGAGCCTCTTCGCCGCCTTCGAGGGCCCCACGCCCCAGGCCGCCGCCGAACTCGCGCTCGACGAGTACAGCCCGCAGAACCGATTCCGGGGCATCCGCCTGCTCAGCGCGTCGCCCTTCGGCGGGGGCGACCCGTACGTCCGCCTCTACCGCGACAGCATGGACGACGCCGACCCCGGCGTGCGATGGGCCGCGACCCGCGCGGTCGGGCGCCACGGCGAACCGAGCGACATCCCCGCGATCGCGGCAAGCCTGACCGACGAGGACACCCGCGTGCGCACCGCCGCGGCTCTGGCGATGCAGCGCCTGCACAACCCCGTCGCGATTCCCTCGCTGCTGCGTGCGCTGGACCCGGAGGTCGAGCCCGACCAGGCCGTGCGGGCCGAGGCCGCGCACGCGCTGGGTCAGTACGCCGAGCCGCGCGTCGTCGAGGCGTTGATCGCCTCGCTCGCCGACCGGAGCCTCGCGGTGAACGAGACGGCGCGCCAGTCGCTGCGCACGCTTACAGGGCAGGACTTCGGCTACGACCAGGGCCTCTGGGCCCAGTGGTCCGGGCAGGTCGCCTCGGAGACCGGCGGGCTGTTCCAGGGGCGCACGCCCTACGTCTATCCCGCGTTCGAGCGCGACCGCAACCTCATCGAGTACCTGCCCTTCGTGCCACCCCCGCCCAACGAGCCGGGCAGCGTGCCCGTCGGCGCGGCGCCGGTCGTAGGGGGCTGAACGGTCCTGCCGCCGGGCGCGGCCTCTGATGATGACCTGCGGATGTGATCGGACGCTCGGGCGTCATCCCCGGTGCGGGCGGGCGCCCGCCTGAGCCGATGATCCCTGGTGAGCGCGCTGCGGAGCAAACAAGGCGAGGTCAGGCTCGACGCCCAGTCGCTCCCCGCCAAGGCGGGCGAGGGCGAGGTGCAGCTCCGCCCCGTGCTGCTCGCCGCCGACGCGTGCGACCTCGCCGCCGCGCGTGGGCAAGACGACGCAACGCCGGGGTTCGAAGGCGTGCTCGGGCACCGCTGCGTCGGCGTGGTCGAGACGCCGGGCCGCGCGCTTGCGGGCAAGCGTGTGCTCTGCGAGGTGCACCTGGCCGATCCGTCGAGCGAGCTCGCGCGCCGGGGGCTGCCCAGCCATGATCCCGCCCGGCGCATGCTGGGCCTGAGCGGCGTCGACGGGTGCTTCGCCGAGCGGTTCAGCGTGCCCGCCGGCGCGGTCTTCGAGGTGCCCGCGGGCGTCAGCGACGAGGCCGCGGTGATGGCGGTCCCGCTCGCGTCGGCCTGGCGCGCCGCGCGCGTCGTCGACTTTGCCACCAAGCCCTACGCGACGATCCTGGGCGACAACGCCGAGGCGTTGCTTACCGCGCAGCTCATGGCGCGCCGCAACGCGTCGGTCCGCGTGCTCGGGCGCGATCATGAACGCTTCGCGCGCTGCGAGCGGTGGGGCATCACGCACCGCCACATCGCCGAGCCCGGGCTGCGCAACGATCAGGACGTCGTCATCGACTGGACGCACGACGGGGCGTCGCTCGCGATCGCCGCGGGCATGGTGCGCCCGCGCGGCGAGATCGTCCTCGCCGAGGGCCCGATCCCGCCCGCGAGCCGGGGCAGCGCCGATCTCGCGCCTGTCATCGAGCACGAGGCGCGCGTCGTGGGCGCGCGCTGCGGGCGCATCGCCGAGGCGCTCGCGCTGCTCACCGAGCCAGGGCTCGATCTGGAAGGGCTGATCACGGCCCGCTACGCGTTCGACGAGATCGTGGGGGCGCTGCGCGCGAGCGATGCGCCGCGGCAGCTCGGCGTGATCATCGAGCCGCCCAAATAGCAAGGCTTCGTGCGCTCGGCCGGGGCCGGGGCAGCGCCGCCTCACCACAGCAGGCGTGTGCGGATCGAGCCGGGCAGCGTGCCCAGCGCCCCGCGGAGCTGCTCGCCGTCGGACGGATCGACGTCGATCACGACGTACCCGATCGATTCGTTCGTGCGCAGGTACTGCCCCGCGACGTTGGCGCCCGCGTCGGCGACGACGGTGTTGAGCGCTTTGAGGAAGCCGGCTTCGTTGCGGTGGAAGTTGAGGATGCGGTGCGGGCGTGGGCCGGCGGTTGCGCGCGACTGATCGGGCAGGTCGACCTCGGGCACGTTGACGGCCCCCGTCGTCGTGCCCTGGTCGATGAACCGCGCGAGCTTGTCGGCGACCTCGAGGCTGATGTTCTCCTGCGCTTCCTCGGTGCTCCCGCCGATGTGCGGGGTCAGGATGACATTGGGGATGCCCTGCAAGACCGAGCTGAACGCCTCGCCCGCGCCGCGCGGCTCTTGAGGGAAGACATCGACCGCCGCCCCGCCGAGACGCCCCGCGCGCAGCGCCTCGGCGAGCGCGTCGATGTCGACGACCTCGCCCCGGGCGTTGTTGATCAGATACGCGGTCTGCTTCATGCGCGCAAGCTCGTCACGCCCGATCAGGCCCGAGGTCTGCGCCGTCGAGGGCACGTGCAGCGTCACCGCATCGCTCCGCTCGAGCAGCTCGCCCAGCGAGCGCACCGGCTCGGCATTGCCCAAGGGCAGCTTGGGCACCGCGTCGTAGTACATCACGCGCATGCCCATCGCCTCGGCAAGCACGCTCACCTGGCTGCCGATGTGCCCGTAGCCCACGATCCCCAGCGTCTTGCCCCGGATCTCGCGGCTGCCCGCGGCCGATTTTTCCCAGCGCCCCGCGTGGGCCGCCGCCGATCGATCAACCAGCCGGCGGTGCAGCGCGACCAGCTCGCTGATCGTCAGCTCCGCCACGCTGCGCGTGTTGCTGAACGGCGCGTTAAAGACCGGGATGCCCCGCGCCGTCGCCTCGGGCAGGTCGATCTGGTTCGTCCCGATGCAGAACGCGCCGATCGCCAGCAGCTTGGGCGCCGCGTCGAGCACCTCGCGCGTGATCCGCGTCTTGGACCGGATGCCCAGCACCCGCGCCTCGGCCACCGCCTCGCGCAGCGCGTCCCCCTCGAGGCTCTTGGCGTGGCGATCGACGGTGAAGCCGGACCCGCGCAGCACCTCACCGCCCGATTTGTGAGGCCCCTCGAGCAGTACCACGCGGATGCGCCCTCTGGGAAAGCTCGTCGCCGGCTCGGGCTGGGAGTGCGCTTCAGTCGCTTGCATCGATGACCTCGCCCCCCGGATCGGTTTGCATCGGATCCGCTTCAATCGCTTCGGTTTCAATCAGCTCGGGCGTGGGCACCCCGGCGAGCGGTTCCGCCTCGACGACGGGCGGCTCGATCAGCCCGCCCAGGATCAGCCCGCCCAGCACGACGCACAGCACGAGGCGGTACACGCCAAACGCCGCGAGCCCGTGCTTGTTGAGGAAGCCCACGCGCCACTTGACGGCGAACGCCGCGCTGACCGTCGCGACCGCGGTGCCAATCAAGATCGGGCCCCACCCGAGCACTTCAAACATGTTGGGCTCGCCCGCCTCGGCCGACTCGCTGAGGTTCTTGTAGAGCGAGTACACGCACGCGCCGCCCAGCGTGGGCAGGCCCAGCAGGAAGCTGAACTCCGCCGCGGCCTTTGGGCGCAGCCCGGCAAGCACGCCGCCGGTGATCGTCATCATGCTGCGGCTCGTGCCGGGCCACATCGCGATGCATTGCATGAAGCCGATCATCAGGGCGCCGCCCTTGCTCAGCTCGTCGACCTCGCGCCCGGCCCTGGTCTGCCCGTCGCCCTCGGCCCGGCGCATGGGCGCGATCTTCCAGCGGTCGAGCAGGATCATGTAGACCCCGCCCAGCGCCAGCGCGATCAGCACGCTGGGCGTGTTGAACAGCGCCGCCTCGATGATGTCGTTGAGCAGCACGCCCAGCACCGCCGCGGGGATGAACGCGATGATCAGGTTGATCAGCAGGCGCCGCCCGCCCTCGTCCTTGCCCGCCAGGCCCTTGAGCATCTGGACCACGCGGGGCCAATAGAGCCCCAGCACCGCGAGGATCGCCCCGCCCTGGATCACGATGTTGAACGCGTCGACCGCGGCCTTGACCCGCGCGGGCTCGTCCAGCCCCATCAGCCCCGACGCGATGATCAGGTGCCCGGTCGAGCTGATGGGCAGGTACTCGGTGATGCCCTCGACCAGCCCCAGCACCGCGGCCTGCCAGAGCTCCATCACCGGAGCGGTCTCGATCGGTGTCGGAACAATCGCCATGGGTCGGTCTCGGTTGGGCCGGTCTCGGTTGGGTCGGTCGTTTGGGTGATGCGGGCGGGCGGGGCGTGCATCGGCACACCGGGCGGGCGAGTCTAGGGTCAGCCGATAAACCCGCCCGCTTCGCGCGCCGCCGCCCCTTCAACGCGTTCGACCGCCATGCCCAAGCCGCCCGACTTCATCGACATCACCGACCCGCGCGACCCACGCCTCGACGTCTACCGCAACCAGCGTGACGCGTGGCTCCGCGCCGCCCACAACCCCGAGGCCAACGCCCAGGCCAACCCCCAGGCCAACCCCCCGGCCGATCCCCTCCCCGGGCTCTTCATGGCCGAGGGCGAGCTCGTCATCCATCACCTCGTCCGCTCGCGCTACCGCCCCGCCTCGGTCTTCTGCACCCCCGCCCGGGGCGAGAGCATGGCGGCGGATCTGGCCCGCCTGCCCGCGGGCACACCGATCTACCGGGCCGAGCCCGCGGTCATGGGCGAGGTCTGCGGCTTCAACATCCACCGCGGCGTGCTCGCCGCCGCCCATCGCAGCGCCGCCGTCGCCGACCCGACCCGCCCCACCTCGACGCTCGACCGGCTCAGCGAGCGGTGCCGGGCTCTGGTCGTGCTCGAAGACCTGAGCAACCACGACAACGTGGGCTCGGTCTTCCGTTCCGCCGCCGCGCTCGCCGGGCTCCACGACGAGACCGAACCCCAGCCCAACGGCGTGGGCGTCGTGCTCAGCCCGCGTTGCTGCGACCCGCTCTACCGCAAGGCGATCCGCGTCTCGATGGGCCTGGCCCTGCGGGTCCCCTTTGTGCATGCGACCGATTGGCCGGCCCCGCTCGACCGCCTCCGCGAGCGAGGCTGGTCGCTGATCGCGCTCGCCGGCGGGGGCGAAGCGACGCTCGCGGATCTGGGGCCGGTCGCCAAACCGGCCCTCCTGCTCGGGGCTGAGGGGCCCGGGCTGAGCGGGGCTGCGCTCGGCTCGGCAGCGACACGCGCCCGCATCCCCATGCACCCCGGCGTGGACTCACTGAACGTCGCCGTCGCCGGGGCGATCGCCCTGGCCCATCTCGTCCCGCCTGCCCCGCCTTCTGCTTGATGCGGTCGTTCGGGCTTGGTCCGGATCGCCGATGGCGATAACATCGCTGCACCGGCAACGCGGCCCGCCTCGGGCGGGTATCAGATGTGCGAACCATCTCGCAGACCAGCCGCAGACCAGCCGCAGACCATTCGTCGTCCAGCCATTCCCCGGGAGGATCCCCCGATGCCGCTCAAGACCCGCGCCGCGACCGCCTCGATCGCCCTGACCTGCGCCGCGCTGGCGTTCACCGCCGGTGCCGCCGCCCCGGTCTCGAACGCCGTCCCGATCTCAGGCGTGGCCGCGAGCCAGGGGCTCGCCCTCGCGTCGAGCACGCTCGCCCAGAGTGAGCCGGTCCAGGCCGACACCGCGGCCCTGCGCGAGGGTGTCGGCGGCTGGATCAACACCCCCGTTCGCGCCGACGCGCTCGACGACGGCGTCGTCATCGTCATCCCCCTGGGCGACAACGGCGCCGTCCAGCGCAGCGACGCGGGCGCCGTCGTTGCGCTCCAGAGCGCCTTCCTGGGCCGCCCCGTCAAGGTCATGGGCCTGCACGCCGACAGCGGCTGGCGCATCTTCACCAACCGCGCCCGCGTGCTCGGGCTCAACGGCCCGGTCGCGCACGACGCCGGCAACGCCTGGCGCACCGCGATGACCGAGGCGACGGGCGTCGATCTGCCCGCGGCCTGGGTCATTGGGCCCGGCGACCGTGTGCAGGCGGTCGAGGGCGATGTCTACGCGTCGGCCGAGGCCGTCGGCGCCGCGCTGGCGACCATTGAGCCCGCGCCCGAGCCCGCCGGCACGAGCGCCCTCACCGATGCCGACGACATCATCCCCGGACGCGCCGCGCCCGCCGGCGCCGATGACCCGCTCGCCTCCTCATTCACCACCCCCGGCGGCTGGTCGCCCCGGGCGATCCCCGGCAACTTCTACGCCGCCGCCGAATGGCCCGCTCACAACGACGAGCCCAACGGCACCGACCGCCAGGGCCGGGCGATCCCCCTGCCCATGAACGCCGAGGACTGGCAGACCGACCGCCCCAGCGATTTCGACAAGCGCGTCCTCATCGTCGACTTCCCCGATGACAACCCCGCCTACCGCGAGCAGAGCGAGATGCTCGACGCGGCCCGCGAGCGCTTCGCCGGCGAGGTCGAGGTCTTCAGCATCACCAACACCCGCGAGCCCGCCGACGCCCGCGTCCTCCTCCGCCGCCTCAGGACCGATCGCCCCGCGGCCAACGACATCAACGGCGAGATCCAGCGCCGCTTCGCGCCCGAGGGGCGCACCTTCGCCGCGCTCCTCTCGACCGACGGCGTCGTCCGCTGGCAGGGCGACCCGATGGACGCGGGCTTCGAGGAAGCCCTCGCCGCGATCGTTGCCGCCGACCCGCTGCTGGGCGTCCGCCGGGGCGAGATCGAGCTGAGCGAGGCCGACCGCGACGCCGCCGCTGTCGAGTGGCGCGAGTCGGTCGACGAGATGCGCCTGCCCGCGACCGCGTCCAACATCAGCGCGTCCAACCGCGTCGGTTCAACGATCGAAGCGCCCTACGACGGGCTCGACTGGCTGAACGTCCGGCGCGGGCCCGAGGGCGACGCCCCGGTCGTGCTCAGCTTCTGGGCGACGTGGTGCCCGCCCTGCCGCGCCGCCACGCCCATGATCGAAGCGATCCAGGAGCACTACGCCGACGATCTGCGCATCATCGCGGTCGGCGGGCAGAGCGAGAACCGCTCCACCGTGATGCGGTACGTCCGGGCCGAGCGTCGTCCCGTCGCCCACGCCTTTGCCAAGGACCAGGACCTGTACAAGTACTTCGGCGTCCGCGGCATCCCGCACACCGTCGTGCTCGATCGCGAGGGCACGGTCGTCTGGCAGGGCAACCCGCACAGCTCGGACCTGCGCAAGGCCGTCGAGTTCGTCGTCCAGCAGGACCGGGCCGCCAGGTTCGACGAGCGAGGCTGAGCGCGGCGCGTTGCAGCGACCACCCCAGCCGGATCCCCTCTTCCACGTCGTCCTGGTCGAGCCCGAGATCCCCAACCACACGGGCAACGCCGGGCGCCCCTGCGCCGCGACCGGCTGCGCGCTCCACCTGGTCCACCCGCTGGGCTTCGCGCCCGACGAGAAGGCCGTTCGC
>ERZ1740070.1644-NODE-1644-length-13745-cov-8.017823_pt1 | contig 13745 bp, 18 predicted proteins | sample MGYA00581734_ERZ1740070 | MGnify/ENA primary metagenome ERZ1740070 (study PRJEB43018, sample SAMN04849744) | marine metagenome | isolation source: floating plastic debris | place: Pacific Ocean | collected 2008-09-01 | study: EMG produced TPA metagenomics...
CAAAATATCAAGCTGCTGATCAGAGTCCTCCGGCAATACATCAACCGCGATCGCTGGCTCTGAAGTTTTAACTGTCGCAGTTTTTGTTTCGTCCGGGGCGCTAGCAGCGCCGCTCTCCCCTGGGGGGGTAAGGGGGGGATCTAGATCTTCTGAAGATGGATTTGAAGATGAATATGGATATGGATCTGTATCTGTATTAGTGCGTGACATCACGCGACCGTCCTCCGTGACTTCAGGATTGTCACGCGTGACGTCTTCGTGACAGGATTTATCTTCGGTTTGCTGAAGTCTTTCTTGGTGGATGATTTCGGCCAGTTCCTCGGCTTTGACTTTCCGCGCTATTCGCTCTTTTTGCTTTCGCTCTCTGGCTAAAGTTTTTTGGCGAACATAGTAATCACCTCTAGCCACCACAGCAGCAGAAAAAATAATATGCTCTTGCCAAAGCTGAGAATTTATTAAGCCAAGCTCGGCAAATGTGTCTAAAAATCTAGGGAGCGTCCGGTAGTCTGTGATCTCTAAAGATTTGGCCAGCCTTTTCAGCCAGGTCTCTGTCGCGTCTACTTTAAAGCCATCTTCCTCGGCCTTGTAAAGCTCTTCCAGTATTACCCACCAAGCTCCATAACCGTTTAAGCCATGGCGATCAATTAACTCCCAAATCTTGTCATCCTCCCTACTCAGGAGGTCATGCTGGAAGTATTTCATCTCCAACTCCCTTCGCTGACGCGACAAATTCATTAACGCAGTCTTCGCTTAGCTCAAACCACTCTCCATGCACACGTTGCTCAGCGAATTTTTGATGCCAATTCTTTTCGGCTTCTATCATGTCGTCAACCTTGTAGCAGGCGACGACAGATACAGGAAATGGAGATTGCTTGCTGATCGTTGAATAGCGTTCTTTAGGCTTTCTGCTTAGCCCAATCTTGTAGCGGTCAACGCCCTCGGCTAGCATTAAGTAGACGTACCCAGACCTAACGCTCTCTTTTTGTGGCTTATAAATTCCTCTCTTGGCAGGCTCCTTGTGATAGGAGCAGTATGGAGTAACGTCAGGGTCAAATGTTTTGGGATCTGAGTAATAGCCGTTATGGTTAACCTGCCTGCATCTGGTCCCCTTTTTGGTGAAAGCTCTACACTGGCAACCATCGTTTGCCCAGCTCGCCCAGTCGGCAAATTTCCCTGGTGTTACGCCAAAATAAGCAGCGCCCCAATCTTCTTCTGAGTCAAACTTCCATGGCATCATCTCTTCTGCAACGGAGATCCACCCATGATTGGTAACAGAACCTCTAATCTCAAATTCAAAGCTGACATTTTTGCTTTGAATCACCCACTCAGGCCATATGGGTTCCTGGTATGGCGGTATTTTGGGCGCACAATCCCGCCCCTTTTCCTGGGTTGTTTCTTCCATCGTGATTTTCAGTGAGTTAACGTGTGTATCGGTGGTAGATGCTTAAGGAATAAAACTGCTGCTGCTCTTAGGGACTGGCGCGATCGCGGCGATTTATCCCCTTAAACAACCGTCTCAGCGCAAGATAGACATACGCCTCTAGAAACCTTGGGCTCGGCTTCTTGGCACGACAGGCAAGCAATATGCTGTCTTCAAAGTTCAGTTGCCACCAATGCGTAAAAGTCACGCCATCGATGACGACTGGTAATGCCTGCCAAATCTCGTCACAACGCTGCCAGTACGCCTCAAGTTCAGCTTTGATATCAGCGTTGTTAATGATGTGGTTACGAGCCGCTTGATCGGTGCATTCAGTCGATGGGTGGATCATGCTGTCATCCCCCCACCCAAATGGTGTCGCCACAACACAGGAGATAGTCATCCCATGGGGTGTTGTAGTCATCTGCATCACTTAGAGGTTGCCCCAGCAGATTAAACAGAGTCTTCTGAAGAATCGACTGCTGGTCAATACAACGACAGCTCCAGGGGCGTAGTCGTTGCCAATCTCGAAATGACTCGATGCAATCAACCCAGCCATGGGTGATAACCCTCAGTGGGGAAATCCGCACCTCAAGAATGTCTTTTGTGCCGTACACTGGCGACGTACTGAGCTGTTTTGTTACCATGGCATTAAGTAATTTGTTAACGTGTCAGGAGGCCTTCTCTTTCAAAGAGTGAGGTTGTTTTTGTGGGCTAGGCGGCTTTCTGAGGCTTTTCCCTTTTGGCTCTAGCGGCTAAACGTGCCTGATGGCGAATCCAGGCAGAAGGGTTCGTGCCTTCCTCCTCAGCGATCGCTGAAATGGCTTTCCATAGATCGATGGGCAGCCGCAAGGCCAGTATCTTGGTGCCTGCGCTCAATGTTTTCATGTTCCCTGTCAGATACATATGTCGCAAGCATAATACATTTTCCCATGTATTTCAACACAATACATGCGTCTCTATGAAGATTACAGGTGTAAATGCTATGTGTAATGGTTGCTGTGTATTAAATAAACCGATGAGTGCTTATTCTCAGTCAGGACTAGATAAGTTAGCTGGGATCATAAAAAATGCTCGCGGAAGTAAATCTTTGCGAGCATTCGCTGAGGAAGTTGATGGCATTAGTCACAGCACGATTGGTCGCCTTGAAAATGCTGAGTCTGACCCATCAGACGAGGTGCTGATGATCTTGGCCGAGCACACGCCGTATTCTTACGAAGAGCTCAAAGCTATTGCGCAGGGGCGTCAGCCAAAAGATGCACGAATATATGCCAGTGCTGAGGATGTTTTTTCGGTGGCGAGAAAATTAAGCGAGATAGAACGCAGACGGCTTATGCATATGCTTTTAGATTATGTAGATGAGGAGTAGTCCTTAGAGAAGGACATACTGTTGTCTTTAATCCCATAAATTCATAATATTTTTATCAAATTGAGAGCATAAAAAAGAAGAGGTAAGCTCAAAATTTTAAGTGGATGATTTTATACAAACAATTATTGTAATAGGAGGTGAATATTCGTACAGGGCGCTAACCAAAGAGCTATCCTTGTCCAATGCTGTGCTGCATAGACTGTAAGGCAAGCTGGCTGAAGCTCCTGATCAATCGACATTAAAAATGCCTTTTAAATACACACTTTTTACCTCTGACGAGCTACGAGTAATCATTGAGGGTGAGGCCCCGACTGACGTTAACCAAATGGATAATGCAGAAGACTTCCTTAGGATTGCTAAGGACTTGCCCCGCAAAGAAATCACTCGATTAGCTCACTTGCTTATTGATTATTTGAGAGATCCGCCAAATTAACTGTAGTTTGTCCTAATAATAATCTTTTCAACAGAACGTATGCTTCAAAGTGTAGGCAAGAATCTACACTCTTGGCTGTATCTCTCTCTGCGTTTGAACCACGCTTTAAATAGCGTTTTGCATACCGCTGCCCGATCGGCTACAGATGCATCGCATAAGACTAATATCTATTATTTTTACAACGAACTGGAGTTAAAGCCCTGTTCTTCTAGGTCGATTTTTCTCCTGCAAAATTAAGAGAATTATAATCTAATGCGAGCTATCAGGCGGCTTGTTTTGCGAAGGACTGTTTAATCACACTAATGGGTTCTACCGCCAAAGGGCCCTAGGATATAGGCTGCGATATTCTCATTTCTGTCAGGTAAGTATTCGGTCACGTCAGATCGTGATCTAAGAATTTGTTCACTTTACCTCTGAGTCTGCGTAGCCCCAACAACTGGATATCCTCAGCATAGATGCAGTACTTGATCGCAAAGAATTTAGCTGAAGTGAATTTGAGATAGCGATAGACTCGGTTACCCTTCACCACATACCCAGAACACGATTGCACCAGGTCAGCCATGATATCTGGATCCGTAATCTCCTGAGCAACTCTGAGTTTGTCGATAGGTTCAAGGCCACGTTCTTTTCGATAGCCTGCAGACAACCGACGCTGAATCGTGCGATCGCTCGTCCAATCAGTCTGTTTACGAATGCTAGTTAAGGTTGTGCCGGGAATCGTCCATTGGTCATCCACTAGAGCGTACTTCTGAAAAGGTTTGGCCCCTTCATTCAGTGTTTCGTTTGCCCCTGTCGATACAGCAGAGGCTACACGCTCCCATGGCTTCAGAATGAATGTCCTGAGCCCTTCACTGGTATTTGCAGTCGTTGCCCACCAGGCTTGTCGCTGTGCCTGGAGAGCATCTAAATAAGTTGCAGTTGCTTTCGCACTAAACCGGGTCGCGATCGCATCAATTGGAACTTCAGCGATCGCGCCGAGTTTATTGTTGTGAGCACCGAGGTTGAGATAGCGGGCTACTCGACGAATGCCGATCAGGTACAACTCAATGTGCCGTCGTTCTGAGCGGTTTCGATGCCAGAAGATACCGTCACCTCGTTTCAACCAACGATAGATCGTGGCCTGACCAACACCAAAAAAGGTCATGGCCTGATGCACCGTTAGGCACACCTGGCCACGGCCAGCCGGATCTAACGCCCTGGCTAAATGCCAGAGACGCGCCTCTTCCCGTCCACAGTCGAGAATACGGCTATAAATTCGTAGGGTGCTCAGGTCTGACATAGCGCAACAGACCGGTTCCCTCGTTAGAGAACCGATAGCGATCGAGCTGAAGAGAATTAGTCGCAGTCCAGATTCTTCGGGGTGATGTCCCGTACCCCATTGGCCTTAGGTAGGACCGTGTCTGATAGCACTGCTTCCAGTCGGAGCAGCGCATCGATGAGCAGCCTGGCCCCGTACGTCTCAATCACAGGACGGAGCACAGGCATGACCTCACCAACCTGGCTATCCCAGTCGTTATCGGTCGCTTGATTCGGTGCGGGGAAAGCCACGAGGTAGCCATCTTTAGCTAGCCGCAGGGTGACGTTAGGCATCGGCCTGATCCTCCTGCTGTAACTGATGTGCGATCGTTCTGGCTACATTGATGGAGTCCAAGATCGGACCCTGAACCCTGTAGTTCACACGCCTCTCGTCATAGTGGGTGAGCAGCCCCTCGAACATTTCGTCCAGGACCGCTGTAAGCCCATAGCTATGAACCAGAGCCATGACAAACGCCTGTAGCTGTTTGTCTGGCTGATCAGAACTGATAGGGATAATGATTTGGTTTTCCATGGTCACCCCCTATGCGTCCGCCCAGGCTTTGATGGTGGCGTTGAGCGTGTCTTCGATATCAACCTTCAAACTCACTTCCAGGTCTGATAGTTGGCGTTCAATGCGGCTTTTGGAGTCGAAAAATCGGGTGAGTTGCCATAGGGGGCAAACGAAACACCACAGAACGAAATACAAAATTACTTTCATTGGTATGTCCTCCCCTACAGCGCGATCGCATCGATGGAACTTGGACCAGCTAGACCAGCGATCGCAACGGAACTTGGACCAACGGCTTGAGCGATCGCATTGATTGGACATGAATCAGCGATCGCATCTTGACGACAGCCAGCGATCGCAACGTGATGACCAGGCCAAGCTTCAAACTCGTCATTAGGCTCATGCATGGCCCAGTCGGTAATGTGCCAGCCAGGAAGGTTATCGGCTACCCAATCTTCGATTCTGGGTTTGGCTGGTTGGGGAAGGCGCTGGAGTTCCAGAGTCAATTCCAGGGTCATCCAGTCGGGTTGCGTGGGGCTGGATTGATACGTGGCTAGTTTCTGGAGGGTGATGAAGTATTGATCGGCTTCGTGGTCTGCGTTGGGTGCGATCGCGTGGAACGGTTCAGCGGTATCGATGTGGCAATGGGGTGCGGCGATCGCGTCACTGAAAGGGGCGACGAATATGGCGTCGCGGGGTAAAGTCTTCATTAGGTCAAATCCTTGTAATAGAAGGGTTTGGTTTAGAGGGCTGGGCGTAGTTGGCGCTACTCCAGTCCTTGCTCTCCCATCTGCATTTCTCAATCCGGGCTGTGGACCGGCTATGGCTGCATTAGAGGCGTTGATAGGTTCAACTGCAAAGACCCTGGGTCTAGGGGTGATAGTTATTCACCAACTCGTGTTTTACGTCTCAGTCCAACCTGACGAGGCGAGTATTTTTTAACGAGGTTCCTGTTTCTTCTTGATTACCAATATAAACACTCAACGCTAATATACAAACACATGATGCATATGCATTTATTATGAATGCTCTTGGATGTGATTAAGCGTTCAAATATAAGTTTTTAGCGTTCAAAGCTAACATATAAGTGTTGATAGGCTTGAATGATAGATTATGAGCATTGTGCTTACAGATGCTCCTATGGCCTCTATCCGTTGGAAATTACGCGCCGTTATGGCTGATCGAAAAATCAGTAATTCCGCTTTAGGGCAAGCCGTAGGTAAGCACGCAATAACGATTTCTCGATTAAGACAGAGGGACACTCTGCCAGCAATTGGTGGCGATGAGATTGAAGTGATGAGAGTGGAAATCAATAAGCTTTCGTCTGATGAGCTGCCAGAATGTAAGTTGTCAGACTTGGTGGAGGTGATTGATGATTAACCCTGCCGACATCCAGATTAATGAGCTGCCGTCCGTAGCATTGAGTAAGGAAGAAAATCATGACTGGCTTTGAACCTATCATCGCTGCTGCTGCTACTTCTGCTATTAGTGGCATTGCTCTTCCTGTCTTCGAGAAACTATGGAACGCAGGCGGCAAAGGCGCTGGTCAGATTCGCAAAAGCCAGCAATATGCTGAGGAAAGAGGGCGGGTTCTTCAAGCCTTACAGGGATACCACAGGAAATATATAGATCGCCATGGACAAATCAAGATCATGCCAGGTCTGATGAAAGAGCCCGTACCCCTGAGCTCGATCTATACAGCTGTTAAATTTCTTGATGAGCGCAGTCGACATTACTTTGCTACGCCAGAAGAGCTAGAGCAGCTTTATCGTGAACAAGGTAAGCGCAGCTTTCAGGCAGCAAGTAAGCGTCATGACGGTATTTCTGTTGCTAAAGAAAAACAGTACTTGATGGTGCTAGGTGGTCCTGGGATTGGTAAAAGCACATTTTTGAGAAAACTTGGGTTAGAGGCTTTTCAAGGTAGGAAATTTACAAGAACTGAGAGAAAAGAAGGAGAAGCAAATCCCGAAAAAATTAAACGACCACTAATTCCAGTTTTCATTGAACTCAAAACCTTTAGAGGTAAGAATATTGACTTGGTGAGTATAATTGCTGAAGAATTCGCAATCTGCGGATTCCCTGATGCTGAAGAATTTACCAGGCTATCGCTCGAGCAAGGGAAGCTGCTGCTCCTGCTTGATGGTTTAGACGAAGTCCCTACTCGCAATATAAATAGGGCCATTCAGCAGATTGAAGACTTTGCGACTAAATATAATAGAAACACTTTTGTGGCCTCATGTCGAACAGCTGCTTATCGAAGCAGTTTCAGGCAGTTTAGTGATGTTACTATTGCTGACTTTGATGATGAACAAATTAAGCAATTTATTCACCGATGGTTCAATTCTGAACTAGATCAACAAGCTGATACAGCCAACCAGTACTGGCAACTATTACAGAAACCCGAAAGTAACTCCGCTAAAGAACTTGCTCAAACCCCATTGCTTCTGACGTTTCTATGCTTAGTCTATGACCGAAAACAAATGCTGCCAAACCAACGCAGCACTCTTTATGAAAACGCGTTGGATCTTCTTTTAAGCGAATGGTCAGCCCAAAAGAGATTAAAGCTAGACCCTATATATCAGGGATTTCATCCTAAGTTAGAGAAAGACCTACTCAGCGAAATTGCATATACTAGCTTTGAAGAAGACCGTCTATTCTTCTCAAAAGCAGATATCATTGATCGCATAGCTATTTACCTAGCTGATACCCTGGATGCTCCAGAGTATTTAGATGGTCCAGCCGTCCTACAAGCCATTGAAATTCAGCAAGGCATTCTTGTAGAAAGAGCAACCGACACCTACTCATTTTCTCACCTCACTTTACAGGAATATCTAACGGCTCTTTACATCAATAAAAAGTCACTTATTCAGACATTAGTTAGTCAACACTTACTTGATAAACGCTGGCGTGAAGTTTTTTTACTTGTTACCGGTTTATTGGGGAGAGAAGGAACTTTCTTGTTGGAAGCTATTGATCAACAGGCCAGGACTTACCTTGATGACCAGCCCAAAGTTCGTTATTTAGTTCAGTGGGCAGGTAGGGTTACACAGGGTTCACTATCTAAGTATGAGAACTCTGAAAGGGTTGCCATCGCCATCGCCATCGCCATCGCCATCGTTAGCGCCATTGCCAGTGCCAGAGACATTGCTAGAGACAACGCCATCGCCATTGCCAGCGACAGCGCCATTGCCAGCGATAGCGACATCACTAGTGCCATCAAGAGCACCATCGAGATCAACAGAGTTATTGCCAGCGCCAGCGCCAGAGTCAGAGGCAACAGCTTCGTCATAGCCAGTGACAGCGCCAGCGCCATCAAGAGCGCTAGCATCAACGCTCAGTATCTAAACACGCTCAAAATTTTCAACACATCTGCATTCAAAGAATTACCCAAACAGTTGCAGGCACTAAAAGAAAAAATGCCTGATTTATCAGCACCGTCTGATAAATGGCGTAGCTATGCTTACAAACTTAAAGCTACTTGGTGGAATGCGTTAGGACTAACTAATGAAAAACTTTCATTATCAGAGGACGAATGGCAAAGCTTGGCTGACTATCTATATGCTAATGAACTTTTACTAAGCTGTCAGAAATCATCCATCGGAATTTCTCGTAAAGCCTGGGAAACCCTTAAAGCAAGATTACTAACGATTGATTGAAGTGGAGAATGCTGAAGATGATTAACCCTGCCGATATTCAGATTGATGAGCTACCATCGATGGTCTTGAGTGAAGCGGACAGCAGATAGTTCTCAGAAGTAGATAGTGATTAAGCAAAGGTCGAGACGAAAGTAGACAAAGACTATGGTTGATAACGCTGTCAATGTATTGCTCGGCCAAACTATCAATGGGGTTATCGGCCCTATCTTTAGTGCCACTTGGAGTTCTCTAAAGACTCAGTATCATGAGGGGCTTCAGGATGCTGAGTCGAAGCAGGAACGCATCAAGGCCGAGAAAGCAATTGAGCAGGCTTCTGCAAAGTATCACCAGAATTATGTGGAGCGCCATTGCAAAGTTAAGGTGCTGCCCGGATTGATGAAAGAGGCAATGCCCCTAGATACGGTTTACACCGCTGTCAAATTCCTAAAGGATTCAGACCTTAAGTATTTTTCAACCTTGGATAACCTGGAGGACCTCTATCGGAAAGCGGGCAATCGTCGGTTCGGCGTTGGCAGTAATGAGCGGCATGATGGATTAACGGCTGCCAAGAATGAGCAGTACCTGATGGTGCTGGGTGGGCCGGGTGTTGGCAAAAGCACCTTCTTGCGAAAACTTGGATCGGAAGCCTTAAAGAATGGGTTAACCCATGAACTAGTGCCCGTTTTCATTGAGCTTAAATCCTTCAAAAGCAAGGACGTGAGCCTACAAAAAATTATTGCTAAAGAGCTAGAAATTAGTGGATTCCCCTATGCGGAAAGCCTTGTGGCATCCATGTTGTCAGATGGGAAAATGTTACTTCTGTTCGATGGCTTAGATGAAGTGCCATCTAAGCAGGTGGATAATGTCATTGAGCAGATCAGGAATTTTTGCGATCTGCATAGTCAGAACCGATTTGTTGCCTCCTGTCGTATTGCAGCTTACAAAGGTGGCTTTAATCGGTTTACCGATGTGACGATGGCTGAATTTGACGATGAGCAAATAGAGCAATTTGTTCATCGTTGGTTTAGCTCAGAGCTTGATAAGGAATCAGGGACTGCTGAGAGATTCTGGCAGACGCTAAAACAATCGGAGAATGCTGCCGCTAAAGAATTAGCTCAGACCCCATTACTACTCACGTTCTTGTGTTTGGTTTATGACCGTTCTCAGTCACTCCCTCCTGTACGCAGTGACTTATATGGAAAGGCACTCGATATCTTGTTAGAAGATTGGGCTGCCGAAAAGCGACTCGAACGAGACCCAATTTATCAGGGGCTCCATACTGGCTTAGAGAAAGAATTGCTATCTGAGATTGCTTATCAAAGTTTCAAGGATGATTTGCTCTTTTTTTCAGAGCAAGATATTACTGATCAGATTGCAACGTTCCTTGCTGATACCTTAGATGCTCCAAAATATCTGGATGGAGCTAATGTTCTCAATGCAATTGAAATTCAGCAAGGGATATTGGTAGAAAGAGCTACAAATGCATATTCATTTTCTCACTTGACACTCCAGGAATACCTTGCAGCGCGGCATATTAATAGCAAGTGGTTTATTGAACAATTAGTCAGGGAGCATTTGACAGATAATCGCTGGCGAGAGGTGTTTTTGCTAGTATCAGGGCTAGCTGGTGGGCGCAGCCAGGAGCTTTGGCTGGCGATGGAGCAACAGGCGAATACGTTTATTAGCCCATTAAAACTACAAGGTTTATTGCAGTGGGCAATAGAGCTGAGCGATGAGTTACTACCTAGTAACCAAATACTGGCCTCAAGGGCTTGGCTGTTAGTTTCTGTCAGCGCCATCGGCAGCGCCAGCGCCAGCGCCAGCGCCATCGCCAAAGCCAGCGCCAGCAACATCGCCAGCGCCAGCGCCAGCAACATCGCCAGCGCCAGCAACATCGCCAGCAACATCGCCATCGAAATCGACATCGCCATCGCCATCGCCAGCGACATCGACATCGCCAGCGCCAGCGTCAGAGCCAGAGCCAGAGCCATTGACAGCGCTAGCGCCAGAGCCAGAGCCATCGCCAGAGCCAGCGCCAGCGCCAGCGACGTTGATTACGACGCACTGTCAGAAAAGCTGAAAGACCTCAGAAAACAAATTCCTTCCGGCAAGGCTACATCTCAAGAATGGCGGAGTTTTGCTGATCAATTACTTGAAACGTTTTTAACTTTCTTCCATTTAGACAGAGAACTTATAACTTTCTCACTTGAAGAAGCCCAAGCCTTAGAAAAATACCTCACCGCAACCAAACTCATCATCGACTGCAAAAATTCAGCGGTTCGGGTGTCTCGTAAAGAGTGGGAGGCGATTGAGGCTAGGTTATTGACTGGGAAGGGGCCTGAGGATCAAGGATAAGGAGTAACTATGATCATTTTCCGCATTACAGAGATAATGGCCCGCTATAAAGTGTCAGTAGTGGCCCTGTCTAATGAGTTGAGTATTGGCACGAGTGCGGTCTCTAAATGGCGACAGGGTACAGCAACGCCCAGCTTCGATCGCCTTAACCAGGTCATGAATGCGCTTAAGACGATTGGTGATGACGAGCAGCTAAAACTTTATCCATTGCAGTTGTCTGAATTGCTGGAATGGAGAGAAGAAAAAGAAGAAGGCGCGGAATAAAACAACAGCATTCTCTTTTTCCGTTGCTATAATCGGCGTAGATAAGATTGCGGGCGCTATGTGTGTCCATCGGCTGTGTCATTTAACGGCTGAAAAGAATATTCAGGTCAAGCACGCATTAACAGCAGTCGGGGACAGGCTGCTGATATTGGGATTTTAAAGGTGAAGTATTGAGGCATGAGAAATGAGTGGAATTGTGATCGCAGAAAATGTTTTTGAGCGTCTGCGGCATGTTGACGCTAATGGTCAAGAATATTGGATTGCTAGAGAGCTTCAAGAGCCATTGGGATATACCAAATGGCAGAATTTTCACACCTTAGTCAAGAAGGGCTTGGTCGCCTGCGAAAACTCTGGTGCTAAAGGGATTGATCATTTTACTGGCGTTAGTAACATGATCGAAACTGGCAAAGGAGCCCAAAGAGAGCAGCAAGATTATTGCCTCTCCCGATATGGTGCTTACTTAACCGCCATGAATGGTGATCCTCGCAAGCTCGAGATTGCAGCTGCCCAAGCTTATTTTGCCGCTAAGACTAGAGAAGCCGAGACCGTCATTCCTGCCCAGAGCGTAGAAATAGAAAAGCTTCGTCTCCAGCTAGAACTATCTAAGTCTGAATTGGCTAGAAACCAATGCCAAGAGCGGCTATTGTCGGCGGCTCAAATATTGAGTTATCACAACCCAGGATTAGCCGCATTAGCTCTGGGTAGACCCGATGTGGTTATCGAAAAAGAAAGGCCCGTAACAGTAATTCACGATGCTTATGGTCGCTCTGAAACCTACGACGGCGCAACAATAACAGAGCTGGCTAAGCGCTATGGTTTTGGCAAAGGCAAAAAAGCAAACGATCAATGCCGAGAGTGGATACGTTCTATGGGTATCACTCAGGATCAGTGGATAGAGGAACCTGCCGCACGCATCACTTACAAGTTGCCTAAGGAAATGCTAACTATCTTGGATCAGCGGTTTAGCCAGGGTAGAGGCCAGCGGCAACGGCTAGTGGGGGAAATGAATTAATCATGGCTAATGGAGCAACGGAGGTAGCAGCAGAATGACTTACGATCCAAAAACTGATATATCCAAATGGCCATTTTTGGTAGTGTGCCAGTTGCATCAAAGCCTGATGCAACCGTTCTGATTAGATTGCTGAAAGTCCTGAAAAACTCTAGGCTCGTTGCGGTTGCTACAGTTACACTACTGTGTAAAGCCTTGGTTGATTAGCTAAGAACTTTCCATCTGATCAATTTTTGAACACGAGAACACAACTCCTTGCTCTATTTCTCATGGACCTAGTTTCATTTTTATCCTCGGTACTCGCGCCGCTAGGTATCTCAGCGACGGCAGCATGGTGGTTGTCAAAGACCTTAATAACGCATCGACTTGAGCAGGAACGCATTCGCTTCCAACAACTTCAACAAGCCGAAATCCGAAAGGAGGTAGAAGCACATCTTGCAGATCTCACAGCGGATCGCGAGTATGAACTGGAGGCGCGAAAGCGCTTGTATCTTGCAATTGGTCCACTGAGAGTTCAGTTGCTGTTAGCATGTCGTGATCTATGTGCGAGAATTACTCAACATGGAACTCGCGAGCAGTGTAGCACTGACATCGAACAGTACTATGGTCGGAGTGTTCTTTATCGTCTGTTGCGCCCTCTGGCACTCGGCGAACTCGCCGAGCGTCAAATATCCTATGCAGATTTTTCTGTTGATCCTGCAGCAATCGAATTGTTGAAATTTAAGAGGGCAGCGTTTTCAGCTTTTACGGGTCGTACTCCGATTAGAGATCACCCTCGCGCAATTTGGTCAAAGCAAATTGAGCATGTCTATTTTGACAACTTGAGTAGAGCTGCAAATGCATTAATTATCCCTGAAGCTCATGATAAGGTTCGAGTGATGAGATTTGATGAATTCGAGAATTTTCTGAGAGAACGGGAGAATCTATGGCAGATCGCACCATTTCCAAGACTGCTTCAGGACTTTCAAATACAGACAAAGCCAATCCTGTGGACACGACTTGTCTGCTACGGATACATCTGTAATGACTACCTGAATGTTAGAGGGCCCTCGATCGGTTTTGCCAAGCGAAAATATCCAGTTGGCGAGCTCTTGACCATGGTAAACGACCCTTTTCTACAGTCTCATGCGATGAGTATGGAGAGTACCTTCAGAGAGATGATAGATTACGGAATCTAGAGCGTTAGGTCCAAGGTCATCCATTTGGGATCGACTGCATTGTGATCAAATGAACTGGGCTGGTATGTGGCTAGCTTTTGTAAGGTAATCAGCATCGGCGCGTTGATGTGCTGGTTATACGGCTCACTCACGGAGCGCTTTGGACAGCTGGGTCTCCGTCTCCGTCCCGGCTCCAGCCATAGACGAGGTGCAGGACCTGGTAGCTGAGCTCCGGCCCCTCGGCCCTAGTCAGGTCATACGGACCTCGATGGAAGAGACCTTGCCAGCCAGCCCCGAGTTGC
>ERZ1740070.1647-NODE-1647-length-13731-cov-10.219947_pt1 | contig 13731 bp, 13 predicted proteins | sample MGYA00581734_ERZ1740070 | MGnify/ENA primary metagenome ERZ1740070 (study PRJEB43018, sample SAMN04849744) | marine metagenome | isolation source: floating plastic debris | place: Pacific Ocean | collected 2008-09-01 | study: EMG produced TPA metagenomics...
GGGTTGTGGGTAATGCGCGCGTAGTGACCGGTGGCAATGGTGTCAGTACCGAACTCTTGGCGGGCATAGTCCAGCATGGGGCCAAACTTGACGCTCCGGTTGCACTGGGAGCAGGGGAGGGGAGTGACCCCCTGGCTGTAGCCCTCTACAAGATAATTGACGATTTTTTCTTCAAATAGCTGGCGGGTGTCAATGACGTGATACGGAATATTCAGCTCCTCGCAAAGCTGGGCCGCATCTTCCATGCCCTCGGAACAGCACTGGCCCTTGCCCTTCATCAGCCAAAGGGTGAGGCCGACCACATCGTGCCCCTGCTGCTGTAAGGTCGCTGCAGCGACCGAACTATCCACGCCCCCCGACAGACCGACAACAACTTTTTTACCCATGGATGACTAAGATAATCAACATGCCATCTCTTAGGCTAACACCCTATCTACGGATCTGTTATTGTTCTAAATTACTTTATTTGCCTGTGTGCTGATGTGAGAGATGTGCTGATGTGAGAAAAGTAGGCAATCGATGACAATAAGAGGGCGAAAAACGGCACCCATTATTCAACAAGCCTGTGTGACGGCTGCCCAGATGCAGGCTGTTGAAGCTCGCCTGTTTGATGCCGGATTTCCCGTGGCGGCTCTGATGGAAAAGGTGGCCGGACGGATTGTGGATTATTGGTTAGAGCGCTGGCCCCAGGAACTGCCTCAGAATCAAAAAGTTGGCGTCATGGTGGGGCCAGGCCACAACGGTGGCGATGCCCTGGTTGTAGCCCGTGAATTGTATCTGCAGGGGTATGAGGTGGGCATCTATGCTCCCTTTGAACGGTGCAAACCTCTAACGGCGGACCACGGTCGCTACTGCCGACACCTGGGTCTGCCTTGGTACCAAACATTGGCTGAGCTACCAGGTTTTTTGAATCAGGGCGCATCGACCAGCCAACGCCGGTGCGATCGCATCCTAGATGGTCTATTTGGGTTTGGCCTCAGCCGCCCCATCACCGGGGAAATCGCGGCGGCCATCAATCTTATCAATCAAAGTAATATCCCCGTTGTCAGTATCGATCTTCCCTCTGGCATTCATACCGATAGTGGGGCGGCCTTGGGAACAGCGATCAGGGCGGAGACCACCCTCTGCCTGGGGCTGTGGAAACGGGCCTGTTTGCAAGAAGTTGCCCAGCCCTATCTAGGGCAGACGAAGCTTATCGACTTTGACCTTCCGCCAGCCGACATTAAAGCCGTGCTTGGCCCTATGCCAGCGGTACAGCGGCTCACTGATGAGCGAGCCCATCAGGCGCTACCCCTAGAGCGCTCCCCCATAGCCCACAAATATACGGTGGGTCAGCTGCTGGTGATTGCCGGGTCTAGACAGTATGCCGGTGCAGCCCTGCTGACGGCGCAGGGAGCCATGGCCAGCGGTGTTGGAATGGTCACCCTGGTGGTGCCAGCCAGTCTCCGCCTGGTGGCGATTGCCCAGCTGCCGGGGGCTCTGGTGATGGGAGCCGATGAAACCTCAACTGGGGCCATCGCTAGCCTTCCCCCCCTGACCCTAGACCGATACGATACCGTAGCCTGTGGTCCAGGGCTGGCCGAGGTCAGCTGGCTGCCAGCCGTGTTGGCTAGCCCCGGACCGCTGCTGCTGGATGCGGATGGCCTCAACGGCAGCACCGCAGCACAGCTTGCCCAGCGACAGCCCCCCACTGTGATTACCCCCCATCCAGGGGAGTTTAAACGGTTGTTCCCAGCATTGACCGCTAGCCATGACGGCGCCCTCAATGCGTCCCAGGGCAGCGGGTTGACGGTGGTGCTCAAGGGCTCAAAGGTGACGATAGCGACGGCTGCAGGCAGACTATGGATCAACCCCCACAGTACGCCAGCCCTGGCCCGGGGTGGCAGTGGCGATGTTCTAACCGGGTTAATGGGGGGTCTAATAGCGCAGCGAGTGGCCCAAGTCGCCACCCCTAATAAAAGCGAGGCAATTACCGACGGCGTTTTAGGGGCGGTCTGGTGGCATGCCCAAGCGGGCAGATACGCCCAGCAGCAGCGCACCGTGCTAGGGGTAGACCCGCTAGAGCTAGCCCGTTGTCTAAATCCGGCGCTGGCGGACTATCTGGCCAAACGCTAATATTGCCAGCCTACTTACCGATTTGTTTACCGCTTAATTCCTTTGATTTAGAAGAGCTTAGACGCGATCGCAGTGTAATCAGCGTCAGTCCTAAAATTGTCAGCGGCACGATTATATATTTTAAGGCTGACCCAAACAGCACCGTGCTGTCATGGTCGGTTGTTCTCATCACCAGGTATAGCGTGTAGGCCACGTAGTAAACCAGTAACAGCAGTCCTTCGCGCCGACTGACAAGGTTGTCGTTAAAGCAGATGGGAAAACACATAATCGCAACCCCAATCATGACCGGGATATCAAAGGCGAGGACGGAGGGCGCAATTGTGATGCCATCAGGAGATAGGGCACTGGTCGCCCCCAGCACCACCAGGATATTAAAAATGTTGCTGCCCACCACATTGCCCACGGCAATATCGCGCTCACCCCGAAAGCTAGCCACCATAGACGTGGCTAGCTCAGGCAGGGAGGTCCCCAGGGCCACCACCGTTAAACCAATAATTAAAGGATTGACCTCCAACGCCTCTGCAATGGTTATCGCCCCCCGCACCAGCATCTGTGACCCCAAAACCAAAAAAGCCATACCCCCCAGGAAAGCGATGGATTCGATGCCGGCCTGGGACCAGACAAAGTCCCTAGGACCATACTCCTGAGCATATTCGTCCTGCACCTCGGGATTGCTCTCGCAGCGGCTTTGGTAAAGCAAAAATATCGTATAGGTCAGCCCCCCGATCACTAGGATAATGCCGTCGGAGGTGCTGATGGAGCCATCCAGACCAAAGAAAAAGACGAGGCCAGACACGCCAATCATAATGGGGACGTCCAATCGCACAAGCTGCTGAGCGACGACTAAAGGCGACACCAAAGCAGATGCTCCCAAAATCAACAACACATTACAAATGTTGCTACCAACGACATTACCGACGGCAAGTTCTGCCTGATTGTTGAAAGTAGCATGCAAACTGACGGCCAGCTCTGGGGCACTGGTACCAAAAGCAACTACCGTCAGACCGATGGCTAGGGGGGAGATTTTTGCCATGGCAGCTAGATTGGAGGCACCTCGTACCAAAAAATCAGCGCCAGCAACCAGGAATGCTATCCCCAGTATGAGAAATACAGTGGCATTCATGGTCTTACAGGCAATTTCCTTTCATACAACTTTTCCTTGACACCTTCAAAGGCCCAGCAGCTTAGCCAGCGACTTGAGTGTACCGGCTTTATTGATCCGCGTCTGGTATTTTGTCCTACTGACTGGCCTGCAAATGTAACAATTATCCCGACGACTAACATTTTGCGGCTGACTATGGATTGGCAAACCCGCTAATAGCCGTAAATCTTTAGGATTCTGATTGTAAATTATGACCCTAGCCCCATGGCGACCAACGCTAGCCCGTGCGCTTCATCGCAATCGTTCCCGAGCTTACTGTAGGTATATGCAGCTAGCGACCATTAACTCTGACGGTAGGCCATCTAATCGTACCGTGGTTTTCCGAGGCTTTGCAGACGATGCCTTGCAAATGGTGACCGATGGCCGTAGTGAAAAAGTTCGGCAAATCCAAGCCTATCCATGGGCTGAAGCTTGCTGGTACTTTACCGTTACCCGCGAACAGTTTCGCATCGCGGGTCAGCTGACGCTGATGGGACCAGACAGCCTGGAGACCCAAGACAAGCGCCTCCAGGTCTGGCAGTCCCTGTCGGCCAACGCTCGCCAACAATTTTATTGGCCCCATCCAGGTCAAGCCAGGTCTGATGCCGCCGTATTTGAACCGGTTGAGCCCGCCAGCCAGCCCCCAGATAGCTTTTATGTGATGCTGTTGGCGGTTAATCGAGTGGAGCATCTAGCCCTGCGGGGCAGCCCCCAAGAGCGCCACATTTATGAGCTGACCGCTGATGGATGGGGGATGACGGCGGTTAATCCCTAAATCTCGCCGGGGGTAAACGGCTATCCCCTATCGCTGCGGACAGCCATCTAAGAATTCTGCGATCGCACGATCCTGTAAACGACAACACTCACCCTCGTCTGGGTCGTCAGCCGATGAGGAGATATCCAGCGGCACCCTTGGCTGCGACTGTAGCTGAGCGATCTGACGTTCTAGGGTTTCAATTCGATCTACCAGGGTTCGAATCACCGCCGCCTCAGAATCCGGCAGCTGTCCATGCTCTAGCGGCCCGGAGCGGCTAGAGCGATGCACAATGCGCCCCGGTATGCCGACAACGGTGCAGCCGGAGGGCACATCCCTGAGCACCACTGAACCAGCGCCAATGCGAACATTATTGCCAATTTGGATATTGCCCAGGACCTTGGCTCCGGCCCCAACCACGACTTGAGTGCCCACGGTGGGATGCCGCTTGCCGGTTTCCTTGCCGGTCCCCCCCAGGGTCACCCCCTGATAAATCAGAGCATAATCGCCCACAATGGCCGTTTCACCAATCACCACCCCCATGCCGTGGTCGATAAATACCCCCTGGCCAATGGTGGCTCCCGGATGAATTTCGATACCGGTTATGAGGCGACCCACGTGGGATATAAACCGGGGTAAGAAGGGGAGATCCAGCTGCCATAGGCTGTGGGCTAGCCGGTACAGCAGCAGAGCATGGAGACCTGGGTAGCAAATTAGGACCTCCAGGGCGTTGCGGGCAGCTGGATCTCGGTCAAAAACAACTTTAAAGTCGGCAATAAAAGTTCGTAACACGTAGGCATCCTCAAGGGTAGTGGAGCGTTGCTAATGGTTTGGGTGCGCCTGGGATCAACAGGTGACCCAGCTAGGTGATACAACTGGCTCACACCGCTACAAAATCATTGACTAATCATTGATTAAACTAGCAACAGCGCGGAGTCTTAATCACAGAGTCTTAGATCAAGATTAAGGACAGTGGGGATTGCTCCGCATTTAGCATACCGCAGGGACAGATCTTCAACCTGAACGCTGGCTTAATTACAGGCTAGCCGCTGTAGGACAATTTTTAGAGATCGGTTTCTTCGACTCGACCGTACCCAACTGGCAGCTAATATCGTTTTGCTAAAAATCGAGCAGATACGGCCATGACGGATACACAACCCCATCGTTGCCCCTATGTTCTCTTTGTACAGCACGGTTGGCACGATACCAACCGGCGCATCTATCGGTTGGGAAGTACCCTGGCAGATAGACACACAGAGGTGATTGCCCCCAATCTGGGGCTCATCAAAACCTGGTGGCGGATTGAGCCGCTGATCGAGCAGGTGGAGCAGGCTGCGATCGCAGCTCGTCATCGCCATCGAGATCTTCCCTGGCGCATTGTCGGCCATTCCATGGGCGGTCTGATCTGGCTAGAGCTGTTGGAGCGCCACCCAGAGTGGTTGTCCCAGGTGGCATCGGTTAGCTTAGTAAGCTCCCCCGTGGGGGGGGCCGACTTAGGCCGCATCATCGACCCGTTTCGCTGGGGTATTGGCATTGCCAAAGATCTCGGCACCGACCGGCGGGCCCTGGCCGAACGCCTAGCCAGTCAGATCCCGGTCCAAACCATTGCTAGCGACTACGATGGCGGCAGTGACGGCACCGTCCCCATTCAGTGCTCCCAGTTTCGCCATGGCCACTACACGCAGCTAAGGGGGATTCGCCATGACAATACGAAGGATCATCCCCAGGTAACCGCCGCCATCGAGAACTTTTGGACGCAGCTGGAGGGTGGTGCCGTCTCCCCTGGCGCTTTCGATCCTGTAGAGGACGCTATTATCCAGCGGCTACGGGCTATTCCTGGGATGACCGATGCCCATCTCCGTCACTTTGATCAAGCCGCTGTCTGGGCCTCGCTCAAAAATGGATTTACCCTGCGCACCTGGCGTAGCTCCCTGGGTATTCACCATGTATTTTTAGCCGACGCCCAAAATCGATGTTGCTTTGCCGGATTTGTCGGCTGGCCTGACACCCGAGGACTATATAGGGGACTGAATCACCTCAAGCGAGAACTATACTAGCGTTTATGCTATTGTCCCTGTCCCCATGACTCCCATTCAGAGTGTGTCTAGCGTCGCATCACTCGAGTCCCGCATACCCGGACTATCGCCTGAGCTATCGATTGTCGTACCGCTCTATTGCGAGGAGTCCAATGTTGACCCCCTATTTGAGCGTTTAGAGACGGTCGTCCGTAGCCTGGGGGTAAGCTACGAAATTATCTGCGTTGATGACAGTAGCAAAGACAATACCCTGGTCCGGCTGCTTGACCACCACAGGCGTAATCCGGCCATTAAAATAGTGGCCCTGGCCCGCAACTTTGGTAAAGAGCTGGCCCTAACCGCTGGACTTGACTATAGCCGAGGTCAGGCCGTTGTCCCCATTGATGCCGATTTGCAAGACCCCCCCGAGTGTATCCAGGCGCTCATGGCAAAGTGGCGAGAGGGCTACGATGTGGTGTATGCAAAGCGCCGTAACCGAGCCGGAGAAACCTGGTTAAAAAGGTTAACGGCCAATGGGTTCTATCGCATTATCGGTAGCCTCAGCCAGGTGAGCATACCCCAGGATACCGGCGATTTTCGGCTGATGGACCGGCGGGTGGTAGAGGCCCTCAAACAGCTGCCGGAGCGCACCCGATTTATGAAGGGGCTATTTGCCTGGGTCGGCTACAGACAGACGTTTATCACCTACGATCGCGATGCTCGCCACAGCGGTCGCACCAAGTGGAACTACTGGCAGCTCTGGAACTTTGCCATTGATGGCATCGTATCTTTTAGTTCCACCCCCCTCAGGGTCTGGGGCTATTTAGGACTGGTGATTTCTGCCATCTCTTTTGTCTATGCTTCATTTTTGGTAATGCGCACCCTCATACTGGGTATCGATGTCCCAGGCTATGCGTCGCTAATGGTGGCAATTTTATTTTTAGGCGGCGTTCAGCTGGTAAGTCTTGGCATTATTGGTGAATATTTGGGGCGAATATACGAAGAGGTCAAACAGCGACCTCTATATTTAGTACGGGAGTTTTATGGGGAAACGGAGGGGTGATAGGGACAGGTTTTGTTTCCCTCCATACCCGCGATATCCGCCCTGTCCGAGCTGCCAGCCCCAGCTAACTCCCAGATTCTCATCCCTGAAGGAGACCTCCTGTGTCACAACCTCAACGGTCTTCAGAGACCGGCCCCCCTGGCCAACCGGCAGAACCCATCCCCCAGATTCGGATTGAGTGGATATTGATAGCGGCAATTGCGATCGCATGTCTGATCCGAGTACTCTATGTGGGCGTGCGGGAGCTGTGGTATGACGAAGTCCTGTCCCTGCTACTATCCACTACCCAGCGCACCAGCTATACCAATCCCCCCGATACACCAATTGCCTTAGCCAGCTACGCATCGCTGCTGCAGCTCCCTTCCTGGGGCGGTGTTGCTGAATTTGTCACAGCCATAAAACCCCTGCTGCAGGGTCTAGTCGGTCGAGAACCCCATCCCCCGCTGTTTTTTTTATCCCAGTATCTCTGGCTGCCCCTCACCGGCAGTCAAGAAATTTCCCTGCGCAGCCTCAACCTTCTGCTCAGTTTGGGCGCAATTCTTGGCGCATACGGCATGGGCAAAGCCGCCTGTGGCCACCGCAGCGGTCTTATCCTAGCCGCCCTGTTGGGCCTAAATCCATTTTTTTGGTTCCACTCCCTCAACGTGCGCATGTACTGCCCTACGATTCTATGGGTCACCTTAAGCGGTTGGGCCACGCTGCAGCTGTGTAATCAGCGGTTGTCTCGCTATGGGCGCATGGGATGGTGCGTGCTCTTGACCCTATCGGTTACCGCCGGAGTGTTAACCTACTACCTCTCAGCCATGTGGTTTTTGACCCTGGGCTGCGTCATTTTAGTGAAAGATCGTCAGCGCTGGTGGCAGTACGCCCTGTGCGGCATCAGCGCCGCCTGTTTTGCCGCCCCTTGGTTCTACTGGGGACTACCCCAGCAGCTAAGAAATGTAGATCTAAACCGGTTTTCCACCGATAGCACCTGGTTAGAAACCGCCGCGCAGCATGCCCAGGGCGTGCTTGAGGTACTTGGCATTCAGCTGACAGTAGGAGACTGGGCCACCAGTTTGCCAACGGCGGCTGTTTTAGCCATCGGAGCCATCACAACCCTGCTATTGGCCGCCATAACCGTGCATCTGTGGCGTTTGTTGTACAACAAATCGGCCTCGCTGCTAATCGCTCTTTTACTCCTGGGATGGTTGCCTCTGTTATTGATGTTGGCGGCCGACATTTTATCGGGAAAATCCACCTTAGCCTGGGGGTTTGGCCGTAGCGCAATTTTTGTTTTACCAGGTCTATTGTTACTGATCGCAGCCTGGTTGACACATCTGCCCGCTGCTTGGCAAAAATCGGCCCTCCTAACGGTCCTGGTACTATACCTGGGCTTAAATGTAGCCGATATGACAGGGCGCAACCGTCAGATATTCCAACAGGTTGCAGAGGCGGCTGCCTCCTCAGAATCCACCCTAATTGCCATGAATTCAAAAGCCTGGGGCCATGTTCTGCGACTGGTGTATTATTTCCCAGGTGATACATCTGTCAGGCTCCTGGCCACCGATCCGGCTATGCTACCCGCAGCCCTAGAGAGAGTTCTAGTCGAATGGGACGAAAAATATGACCAAATCCTATGGTTAGAAGCCGCTAGACCCGTTTGGAAAGCACCCACGCCCACAGAGGCAACAAAAATCCGTGACCAGGTCAATCGGCTTTTAGCCAATCAGTATCAGTCAGCCGACCACCGTGAGCTGGTGGGCACCATGGCGCTAGATAGATTTAGTCTGGATGTCTATAAAAAGTCTTAGGGGTTAAACCTCTCCCAGTACCGACAGCTGCTCTCCCTGCTGGGCATAAAACACATCTTCCACATCTCCCCGACGAAACAGGGGCTGCTGTTGGCGTTTCGATAGGCGATGCTCCAGACCGGCCTTGATCAGCAGATCGAGAGTGTCTTTTTTTCGTTGGCCAAATATGGCCGCCGCATCCTGCAACCGAATCCACTGCTGACGAAACAGGGCGAGGATTTTTTCCTCGGGTTCCTGCTGAATCCGTGTTAGCAAAAGCTTTGCCAACAGCCAACAGGCCTTGGTATCGGCCTCGGCCCGGTGGGAAACACCCACATCAAAGTTAAAGTGTTTGACCAGCTTAGGCAAACTGCGAGAGGGCAGCTCCGCCAGCATCAGGCGGGACAGCAGCACGGTACAAAAGCGATGGCTCGGAGGGCGATAGAAGTGGACATCGAGACGTTTGTACTCGCTTTGAAGAAACCCGTAGTCAAAATCGAGATTGTGGGCCGTAAGCACATCCTGGCGTAGCAGCGGTTCGTAATCGGCCCAAATTTCCTCAGGATGGGGGGCCTTACTCACCATCGCCGTAGTGATACCCGTAATTTTGGTAATAAACGGCGGGACTTTACCCATGGGATTTAGCAGGGACGTTTCCTGCTGGAGGATGCCGTCACTCAGGGTAGCTTTGATGACGGAAACCTCAATGACGTTTGACTTGTAAGCAATGGAGCCGGTGGTTTCGACATCGACGACAGTGAGGGTAGACTGGGCCACCCGCTGGTAAAAAGCCAGCAGCTGCTTCGATAGGAGGGAGGACTGACCCTGATATTTTTTCACCGACGTTTTGTGGGCAATAGCCATGGTAGGTGGCGCGGACGGCCCCGTTATTTTAGCGCTACGCCTGTGGGCTGGCTTGAATCAATCAGGCTATGATGCAAATCTACACCGCTGATATCCTAAAATTTAGTGGCTAAACATGACGCAAAAGCAACTATGACAGCGCTCACACGGATGCTACTCTCCCACAACTGCACGCTGCTTGACGGCCAGGTAGCCCCCCTTAATCGAGCTGACTTTGCCCATGTTTTTATTAGCGCGCTCAAGCCTCATCAGCATATCCGGTGCAGCCTGATTGACAATCCCCACTGGATTGTTGAAGTTCTCTTTAATACGCAGCAACACTCTCCCACAGACATGGCCAAGCTCTGTGCCCAGGGCCTGAGCTCTCGACGCTCAGAGGACCCCTACCCCAGGCTTAATAACCACACCATTATGCTGCTGGGGGGGATTAAAACTACACCGGCCCTCGGTAGCTCTCCCACCTCTCTACGGCCTGGTGAGTGGGGGGTAGATGTGGTGGAAACAGTCTCTCCCCAAGAATTTTTGGCGGGTATAAACTGGGAAACAGCCATCGCTAGTAAATCATCTGAACAGATTTTTAAGGTTACCCAGATGGTATAGACCAGGCGGTGATTCTACCCGGTAGAGTATGTCGCTCAAAACGCTTATGAAAAAAGGATTTGATTTTCTAAAAGAAGATTTAGAGAAAGCCTTATATCAAATCCATTTCAGCCTTTTCCCCTATGCGTGGAACTGACAACCCTATGTTTATAAACACTAGTGCCGTGGTTTATCGTCCTATTGTGATTGCCGGTCTTACTGTTCAGCTAATAGCCCAGCCCTCCTTTGCCCACGAGAATCACGACCATTCAAGAAGTTCTGATCAGCCATCCGACGAGCAGGATACCGCTCCGGTCCAGCCGGAGGGGGCTAATATCCTACCATCGGAAACATCCGCAGAAAGCGACGTTACCCCCGTAGTCGTGGAGGAGCCGACTCCCCTGGGTACTCAGGCAGAACTGGGTAATGGTTTTGCCATTGGCATAGGCGAATCTTTGTTGGGACTGCTCCTAGTTGGCCCCTTTATACTCATATCGTTTAGAAAAATGTGGAACTGACCATGGCCATCAATCAAGCTCGTCTGCGGCAGCTCCACAGGATGCTGGTCCCTTTTATGGTCCTACCGCTGCTGCTCACGCTAACAACCGGCATGGGGTTTCAATTTGCTGTTATGGCCGGTTACGCAGATGGTTTTCTTTGGCTGCTGGATTTGCACCGGGGTAAATTTGGTAGCATCAATCTAGAGATGGTCTACCCAATTCTCAATGCGCTAGGATTGCTGACTTTGCTGGTGACGGGGTTGCTGATGTGGTTTCAGGCACCCGGGCACAAACGACACAGCCGTTAGCCGGTGTCTTGACCGTATCTTTAATCAATCAAAATGTGACCCCCCTGGACTCTCTACTCGACTGTAGGGTTTAGGCTGGGGCCAGTGAGGTTTAAAAGCTCCCGACTGTTTATTGGATTGCATACCCATGACACTTCAGCTAATGGTTCCAAATATGGCCTGTGATGCCTGTGCCAAAAACATTACCAACGCTGTTAAGACCCTTGATGGCAATGCTGTTGTTACTGCCGATCCGGAAACAAAGCGGGTAGGGGTGGAAACAGAAGCTACCGAGACAGCTGTACGGGAAGCCCTCAAACAAGCCGGTTATCCGGCTACTGCCTAGCTGTTCAAACTCTCTCCGCAGAGTGTAAATCCTAGGAGAATTTCTATGACTACTGTGACCCTCAACCTTGGGGGGATGAGCTGTGCTGCCTGTGCTAATGCTATCGAAACAGCGATCCGCCAGGTCCCCGGTGTTAATAAAGCCCAGGTTAACTTTGCTACCGAACAAGCCAACGTCGACTACGATGAGCGGAGTACCCGTCTAGATGCAATTCAGACAGCTGTTACCAATGCGGGGTACAAAGCGGCTGTGGATACGGGGCCAGGGGGAGAGGCCGCTCGCCTAGAGCGACAGGCCCAGCAGCGTCCGCTGATGTATCGGGTGGTGGTCAGCGGCATTATCGGTATTATTCTGGTTGTTGGGTCGATGCCTGCCATGCTGGGTATGAGTATCCCTGGCTGGCCCATGGTGCTACACAACGCCTGGGTCCAGCTGGTCCTATCGACGCCTGTCATGTTTTGGTGTGGTCAGTCCTTTTTTAGGGGTGCCTGGCAGGCCTTGACCCATCGGACCGCTAACATGAATACGCTGGTGGCCCTGGGTACCGGGACCGCCTATGCTTACTCCCTATTTGTTACCTTATTTCCCGGTGTGCTGATGGCCCAGGGGCTAGCCCCTGAGGTCTACTATGAGGCCGCCGTGGTGATTATTGCCCTGCTACTGTTGGGGCGCTATTTGGAAAGTCGGGCTCGAGCACACACCTCCGATGCTATCCGTCAGCTGATGGGACTGCAGCCGGACATGGCCATGGTGGTTCGACAGGGAGAGGAAGTTGAGGTGCCGACCCAGGAAGTTGTTGTCGGCGACATTATCGTGGTACGGCCCGGTGCAAAAATTCCGGTGGATGGGACGGTGGTAATGGGTACTTCTACCGTGGATGAGTCCATGGTGACGGGTGAACCGATGCCTGTGCAAAAGAGTAAAGGCGACGATGTCATTGGTGCGACGATTAACAAAACGGGTAGCTTTCGCCTCCGCGCCGCGCGAGTCGGTAAAGACACCGTACTGGCTCAGATTGTACAGCTGGTGCAGACTGCCCAGGGCTCAAAAGCGCCTATTCAAAAGCTGGCGGACCAGGTAACCGGATGGTTTGTGCCGGTGGTAGTTGCGATCGCACTCGTTACCTTTCTGCTTTGGTTTAACCTGACGGGTAATATTACCCTGGCCTTGCTGACCACCGTCGGTGTTTTGATAATTGCCTGTCCCTGCGCCCTGGGTCTGGCCACCCCAACTTCGATCATGGTAGGTACGGGTAAAGGGGCTGAAAACGGTATTTTGATCAAAGATGCCGAGAGTCTGGAGCTGGCCCACAGACTGGACACCGTTGTGGTTGATAAAACCGGTACCCTCACCCAGGGCAAACCGACGGTGACGGACTATGTGACGGTGCAGGGCGCGGCCAATAGCAATGAAAGCAGACTGCTGCAGCTGGCCGCCGCCATTGAGCACAGCTCTGAGCATCCTCTAGCCGCTGCGGTGACTAACTACGCCGCCGCCCAGGGTGTCAAAGCGCTGCCTGCGGTGGATGAATTTGAAGCCGTTGTGGGCAGAGGCGTCCAAGGTACCGTCCAAGGTCACTGGGTGCAGCTGGGTACTGGCGACTGGATGCAAACCCTAGGCATTGATATCCAGCCGCTGCAGGCTCGACAGCAATTCTGGGCAGCGGCGGCTAAAACCACGGTTTGGATCGCGGTAGACGGTCAGGTGGAAGGTTTGCTTGGCATTGCCGATGCGATCAAGCCGTCATCGGCTCAGGCCGTTCGCACTCTGCAGCGCATGGGTCTAGAAGTGGCCATGCTGACCGGAGATAACCCCCAGACCGCCGCCGCCATTGCCCAGGAGGTGGGCATTCGTCGGTACATTGCCAACGTCCGCCCGGACCAAAAGGCCGCCCAGATCAAACAGCTACAGATGGAGGGACAGCGGGTGGCCATGGTAGGGGATGGCATTAACGATGCCCCGGCTTTGGCCCAGGCCGATGTGGGTATCGCCATTGGCACCGGTACCGATATTGCGATCGCAGCCAGCGACATTACCCTAATCTCTGGAGATCTCAGCGGTATTGTTACCGCTATCCGCCTGAGCAAAGCCACCATGGCCAATATTCGACAAAATCTGTTTTTTGCCTTTATCTACAACGTGGTGGGTATTCCCATCGCCGCTGGTATTCTCTACCCGCTCTTTGGCTGGTTGTTAAACCCCATGATTGCCGGGGCCGCCATGGCGTTTAGCTCCGTATCGGTGGTCACCAACGCGCTGCGGCTCCGACGCTTTCAACCCAGAATCGCCCGCTAG
>ERZ1740070.1648-NODE-1648-length-13731-cov-6.628985_pt1 | contig 13731 bp, 12 predicted proteins | sample MGYA00581734_ERZ1740070 | MGnify/ENA primary metagenome ERZ1740070 (study PRJEB43018, sample SAMN04849744) | marine metagenome | isolation source: floating plastic debris | place: Pacific Ocean | collected 2008-09-01 | study: EMG produced TPA metagenomics...
GGCTGTGGGATAATCCCTAAGATTTCTATTGAGTTTTTCAGCAAACCCTAACTAGCGACAGACCTGGGTTTTTCCGTAAAATAGCCAGATAGACGTTGATAAGTATCGTTGTCTGCTCTTTGAGTTCAGGCTTTGAACAAACTCTTTCGTCACACAACCGATTTTAATTCTCGGAAATTAAATCCTCTATTGTCAGGCCATTAAGTCTCTGTGGACCTTGCGGTAAGGCAAACACTTGATACACCAGTATTTAAGTGTTTGCCCATGTCTAAATTGATACGCTTTAACAAGTTAGACACCGCTTAAGTAGATATACGGGTGCTATTACATCCGAAAATCATCAATGCTTTTGGGTAGACTTAGCTGACAACGTTTAAGTTCCTGATTGAGTTCCTGGTGACTATGGCTCGTACAGATATCCAGAACGCGCAGCAGATTTTATACGATTTCTTTCTCTACAGTGTTCAGACAGAACCTGTGGATATAGTTTTAGCTACATTTCGTCGTCTGTTTGTGGATTACACCGAATCCTCAACTGAGTCAGATTTACCTGTTGCCCTCTATTCCATCGTTATTGCTAATAGCGAGCGGCAGTTTCTCTTCACTCTTAAACGTGTTTGCTACATCTTGATTAATAACTGGGGTATTCAACGCCAGTCAGAGGCTATTCAATCTTTAATCAAGATGTTCGATGAGCAGGTGCTGATGCGCCCAGGATTTTCGCTAATCCTTAAGCGGTTGCGCTGCTGGATGCAGGACTTTATCAAAAGTCAGGACTTTCAAGATCTAAAGCTATTCGCAGCACGGTATGACCATCACGAACACTGGACTGAGCGATATACCTCTTACCTACTGGCTCCTCAGTACCTAAACCTCAATAATCCACTGGAGCAGCGCGAAGCGGCTCGCAGCCTATCGTCACAGCTCAAATCTCAGTTTCGCTTTGATCTGGCAATGTACACAGCGAAATCACAGATGGAGGTGCCGCCGACCACCATAGACAACCCAACCGTGCTGGGCGAAGCGGCTATCAATCTGATCAAGCTACTTTTACTGCAGCCAGGTCAATTTGGCTATGAAAATTTAGCGAATCTGCTGCGAAAACAGTGTCAAAACCTCCAGTATTGGGACTTTAAGCGGGCCTTACTGCACTACTTGGCCTATGCCCTGCCCAATAGCGCCGTCACGCTTTCGCTTAAGGAAAAGCTGCCTGACTATGTTTTGGCGCTGTATCACCATAACGATATTGAGACCATTACAGAAGCGCTAATGTTGCGTACCTGTAAGCGAGTGGTTGATACTCTGACCAGCGAGGATGGGGAGCAGCCATCCACAATATTCAGCATGTTTCTGGCCCAAGGCAACCCGCTGGTATTAGTTATTCTATTGCTAAAGATTGCCCTATTTTGCCCCCATGTGCAGTCCCATCTAGAACTGCGCATTGCTGGCTTAATTCGCTATTACGAAGCCTACTCAGAGGAAGACTGCCGCTGGGTAATCAACTTTTTTGAGGTATTCCGTGTCACCTTTGCTGTCCACGCAAGTGGCACACTCTACAACCTGGTGCAGGTATCCGGTGATGACGCAACCATGTCTCCCCTGAGCACATATCGCATTTTTTCACAGCTGCGGGACATTAAGCACCTTAAGCTTGATCGAGCTGCGGCAGCGATTGAGCCCAACAGTGTTGAGGATGAAGCAAAATCACCTGTAGAAATGATGACTATCCCACATTCCATCGTGCCTGACGCGATCGCAAGCTAGTCTTGCTGCCGGGCAAACTGGTAAGCACCTGCTACAGATAGTGCGATCGCAACTACCAGCAAAACAGGTATCGAATACCATGGGAATCGTTGTGGTTCATAGGCAGCCGCACGTAGCCCTACCGTCGTGTAGGTAAGCGGTAATAAATAAACAATGCCCTTCAATACCGCAGGCAAGGTAGCCGGGTCAAAAAACGTTGCCCCCAAGAACGACATTGGCACGATCAGAAAATTATTAAATAGCCCTACACTTTCCAAGGACTTTACATTCAAACCGACAATTACACCTAGACCGGCAAAAACAGCACAATTCAGTACCAGCAGGAGTAAAAACAGCGGGTTAATAAAGCTCCAAACATCGCGGGTAAATAAAACCGCCACCAAAATCACTGACCCAGCCGTCAGTAGGCCCCGTACAATTCCGGCCAACATCTTACCGAGATGCATTGCCAGGGGATGAATGGGAAACAGCAACATTTCCTCAAAGTTTTTTGTAAACAGCCGCTCCCCACAGATTGAAAATGTGGTGCCACCAAAACTAATCACCATGGATGACAGAGCAACCATGCCTGGCAAGATAAATTCTAGATAGCTTTCCCCCATAGGCGGTGGCGCAACCTGGTCGAGGGAGCTTCCCAACCCCAAACCAAATGCCAAAATATAGATCAATGGTGAAACCAATCCTGAGGCTGCAACCTGGGGAATCCGCACTCGCAGATCTAACCAGTCCCCCCAGAAAATGGTCAAACTGTCTGCCAGCAAGGTTTGTAGCGTACATGCTCTCAAGATTTTCACAGCAATCTCAAACCGAATTATTAAATATACCTTTATTATCGACGGTTACGGTACGATTTACCCCATTGTTTTAGCCTGACTTTTTCTAACTGAGATGGAATGTGCTATGGCAACCCACCCTCTCAGTTTTTACGGAAAACAGAGTCAAGAGATCTGCTAGCAATATCTAAACTCTGAAGAACTATTACGCTTCCTCACAAACGATGTAAACAACGTCATCTGCAGTGATAAATTTGTGAGCGATAAGGTTGAGAGATAATATTATTCATGTCTGAAGAAATTACCAATACCGAAAGCACCGAATCTACAGCTCCTGCTGGCCCTTCCGGTCAAACTCCTATATTTGGTGGCAGTACTGGTGGTCTGCTCTCCGCTGCAGAACGTGAAGAAAAGTACGTCATTACCTGGAGCAGTAAAAAGGAGCAGCCCTTCGAGATGCCCACTGGTGGTGCAGCCATCATGAACACAGGCGACAATATGCTTTATCTAGCTCGTAAGGAGCAGTGCTTGGCTCTCAGCCGTCAGCTCAAGACCAAGTTTAAGCCTAGAATTACTGACTATAAGATTTACCGCGTTCTACCCAGTGGTGAAACGACTTATCTACACCCCGCAGACGGCGTTGTGCCCGAGAAGGTGAACGAAGGTCGTGGCTACAGCGGTAAGATAGATCGCAATATTGGCAGTAACCCTGACCCTGCAACCGTTAAGTTCAGTGGCAAGGAACCCTATGAAGTGTAATAGTTGCACTTCTGCAGTTAATGCAGTTAGTTTCAACTAACTACTACCAGAGTTCCGAAGAGGCAGTCCATGGACTGCCTCTTTTTAATGGTCATAACCGTCATTTAGCTTTTGTTCAAACCGCTTGCCAAGGGTTCAAACCGTAAGGCAGGCTTAATAATCAAGTGTCCGCATCCAAAATGGTAGTTTTCTCAAAGCAAACCAACGCTCCCGGATGCGATTTGTGCCCACGCTCCACTACTGCATGATTTCTCCAGACCTCACCACATTCAGAACCTTGGCCCACCAAGGTAATTTTGTTCCGGTTTATCAAGAATGGGTCGCTGATTTAGATACCCCGGTATCTGCTTGGTGCAAGGTGTGCGCAGGCCAACCCTACAGTTTTTTACTGGAGTCGGTGGAAGGGGGTGAAAATATTGGCCGCTACAGTCTACTGGGATGTGATCCACTCTGGACCCTGGAAGCGAAAGGAGAAACCACAATCCAGCGTTTTCGCAACGGTATTGAACACATATTTACGGGCAACCCGTTTGACATATTGGCCGACTGTCTTGAGCCTTATCAGCCCGTAACACTGCCATCTCTCCCCCCTGGCATAGGGGGTCTATTTGGCTTCTGGGGATATGAACTGATTAAGTGGATTGAGCCGACTGTTACGATCCATCCGACTGGTGCAGGCGATTTACCTGACGGGATTTGGATGCAGGTAGACAGTTTATTGATTTTTGACCAAGTCAAACGAAAAATTTGGGCTGTGAGCTACGCAGACCTGCGGGATACAGAGGTAGAACTGGAACAGGCCTATCGCGAGAGTTGCGATCGCATCGCCACATTGGTCAACAAACTCAACCTGCCACTCTCTAGCCAAGACAGCCGCCTTGCTTGGACCCCACCAGCCCATAACAAGGCTCCTCAGCTGGCCTACAGTAGCAACCGCAGTAAAGACGAGTTTTGTCAGAGTGTAGAAACCACAAAAAACCACATTAAGGCTGGCGATATTTTCCAAGTAGTCATTTCGCAGCGTCTCTCTACTGACTACAGCGGCAACCCGTTTGATCTGTATCGCTCACTGCGACTGGTCAACCCTTCCCCTTACATGGCCTATTTCAACTTCCAAGACTGGCAGATTATCGGTTCTAGCCCTGAGGTCATGGTTAAAGCTACCCGAGAGGGTGACGACGATACTCTGACCGCGGTCCTAAGACCCATTGCTGGTACCCGGCCCCGTGGTAAAACGACCGCCGAAGATGACGCCTATGCCAACGACTTACTGGCAGACCCCAAGGAAATTGCTGAACATGTAATGCTAGTGGATCTGGGGCGCAATGATTTAGGGCGTGTCTGTACCAGCGGTACAGTCAGCGTTGATGAGCTGATGATCATCGAACGCTATTCCCACGTGATGCATATTGTTAGCAATGTCATTGGCGAGCTAGCTCCGGGTAAGACCGCATGGGATTTACTCAAAGCCTGTTTCCCAGCCGGTACCGTCAGTGGTGCTCCCAAAATTCGCGCTATGCAGATTATCAATGACCTGGAACCCTGTCGTCGGGGCCCCTATTCTGGCGTCTACGGATACTACGACTTTGAAGGCCAGCTAAACAGCGCCATTACTATTCGCACCATGATTGTCGAAAGTAAAGCTGACGGCAGCCATCGCATAAGCGTTCAGGCAGGCGCAGGACTGGTGGCAGATTCCGTCCCTGAAAATGAGTATCAAGAAACCCTGAATAAGGCTAAAGGCATGCTTGAAGCCGTTCGGTGCTTAAAATCCTGAGCACTAGCGCCAGGTTTAGTCAGTTTGTGCACGATAGCAATCCCCCTTGATTAGCTCAGTACAATCAAAGGGGGGGTTGGAGAAATGTTTCGATGCAGTCCTTATATTTTTTATGACTACAGCAGGTGGAGAAATTTATCTTCCTTACCGAGGGCTTTAACCGCTTTTTTGATCTCTTGAGTACGGTCTTTTTTGACAATGAGCGTGGCATTGCCATCACGCACAATCACCACATCTTCTAAGCCAATGGTCACTACAACTTCCTCGTCATTAGAAGCATAAACAATGCAGCCCTGGGTGTCGTGGGCTTGGTGCTCACACATATCCACATTAGTCTTGTCGCCTTTCATCAGACGCTCAATGGCGTTCCAGTCACCTAGGTCATCCCAACCAAAGTTAGCCGGCATCACATAGGCTTTTTCAGTTTTTTCCATCACAGCATAGTCAATGCTGAGCTTTTCTAGCTCGGCATAGGCATCCACACCTTTGGCCAGCAGTGGTCCCATTAGCTCAGGCGCATAGGTTTTCAGCTCATTAATCATTACCCCAGCCGGAAAGATAAACATACCGCTGTTCCAGCTGTAGCGACCACTGGCTAAAAACTCTTCGGCAACGCTACGCTCGGGTTTTTCAGTAAAGCGACTGACCCGATAGGCTGCCAAGTCACCGTACTGGCCTACATCGTCACTTTGCTCAATATAGCCATAGCCTGTGGAGGGGAATGTGGGCTGAATGCCAAGTGTAGCGATGGCTTCCTGGCTTTGGGCTAGATCAGCAGCGGCGCGGATGATGGCCCGAAACTTGGGTTCATCGGTGATGTAATGATCGGCAGGGAAGAAACATGCGATCGCATCATCTCCATGTCGTTTGGCCACCTCCAGAGTTGCCCAGGCAACAGCAGGTGCCGTATCCCGTCCTTGAGGCTCCACCAAAATATTTTCCACAGGCAGTTCTGGTAACTGCTGTTTAACCCCTTCTGCTAGATGGGACGCCGTAATCACCCAGATTGCATCCCAGCTACCCGCCAATGGCAGCAAACGATCAGCCGTAGACTGCATCAAACTACGACCACTGCCATCCAAACATAGAAACTGCTTTGGATTCTTCAAACGACTAACAGGCCAAAAGCGCTCCCCTTTACCCCCAGCTAAAATAATTGGCACTAATGTTGGAGTTTGATGGATAGGTTGTGTCATTGTTTACTTAATAAAGTTAAATTACGACGTTAAAATGGTGTGCCCAGGTGGAGATCTGAACAATATTAGCGGTTTCTCAAAAAACGCAGTGTACAAGCAGCTTGATATTGGTTAACTTCTCACCAATGTGTAGGACGTATCAAACGTTCGCACCCTCTTAAATAAATAGGCTGCCTTAGCAGCGAAACACACACTTGAGAAACTGATAAGAAAATTTGCTGCGTAGCAAGCAACCCACCAACAATGTCAAATCACATGCTGACTCTCATACAGAGAACGCGTAGTTTGATTTAGGGACCACCATAAATTCTTTGCTAGACGGGGCTACCTTTGTCCGGGCATTCTCATAAATACTCTATGCTTCCCTTCTCATCATCTAAGTCTGACTCCACTGCTCCAGCTAAGCGTCGTTCATTCTTGGGTAACGTTCTTAAAATATTTGCCTGGACTGGTATTTTTGGCACAACAGCAGTAGTTTCTGCAGCAGCAGGGGCGGCATTCATACTGACGGTACCTTTGCCTAAAGGAGTGGGGGGAGAGGCTACGGCAAAGCCTCCTGCGCTCAGTGACCTATGGCAGTCAGGGTTTCGTTACCAAGTATCTCGTCCAGTCACAATTTTGCTGATGGGTCTTGATGAGGCCACCGATATAGACGGTGCGACACCGACTGATTTGGTTGGTCGTACTGACACGATGCTGCTTGCCCAAGTTGATCCTGAAACTGAATCCATTAACGTCATGTCAATCCCACGGGATACTCGTGTGGAAATTCCGGGCTACGGCATCGACAAAATCAACCAAGCCAATGTTGAGGGAGGAGCTGAGCTAGCCGCTCAGACGGTCAGCTATAACTTTAATCAGGTCGAAATTGATCGCTATGTCAGGGTAAGCACCGCTGCATTTCGTGAAATCGTCGACTTAGTGGGTGGCGTGGAAGTGTTTGTCCCCAAGGCAATGAACTATGAGGACAAAACCCAGGGTTTGGTTATCGATTTAGAACCTGGGTGGCAAACCCTTAATGGCGATGAGGCTGAGCAATTTGCACGCTTTCGTCAAGATAATCTGGGCGATATTGGTCGGGTACAGCGTCAGCAGATATTGCTCAAGGCACTACGCGATCGCATGATCAATCCCAAGGTCATTACCCAATTGCCCCAAATTGTCCGTATTCTCCAGAGCCACATCGACACAAATCTATCGACCGAAGAAATTCTGGCCCTAGCAGGCTTTGGCCTACAGCTGGAGCGAGAAAATCTCAATATGGTGATGTTGCCAGGTCGCTTTAGTAGCCCCACTGAATATCGGGCTAGCTATTGGATTGCGGATACAAACAGCACAAATGAGGTGATGCAGCAGTTCTTTAATGTAGAACCTGATGCCCTGCTAGCCACCGACACCCCACGTCGCTCCATTAGCCGTCTTCGCATTGCTGTTCAAAATGCATCCAGAGACCCATATATGGGTCAAGCCGTAGCCGATCATCTCCGCGAAGAAGGATTCCGCAATGTCTACGTAGTGCAAGACTGGCCCGATTTCCACCACCAAACTACTGTAATTGCCCAGAGAGGCGACTTAGATGGGGCTGGTTTTTTAGAAGCCGTATTAGGGACCGGCAGAGTGGTAGCTGATTCAACCGGCGATCTTGACTCCGATATCACCATCCGCGTTGGCGATGATTGGACCGAACAATTAATTCAGTAGCTTTTAGCTAAATAATGGCGATACAGCAGCAAACTGATACGAATCAAGCCTATTCAGCAGCCGCCAACCTTCAAATGATGTTAATCACAGCATCACTAGCTATCTTTCTAGCCTGTATTTGGGTGCTTTTAATCACCAAACCAGCGCAGTAATAAACATAGCTTTGCGCCCATAGCTCACAACAGTGGTGATCGATGAAAGGGTTAGATAACAAAAGCTGCAGCACAATAGACTGCCATATCTCAGGCTAGCGCTTGCATCAACGGTTTCCATCCAGAAATGTCTTCTATCAGGGTACGATACCCTAACACGTTGGGATGTAAACCATCCTCGCAAAGCCGCTCATGACACCAGGCATCTCCCTTAGACTGCCATCGCTTAAATAAATCTAGATAGGGAATTTGCCGTGCTTCGCAAGCATGACGGGTAATTTGGTTATAGTTCGCCTGGTCAATGTTTGAAAAGTAAAGCACATCTGCATAGGGCATCTGCGTCTCGTTGACCGGCACCATGCCAATAAAGTAAGTAGGGCAGAGCTGGCTCGCTTGCTCAAGCAACCCATGCAGCTCTCGAGTGAACGTTATTTCATCTGTCATAGCTCGCCCTGTAGGTCGCCCAAGCCGAGCACTGTCATTCAGACCGACCGACAATACCAACACATCTGGTACCCGACGGCGCAGCTCACCCCGCAGCTTGAACTCATCTTCTAGCCGGGCAGTGACCTGGCGCACTCCATCCCCGCGAACACCCAGGTTATAAATGATGGGGCCTGGCTGCGAAGGAGCCATCCACTGGCGACGTAACCGCTCAACCCAGCCGCCACCTTCCGTATCGCCGTACCCATAGATGAGGCTATCGCCTACTACAACGGCTTTTTTAGGATGTGTGAGTTCCTGCTTGCCAGGGATATCAATCGCACGAGCAGTCAGAGCAGCCATAGAAGATTTGAACGAATGTCAGAGTAACGGAATTTGAGAGGCTAGCCATAACTACTAACTCTCTATGTTTAGACTCCCGCAAATTAACATTTTGTACCGCTTGTTTTCAAATCTTCATGCTCAAATCAAGTTTTACAGATGAAATTAGCCAAATAGAACAGGCCCGAGGGCGCTGCGATCTCAACGTCCTCGGGCCTAATAATCAAGTATCAAAAGTTTGACTTACAAATCATCCCTAACTCATCGCAGCATTACTACGGCCATAGGCATGCTGCACATCATATCTAGGCTTACCTTGAATACGGCTGCCTTCGCCAATGGCTTCCACAGACATACCGACATCCATAGCAGCACGGCTTAGTAAAGAACGCTGACGATTGGTTACAGCGTGGCGATTAGAAACGATTCGCAACCTAGCTGATTCTTGAATAGACATACCTATTAACCTCCTAAAGAAGTAAATCCAAGGCATCGTTGCAGTGCCCTGCATCCTGTTCAGTTTCGATTATAGTCACCAAAACCGTATATTTCGATACTTTTTGGGTTTACTTTTTATAAATATATATCCTGTTTTTTATCAATGTACATTCATTGTCTAGGAAGCCAAAAAAAGCGCCAGTCTCTCGACTGGCGCTAAGTCAAAAGGTATTTAAGCAAAAAACTGCTTAGACCATTAGCAGTCGTAATAGAGAGCTATCTCGTAGGGGTGAGGACGAATATCCATGGGGATCACCTCAGTATCAAGCTTGTAGGAAATCCAGTTTTGGATAAAGTCTTCGGTAAAGACGCCACCTTGAGTCAAGAAGGTATGGTCGCTTTCAAGTGCAGAGAGCGCTTCCTTCAAAGAAGCGGGTGTAGATGCAATCTTCGCCAGCTCCTCAGGGCTAAGCTCATAAATATCTTGATCAATCGGTTCAGGTGGCTCAATCTTGTTCTTAATTCCGTCAATACCGGCGCAAAGCATTGCAGCAAACGCCAGATAAGGATTAGACGTGGGGTCGGGGCAGCGAAACTCAAGACGCTTCGCCTTGGGACTCTCACCAGAGAGTGGAATCCGGATAGCGGCAGAACGGTTACCGTTTGAGTACACCAGGTTAACTGGCGCTTCAAAACCAGGCACTAGACGCTTGTAGGAGTTAGTACTGGGGTTAGAAAACGCCAGTACAGCTGGCGCATGCTTAAGCAGACCGCCGATGTACCAGGTCGCCATCTGGCTTAACCCGGCATACATATCACCCGCCATTAGAGGCTGACCATCTTTCCAAATGGACTGGTGAGTGTGCATACCGGAACCGTTGTCCTCAAATAGAGGCTTGGGCATAAAGGTAACGGTCTTGCCGTATTTCTTAGCAACGTTCTTAATGCAGTACTTATAAGTCATCAACCAGTCAGCCGCTTGGATCATTTCACCAAACCGGAAGCCGAGTTCGCACTGACCACCGGTTGCAACCTCATGGTGATGCTTCTCAATAGGTACGCCACAGGCAGCCATAGTCAGCAGCATCTCGGTACGCATGTCTTGGGAGGTATCGGTAGGAGATACGGGAAAATAACCACCCTTGTAGCCAGGCTTGTATCCCAGGTTGCCACCTTCTTCTTCACGACCTGTGTTCCAGCGACCTTCAACAGTGTCTACGTAGTAGTAGCTAGAGTTAGAAGTCGTATCGAAACGAACATCATCAAAGATGAAGAATTCTGCTTCGGGACCAAAGTAGGCAGTATCACCAATGCCTGTTGAGTTTAGATAATCTAGGGCTTTTTGGGCGATGACACGAGGGCAGCGCTCATACCACTGGCCAGTACGAGGCTCTTTAATTGAGCAAACAAGGCTTAAGGTAGGCTCCTTCATAAAAGGATCAATCCAGGCTGTTGCCGGATCGGGCACCATGGACATATCTGACTCGTTAATTGCCTTCCAGCCCCGGATGCTCGATCCGTCAAACGCCACTCCGTCCGTAAAGCTACTCTCATCAATTTGACTGCGATGCACCGTGAGGTGTTGCCAGATACCTGGCAAATCGATGAACTTTAGATCAATCATCTGAATGTCTTGATCATTGATCATTTGCAGAACTTCTGCGGCAGTTTGAGCCATGGATCACTCCTTTTTATGCATTCACTAGAGCCGTTTGTAAGCTGTCGTCACTGAGCTAAGGTTGTGTCGAGAATGATAAAGCTAGCAACATTCTCAAACCAGATTCAGACCAAGACTCAGCGACGCCAGAAAGTTTTGAGGGAAATGTAGGCTTTACAGGACGGACAGACCGACTCATTTAACGGCCAAAACATTAAACAATGAGTGTGGCTAAAAATATGCACCTGTTAGAAATTTTCTATATTTCTAAGCAGCGACACGCATATTCAACAGGATCTGGCCATAAACGCCATGACCCTTCAAGAAAATCACTCATTCCCATATAGCCTTTGACACCGGCTAAGATTCAAAGGCTATAAAAATGCCTATGAACAGAGAAACTGCGCTTTAGCAAACATCAGTGTTTACTCTAACTAGGCTTGGACAATCCTAGAAACACTAACCCCAGGTGATTGTATCTCTTGTTACAAATTCAGGTTTTCTCTAGCAAGCCTATCGGGAGATCGAGATGAGATGTTGAGGATTTTGAATCATTGGGCCTGCAAACACGGCTGGTTCCTCCGCGCAGATTGTTGCGAAAGATTGCGCATTGTAAAAATTCAGCGGCGCAATTGGCCTCTCTAGGGGGTGGATTGTCTGCTGTTTAATCCACCGTGGTAGACTAAATTTTGACATTTGAGTGTTGATAAGCGTTGTCGCTGAATGAGTTTCAGGCTTTTATGACAGCGGCAGCACACCCTTAAAATGTCTAATCAAGCAGTTGGATCGCCCTGGCGCTTGTTCTCATATTTGGGATGCGCCAATGTTTGGTCCATGCTTGTATAAGGACTTTCACCCCTAGCTTGGTTATAAGTTCCTACTTAATTTTTTGAGTCGCACATTAATCGCACTGGGAGAAAGATTTCATGCGGGATACGGTGACGGGTTTAATCAGCACCTATGACATCACAGGTCGTTATCTCGATCGCGACGCCATTGAGTCTTTAAAGAGCTATTTTGATAGTGGCGCTAATCGAGTTAAAGCTGCTGCATACATCAGCGCTAACGCATCTAGCCTAGTTAAGGCTACTGGAGCAGCTCTATTTGAGCGGATACCTGAGTTAATTCGCCCTGGCGGAAATGCTTACACTACTCGACGTTACGCGGCTTGTCTACGTGATTTAGACTATTACCTGCGCTACAGCAGCTATGCCCTAGTAGCGGGTAACTGCGATGTGCTCACGGAGCGCGTGCTCAATGGTCTGCGGGAGACATACAACTCATTGGAGGTCCCCGTTGGCCCAACCGTTATTGGCATCCAGATTATGAAAGATGTGCTGAAGGAGCAGCTTTCTGCCCAAGGAATTGTAGACACATCATTTGTGGATACACCTTTTGACCATCTAACACGTGAGCTAGGTGAGGTTAGCGTCTAGTTAGACTAGTTAGACATTGTGGATGGTTTCAAACTAAATAATTTGTTACGGGGCGCTCATATGAGTGCCTCATTTTTTATGGTTGAGCATGAACTATTTAGGCATTGATTTTGGGACTTCTGGGGCAAGAGCGATCGCAATTGATGCAGCTGGTCAGGTGGTGGCAGAAACCCGCTGTCACTACGCGTCTGATGCCGCCGATGCCGCCGGGTGGCAGCAGGCACTATGGACGCTTCTGCAGCAGCTACCAGGGGAAATTAAAAGACAGACAGCCGCGATCGCCATCGATGGCACCTCCGCCACAGTTTTACTGTGCGATCGCAGCGGCATCCCTCTGGCACCGGCCATTCTCTACAACGATGCGCGTGGTGGCATTCCAGACGTAGCCCCAACCGATAGTCCAGCCCACAGTGCCACCTCTAGCCTCTCTAAAGCCCTGTGGTGGCGGCAAAAATTACCAACGACTATTCTCGACAATGCTCACTATTTAGTTCATCAGGCCGATTGGCTCAGCAGCCTACTCCACGGACAGCCCGGCATCAGTGACTATAACAATGCACTTAAGCTGGGCTATGACCCTCAGGCTCTAAGCTATTCTGACTGGTTAATGGCGCTAGACATCAGCCCCTGGCTACCCAGGGTATTAGCCCCCGGCGCTGCGATCTCACCGATCCAAGTCAACATTGCCGAAAGGTTTGGGCTACCGCTCAGCTGCATCATCAAAACCGGCACCACCGACAGCATTGCAGCATTTTTAGCCAGCGGTGCTAGTGCTATGGGCGAGGCTGTAACATCCCTCGGGTCTACGCTGGTTCTCAAACTCTTAAGCCCTGTTGCCATCAATGACGCCCCAAGCGGCATCTATAGTCATCGTCTCAGGCAACACTGGTTGGTGGGTGGGGCATCCAATACAGGTGGGGCCGTATTGCACCAGTACTTTAGCGATCAAGAGCTTAGCTCTCTCAGCCCGCTAATTGAGATTGCATGTCCCAGCGGTCTTGATTATTACCCGTTACTAAAAACTGGCGAGCGTTTTCCCATCAACGATCCCGCTCTAGTTCCGCGTCTTACACCACGTCCAACAGACCCTGTAAAGTTCTTACATGGTCTGCTAGAGAGCATGGCTCGTATCGAGGCGTTGGGCTATCAAAAGCTGACCGCTCTAGGTGGCGGTCTGGTAAATCGCGTTTACACAGCAGGGGGGGGGGCTAAAAACGCAACCTGCAAGAAAAAAGAGAGCAGATTGAAGGTGTTCCATTATGACCGGCACATCAAAAAGGAGCAGCCAATGGCCCCCGGCGTAATACGGCAGG